>Ga0207752_1001003_pt1 | contig 13151 bp, 11 predicted proteins | sample Pon2CUnioCityCA_6_FD_187272 | JGI IMG/M metagenome (GOLD analysis project Ga0207752, IMG submission 187272) | Marine sediment microbial community from Union City, CA, USA - Pond 2C Sediment 2 (SPAdes) | ecosystem: Environmental > Aquatic > Marine > Intertidal zone > Salt pond sediment ... | reverse complement strand
ATTCCCATAATCCTACTACCCGTAGCTTTCGTGTGGTACCTGAACCTCGGCGGCATCATCAGCGCTGTTAGGGCGTTGTGGAGGAAAAGAGCCGCACGACAAAAGCGTTCCGCTGCGGAGGCCACGGCGAAGCCGGATCGTCCCACCCCGGATCACCGGGTGTGATTCCCGGAATCGGCCGCACCATCTTCATTCATTTAAGAGATTGCCTTGTTCCTGGCTGTCCGCCCGGCCCGACGGGCATCCGTTACGCCCTGCCGGATTTGCTGAACGGGAGAATCTCTGTATTACCAGCGTAAGTGATGCGGTTTGACTGAAGCGTGTCGACTACAGCTCGGACCTGCTTTCTGGCATGGACGTGGAGCCGGCCTGACACAATTGGGATCGTGGACTACAGAGGTACTTCCACTTTGACTGTGGTCCCCTGCCCGGGTTCAGATTCGAATCTCACGGTGCCTCCCAGGAGACGCACCCGTTCCTGCATTCCAGTGAGACCCAGCTTTCCATCTCTTGTAAGATCACCGACGGTGGTCGGCACAGCGAAGCCTTTGCCGTTGTCCCTGACTCTGATAGACAGGCTCTCCTCGGAGAAAATAATGGTCACCTCCGCTGCATCTGCCTGAGAGTGTTTCCAGACGTTTCGCAGTGCCTCCTGCACAATGCGGAACAACATGAGTTCCACGTCTTGAGGCAGGCGGCGGCTTTGGCCTGACACTCTCAGCTGGACGTTGATCTCGGAGTAGCGCGCCACATCCGCAGCCAGCCATTCGAGGGCCGGCAGAAGACCGAGTCGGTCAAGAGTAGATGGCCGGAGATCCTGAGTAAGCCGTCGAACGCCGTCCATAATGCTTTTGGTCTGCTGCCGCAAGTTCTCAAGAAGAAGCCTCTTGTCATCAGGAAGGCCTTTGCTGGAGGCTGTGTCCTCGAGCTGACGCGACAGCACCACGAGGGCCTGAATGGTGTCATCGTGAAGCTCTCTGGCTATGCGCTTTCTCTCCTCCTCCTGGGCCCGGGTAACCTGGCTCAAATATAAGTTCATGTTCTCTCTCATTCGCTTCTCTTCAGTTACGTCACGGGCGATGTTCTGGAATCCCGTAGGCTTTCCATCCTCGATCACTAGGCTGGTCGTGAGCTTCAGTTGGCCTTCGGTCCCGTCTCTCTTAATGATGCGTTGTTCATATGGTTGCTCCAACGGCTCACTATTTAGCAGCTTGCGCCTAACCTCCCTGGCCAGAGCTAGACTCTCTTCATCCAGGAATTCTTTCACGTTGAGCTTCATCAGTTCCTCGACGCTATAGCCGGTGACTTTCTCTGATGCCCTGTTGGCCACGACATAGTTCCCAATGAGATCATGCACCCAGATAGCATCGTTAGCGGTCTCGAATAATCCGCGGTAGTTCCTCTCTGACGCCGCCAGCCTCTGCATCGCCAGACGCTCTTTCTCGTATAGACGGGCGTTCTCGATGGCAACACCTATCTGATTGGCAATAGCCGTCAGCAAATCCACTTCCTCCTTGACGAACTCCCGGTGCGATCGTACGGCTAAGGACAGGGTTCCTACCACCTGCCCCTTAGACTTCATGGGCACCACCAGCAAGGACCTGGCTCCCTCATCGCTGGCCAACCGTGAAACGCTCGAGTCTTCGGAGACCTCTGTAACCAAAACGGCCTCCCCTTTCTGGGCTACTCTTCCGCTCACTCCCTCGCCCAGCCTGACTCGATAATTTGCCTCTGCGAACTCCGCAGATACTCCCTGGTGCGCTGAAAGCATGAGGCCGTTCCTATTATCCAACAGGTATATCAAAGCGATCTCTACTTCCATGAGTCTGGTAACATTCTCCACAGCCTTTTCCAATACCTCTCGCAGTTGGAGTGACTGAGAGAGCATCGCGGCTGTCTGGTTGAGTGCGGCCAGTCTCTTCTCGTTCTGCTGGATCACGTAGACTTGTCTCTGCAGTTTCTTCTCAGCCACCTCCAATTCGGCGCGCCTATCCCGTTCAGCCTTCAAGGCTCTGAAGGAGAAAGCTACCACATTGCCCAGAACGAAGACCGCCACTGTTTCAAAAATCGCGTCCGTTGGCTGGTCGGAGATGATGATGGCACGAGGAAGCATGCAGGCCAGGGACAACACGGAAACCAAGAGAATTCCTCTGGACCCAAATAGGAAGCCAGACCAGATTATTGGAGCCAGGTACAGTATCCGCTCAAAGGCATGACGCCTAAGGCCCAGGTCTTCGAAAATGTCGGCCAAAAAGCCCGGATGCCTGATAGTCTCGCTGTAGTGGGGAATGGTAATCAGGGCAATCAGTATGAGAATGAACCACAAACCGGGTCGCTTCAGTAAGGCTGCAACAGGACTTAAGGAAAGTCTCCTCGCCAACTTTACACCCTTGACTATCAGCGATCAGGAAGCACTAGGGGACGTCTTCCAGAGTGACCCAGCCCTCTTTCAACGCTCGGACTACGGCCTCTGTTCGCGAGCCAACCTGAAGCTTGTTGAAGATATGGCCGAGATGCCCCTGCACTGTTCTTATGCTAAGGCACAGCTCGTTAGCTATGTCACTGTTGCTCAGACCCCTGGTGGCCAGTTTGAGGATTTCCCTCTCTCGCTCGCTGAGGACTTCCGAGGATTTCACTTGCTGAGGTCGATCTGCTGCGGGAACAAAGCGATTAAGCACCTTGCGGGCGACAGCAGGATGAAGTACCGACTCGCCGGCGTGCACGGCGCGCACGGCATCCACCAGTTCCTGGCTCCGCACGCTCTTCAGCAGGTATCCAGCGGCCCCCGCCTCGAGAAGGCTGAAAACGAACTGATCATCATCGTATGCAGAGAGAATCAAGACCGTTACATCGGGGCATTGCGCTTTGATCTGTCTGGTGGCTTCAATTCCGTCCATCCGGGGCATGGCTATATCGACGATCGCCACGTCCGGCTTAAGACTCAAAGCCAGTTTGACGGTCTCATCGCCGTCGGCTGCTTCGCCGACGACATTCAGGTCTTTTTCCTGTTCGAGGATACGCCTGGTACCCTCGCGTACTACCGCATGATCATCGGCAATAAGAACCCTGATCCTGTCCAAGTCGCCTCCTTGCGGCTGCCTCATTATATCACACGCACTCTTATAGCTTCCTGGAAATCGACTAGGACCAAGAGTGACCCAGCGTCAATTTCCTTGACACCCGAAGCGTGAGCAGCGTACACTTCTTCGCAGGTAACTACGCAGGGGGTTGCATGGATTTTGGTTTCAGTGACGAAGACAAGCAATTCCAGCAGGAAGTCCGCGATTTCATAAAAAAAGAATTGCCGCCCGACTGGACAGGTACTGGGTTGCTCCAGGAGGCCAAGGACGGCGAAGAATGGGAGTTCGCCCACAGCATGCTCCGCAAGGTGGGCGAAAAAGGCTGGCATGCTCTCGCCTGGCCCAAGGAATACGGCGGCCAGGATTCAGTTACCAGGCAGTTCATTCTCAGCGACGAGATGTATTTCAACGAACTGCCCGGTGTGGACCTACAGGGCGCTCTCATGTGTGCTCCCACTCTGATACAGTACGGCAGTGACGATCAGAAGAACGATCATCTGCCAAAGATAGCCCGCGGTGAAGAAGTGTGGTGCCAGGGCTTCAGCGAGCCCGGAGCAGGATCTGATCTGGCTTCGGTTTCGACTAAGGCAGTGGAGAAAGACGATCATTTCGTCATTGATGGTCAGAAAGTATGGAGCACAGGTGCGCACAGGGCAGACTGGACCTTCATACTAGCCAGAACCGACCCTGAGGCCTCAAAGCATCGAGGTATTAGCTTCTTCCTGGTGAATCTGAAAAGTCCTGGAGTAACGGTTCGTTTCCTACCAAACATCGTCGGTACCTATTGCGAGATATTCTTCGACGGCGTCGAAGTGCCCAAGAGCAACCTGGTTGGCAAGAAGAATGACGGATGGAGAGTCACCGGGGCCGTTCTTGGATATGAAAGATCCGGTATTCACCGCATCGCCGCTGCCCGCCGGAATCTTTCCAGATTGATGGAGTTCGCTCAGAACACTAAGCGCAACGGGAGGACCCTGTTCCAGGACCCCATTATTCGCGATACTCTGACTCAACTGTCGATCGAGGGAGAAGCGGCCAGATTGCTGGCGGTGCGAATCGTGTGGATGCAGAGCACCGGCAAGGCCGTCGATCACGAAGCTTCCATGTCTAGAGTATTCGGTGCCGAGTTCCAGCAGAGAGTAGCGCAAGCCGGGCTGGAAATCACCGGAGCCTTTGGCCAGCTGGACGAGGGATGTCAGTGGGCGCCACTGTCCGGGTTCTTCCAACGACAGTATCTCTACGCAGCAGCGGCTACGGTGGGAGCCGGAACTGCGGAGATCCAAAGGAACATTATCGCTCTTAGAGGTCTCGGTCTACCCAGAAGTTAGAGGCCCGCAGTCGGATTTCTGCATACACTGCTTAGTGTCTTCGCCGTCTCGACTTGTCTAGTCGAATACTCCTTCTTCCAGAAGCTGAACAAATTCATCATCACTCAGCCCCACAATATTCCTATACACATAATCGTTGTGCTGTCCTAAGCAGGGAGCTGGAGAGGTGGGTTCGACAGAGGCCTCAGAGAAGGTAAATGGTGGTCGGAAACAACGATGATGGCCTATCTCTGCGTGGGATAGCTCGGTATAGAAGCCTCGGGCATTCAGATGTTGATCCTCTATCAGATCGCGGCCATTGGACACCACCCCTGCCGCCACACCCGCCTGCTGCAGAGCCCCCATGACCTCTTCCGCTGTCCGCTCCATGGTCCACTTCTCTATCAGGCCATCCAGAGCAGCACGGTTCTCCAAGCGAGCTAGCAGCGTGGCGAATCTCTGGTCGTAAATCAGCTGCGGCTGACCCATAACACGACACAGGTTCTGCCATTCTTGGTCATTGAAGACAGAGATGGCGCACCACCTGTCTTCACCGCTACAGCGGTAGACTCCATAGGGAGCCAGTCCGGGACATTGGTTTCCAGCCCGAACAGGTTCCCTGGAGTTAACGAACCAGTCCATGAGGAGAGGTGACAGGAACTGGATACCGACTTCATACTGAGATATTTCGATGTACTGTCCCTTCCCCGTGCGGTGCCTGTAATCAAGGGCACCCATTATGGCCGTGAGGGCGTAGTAGGGAGTGATGAAATCCGTGTAGGCCCCCGGTGGAGAACTGGGCGCCCGATCCGGCCAGCCCGTGAGGTTGCCGAAGCCAATAATGTCGGCCAACTGGGAACCAAGGCCAGGATGACCGGCGAAAGGCCCGGTGTGGCCAAACATCGGCAGACTGACCATGATAATGTCGGGACTGACTTTCTGGAGATCCACGTAACCCAAGCCCAGTCTTTCCATCGCGCCTGAACTGAAATTCTCTATAACTACATCCGACCACGCTACAAGCCTCCGGGCAATATCTGCGCCCCGCGGGTGTTTGAGATTGAGGCTAATGCCGTATTTGCTGCTATTGTAGCGGGCAAAGGTCGCTGACCGGTTTATCCCGGGAACACTGTCCTTCATCGGCACAGTGCTTCTCAAGTTGTCGGGGTTTACACCCGATTCGATGTGGACTACCTCGGCACCACAGTCACCCATGAACTTGGCCGTCAAAGGGCCTGAAATGAACCACGAGAAGTCAGCGACTTTGACACCGCGCAAAGTGCGGGTCATATCACACCTGCCTGCCTGAGAAGGGCCAAATCTTGCTTGGTGAGTCCCAGTTCCGCATAGACTTCTTCATTATGTTCCCCTATCAGGGGAGCCCGCCGGCGCAGTCCGGTCCTGGTTTCGGATGCTCTGATACAGGACCCGGGATACCTGATAGTGGTCTCCAGTTCCGGGTGCGGCAGGTCCACCCAATAGTCACGTTCCAAAAGGTGAGGGCTGGCAGCCACATCCCGAGGCGTTGATACGGGATATATGCAGCAGCGCCGGGCGAGACCCTGGTTCCAGAGCTCGTCCCTAGTATGACGGAGAAAGAACTCACCTACAGGACCAGAAACCTTCTCCACGACGTCGGCCCCTACCTTGGAATAGTCGAAGGTACTCCAATCGATTTCCCTCAGAAAGGCCGGAGCCGAACCCTCTTCTTCCATCCAGGCGACCAGCGGAGACATGAAATTGCGCGCCAGTCGACCTCCGTAGAGGTCAAAACTCACATAGCCGTCCTTACAAGGCCAAACGCGCCTCATTCTCGCGCCAGTTGTGGGGCGTACTCTTACACCCCCATGCCTCCTCTCCAGAAGTCGATTCGTTTCCCCAAAAATTACCGAATCCGGCGGCACCCACCCACAGGCCTCTTGCATGGAGACATCCACCCATTGTCCTTCGCCAGTGGACTGCCGATGGTAGTTGGCTATTAGAGTGGCTGCAGCCGCGGCCATCCCAGCATGAAGTTGAGCCTGTGGAAAGCCGATCCTTACAGGCGGCCGATCGCTGTCTCCGGTAAGGTACATATAGCCGCCGAGAGCCATGCTCACTATGTCTGAAGTCTTGTGGTCGCGATACGGGCCGGTCTGCCCGAATGGAGTAATCGAGGTGACAATGATCTTCGGGTTGATCTGTTTGAGATGTGAGTACCCAAGGTCGAGGTTATCGAGATATCCCGGAGCAAACGACTCGAGCAAGAAATCAGCCTTCCGAACCAGGCCTTCGAGTATGTCGCGGCCGTCGTCCGTCTCAATGTCGAGGGTGATTCCCCTTTTATTGGCGTTGTAGGCGAACCAATAGAGGCTTTGTTCGCTATGAGGGACCGCGGCATAGAAGGGGCCAATATTCCTGGAAGTGTGACCGCCGGGCGGTTCTACTTTGATGACATCTGCTCCGAGATCAGCCAGAGCCAAGCCGCAAATGAAGCCTTTTTCATCAGTGAAATCCAAGACCCTATAAGCAGCTGACATTCCGGTCTTGGTGGTCTGGCTGTCATTCATGCCTCCATATTGTATCGGTTTCCTCAGGATGGATTCCAGACAGTGTGTGTGTGTCGCAAGCCAACACGAGCCCGGAGGCACAGCAGGCGAGGATGCTGGTGTGGCGGAACGAACTGCCGGCGGGAATGACTGTCGATAATTAAGATGCTAAACTGATGAACGTTAATCGGTTCCGATAAGAGAGCGCAGACATGGCCGAAGAGAAGAATCAAGGTGGCCGCCATCTAACCGAACCGGTGAAATGGCTCGGCAACGGGATAGAGGTCCTGGATCAGTCGCTCCTCCCACATGAGGAAATCTTCATTAAGTTGGGCACGTACCAGGAAGTAGCTAAGGCAATAGAAGAGATGAAGGTAAGGGGCGCGCCGATCATTGGAATCTGCGCCGCCTATGGCCTGGCTTTGGCAGCGCAAGCCATCGAGGAAGAAGGCGAAGCATTCCTGACACAGCTGCATACCATAGCCGAGAAATTGATTTCGACCAGGCCAACGGCAGTCAACTTGTCCAGAGCGGTTGACCGGATGCTAAAGGCTATCGAGGGAGCGGAGGTATCCAAGATGAAGCCGGCGCTGTTGGCCGAGGCCAAGAGGATACACGCCGAAGAGGCAGAGGCGACCAAGCGAATCTCGTTCGGGGGTGCCGATCTCATACCAGACCGGAGTACCATCCTGACACACTGCAACGCCGGCTCGCTGGCAACGGGCGGCTACGGAACCGCCCTCGGTATCATCAAGGCAGCCACAGTACAAGGCAAAAAAGTGAAGGTAATCGCTACCGAGACCCGTCCGCTGCTTCAAGGAGCGCGGCTGACTTCGTGGGAACTCATGCGCGAGGGAATCCCAGTGGCCTTAATCACTGATTCCATGGCCGGCTATTTCATGAGAGCAGGGAAGATAGACTGCGTAGTAGTGGGCGCCGACCGCATAGCAGCGAATGGGGATACAGCCAACAAGATAGGCACCTACACGCTAGCGGTGCTGGCAAAGGAAAACGGAATCCCATTCTACGTAGCCGCTCCGACAACAACCCTCGATCTGTCCCTTCCGTCAGGAGATGGAATTCCGATCGAGTTCCGCAGACCCGAAGAAGTCACGCATATACGGGAAGCAGCAATTGCACCGAGGAACGTAGAAGCAGTCAACCCCGCATTCGACGTGACCCCTCACCACCTGATTTCGGCGATCGTGACCGATAGAGGAACCTTGAGAGAACCCTACCAGGCGGGAATAGAAAAGATCTTCCAAGACTTATGGGAGGGAGACGCCAATGGGTGAAGCCAAAATAGGAGTGATCGGCGGCAGCGGCCTATACCAAATCGAAGGACTGCAAGACGTTCGAGAGGTTAGGATGAGCACCCCTTTCGGAGAACCCAGTGAGACCATAACTCTCGGTGAACTGGAAGGGAACGGTATTGCCTTTCTTCCCAGACATGGCAAAGGTCATCGCATCAGTCCGAGCGAGATCCCGGTGAGGGCAAATGTCTACGCTTTAAAGGCACTTGGTGTGGAATGGATTATCTCAGTGAGTGCAGTGGGAAGCCTGAAAGAAGAGATACATCCGCTGGACCTAGTCATACCGGACCAGCTAATAGACCGCACTAAGAGCAGGACTAACACTTTCTTCGGAAACGGCCTAGTAGCCCACGTCGGTCTCGCAGAACCGTTCTGTCCCGTTCTCTCTCGTATTCTCTTTGAAGCAGCTTCTTCGGAGGGGGTTAGGACCCACAGAGGGGGTACAGGGGTCGTAATGGAAGGTCCTCTATTCTCGACCAAAGCAGAATCGATTCTCTACCGTTCTTGGGGCGCCAGCATGGTGGGCATGACGGCTTTGCCGGAGGCCAAGTTGGCGCGGGAAGCAGAGATCTGCTACGCCACGCTCGCCTTTGTCACTGATTACGACTGCTGGCACCAGAGCGAGAAGCTTGTGACAGTGGAGGAGGTTGTGGCCAATTTGCTCCGGAGCGCAGCCGTTTCCAAGAGCATTCTCAAGAGGGCTGTCCCTATGGTTCCGGCAGAGCGTGACTGTGCGTGCGCTCATGCGCTTAAAGATGCCATAATAACAGCACCCGAATATATTCCGGCAAAGATCAAAGAGGATCTGGCGCTGCTCATAGGCAAATATGTGAAATAACGAGTGGCCACACCGGCCATTACCCAAATACGAGAGGACTAACAGACGATGCATAGAAAGATCGAATTCGGTTGCCTGCCGACGGCAATCGGCAGCATGCCGCACGTCGATCCTCAGGAGGCGATTCGCCTGGTTGTGCGTTATCTCAGCGAGGTTCCGGCGTGGCCACAGCTGCCCAGAAGGGCTCACACCGAGAACATGTACGCGCAGTTCAGCGAAGGCTTCCCCGGCGTCCTATTGGACGATAGTAGCCACTTGTCACTTGACCGTACCCAAGACCTAGATAGCGGTCTAGAGAAACTGCATCTCTCGTATCTAGACCATAATCCTGATGGGTACGACATCAGTCGAGAATATGCCGCTGGACTCCATACTTTTCTGGAAGCCAAGGGGGCTCCTCTGGCGGTGAAAGGGCAGGTCACTGGTCCAATAAGCTGGGGGCTCTCCATGATCGACCAAGGGCGATACGCCATATACGATGACGGGCTGGCTGAAGCGATGGCCAGGCATCTTGCCCTTAAGGCCGGCTGGCAGGAGCAAGCGCTCTCAGAGGTCTGCCAGACCACGATCATATTCGTTGATGAACCGTATCTGACCTCACTGGGATCAGCGTTTGTTTCTCTTCCGGCAGAGAAAGTGAGCGGTTTGTTGGCACAGACCCTGGCAGGGATCCGCGGCTTGAGAGGCGTCCATTGTTGCGGCAGCACCGATTGGTCCCTGGTTCTCGGACTGCCAATCGACATTCTCAGTTTCGACACCTACAATTATGCTGGTTCGCTGGCTGCGTACACAGACGAGGTTCAGAAGTTCTTGAGCAGAGGTGGGACCGTTGCCTGGGGCGCGATACCCAACGACGAAGAGTCTCTGTCCAGCGAAAGGATCGCGTCCTTGAGGGAACGCCTGGAGGAAGCCCTAGCGCAGTTTGTCTCGCCTCATCTTACTTTCAGGCAATTGGCCAGGCAGTCGCTAATCACACCCGCCTGCGGTTTGGCCACGCTGTCCTATGATGCCGCAGAACAAGTTCTTGGTTATCTGAGAGACCTCTCTGCAGACATGAGAACACGATACGTTTAGTAGGTGGCTACGATGGAATGCCCAACAAATGCCAACAAAGCCAAGTGCACATGCACGTACGAGCCATGCAGCCGGAAAGGAAAGTGCTGCGAATGTATAGCTTACCATCAGTCCCTAGGTGAGATACCTGGATGTCTTTTCCCGGCTGAATTCGAGAAGACATATGACCGGTCAATAAAGCAATTTCTCACGGCCTTCTCGTCGAAGGCGATGTAGCAGTCACGCAAAGAGCAAGTCAACATGAAACAGGCCCTCCTTCTTTGCGGCCCACCCGGTATTGGCAAGACGACTCTGATCATTCAGGCGGTATCCAGAATGTCCGGTAAAGTGGACGGCTTCTATACGCGGGAGATAAGGACAAAGGGTTCCCGTCAGGGATTCGAGATCATTACCCTGAGTGGCGACGAGGCTGTCCTGGCACATGTCAACATCCCTGCCCGTGAGCGTGTCGGCAAGTACGGTGTTGACGTCGAAGCCCTGGATCGAGTCGGAGTGCAGTCAATACGCCGAGCTCTGGACGAAGACGATATTGTGGTCGTGGACGAGATTGGCAAGATGGAACTCCTCTCGACAGCCTTCCGGCAGGCCATCGCAGACACGCTGAATAGCAAGAAGAAGCTACTGGGCACAATCATGCTGAAGAGCCATCCCTGGGCAGATTCCATTAAGGCTGATGCCAGAGTGGAAGTCCTAGGTGTCACCAAGTTCAATCACAATCAAGCGCTTGAACGCATAACGCGTTGGCTTCAGAGTGAATGACACGTGAACCGCCTTCGGATGGATTGACTGCCGCTGTCCCAGGAGCTCCGTTCGCGATCAACCACCCAACGCCCCGCTGCCACCCGGACCACAAATGCCCATCGATAATGAGCAGTGACGCTACCGGCGACCATTGCCCAAACGTTTCGGGACAGCGGCCAACCCATTATATACATCTTACATGATATTGTCAATGAGGTCACTTGTACTAAGCTACAGGTTTGGGGAGGGCTCATCGGCCAACGCGCCATGGCTCAAGCAAGAAAAACAGTGCCTCAAGTTGTATAATGGTATGCTCTCGTGCCGCAGCACACTAGGCCGAAGAGGGCACAACGCCAACATGGCCCGGGCAAGAAAGGATTTAGGCAGTGCAGTTGACTGCTCTGGTGGACAGCTTGAAGGATCCAGCCATCTATCCTCAAAGTACCGGTGAAGTAACCCTAATGCAAACTCAGATGTCTCTTGTTTTCCTTACCGGGGAGTACGTATACAAGATTAAGAAGCCGGTCGATCTCGGCTATTTGGATTACACCACTCTAGAGAAACGTCACTACTTCTGCCAACAAGAAGTAAAGCTCAACAATCGACTATCCTCCGACGTTTATCTCGGCGTCGTACCGATCACCGAGCAAAACGGTCGCATCTATCTCGAAAGGCCCGGAAGAGCGGTAGAATACGCTGTCAAAATGCGGCAATTGCCCACTGACCGCATGATGAATGTACTCCTGCCGCAGAATCGCGTCTCCGAGAGTATGCTACGCGACGTGGCTGAAAGACTAGCCCGTTTCCATAAACTAGCCGAGACAAACGATGAAATCTCCAGCTATGGCAGTTTAGAGGCCATTCGATTGAATACGGACGAGAACTTCAGTCAGACCCGGAAGTATGTGGACGTCTCCCTCTCGGATCGGCAGTACACAGAAATAGCCGACTTCACCAACCGTTTCATAGCAGAGGAGGTCTCGTTCTTCGGGAAGAGGGTGGGGCATGGTAGGATCAGAGACTGTCACGGAGACTTGCATAGTGCACATGTCTGCTTCACTAACGGAGTGTGTATCTATGACTGCATCGAGTTCAATGACAGATTCAGGTACAGCGATGTAGCCTCAGAGATCGCCTTCCTAGCCATGGACCTCGACTTCCATCAACGTCCCGACCTCTCGCGGTCTTTCGTGACTTCTTATGTCAACTTCTCGGGTGATCAACAGCTACTGAGACTGCTGAACTTCTATAAGTGCTACCGGGCGTACGTCCGGGGCAAAGTGGAGAGCTTCAAGTTCGACGATCCCATGATACAGGAGGGCGACAAACCCGTGATATTGTCTGCTGCCAGAAGGTATTTCGAGCTGGCGCAAACATATGCTTGCCCATAGTGAAATCAACGACTATCAAGCATCTGGAGGTAGCCAATTGAAAGAACCCTTTCTTGCCTTCGTGGATTCATTCCTCGGTAGCAACGTGGTGCTTATAACGTGCGGGCTGCCAGCTACCTGGAAGACTGAGACCAGCGAAGAAGTTGCCAGGATAAAGGGATACCCCATTGTTCGAACGGATCTCATCAGGAAAGAAGTTCTGAAGAACGAGGATATCTTTGATGAGAAGGTGGCTTCGAACATGAACAAGCGAATGGTGGTCTATGACGAAGCGTTCCGGAAGGCAGACGAGACCCTAGAGGGTTCAGACAGCGTGATCATCGATGCCACTTTTATCACTCAGTCACTGCGCAGGCGCGCCGCTGTCCTGGCAGCCAAGTACAACAAGACCCTGGTCATCCTCCACACGCAGTGTCCTCAGGAAGTGTCAATCGCCCGCATCAACAGGAGGACCAAGGAGAAATATGAATCCAACGCTTTGACAGAGGAAGCTTACCTGAACAACAAGAAGAAGTTCGAAGCCATAGACATGGATGATCTCAGAGAGCATTGCCCCGGTCTGCAGGTTATCCAGATAACTGTCGACACCAGTAGAGATCCGCCAGAGGAATGGTACACCATCGGCGTACACAAGGGGTGAGCTTGCATATAGACCTCCACGTACATACCAAGACTGGTTCAGACGGCAAGTTATCCGTGCAAGAGGTTCTGCGAGAAGCCAAGAATCGGGAAATTGACCTACTCTCTATAACGGACCACGACTCCATCGAGGCCCAAACAACGGCCATAGCGCTGGCAAGAGACTATGGAATTGCTTATGTCACAGGCGTCGAGCTGAACGTGACTTTCCTTTACGAAAACAAGGCTTCTTCTTTGGAT
>Ga0207752_1001002_pt1 | contig 13151 bp, 11 predicted proteins | sample Pon2CUnioCityCA_6_FD_187272 | JGI IMG/M metagenome (GOLD analysis project Ga0207752, IMG submission 187272) | Marine sediment microbial community from Union City, CA, USA - Pond 2C Sediment 2 (SPAdes) | ecosystem: Environmental > Aquatic > Marine > Intertidal zone > Salt pond sediment ... | reverse complement strand
AGCGGGCTCTACGGCCACTTCGGCCACGGGGGCATAGAGATTGTACTGCTCGCCGGCCGGTCCGGCCAGGTGCAGCCGCAACAGATCGCCGGCACGCAGCGCCGGCGGCGAGGGTGCGCGTAGTGGCAGTAACAGATCTCCCCCGGCCAGGTCCTCGCCGCCCGCGGTTAGCTGGCCGCTTTCTGTACGGATCCTCAGGGGCAGCAGCTGCAGGGCAGTGGCTGCGGAGATCAGGTCCGACCAGCGGCCAAGCCAGGCCGCAGGTACGGTGGCCGCTTCCCAACTACCGGCACCGCTCTCCTGGAGCAGGCCAGGCACGACGAAGTGGTTGCGGCGACCCGGGCCGGCGACACGGACGACGTAACAGCGAACGCCGCCGTTTTCGAAAAAGTGTTCCACGGCTCGCCCGAGGTGCGCATAGAGCGGGCGACCTTCTTCCCGGGCCAGGGGCAGGTCGCCGCCGAAGATCTGGCGGTACTGGTTGAAGTCCTCAATCAGTACGGGCACGTCAAGCGGCCCGCGTTCGGCCAGGCCGACAAAGCCGGCGACGTCCAGACGCAAGGCGCGCGGCTGCTCCCGAGGCGACTCAACCTCGCAGAGCACGCCGGGCAGGCGGGCAGGGGTGGCCAAGGAAGGGATCACGGGATCGCTTTCCTTACGACACGTCGACCGCTTCTACGGAGAGTACCAACTCCTCAATGGCCACCTCGGTGCCGCTGGTGGCGTTGAGGGAGGGTGCCGTATAGCGCATGGGGCGAGCATTGCTCAGTTTCCAGGTCATGACCGTATCCTCGCGCGTTTCGCTGAGGAGCTGGATGGTCACGGTGCGGGCCACCCCCTGGTCCCCGGCGCGTGCCTGGCCGATCCACTCCCAGAGATCGGTGGCGCCAATGAGGCCACGGCGGAGGGTCACGTCGCCGAAGGAATGCATGCCCACGATCTTGCGCACGTGGTTGGTCTTTTCGTTGCCGTTGCGGTAGTCGGCGATGTTGATCTCCATGTTGAGACCGCTGACCTCCTGGAAGCCGGCCTGGGGGCTGCCGGTATCACCGGTGCCCAGGTCTACCAGGAAATTGAAGGCAAGGTAAGGGTTGTCGCGTTCAGTAGCCATGGTTTAACTCCTTATGTCTCAACTCAACGGTCGGCATCGGCCGTCCACTGGCCGATACGGAAGATGACGAACTCGGCCGGGCGGACCGGCGCCACGCCCACCAGGCAGATGAGGCGACCGTTGTCAAGATCGTTCTGGGTCATGGTGCTGCGGTCGCAGCGGACGAAATAGGCCTGTTCCGGTTTTTCGCCCAGCAGGCCACCGGCGATCCACTCGTTATAGAGAAAATCCTCTACGGAGCGACGCACCCGGTCCCAGAGCTGGTAATCGTTGTTCTCAAAAACCACCCATTGGGTACTGCGATCGATGGAACGCTCCAGGTAGGCAAAGTAGCGGCGCACGCTGATATATTTCCACTCAGGATCATCGCTGATGGTGCGTGCGCCCCAAACCAGGTAGCCACGCCCCTCGAAGAAGCGAAGGCAATTGAGGCCGTTGGGGTTAAGAATGTCCTGCTGGGCCTGGTTGAGGAGCTGTTCAAAGTCGATGGCCAGGCGCACCACTTCGTTGGCCGGTGCTTTGAAGACGGCGTTTTCCACGTCATTGCGGGCGTAAATGCCGGTCATGAATCCGCTGGGAGGTAGCTTCAAGCGGCGCCCGCCCCGGCCCTGGCGCGGATCGGCGACGTAAACCCACGGATAGTACATGGCTGCGTGGTCGGAGGAGCGCAGGTTGCGGAAGTTCAGAGCCTCGGTGACGGTCTGGTTCTCCGGGGTCTCGAGTACGGCGACGCGGTATTGCATCCGCTCGCAGTGATTGATGACGGCGTTCTGGACGGCCAGCGCTTCCTCGTCGGTGCGATCGGCCGGGTAGCCGGGGGCCGCCACGATGGAAATATCCTCCACCTGTTCGAAAGCGAGGAGGCCGTTTAGCGGCATCTGTAAGACGTCTCCACTAAGGTCGTCAAACTCGGCATCGCCGGCGTAGACAGGCCCCGGCGGCATCTCGCCATCGTCACCGCCGTCCAACGTGTAATTCACCTCGAGGGTTTCCTCGGCGCTGCTCAGGGAGTCGATGACGGTGCTGCCGAAGAGGGCATTGACCAGATTGATGTCTGCCGATTCGCCTGCGGCGGGGTCGGCGATGTCCACGATGGCAAAGGGGATGGTCAGCGCCGCAAAGCGATTTTCCGGATTGGGAATGAACGTATCGAGAAGCGCGTCGCGGGCGGTGGCGATGAAGGAGTAGCTGCCCAGGGTCTCCCGAGCTTCGAAGGTGTTGGGCTCTGTCCCTGGCGAGGCCACTTCGACAAGCAAGGTGAGGGGGCGGACCTGAAGGCCGTCCGGCGGGGTCTCACCGGCGGCCAGATCGATGGCCGGCGTGGCGCCCACGGCATCGGGATCTCCCTCGTACAATTCCCAGGCATCATTTACGGGATTACGCCGGGCGATCATCAGGCCGTTGCCCGCACCGGCCGCAGCAATGGTATCCGGATCGGTGGAGGTATCTACGGTGCGGGCGTGCACCAGGGAGTTGTTACCGAGACGGGTCAGAAAGTGGTTTTCTGCCGGGTCGGTGCTGGCGCGGAAGACGTTCTGGCCAACCTGCAGCCGGAAAGTGATACGCATGTTGCCGGCAGCGCCGGGAAAGCGGGCCACCAGGGTGAAATCGTCCTCGGCCGTCTCTTCGCCGTCGCGGGTACTGCCGGTAGCGTAGTGATTGGCCGGCACCTCGCCGGTAATACCGAAGCCGTCGGGTGGGTTAAAGACCCGCTGCACGAAAAGGCGGCGGCCTCCTTCTTCGAAGAAGGCGCGCACGGCGTGGGCCAGATAATTGACCTGAGGGTTGTCCTGGTCGGTAAAGACCAGATCCTCCAGGTCGCCATAGATGCGCTGAAAGTCGGCGAGGCTGGTCAGGAGCTCCGGTTCGCCGCTGACGGGCCCATAACGAGCAGGCCCGACGAAACCGGCCGTGCTGGTGCTGACTCCTTCAATCGTCTTGGTACGGAAACTGGTTTCTTCAATATAGACACCTGGTGAAAGATATTCAGGCATAGGACCTTCTCCTTGCAATCAATAACTACCGTCTCCTAAAAGCGTCTCTTAAGAGCGGCTCTTACGAGCGAATCAGAAACTCCGAGAGCGGGCTCTCCGGGCTGCCCGCGATCCGGGTGCGGATGACGAGCGGCCGGCGGAAGGGTAACATCTCGGCGACAGAGGTTTCGTCGGGGTCGCCGACGATTTCGTAGGTACGGCCGGCAGCATCCAGCACGTTGACTTCTGCAAAGAGCAGGGCCGGCGACTGGGAGAGCAGGGTTGTGTGGAATGGTGGCGGCTCCCCCAACTCGGGGCGCACCTGTTGCAGTTCGTCAAGGTCGGCTGCGATGGCTGCGGGGTCGTGTTCCACAGCCAGGGAAACGTTCCAGCCAGCATCTTCGAGGAGCGTGCTCGACGGAATTGGCGGGTAGGGCACGAGCAAGAGGAACGAACCGCGCTGATCGGCGATGCCGTGGTATACGACGTCCGGATCGGAAGGCGATGGGCCGGGCGCCTCCACAGCCACGCGAGCCCACCGGGCCGGTTCCAACACGGTAACTTCGGGTGGGGCGCCGGATACGGCCGTGGTGCGCAAGAGCTGGCCGCGGACCACGCCAAACCCGGGCGGAGGCGAATAGGCCGGACTTGGGAAGAGAATCACTTCCTGTACGGCCGGTTCTGCCAGGGGCAGGCCGAAGCGGCGCGTTTGGGGCAGATAGCGACCGCGCTCGTCTTCGATCTGAATGATGTATTGGACACTGCCGGGGGTGACGGTCTCTCCCTTCGTGTACTGTTCCAGGCCGGGCAACGTGCGGAAACCGTAAATACCGCTTTGAGGAGAGCGCTCCGCGCGCTCCAGGCGGCGCGCTACCTGGGGCTGCGCCGGATCATGTCGCCAGGCGTACGCGCGCAGTCCAGTGCTGACGGCGGCGCCGGTGGCGCCATCGCGGAAATGGAGGGCCAGCAGAGCACGGTAGGTGACGATCTCCAGTTCATGCAGAGGGGGGAACACTATTCTTTCCTCCGAAAGTCCAGATCGCGCTGCAATACCGGCGGTCCTTCAATCTCCTCAACCGGCGATTCGATGCGAACCACGCGGGCAGTGTAAGGGACGGAGAGGGTGAAGTCGCCCGGCACCTGGTCCCAGAGGCGCAGAATCTCCTCGGTCGTGAGCGAGCCGACAGTCACTTCTATATGTTCCTGGGGATCAAAGACGCCTTCGCGCTCGCTGTTGAGGATGTTGGCGGGGATGGAGGCATTGTCTTCAAGCACGCGCATCATCCAGCCCAGGATTAAGTGCTGGGTGTCGGCGCGGCGGGCTCGGGGAATAAGAAGGAAGTGCAGATTGAGGGGAAGGTGGTGGCGCTCGCGAATGCCATCGTAGCGGGGCCGCGGGGGCAGGGTACGCTGGACCGGGTTGACATCGACGCGGTAGAGGAAGAGGACGACCTCGCCGTCGACAGGGATGTTATCGGCAAAGTCAGAGGTGGTGATTACGCGGCAGCCCACATCCTCGATATCCGGTCCGTAGAGGGTGGCCGAACGGGCGTGTTCAAGAACGGTACAGATGGCAGCACAGGTTGCGTAAACGGCTTCGTAAGATCCCATATCCTTTCAATTATTCATGGCTCTGGATAGACGTTGTCCGTTTTGCAGAGACGCGCCGGGCACGATTGGCGCTGGCGGGATGAGAGTTTACCTCTCGAAGAGGTAGTTCCTCAACTTCTGCAACAGGGGTTCGCGCCGACCGAGCTCGCTCGCCGACTGCCCCAGATAGGGGCTGATGAAACGAGCGATGTCGGCCAGGTCCTCAAAATAGCTGTGTTCGCGGCTACCCACGTGGGTGATTCTGCCGCGCCATTTCCCCTGCCTGGCTTCGGTAGCTGTTTCCTCCTGCCAGATCTTGATGACAAAGGAGTGCGTGGTTGTTTCCAGTAGGTTCATGCCAGCGCTCCACTCCGCTCAGTGGAAAAACGAATAGAAAAAGCTTAACAGGCGGCTATCTGTTGATCCGTCTGCCAGGGCGTATGTGACAGCGTCTTTTTTGGGGAAGTGGAAAGAATATAGGGTAGGGAGGAAAGCAGTGGACGGGCCGGCACAGCGGCACCGGCTGCTGCTCAGGGTTCCAACAGCGCGCGCCGGAGGGCGTCAATTTCGCGCGTCACCTGGTGCTGGGCATCCACCAGGGTTTGCTCCAGTTGTTCGAGATGCGTAAGGATGCCGCTCACGGTTTCGTCGGGAGTGGTTGAGGCAAGGGCCCCGGCCGGGAAGTGGCCTTCCCGGATCTGTTCGTATAGCGACGCAGTGCGCAGGCTAGGCTCAACGCCCAGGCCTTCCGCCAGCGCCGCGGTGCAGCGCTCGTAGGCGCGGAGAGCGGCCGTGCGATTGCTGCCGAGGGCGTGGAGTCGCATCAGGAAGCGGTAAGTGCGTTCGTGGGCGGGCTCACAGCGGAGAAGGCGCATGGCATAGGCAATCCCCTCCTCGTAATGCCCATGGACCTGGAAATAGCTCATCAGCTTTTCTAAGATGGCCAGGTGAATGTTGTGGAGGCGCTCGCGTTCAAAAACGCACCAGTCGTGGAACCAGTGTTCGAGCAGGTCGGCGCAGTAGAGGGCGGATGCCTCTTCCAGAGCGGTGGCGCTCTCCTCCGTCAGATCCGTTCCCTGGATTCCCCGGGTAGCCGTCGCGGCCTGTTCGAAGCAGGCAACGTCCAGCCTGAGATTGGCTTCGGGGTTGATCCGGATCCAGTCTGAATCGACCGCCAGCAGATCGCAGTGCTCTCCCAGTGCCGATTGTAGTTGCCACAATGCCTGTCGCAGATAGCCTTTGGAGCGAGAGGGGTCGCTGTCGGCCCAGAGCAGGGTGGCCAATTTCTCGCGGTAGTGGGCCTGGTCGCGGTGGAGGAGGAGGTAGGCCAGAAGCTCCCGCGCTTTTGTCGCATCTGGCGACAGAGAGGCATCGCCGCAGGTGATGGCAAACCGCCCAAATAGACTAACACGGAGTCCGCTCATCATCTCTCCTTCTGTTGGGACGCCTGGAGGGGGTTGGCGAAGGTAGGTCGCCAAATGCATATAGCCAGGGGGCGGGGTGCAGGCGTCAGCAGATCTCGTAACAGGTAGGCAAAACTGGACCAGCTTTCATTGTAATCGAAGAGGGAGGGTGATCGTGTAAAGATTATGCCAGCACTAATGTAAAGTTGAGAACAGGGAACCCATCTAAGACTCGCGGGATGAGCCAGCCATCAAGATTGGAACCTGATGGCTGACGTGCTCAGTTGCCTTCCTGCTGAGGGTGGTGGCGTTTGCGGTAGAGATTGATCAGCCCGCCGGCCAGAACCATCTCCACTTGCCGCCGGGAGAGCGTATGGCCAACAGTCAAAGTTTCGCCGTTGGTTTCGTTTACTACCTCAATTTCAGTTCCCTGGCGAATCGCCCGAGCGATGGCCGGCAGACGCAGCTCGTCCCCTTCTACGATGCGCTCCCAGTCGTCAGGGTCGATAAAGGTGAGGGGCAGGATGCCGAAGTTGATCAGGTTTTGCCAGTGGATGCGGGCAAAGCTCTTGGCCAAGACTGCCCGCAGTCCCAGATAGCGCGGGGCAATCGCCGCGTGCTCGCGGCTAGATCCCTGTCCGTAATTGTCGCCGCCGACAATAAAGTGCCCTTCTTCCCGTCGAGCCATCGCTCTTTCGTAGTAGGTGTCGTCTACCGGTGCATAGACGAATTTGCTGATTTCAGGAATGTTGCTGCGGTAGGGGAGGACGCGGGCACCGGCCGGCATGATCTCGTCCGTTGAGATGTCGTCGCCCACCTTGATCAGCACCGGTCCCTTCAGTTCGTCGGGCAGAGGCGGAAACTTGGGCAGCGATTTGATGTTCGGTCCCTTGTTCAGTTCCACGTGCTCGTGCTCACCGGCCGGCGGTACCAGCATCTCCTCGTTAATCGCAATTTCCTCCGGTTCCTGAAAGCGCGGATAGGGCATGGAGAGGGTCCGTGGATCGGTGATACGTCCGGTGAGGGCGGAGGCGGCAGCCGTTTCCGGGCTGACCAGATAAACCTTGTCCTCGGGGGTGCCGGAACGGCCCGGGAAGTTCCGGGGTACGGTACGCAGGCTGATCTGATCGGTGGCCGGGGCCTGGCCCATCCCGATACAGCCGTTGCAGCCCGCCTGGTGGAGCCGGGCGCCGGCGCGGATGAGGGCCACCAGCGCGCCACTGCTGGCCAGATTTTCGAGGATCTGGCGAGACGTGGGATTCACGTCTAAGGAAACACGGTCGTGTACCTGCTTGCCATCGACGATCCTGGCAGCGACGGCAAAATCACGGAGCCCAGGATTGGCCGAGGAGCCGATATAGGCCTGATAGATGTCCTTGCCCGCCACCTCTGTAACCGGCACGACGTTGCCGGGACTGCTGGGCCGGGCAATGAGCGGTTCGAGGGTGGCGAGATCGATCGCCTCTTCTTCGTCATAGGTAGCGCCGGGGTCAGCCAGGATTTCTACCCAGTCGTCGCCCCGTCCCTGTTGCTCGAGAAAACGGCGCACGGCCCCGTCGGAGGGAAAGACGGTGGTGGTTGCCCCCAGCTCAGTGCCCATGTTGGCGATGACGTGGCGGTCCATTGCCGTCAGGCCGGCTAATCCGGGGCCGTAATATTCGATGATTTTGCCCACGCCACCGTCTACATCGTGGCGGCGGAGCATTTCCAGGATCACATCCTTGGCACTGACCCAGTCGGGTAGTTCGCCCGTAAGGTGGACTCCCATGATGCGTGGCATGGTGAGATAGAGGGGTTCGCCAGCCATGGCCATCGCGACCTCCAGGCCGCCGGCGCCAATGGCCAGCATACCCAGAGCACCCGCGGCGGGCGTATGGCTGTCGGAGCCAACGAGGGTTTTGCCGGGAATACCGAAGCGTTCCATATGTACCGGGTGGCTGACGCCGTTGCCCGGCCGTGAATACCAGAGCCCGTACTTCTGGCAGGCACTGCGTAGAAAGAGGTGGTCGTCGGGGTTCTTGTAATCCTCCTGAATGAGGTTGTGATCCACATATTGGGCGGACAGCTCGGTTTTGACGTGGGAGAGACCAAGCGCCTCGAATTCGAGCATTACGAGGGTGCCGGTGGCGTCCTGGGTGAGGGTCTGGTCGATGCGCAGGCCAATTTCGGCACCGGGCACCATTTCCCCTTCCAGGAGGTGGCCTTCGATCAATTTTTGGGTAACATTCTTCGCCATTCCGTCCTCCTTATAGAGAGATTACGTTAGGAAAGAAAATGGGACCCTCGCTGATGACTGCCTAGGTCGCGAGCGCTTCCAGCGCTTCCCGATCGTGAATGTGAATTACGCTGCGACCCACGTCAATCAGGCCATCGTTTGCGAGGCTGCTCAGTGCTCGCTGCAAGACATCGGGCACCGTGCCCAGGCGGGCGGCAATCTCTGCCTGGGTGTACCAGCGCGGCCGGTGGAGGGCATCGCCTTTTGCATCTTCGAGCAGCAGCCGGGCCAGCCGCCCCATTACCGTGCGCAATGACAGATCTTCGACGAGGTCGACCAGTTCCAAAACGCGGGTCGCCATTCTCTCAATCACGTGTTGGGCAAGCTGCGGGTGCTTTTGCAGCATAGCCATCACGGCCTTCCGTTGAAGGATCCAGACCCCCACCGGTTCCAGAGCGATGGCCGTAGCGGGATTGGGCTGATTGGCGAAGACCCCAATGGCGTGAAACGCTTCCCCCGGCTCCAGGAATTGGAGGACCTGCTCTCGCCCCTCGATGGAAGTCTTCGTAATCTTGAGCCAGCCCTGCTGTAAGTAGTATAGGCCGCGAGGTGGCTCGCCTTCCAGGAAAAGGACCTCGCCGGCTCCATACTCGCGCCAGATGGCCCCCTGGGCAAGCTCGCGGAGGAGGGGTTCATCCAGGCCGTGGAAGAAAGGGATGGTCTGCAGCTGTTGAATTAGAGAGTGGCCGGCTGAATAATCAGTCATCTTAGCTTACATTATACGCCGGCCACGAGGTATAACCAATATTTTTTTATGATTAATGGCCTTTGATGCCCACGAAATTCACCGTCCGGCCGTAGGCGATAAGTGCCAGGCGTCTCATCTCATCTTCTGGCAGCAACTCCCGTTTTTCAAAGGCGTCTGTGTAGCGCGAATGCACCGGCAGAGAGCGCCGCCTCATCTCGGCTTCGATCTCCCTCATCGCAGAAATCCGGCGGGCGTGTGCTTCGTGGTCCAGCATGAGCCGTCCTTCCTTCATCTCCATCAGATACCAGGTCAATCTGCTGGACCATGCCTGCCCGAGCTGGGCATCGGTAAGTTGTTTCCATCTCTGTTCATTGTCGTTCGTGCCGTTGTCCATTTTCTTTCCTTCTTCCGACTGGCGTTAAAAATGTGAAGTGCTGCTCCCTTGCGGTCACAGTTGCGATGCTGGTGCCGGGAGAAAAATTGAGGGCCTTTAGCTCTCTTTTCGGCCGCTCTCTTCCCGGCCCGTATCTGGTAGTTTTCGCCGGGTGTATGGTACGTGTAACATCTCCGCTGCCCTACGCTTCGCCTGGTCCCCCCGCCGAATGTAGGCAGCTGTGGTTTGGACATGAGCATGCCCGGCCAGCTTCTGCACAGTGGCGATATCGGCGCCACGGTCCAGCAAATCACTGACAAATGTCCGCCGGAAGTCGTGCGGGGAAAGCTCCTCAATCTCAGCCAGCTCTACTCGCTTCTGGAGCATATAGTAGATGGCTTGCGTCGTCAGCCGTCCACCACGGTTGCGGTTGCCCAGTCCCCAGAAGAGGGGGCCGGCCACATCTCCACGTACTTCCAGCCAGTCGCCCAGGGCCGCGGCTGCACCGCCCACGACGGGAACCGGCCGTTCCACGTCCCGCGTCCCGCGGACATGCAGAGTGCCGGTTGCCATGTCATAGTCGGCTAGATCCAACGTAACCAATTCGGCCCGGCGCAGACCACCGGCGTAGAGCAGAGAGATGACGGCCGCGTCACGGATTCCCGTTGGCGTTTGCCGGCAGGTATCGAGCAAGCAAGCCAGCTCAACACCAGGAATATGGCGCCCGGCCGGCTCGCGCTCTCCCGACAGGTTCTCCACGTCAGCCGCCTCGTGATAGGCCTCAGCCGACATCTGTCCCAAACGCCACGCTTCTTTCAACGTCTGGCGCAAAGCGGCCAACATCTTGTTCACCGTGGTGTGAGCGTACCGCTCTGTCAGCTCGTCTCGAATCGCCACGGTGTGCTGGGCTTGGAGCCGGTGCCAGGGGATTTGAGCGGCAGTGGTGGCACCGTCGCCGCTGACGATCTGCGCGATGACGTCCAGGGACCGGCGCATCGCCGGCCGGGAGCTGGAAGAGAGGGAGGCGAGGTAGGTTGCAACCGGATTTTGATCCGCCGTAGGGGTGCGAGCCTCTACGTTTTCCGTGTCAACAGCCGGTAAATCAATCATAGGCGATTCTACTTCTTAGAATATGATTCTAGTAAATAGAATTATACCACGGAACTCAGGTGCCTGCATCTTCCGGAGGAGTAGTTTGTCTAGGGGAGCGTCCTCAAGCGTTGCGGCAGGCCTGGTATGGGTGTGAGCAATATTCGTCCGTAGATATACGCTAAGCTCGCAGGGCTGGTTCACGTTTTGATGGGACGACGGGCTCCCACGCGTGGCGGTTACGGCACCCACACCACAAAGCTCAGTGTCTCTCCCTTATATTCCCCGGTAATTTCCCAGCAACCGGGCGTCGGTACGGTCAGGCCGTGAAGCATGGCCGTAGCGGGGAAACTGGCATGGGAAGCATTGGTCGCGCCGGACTGCTCGAACGTCTCACCTTCCGCACCTAGCTGTCGGCCGCGGATTGCCATCGCCGGCTCCGGCTCCTCGTGCGCGCCAGGATAGTTCTCACTCCACCAGAAGACCTTCTCACCGAGCGCCAACTGGGACCACATACCATCAAACGGCAACGCCAGGTATAGATCATCACTCCCATACCAAAACATGCCCTCAATCGGCTCGACTGGTCTTCCTGGAGGGTCAAACGCGGGTTCGGGCGGCTGCGTCACCGGGCAGCTGGCGGGCGGCTCCAATGCCGAGGGTCGCGCTGCCGGCGCTACTGTAACCGTAGGCGTGGCATGGGAGAGTGGCGTTGAACGAGCCACCCGCAGCAGGTCGTTGCACTGCAGCCCCAGGTGCTCGTGAGCAATGCGGTATTGCAGGTCGCCTCCGTGCCACACTAAGGCACTCGCGTCTGCGCTTTCCTGCCAGCCGCCCGCGCCGTCAGGCGCCCCGCGCACGCACACCCCGCTCTGACCGTTTACCAGCACGTGATTTGCCACCGCTTGAGGGTACAGGGTCGCCAGTGGCTGCACCTCCCGGCTGGTTTCTACCACCAGTTTGCCTGCCGCGCCGTTTTCCCAGCCATACACCTGCCGGACGGTGCTCGGGTAATCGCTCAAATCTGTGTCGACCGGGACCATCCCCTCAGGCCGCCACCTTGTTACCAGGGGAGGGAAGGAGAGTTGGACGACTAACATCACCACTTGCATCTCCTCGTCCCCCACGTGAGCCGTCACCTCCCAGCAACCCTCACCAGGAAAGACCAGACCGGCCGGGTGGAAGCCGGTCTCCCCGTAACCATCTTCTGCCCCGCGCAACACGGTCTCAGGCATTGGAGGCGCGGGAGCATCCAACCGTTGGCCGCCGATGACGACGTCGCCGGGGACCGTACGGTAGAACCAGAACTTCATGCCGAGCGTACCGTCCGCCGACTGCGTTCCGGGCCCTCCCGGGTGGAAGTAAACTTTGCCTCCCGTCCAGAGGCCAATGAACATCGTCCTCGCCGGGTTGCCGTAACCACCGCGCGAGGAGATATAGTATTCATTTGGAGACTCGTCCAAGTTTGGCAGGCTTACCGGACACTCGGCAATAGCTGCAGTGGAAAGTGGTACTGGCGTCGGAGCTAGAGGCGACGGAGTCACGGTCGGGCTGGCTGTAGCGGTTGCGGTGGGCACCGGCGTAGCCGTCGAATCCAGAGGTTGGGCGAGAGGTGTACCGTGGCGACGGGTCGCTAAAGGAGTCGGGGTAGCGCTTGGCTTCTCTTGTTGCGTGAATACTATCGCACCAGATGTAGCCGGCGCTCCTTGTCCAGATTGCTCACTGCTGGCAGTGTCGGCACAGGCTACGCTTACCAGAATGAACAACAGCCACAGAATGTAACCGGATAACCTTGTCATGTTCTGATCCTCCGTTCTCCGACCTTGCCTTCTATTACTATATAACCAATGGTGCTAGTTTGAAAAAGCGCGAGATTCTCCTAAGCTAGCGAATCACCACAAAACGCTAAAAAGGAGAACCTCGCTATGACAGACATTTTGCTGTCCGATGAAGATTTTACCATAGAATTATTCTGCCGTGTGGACGATAAAATGCCAGAAGCGCAAAAACATCCGCAAGCCAAGCTCTATCCCAGCGAAGTCGTGACCCTGGCCTTGCTGTTCGCCCTCAAGGGCGTCGGCAATCGGCCCTTCTACCGCTGGGTTAAGCGCAACTTGCAGCATCTGTTCCCGAGCTTGCCCCATCGTACACGGCTGTTCCGCTTATTCAACTCCCACCGACACTGGACTGAACGGTTCATGGCCGAGCCGACTATGATCGGCGTCGCTGACAGCTATGGCATCGAACTGATTCACCCGCGGCGGGAGGGGCGCAGTGACAAGCAGATTGGCAGAAAAGGATTGTCCAACAAGCGCTGGATTGTCGGCGGTAAGCTCTGTCTGCTCCTGAACAACATCGGCCAGGTAGTGGGCTGGGATGTCGACACGGCTAATGTTTACGATGGCAGCGCCTTTCAGCACTTGGTGGATGCGGTGGCTGACGAGATGGTTGTCTTCGCCGACCCGCATTTCGAGAAGAAAGAGTGGCATCCAACCAACTTGAAGATCTGCCCGGCCAAAACCTGGAATGATCGGATGATGGTCGAGACGGTCTTGTCGATGCTGACGCTGGTTTGTCATTTCAAGAAGGTTGGTCATCGTGTCTGGTCGTATTTTAAGAGTCGAGTTGGTTGGACAATGGCCTTATTCA
>Ga0207752_1001001_pt1 | contig 13182 bp, 8 predicted proteins | sample Pon2CUnioCityCA_6_FD_187272 | JGI IMG/M metagenome (GOLD analysis project Ga0207752, IMG submission 187272) | Marine sediment microbial community from Union City, CA, USA - Pond 2C Sediment 2 (SPAdes) | ecosystem: Environmental > Aquatic > Marine > Intertidal zone > Salt pond sediment ... | reverse complement strand
AGATCATCGATATCCCGCGCCCCGCCTGACCCGGAACGACCCGAGCGACTAACCACAGGAGCCACCGCAGTGGATATCCGCGATCTTTTCGGTATCGAGCTGCCGATCGTCCAGGCGCCGATGGCCGGCGTGCAGGATCACCGCCTCGCCGCCGCAGTCTGCGCCGCCGGCGGCCTCGGCTCGATCCCCGCCGGCATGCTCGACCCCGCCGGCCTGCGCGCCGAGCTACAGGCGCTCACCGCACTCGGCCAGTGGCCGTACAACGTCAATTTCTTCTGCCACCGCCTGCCGCAGCCGGACGCCGCGCGCGAGGCCGGCTGGCGCGAGGCGCTGGCGCCGTACTACGCGGAATTCGGCATCGACCCGGCGGATGTCAAGCCCGCGCCGCTGCGCCTGCCATTCAGCGATGAGATGGCCGATGTGCTCGAAGATTTCCGTCCGGCGGTGGTCAGCTTCCACTTCGGCCTGCCGGCCGAGCCGCTGCTGGCACGGGTGAAAGCGCTCGGTGCGAAGGTGATCTCCAGCGCCACCACCGTCGCCGAGGCCGAGTGGCTGGCGGCGCGCGGCGCCGATGCGGTGATCGCCCAGGGGCTGGAGGCCGGCGGCCACCGCGGCTGCTTTCTCAGCGATGACCTCAGCACCCAGCTCGGCACCTTCGCGCTGCTGCCGCAGGTGGTGGACGCGGTGGATCTGCCGGTGATCGCCGCCGGCGGCATCGGCGATGCGCGTGGCGTCACCGCGGCGCGGGCGCTGGGTGCAGCCGGGGTGCAGGTCGGCACGGCTTTTCTGCTGTGCCCGCAGGCGAACACCAGCGCCGTGCACCGCGCCGCACTGCGCAGCGACGCGGCGCGGCACACGGCAATCACCAATCTGTTCTCCGGTCGACCGGCGCGCGGCATCGTCAACCGGGTGATCCGCGAGCTGGGGCCGATCTGTAGCGCGGCGCCGGCGTTTCCGCTCGCCGGCGCTGCGCTGGCGCCTTTAAAGAAGGCTGCGGAAGGCAACGCGGATGGTGGCTTCACATCGCTTTGGAGCGGGCAGCGGGGCTGTGGTCCGGGCGATCTGGATGCCGCGCAGATTATCCGGGCGCTGGCTGCGGGGGTTTAATCCACCGGCAGTGGTTTTGCTGACCACTGACCACTGACCGCCGACCACTGGCTGCAAGCTTCGGGGTGCGCTGATTGGCACCCCGGCCTGCTCGTCTGCGCGCCCTGCGCGGGCTCGCCAGACCTATTTCGGCGGGCTGCCGCCGCTCAGCTCATGCACGGCGTTCACCGCCAGCGAGATCATCGCGAAATCGAGATTGCCGATGGCTTTCAGCTCGCCCACCAGATGCACGAACTTGTCGATGGCATCCTGATTGGCCTCGATCCACTGGTTGGTCATCAGCCGTGGTTTGTCGGGCCGGGAGGATTCGAGCACCTCGGCGGTGAGGTTGCGCTGCTGGGCGTGCAGGTCGGCGCGCAGCCCGGAGCGCGCCAGGTGGTGCCAGTGATTGCGCACCCGCAGGCTGGAGATCTGGTCGCGCAGCCATTGCAGATCGAGGTAGGCGCCGAGGCGGAAGTACAGCGAGGCCACCTCGCTGACGCCGCGCTCGTGGCTGCGGGCGATATCGACGATATCCAGCGCCGAGGACAGCGGCACCACGCCAGCGATGCGTGCGGCCAGCTCGCGCGGCACGCCGAGATCGGCGTAGTAGCGGCTGCGCTTGACCTGGGTGAGGCGGTTGACCGCGGCCAGTGCCTGCGGCAGGCCGGTCATCAGCTCGGCGATGCCGTCGCGGAAGTAGTCGACGATTTCCGCGATCGGCTGCTGCGCGCGGCGGTGGCGGATCAGCCACTGCATGGCGCGCTGGACCAGGCCGCCGACGAGAATCAGGATCTCGGTCTGCACCGCTGCCGGCACCCGGTTGTCCAGCGCCTCGATGTCGGCCCACAGGCTGGGCATGTCGAAGATGTCGCAGGTGGCGATGAAGGCGCGCGCAATCTCGTCGGCACTGGCACCCTGCTCGTCGGCGAGCTGGTAGGGGTAGAGCGCGCCGACGCGGTTGATCATCTCGTTGGTGACGCAGGTGGCGATGATCTCGCGGCGCAGGCGGTGCGCGGCGATGGTCTGCGCGTAGCCCCCGCCGAGGCGATCGGGGAAGTAGTCGATCAGCACCCGCTGCAGATAGGGGTCCTCGGGTAGTTGCGAATCGAGCAGGGCGTCGTACTGGGTCATCTTGGCGTAGGACAGCAGCACCGCCAGCTCCGGCCGGGAGAGCCCTTTTTGCGCCGCGCCGCGCTCGGCGATCTGCTCGCTGTCGGGCAGGTATTCGAGTGAGCGATTGAGCCTGCCGGCGATCTCCAGCGAGGACATGAAGCGCGCGCTGGCTTCGAGGTTCTGCGCCGCCTGGGTGGCGGCGACACTGATCGCCTGGGTCTGTGCGTAGTTGTCGCGCAGTACCAGTTCGCCGACTTCGTCGGTCATCGCCGCGAGCAGTTCGTTGCGCTGCTTGATGGTCATGTCGCCGTTGTCGACCACCTGACCGATCAGTACTTTGATGTTGACCTCGTGGTCGGAGCAGTCGACGCCGGCCGAGTTGTCGATGGCGTCGGTGTTGATCAGCCCGCCGTGCTGGGAAAACTCGATGCGCGCCAGCTGGGTCAGACCCAGGTTGCCGCCTTCGCCGATGACCTTGCAGCGCAGCTCGCTGCCATCCACGCGCAGGCCGTCGTTGGCGCGGTCGTTGGCGTCGGCGTGGCTCTCCTCGCTGGATTTGACGTAGGTGCCGATGCCGCCGTTCCAGAGCAGATCAACCGGTGCTTTGAGCAGCGCGTTGATCAGCTCGGTGGGCGCCATGCGCGCGGCGCGAATGCCCAGTGCCTCCTGCGCCTCGGCCGACAGCGGGATCGATTTGGCGCTGCGCGGCCAGACTCCGCCACCCTTGGAGATCAGCTTTTTGTCGTAGTCATCCCAGGTGGTTCCGGGGGTTTCGAACAGGCGCTTGCGCTCGACGAAGCTCTTCGCCGCATCCGGGTTCGGGTCGATGAAGATGTGCAGGTGGTTGAAGGCGGCGAGCAGGCGGATGTGCCCGGAGAGCAGCATGCCGTTGCCGAACACGTCGCCACCCATGTCGCCGATGCCGACCACGGTGAAGTCTTCGCTCTGGCAGTCGCGGCCGAGCTCGCGGAAGTGGCGTTTGACCGATTCCCAGGCGCCGCGCGCGGTGATGCCCATGCCCTTGTGGTCGTAGCCGTACTGGCCGCCGGAGGCAAAGGCATCGCCGAGCCAGAAGCCGTAGCCTTCGGCGACGCTGTTGGCGATGTCCGAGAAGGTTGCGGTGCCCTTGTCGGCGGCGATCACCAGGTAGGGGTCGTCGTCGTCGTGGCGCACCACATCGGCCGGCGGCACCAGTTCGCCGGCGACCAGGTTGTCGGTCAGGTCGAGCATGCCGCGCAGGAAGGTGCGGTAGCACTCGACCACCTCCTCGCGCTGTTGGGCGCGATCCGCCGGCAGTTGCTTGCAGACGAAGCCGCCCTTGGAACCGACCGGCACGATCACCGCGTTCTTGACCATCTGCGCCTTCATCAGGCCGAGGACTTCGGTGCGGAAATCCTCGCGGCGATCCGACCAGCGCAGCCCGCCGCGGGCGACGCGACCGCCGCGCAGGTGCACGCCCTCGACCCGCGGCGAGGCGACGAAGATCTCGAACATCGGCCGCGGCAGGGGGATCTGCTCGATCTTGGCCGGATCGAACTTGAAGCTCAGATAGGGCTTGTGGCTGCCGTCCGGTCGGGTCTGGTAGTGGTTGGTGCGCAGCGTGGCCTGGATGACGTTGAGGAAGGAGCGCAGGATTCTGTCTTCATCCAGATTTTGAACATCATCCAGCAGGCTATTTATTTTATTTACAATTTTCTCTTCCAGCTTGCTGCGCTTGCTGTCGGCTGCGGGGTCGAAGCGCTGCGCGAACAGATCCGCCAGCAGGCGGGTGATGGCCGCGTTGTGGACCAGCGTTTCGACCATGTAGCTCTGCGAGAAGGGCACGCGGATCTGCTGCAGATATTTGCTGTAGGCACGCAGTACCAGCGTCTCGCGCCAGTCCAGCCCGGCGCGGATCACCAGCTGGTTGAAGCCGTCGTTTTCCACCTCGCCGCGCCATACGCGGTCGAAGGCGTCCTGAAACTTGTCGGCGATCTCGTCGGGATCGATGTTGCCGCCGTCGCTGCGCCGCATGATGAATTCGTGCAGCCACAGCGCCACGCCGCGACTGCGGATCTGGTACGGGCGCTCGCTGTCCACGCGCAGCCCCATGTTTTCGATCAGCGGCAGCACGTCGGAGAGGGCGACGTAGGTCTCCGGCTCGTAGAGTTTGAGGTTGACGGTGTCCTCGTCGCGCAGTGGCGGGCGATAGAAATTGATGCCCAGCTTGCCGTCGAGTCGGGTCTGTTCCAGATGGCTGATGTCGTGGCAGGCGGTGCGCGGCGTGTAGTCGTCGCGATAGGCCGGCGGGAAGGCGCCGTGGTAGTTGCTGTACAGGCTGTTGCCGCGCTCCTCGCCGTACTGTTCGATGAGCGTTTCGCGCAGCACGTCGTTCCAGCTGCGCGAGGCCTCGACGATGCGCGCTTCCAGCTCCTCGACCGTCGGGCCGCTGCTGGCACCGTTCGGTGTGCGGATCACGTAGGTGATGCGCGCCAGGGTGGATTCCGAGCTGAAGGTGGTGTCGAACTCGACACCGCTGCCGTCGAGCCCCTCGACGAGGATGTCCTGCACTTTCAGGCGCAGCTCGCGGCTGTACAGCTCGCGCGGCACATAGGCCAGGCAGGTGCAGTAGCGGTCGTAGGGATCGATGTGGCCGAACAGGCGCACCCGCTGGCGCTCCTGCAGGTGCAGGATGCCGATGGCGATGCGCATCACGTCATCGGCGGAGTGCGCGAACATGGCGTCGCGCGGATAGGTCTCGAGGATGTTGGTCAGCGCTTTGCCGCCGTGGGTGTGGGCGGCGTAACCGGCGTTGCTCAGCACCTGCGCCACCTTGCGCCGCAGCAGCGGAATATCGTGGGTGTGGCGGCGATAGGCGGCGGAGGTGAACAGCCCGGCGAAACAGGTCTTGCCCGTCACCCGCCCCTTGGCGTCGAAGTTCAGTACGGTGATCAGATCCATGTAGGCGCGACGGTGCACGGTGCTGCGCTGGTTGCCTTTGGTGATCGACAGCAGCTGCCGGTCGGCGATGTACGCCGGCGTGTGCATCGGCACGATCTCGGTGTCCGCATCCAGCGCCGTCGACCCGCCGCCACGCAGCAGGCCGAGGGCGCTATCGTCGACTCGCACCAGCTGGGCATTGCTGCGGCTGCCGCGGAACTTCATCTCGCAATAGCCCAGCAGCAGGAAGTGGTCGTCGGCCAGCCAGCGCAGCAGATCGACCGCTTCGTCGACCTCATCGGCGAAGCTTTTCGGCACCCCGGCGGCGAGCTGGTCGCCGACCTCTCTGGCCTTGGTGCGCATGGCCTTCCAGTCGCCGGTGCAGCGGTCGACGTCGGCGATCACCCGGGCGATCTGCTCACGGATGTGATCGAGCACCGCGGCGTCGGTCTGCCGGTCGACCTGAAATTGCAGGAAGGACTCCACCGAGCCGGCGCCGGCGGCGCGCTCGTCGCCATCCGGGCCATCGTCGCCGAGCACTTCGAGCAGGCGGTTCTGGCCGTCGCGGCGCACGCGCATCAGCGGGTGGGTGGTGAGGTGGATGGTCAGGCCGAGGCGGTCCAGCGCCATCGACATCGAATCGACCAGAAAGGCGCGGTCGTCGGTGACCACTTCGACGATGGTGTGGGTCGACTGCCAGCCGTGCTTCTCGAAATGCGGGTTGTAGACGCGGATCAGCGGTTCGCCGGGGCTGCGCTTGCGCGCCAGTTGCCAGTGCGCCAGCGCCGCGCCGCGCAGATCCTGCGGATTCTGACCCTGCAGGTCCTCCACCGGCACCTGGCGGTAATAGCGGCGCAGGAAGTGCTCGGTCTGGGCGAGTTGTTCCTTAGGTAGATTGTCGTCGTCGAACTCGAGCAGTTTTTCGATCAGTTCGTCATTATCGCTGGCACGCTGTTTGATCACGTTGGCCCCTTGTCCCGCTTGGGCGGATCTATTGTTCGCAATTGACAAGCTGCACCATCGTCGGTGAGCCAGCACTCGCTGGCTGTCGGCAGTGCGCCGCAGCGCGGCGATCCGGCGACAATTCCGACATTTTTTGCCCGTGGCAAGGGTGCGCCTGGCGCAGAGTTGGTGCACGGAACCGGCGGCCCCGCGCTGCATCCAGCACTGATGCTAGACCATGCGCGTGCCCGGGTACCGTTATCGGGCGCGCAAGTGTTTGTCGCAAAAAGCTCAGCTGATGCGTGAACTCTGCGCCGATCTCATTTTCCCGGCCGATTCTCTGGCCTAGTCCAGCGACAGCAGGCTGGCGTTGCCGCCGGCGGCGGTGGTATCCACCGACAGGTGGCGCTCGCAGGCGAAGCGGTGCAGATAGCGCGGCCCGCCGGCCTTCGGCCCGGTGCCGGACAGCCCCTCGCCGCCGAAGGGCTGCACGCCGACCACCGCGCCGATGGTGCTGCGATTGGCGTACAGATTGCCGACCCTGGCGCGCGCGCGCACCCGCGCCAGGGTGGCGTCGATGCGGCTGTGCACGCCGAGGGTGAGGCCGTAGCCGCGCGCGTTGATGGCATCCACCAGCCGGTCGAGATCCGCCGCGCGCCAGCGCACCACGTGCAGAATCGGGCCGAACACTTCGCGCTCCAGCTGCGCTGCGTCGTCCAGCTCGACCAGCGCCGGGGCGAAGAAATGTCCGCGGCTGCCGCTGGCCGGCGGCGGCGCGCGGTGGATGCGATGTCCGGCGGCGCCCATCGCATCGAGATGATCCTCCAGCATCTGCAGTGCCTCGGCGTCGATCACCGGGCCGAGATCGCTGGCCAGATCGCACGGGTCGCCGGTGGCCAACTCGTCCATCGCGCCGCGCAGCATCTCCAGCACGCTGTCGGCGACGTCCGCCTGCAGGCACAGCAGGCGCAGCGCCGAGCAGCGCTGGCCGGCGCTCTGGAAGGCGGAGATCAGGGTGTCGCGGATGACCTGCTCGGGCAGCGCGGTGGAGTCGACGATCATCGCGTTGAGGCCGCCGGTCTCGGCGATCAGCGGCACGATGGCGCCAGCGCGCGCCGCCAGTCCGCGCTGGATCAGGCGCGCGGTCTCGGTGGAGCCGGTGAAGGCGACGCCGGCGATGCGCTCATCGTCCACCAGCCGCTTGCCGACCACTTCGCCGCGCCCCGGCAGGCATTGCAGCACCGCCGGCGGCACGCCGGCGCGGTGCAGCAGCTCGACCGCGCGACAGGCGATCAGCGGGGTCTGCTCGGCAGGCTTGGCGAGCACCGCGTTGCCCGCCGCCAGCGCCGCCGAGACCTGCCCGGTGAAGATCGCCAGCGGGAAGTTCCACGGGCTGATGCAGGCGAAGACGCCACGGCCGTGCAGCGACAGTTCGTTGCGCTCGCCGGTGGGGCCGGGCATCAGCTGTGGCGCGGAGAATTCGGCCTCGGCACGGACCGCGTAGTAGCGCAGGAAATCCACCGCCTCGCGCAGCTCGGCGACCGCGTCGTTGAGGGTTTTGCCGGCTTCGCGCTGGCACAGGTCGAACAGCTCGGCGCTGTGTGCCTCGTAGAGATCGGCGGCGCGTTTGAGGATCTGCGCGCGCTGCGCCGCCGGGCTGCGATCCCAGTCGGCAGCGGCGGCGTGGGCGGCGGCGATGGCCGCTTCGACCGTCTCGCCATCGGCTTCGACGACGCGGCCGATGCACTGGTCGAGATCGGCCGGGTTGTACAGCGGCGCGCCCGCGGCGTCATTCGCCCGCGTCTGCGGGCTGGCGAGCAGCGGCTCGGCGCGCCACTGGCGGCGCGGGTCGATGGCGCCGCGCAGCGCATCCAGTGACGGCGCGTCGCTGATGTCGAGGCCGGCGGCGTTGGCGCGCTCGGCACCGAAGATATCCGCCGGCAGCGGGATGCGCGGATGGCGCGGGTCGGGCAGGGCGGCGAGCTGTTCGAGCGGGTCGGCGATGATCTCGTCGATCGGCAGTTTCTCATCCACCAGCCGATTGACGAAGGAGCTGTTGGCGCCGTTTTCCAGCAGCCGGCGCACCAGATAGGCGAGCAGTTCCTTGTGTGCGCCGACCGGGGCGTAGATCCGGCAGGGGCGCCGGTGGCGACCGACCACCTGCTCGTAGAGCGCCTCGCCCATGCCGTGCAGGCACTGGAATTCGTAGTTCTGGTTGCCGGCGGCGTCGGCGAAGGCTATCACCGCGGCCACGCTGTGCGCATTGTGGGTGGCGAACTGCGGGTAGAAGGCGTCCGCCGCGGCGAGCAGCTTTTGCGCGCAGGCGAGATAGCTCACATCGGTGCCGAGCTTGCGCGTGAACACCGGGTAGTCGGCGTGGCCGAGCTCTTGGGCGCGCTTGATCTCGGTGTCCCAATAGGCGCCCTTGACCAGCCGCACCATCAGCCGGCGCTGGCCGCGGCGGGCCAGATCGGCGAGCCAGTCGATGACCGCCGGGGCGCGCTTCTGATAGGCCTGCAGGGCCAGGCCGAGGCCGTCCCAGCCGGCCAGGTCTGCATCCAGCGCCAGCGCTTCGAGCACCGACAGCGACGGCTCCAGCCGGTCGGCTTCTTCGGCGTCGATGGTCAGGCCGATATCCAGCGCCTTCGCCTCCAGCGCCAGCTGGCGGATGCACGGCAGCAGCTCATCGATGACGCGCTGCATCTTGGCGAACTCGTAGCGCGGGTGCAGCGCTGAGAGCTTCACCGAGATGCCCGGATTGGCGATCGGCCCGCCGCTTTTCGCCGCCGCGCCGATCGCCGCGATGGCGCTGCTGTAGGCGCGCATGTAGCGCTGCGCGTCGGCCTCGGTGCGGGCCGCTTCGCCGAGCATGTCGTAGGAGTAGCGAAAGCCTCTGGATTCCTGCCGGTGGGCCTTTTTCAGCGCCGCGCCGATGTCTTCGGCGAGCACGAACTGCTGGCCCATGATGCGCATCGCGCGGGTCACCGCGGTGCGGATCACCGGTTCGCCGGAGCGCTGCACCAGCTTGCGCAGATAGCCGCCGATATCGCGCGTGGCGCTGTCATCGAGACGCACCAGCCGCCCGGTGAGCATCAGCGCCCAGGTGGAGGCGTTGACGAACAGCGATTCGCTGTGGCCGAGGTGCGCCTCCCAGTCGGCGGCGGTCAGTTTGTCGCGGATCAGCGCGTCGGCGGTTTCGGCGTCGGGCACGCGCAGCAGCGCCTCAGCCAGACACATCAGCACCACGCCCTCCTGACTGGACAGTTCGAACTCGTGCAGAAAGGCATCCAGCCCGCCGTGGCCGGCGTGCTCGGCGCGGATCGCTTCGACCAGTGCGCGCGCATTGGCATCGATATCGCTGCGCTGCGCGGGGCTGATTTGCACGCCGTCGAGCAGGCGGCGCAGGCAGCTGGCTTCGTCGGCGTGGTACAGCTCGCCGATGGCGGCTCGCAGCGGTCGCTGGCAGCCGGGGAGGGTCTGGTAGTGCATGGCGCTGGTCCCTGAAAGCGATAGGGGTGCGAATAAGCTATCAGCGACGCTGGAGAATGGGTCTCTGAAATGACAGGCTTGCAGAGAGAATTGTTCGGTGAAGGGGGTTTTGGCAGTGAAAGTGACTGACGATGGCGCTGAGCTCGATGCTATCGACCGGCGGATTCTGCGCGAGCTTCAGCGCGAGGGGCGGGTTTCCAACGTCGAACTGTCGCGGCGCGTGGCGCTGTCGCCGACGCCCTGTCTGGAGCGGGTGCGGCGGCTGGAGCGGAGTGGCTTCATCACCGGCTATCACGCCCATCTCGACCCGGCGAAGCTCGGCGCCGGGCTGACGGTGTTCGTGCAGATATTGCTGGATCGCACCACGCCGGATGTTTTCGAGCAGTTCGCGCGCACCGTGCGCGAACTGCCGCAGGTGGTCGAGTGCCACATGGTGGCCGGCGGCTTCGACTATCTGCTCAAGCTGCGGCTGGCGGATATGCAGGCCTATCGCGCCTGTCTCGGCGATGAGTTGACCACCCTGCCGGGGGTGCTGCAGACACACACCTACATGGTGATGGAGCAGGTCAAGCAGGTGCCCTTTGTCGCTGTGCCGGACTAGGGCTGACGGTCGTCGGAGTGTTTGCTGCAGACAGGAAAAAAGGCGGCCGGAGCCGCCTTTTTCCTGTCTGTGAGAACCGAGTGGATCAGGGTTTGACGGTGGTCAGGCCGAGATTCTCCCAGTTCTGCATGCCGCCGCGGTACCACTTGATCTTGTGTGCCGGGTAGCCGAACTTCAGCAGATTCATGATGTTGTTCGGCGACTGACCGCACCACATGCCGTTGCAGAACAGCACCAGGGTCTTGGCGCCGCTGTAGTCCCACAGGCCCTCGACCTCGCGGGCGCCGAACTGGGCGGTGAGGATGTCGCCGATGGACAGCGGATCCGCGCCCTTGGCCGGGTTGAGGCTGGTCCAGGGCAGGTTCACCGAGCCGGGGATGGTGCCGCGCTCGACCCAGCCGGGGGTGCGCGAATCGATCACCAGGATCGAGTCGTCGCCGGCTTCTTTGCGTGCCAGATAGTCGAGCATTTCCACTTCGCCGATGGTCTCGACACCCGGCGCCAGCTTGATCGGCTGAATGCAGAACGGCGGGCAGGGGCGCGAGGTGGCGGCGAAGGCCGGATTGACGGTGTTTTTATTATCCTGGTTGCGTTTGATCTCGACGCTCTCACCGGCGTGCGTCACGGTGACGCTCATCAAATCACCGGTGATGCCAACCGGTTTGTTTTCGGCGCTGGCAGTGCCGCCTAAAAGCAGGCCGCTGGCGAGCAGGCCGATGCAGAGCAGGTTGGATTTTTTCATTTTTTGCTTCCTCCAATGGTGTGTGCACTTGTGTTGCGGCCGCCCGCCCACTGTTGTGCGATGCGCCCGGGCTAGTCGCACTCGGGCTCCTCTTCGAGAATCGAATCGACCTCAACTTCGGCCTCGCCTTCGCCTTCGCCTTCGGACTCGCTGTTCTCCTCGCCCTGGGCGGCGATGCACTGGGTCGGCACGAGCAGTTCAGCGCGTGCGCTGGTCGAGGCCAGGCTGCACAGGGCCAACAGGCTCAGGGCCAGTAGCAGGTGGGGGAGGCGTTGTGCAATGAGGCAGTACTGGGTCATGTTGATAGGTCTCCGTGGAATGGGCAATTAGCGTTAAGGCGAGACCGGGAGCAGCGAGTGTGAATTTCGAGCTATGCGCCACATCCTAGCGCGGCCGCCGCCCGAGGAAAATATGCAACAAGTACTAGGGTGCATCTGCTGGAGTGGCCCGCCAGTGGCTGGTGTCCCGCGCAGCGGTCTGTCGTGGCAATTTAAGCCTCTTTGACAGCGCTGGTGGTGTTGCGGTTCACAACTGGCGCGTGGCCGGCACGGCGCTGCCAGGGCGATCCCGGATGCGCCCGCAGAGCGGCCCGGAGCGCCCGCCGATGCACGCCGCCGGTATTCGCCTCGCGTCGGTATATCCCGGGCGATGGGGCCGGTCAGCGGGTTCTCGTGCGCACCGAGTGGATCACGAACTGGTGCTCGAAGAACACCTTGTAGTCACCGTAGACCCAGCGTGTGATGGGCGGCTCGCCGACTGCTGGCAGCTTGCGTTGCGGGCTGCCGAAGCGACGCTCCACGGCGCTCATCGACATTCCGCGCCAGGGGATCGCGGCGTCGCCGTCGCCGTACCTCGGCAGTTGCAGGGTATCGGCGGTGGCCGCGATGGGCAGCATGAGGATGATGGCCAAAGCGGCAGCGAAAAACATGGGGGAGGCAGTTTTCACGGCGGTATCCAGAAAAGCAGGAGTCGGTGCGGCAGCGCCGGCGTCGGGCGGTGCCGCTGAGGGCAATGTTAGCAGGTGGCCCCGCGGCGACAAGTTCAGTGGTCTCTGGTCGACAGCGATTTGGCCGGATCCACATCGCCACTGGCGTAACGCGCGTAGTTCTGCACGTGGTAGCTGGCGGGTCTGGCGGTGGCTGCGACCGCCGGGCGAATCGCCATGCGCGCCTGCCAGGCATCGAGGCGCACGCACTTTTCCGGCCACTCAAAAGCGCGGTGCTCGGCCACCGCCGGCAGGCGCTCAAAGAAAGGATAATAGGCGATGTCGGCCAGCGTCGGCTGATCGCCGAGCAGGTACAGACCAGCCATCGGCGAGGCCAGCGCGACCTCTTCGATGAACTCCAGCGCCTCGCTGAGGGCGGCGCGGGCGCGCCGCTGCCGGTCGGCCCCCTGCGCGCTGAGGAGTTTGTAGAAGCGTGGCGCCATTTCGCTGTTGGCGTGGTCGATCCAGTCGCGCAACCAGGCGCGCCGCGCCGGATCGGCGGGCATCATTGGCGGCGCCGGGAAGCGCTCGTTGAGATATTCGTTGATCACCGCCGACTCCCAGATACGCGCCTGCTCATGGGCCAGGTAGGGCACCTTGCCGTATGGCGATGCGGCGAGAAACTCCGCGTCCGGGGCGTCGAGATCGACCTCGTGCAGCTCAAACGCCAGCGCCTTCTCGCCGAGCAGGATGCGGGTGCGCTGCGCGTAGGGGCAGCGGGCGGCGCTGAACAGGCGGATCGGGTCGGACATCGCAGCTTCCTCCGGCGGGGGCAGAACGGGCAGTCGCTACATGTTGGCGGCGATCTCGCGCCGGCGCAACGGCGCCTGTGCGCAGGCCGCCCACCGGCGCTGGTGTCGCTGGTCGTCGCTGGTCCGGGCGGCGGGCGCGGGAGCCGGCCACGGCGCGGGTATTGACCTGTCCCCGGGCTGTGGCTATAGTCCGCGCCCTCGACAGGCGCGTAGCTCAGTTGGTTAGAGCACCACCTTGACATGGTGGGGGTCGTTGGTTCGAATCCAATCGCGCCTACCATAGCTTTCGGGAAAACCAGCCCCAGCGGCTGGTTTTTTTGTGCCCGCGAACTTTGCTGCACTGCCGCGCGATGCGCGCTCCGGCGAGGCACCCATGTCGCTTCTGATCGCAACAGGCTACCCGCTGCAAACCGCCAGCCGCGCCGGCGCATGCAGGCGCTGCTGATCGGCGCCGGCGTGGTCGGCGTCAGCAGCGCGTGGGCGCTGCGGCGGCGCGGCCTGCGAGTGACCCTGCTGGAAGCCACGCAGCAGATCGCCAGCGGCGCCAGCC
>Ga0207752_1000999_pt1 | contig 13223 bp, 8 predicted proteins | sample Pon2CUnioCityCA_6_FD_187272 | JGI IMG/M metagenome (GOLD analysis project Ga0207752, IMG submission 187272) | Marine sediment microbial community from Union City, CA, USA - Pond 2C Sediment 2 (SPAdes) | ecosystem: Environmental > Aquatic > Marine > Intertidal zone > Salt pond sediment ... | reverse complement strand
CGAGTTCTTGAACTTGCTCATCAGTTAGGTGAAATTGTCTCTTGGCCATGCCGAAATTCTACAACGTTTACCTGATTTGTCTATTAGATGTGCCGACGTTCCAATAACCATTGGTTAGTCCTCACGTCGCGGAAGACGACCCGCATCTGTCCGTCCTCAAGCCCCAGGCGAAAATAGTCGCGCTCAATGGGTTGGCTCCACCATCGTCGGCGCTCTCGCCAGAGCTCGTAGACACACCGAACCTCCCGAATATGCTCCCGCCACGCGATAGCTCTGGGCAGACCATTCCGGTCGGTGGTGACTTGCACGGGAGAGGGCTTTGGCGGGATAACCAGGGAAGCGACAACGACGGATAACTCCCCGAAGCGTTCCCACAACCGTCGCAGCGTCTCACGGAGTGCTTGACTAAATGTGGAGGTCTCTTCGGCTGGTGCGCCGTCGAAGAGGGTCAGCTGGGTGGCCCCCAGGTGGAAGGGGCGCAGAGGATAGACGATGATGGAGATAGCAGCTACGGGCTCGCCAACCTTTATGCTTCCCAGCATGCGAGCGCTCAGGCGGGAGAGCTGACTGGCGTTGGACGAAGGAGGTTTGACCGACTTACCAAGCGTGTGGGTCTCACCGCATATCTCTTCCGCCTTCAATTGTATTCCTTCGGCCTGGTACCCGCGGTGCCTGAGCTCCCTGCTCAAATCGTCCGTCATGCGCGTCACGTGAGCCAGCAGCGGCGCCCGATCGCTCACCGGGTCGACGAACGTGTGTGATCTTGAAAGCTGAAGTGGAGGGGCGTCGGCTTGCACAGGCTGACCATCTTCTCCACACGCTATGTCATATAGGGCGCCAGCATGACTACCAAACTGGCGGATCACGGCCAGACGGGGGAGATTAGCAAAGGCGCCGAGAGTCCGCACACCCAACGACCGCAGGCGTCGCTCCATCTCCGGGTCGAGAGGGAGTGCGGAGATATCGAGAGGGGAAAGGAAAGCTTGCTCTCCGTCTGGGGGGACGATACACGCTTCTCCTGATTGGGCGGCGTGCGCCGCCTGCTCGGCCACGAACCTGGTGCCGCCCAGCCCAAGATGCACATCCAACCCAGAGGAGTCGAACGTCCCCTGCACCAACCGCTGAGCCAGTTCAGCTTCATCGTCAAAGCGACGCTTGAGACCGGAGACCTCGGCCAGCACAAGCCCGAGCCTGTTCGTTTCTACGATTGGGGTGAAGCGCCTGGCGGCATTGACTAAGACATCGTGAACTGTGTTGTAAGCCTCTTCATCGGCCGGTACGAAACGAGCGTCGGGACAGAGGGTTTCAGCCTGGGAAAGTCGCATTCCCGGTTCTACCCCGGACGCCGCTGCTCGAGTGCAGTAATCGAGCACCGCGCCCGCGTCCCAACGTCGCCCGCCGATGACCAATGGTACCTCGCCGAGGACCGGATTGCGTCGCTGTTCCACCTGCACCGGAAGGTGCGGGATTAACAGACAGACCACTCGCATCGCATCAGTGCCGACTTTCCATTCACTCTACCTTAATTAGAACACATGTTCTATTATAAGGTAGAATGAAAGAGTGTCAATAGGTGATACCAGTCCCAGTCAAAGAGAGGGCTGAGCGATGCAGAACCCGGAAGCCTGCTGAAATGTTGGATTCTCAGAAGATTGTGGTAAAGTATGAGGGAGTAGCGTTCCTAGAACGATTGTGAGGTCGCCCATTCCCACCATCCGCTGGCAGGGGGCATCGAATTCTCGAACAGCCCAGGAGGCCACCGTGAGCATTCAAAGAGGGTATCGCCTGGTAGCACTGCTTCTGCTGCTTGTCGCAGGGTGCACGATCCAGCCCAGTGAAGCTCCTGATACTGATCCTGGGTTAGAGCCCCCGCCGTTCTTCGGGCCGGTGGCGGATATTGTAGCAACGGGCATTGAAGTCGTTGGGATTGCCATTATTGTGATAGGCGCTGCCCTGGCAAGCATCGTCTTCGTGAGGGACTGGACCGGGGAACCGAAGTTTCTCGAAGCGTACCGCCACTATCGTGAGCGGCTTGGACAGGCGATCCTCCTCGGCCTGGAGTTCCTGGTGGCCGCCGACATCATCGGCACTGTTGCGGTGCGCCCGACGTTTCGCAACGTAGGGATTCTGGGGGCCATCGTCGCCATTCGAACATTCCTCAGTTTTACGCTGGAGGTGGAGATTGAGGGACATCTCCCCTGGGAATCGGACGAGCGCTGACTCTCCTCAACGCTCAAGCCCGCTCAGAATAGCGGCATCTGGCCTGTCGGCGGTACCAGATCGGCGCCTCCCACGCCCAGCAGCCGGACGGGGCGTTCCCATTCCCAGGCTTGTTTCAACAGTACCAATACTGCCCGGTAGATCCGCACGTCGTCGTCTGTGGGCACGTCCAGGCTCATCTGGCGGGTCAGCGTCTCGAAGTCATCGTAGCGCAACTTGATCGTTATCGTCCCTGCTGCGACACCAGCCCGCTCGAGTCGCCGGGCTACGCTTTGACTCAGCCTCCAGAGCTCCTTCTTTAACGCTTCCAGCTCCCGCAAATCCTGAATGAACGTCGTCTCCCGGCTCACCGACTTCCGCTCATGCTCCGTCATGACCGGGCGTTGGTCGATGCCCCGAGCCCGCTGTGCCATCGCTGCCCCATGGTCCCCGAAACGCGCCGCCAACTCGCGGTCGGATAACTGTGCCAGATCACCGACCGTGGTTACGCCCATGTCAGCCAGTTTCTCGGCGGTGACTGGTCCGATCCCCCAGATCACTCGCACCGGCAGAGGCTTCAAGAAGGCTGCTTCCTCCCCGGAACGTACCACCGTCAGTCCACCGGGCTTGTCGTGGTCCGAAGCGACTTTTGCGACCAGCTTGTTGGTCGCCACTCCCAACGAGGCCGAGAGGCCTATCTCGTCCCGCACCCGCTTCTGGAGACGTCGCGCGAGCGGCACGACTTCTTCCCATTGGGCCACCTCCTCCGTCAGGTCGAGGTAAGCCTCATCGATGCTCATCTCCTCGACCACGGGCGTCGCCTCGTGCAGGATCGCCATCACCTGACGTGAGTACTGCCGGTACAGGTCGAACCGGGGCGGGAGCACGACAGCCCCGGGGCAAAGTCTCACCGCCAGATACATCGGCATCGCCGAATGGACGCCGTATTCCCGCGCGGCGTAGGAGGAGGCGGCGACGACTCCCCTGCTCTCCGGGCGTCCACCCACCAGGATCGGTTTGTCCGCCAGGTCGGGGTCCTCCAGCATCTCGACCGCAGCATAGAAGGCGTCCAGGTCCAGATGGACGATGGCGCGGACACGTTCTGAGGATGAGGAGGGACGATCGCCCGGTCTCTCATGCCGGGGGACCGGATCGAGGTCGAGGGGGAGCCTATTCGTCTGGGTCAAGTGGCTGGCCTCTCCTCTTCCTGTGCCTCGCCCGGTTCTTGGCGGTGGCGACAATCAGGGTAGTTGTAGCATCCCCAGAAGAATCCCTTCTTCCCTCTTCGCTCTACCAGATGCCCCCCGCATTTCGGGCAGGTGCCGACCACGAGAGGGGCGCTCCACTTGCATGAGGGGAAGTTGGAGCACGCCCGGAACCGCCCATACTTCCCCTTGCGGATGACCACCTTGCCTCCGCACTCCGGGCACGTCTCATCGGTCGTGGTATCCTTTGGCGTCTTGTTCTTAAGCGACCCCGTCCACTTGCACTTGGGGAAGTTCGAACATGCCTTGAACTTGCCGTGCTTGCCGCTTCGAATCAAGATGTCTCCATCGCATCGGGGACATTTCTCGCCGGTGCGCTCGTCCTCCGATTGCGGCACAGTGATGGTCTCCTCTCCCGCAGTTCTGCGCGCCGCCACGAGCGCTTTCTCGAAGGGCTGATAGAAGTCCTTCAGCACGTCGACCATCACCCGCTCGCCCCGCGCAATCCGGTCCAGGTCCTCTTCCATCTCTGCGGTGAAGCCCACATCAAAAAGGTTCGGGAACTGCTCTACGAGGAAGTCACAGACGACAAAGCCGAGTGGTCGGGCCAGAATCGACCGGCCCTGACGGCCGACGTATTTCCGCTGGAATAGGGTCCGAACGATTCCGGCGAAGGTGCTAGGGCGGCCGATGCCTCGCTTGTCCAGCTCCTTAGTCAAGCTGGACTCGGTGAAGTGTGGCGGAGGCTCCGTGAAGCGCTGCTCGGGTACCACGTCGTGCAGCAGAAGTGGCTCCTCCAGGGTCAACGTGGGTAGCTCCTGATTGGCGGCGCCTAGCTTGTGGCTCGATCGCTGTGACCACTTGACCGGATAGACTTCCATGAAGCCGTGGAAACGTAGCTCCCTCCCACTGGCCCGGAAGAGGTAGGGAAGGTCCTTCCCGCCCCGAGAACAGACGATGTCCACTGTGGTGTCGTGATAGACAGCCGGCTTCATCTGGCTGGCGATGAACCGTCTCCAGATCCACTCGTATAACGCTGCCTGATCGGGCGTCATATGCTCCCGCATTGCTTTGGGCGTGCGTTCGGAAGACGTCGGACGAATCGCCTCGTGGGCTTCCTGCGCGACCTTTGACCTGGTCTCGTAGCGTGGCGGGGAACCGGGCAGATAGGCGTCGCCCCAGTAGCGGGCGATGACGTCGCGAGCCTCGGCCTGCGCCGACTCGGCTACGAACGTGCTGTCGGTGCGCATATAAGTGATCAGCCCAACCGTGCCCTCCCCCGGCAGATTCACGCCCTCGTAGAGCTGCTGAGCCACACGCATGGTCTTGCTGCCGCCCCAGCGGAGTTTGTGAGCCGCGTCCTGTTGGAGCGTACTCGTAGTGTACGGGGGGTACGGTTGACGCCGCTTCCGCTTCCGTTCGACCTTGAGGACGCGGTAGTCGGCCGTCCTGATCTGATCGACGATCGGTTGGACGTCTTCCTCGGTCCTGAGCCCTGCCTTCTCGCCGTAGGCTTCCACCAATCGAGCCCGGAACCGCTGCTCCTGGTTCGTGATCTTCGACAAATCGACCTCGAGCAGCCAATACTCTTGGGGCTCGAAATTCTCGATCTCTCGGTCGCGATCGACCACCAGACGGAGCGCCACGGTTTGCACGCGACCGGCCGAAAGGCCTTTCGGCCCCGCGATCGCCTTCCACAGAACCGGGCTGACCTGGTATCCGACCAGCCGGTCCAGGATCCGACGGGCTTGTTGAGCGTCCACTAGGTCTCCGTCGAGGCTCCCCGGTTCGGCCAGAGCCGCATTCACCGCCTCGCGCGTGATCTCGTGAAAGGTGATCCGGCTTGCTCCCTCATTCTGGAGGGCTGGCTTGATGACCGTAGCTACGTGCCATGCGATGGCCTCGCCCTCGCGGTCAGGATCGGTCGCCAGGTAGACGGTGCTGGCCTCCCTGGCGGCCTCCTTGATGCGGTCGGCCTTCTTCTTCCCGCCCCGCCGGAACCAATAGGTGGGGTGAAAGTTGTGCTCGACGTCCACGCCCATCTCCTTAGGTGGGAGATCCCGAATGTGTCCCATTGTGGCCAGGACGCGATAGTTACGGCCCAGAAAACCACGGAGTGCTTTCGCCTTGGTCGGAGACTCGACGATAATCAGGTTCATAGGTTCTCTATCTGGACGTCGGATACCACGTATTGCACTGTTGGAAAACCGCGCGCCGTCCGGCAGCGGTAGCCTCCGGTGCCTGACTCCAGGGAGCTAGCTGGAAACGATCCAGTTTGGCACACTTAAGGCCTGTTGCTGTGGGCCCTGGATGTGAGGAAGGAGAGCCAGCTATGGCGGAGACGGAATCGACCGTGGGCGCAGCTGCGAGACCAGGATCTAACTTGGTGGTCGACTAACGCTTGAAAGAGGCGGTGTGCATACGTCGATCTTCGGCTAGGTGTGCCCCCCGCTCCATGCGAAGACTCAGGGCGCACCATCGGACGAATCTTGCTCTTCTTCCTCTTCAATGAGTACGTCCCGTCTGCGCCCGCCCCCGACGGGTGGGCCAATAATCTCCATTTCCCTCATCACTTCCATCAGTCGCGCCGCACGGGGATAGCCGACGTGAAGGCGTCGCTGCAAGAGAGAAGCCGAGGCACTACCCCGTTCTTTGACAAGGGAGATCGCTCGCTGCAACATATCCTCGTCAACGTAGTCTGCGTCGAATTCGTCTTCCTCTGGAGTGTCGGGCTTTTCTGGCGGCATCATCTTCTTCCAGGGGCTCTTTTCGTCAACGGGGCCGGTCTCACTGCGCCAGAAGGCGATGATTCGGTCCAGCTCTTGCGGTGCGACGTAACAGCCCTGCACGCGCATCGGATGGCTGGCATCTGGCGCCAGATAGAGCATATCGCCGTCCCCCAGGAGGGTTTCCGCTCCTTGCGTATCCAGGATGACTCGAGAATCGATCTGGCTGGCGGTCGCAAAGGAGATTCGCGCAGGGAAGTTCGCCTTGATCAAGCCTGTGACCACGTCAGTGCTTGGACGCTGGGTCGCCACAACCAGGTGAATACCGGTCGCGCGCCCCATTTGCGCGATACGACACAGCAGTTGCTCGACGGCCTCGGGGGCGAGCATCATCAGATCGGCTAGCTCGTCGATCAACACGACGATGCGGGGCAGCGCTGGCTTGTCCTTTTCTGCCATCTTCCGGTTGTAGTCATCCAGATGGCGCGCCGATGCATCGGCAAAGCGTTTGTAGCGATCGTCCATTTCGAGCGCCACCCAGCGCAGGACCTTGACGACCCGCTCCAGATCTACCTCCACCTCGCCATAGAGATGAGGGAGCCCATTGAAGCGGACCAACTCCACCATCTTTGGGTCGATCATTGCCAGGCGAAGCTCGTCCGGGGTGTTGTTGGAGATCAGGCAGGTGGTGATGGCCTTGATGCAAACCGACTTACCGGATCCGGTAGTCCCGGCGATCAGCAGGTGCGGCATCTTGGAGAGATCTGCCACGACGGATTGACCGGCGACGTCGTGACCAAGGGCGATGGCTAGAGGGGAATCGAGGCGCTGGAACGGCTCCGATTCCATAACTTCGCGGACCGTCACGACCTGAATTTCCTGGTTGGGCACCTCAATTCCGACGAAAGGTCGTCCCGGTACGGGAGCTTCGACGCGGAGGCGCGGTGTTGCCAACGCCAGCGCGAGATCATCGGCTCGCTGGCTTATCTGCCGCACACGCACCTTCCGCTCACTGGATCGAGCGCGCTCCACAAAACCGGGCTCGACGCCGAACTGCGTGACGGTGGGCCCCATTCGCACCTCCACGACCTCCACCGGCAGGCCGAACTGTGCCAGCGTCTCCTTGATGATGCGGGACTTCCGGCGGATTTCCTGGTCAGTTAGCGGCGGGCCCTCGGCCTCATTGAGCAAGCTGAGCGGCGGCAAGGTCGATTCCTGCCGGCGAGGGGGGGGCTCGCGTTTCGAGCTCGTGCGTGGCGTCTCTTTCGACGAGGACGGAGTGGACTTCTTTTCCGTCGTGCGTTCCGCGGGGGACGCGACTGCTGGCTGTGGCTTGGGCGGCTCGCGGCTGGCCTGGGCCCTTGCACGGCGGGCTCGATAGGAGGCGATGCCTCCCTGCACGACCCGCACGGTCCGCTTGAGATCTTTGACGGTCACGTCAAAGGCGAGCCCGAGGCCCAACCCCAGAAAGACGGCCAGGATAACCACGGTAGGGAGCCATCCCAGATATGTGGAAAGGAAAATCGAGAGCCCCCAGCCGACCAACCCACCACCGGTCCTTTGCTCCACCAACGCCCATGGGTCGCTCGGGCCCAACAGGGCGTGCGTCAATCCCAGGAGGCTGAAGAACACCAGTTCCGCACCAATGAATGGACGCCATCGCCAGTGGATGGCTCGATCCAAAAGAAACTGGAGCCAGAGAAGGCCCCCGAGGGTAATTGATGCCCCGACAGGGTAGACTCCCCAGCCTACCAGATGCCGCAGGAAGCCCACCCACGCGTCCGCCCAGCGACCGTCCGTCACGCCAAATACCGCGAGCAGTGTGATCACGCCGAGCGCGACGATCACCAAGGCCAGGATTTGCTGGAGGAGCGGGCTGGTCAAGATTTCATGCGCTTGCCAGCGGCCCTTTCTCTTGGTCATCCTCCACGTTCCTCAGGGAAGGGTTCCCTATCTTCGGTCTCAGCTATCTCCGAAGCGTTATCTTCACTCAGGAACCGCTGGAACCTCAACCCCATCCGGCGTCGGGCCCTGTCGATGTTAAGCACTTCGACCGAGATGCCGTCGCCATCCTGGAGCACGTCGTGGGGATCGCAGGGATTCCCTGAGGCCAACTCCGAGACGTGGATTAGACCCTCGAGCCCCTCCTCCACCTGAACGAACGCACCAAAATCCACGACGTGGGTGACGGTACCTTCCACGACCTGACCAACGGAGTAACGATCCTCGACCGATTCCCAGGGATTAGGCTGGAGACGCTTGAGACTCAATCCTACGCGCTCACGCTCGGGCTCCACGTTCAGCACGTAGACCTCCACTGGCTGCCCGGACTCAAGCACGTCGCCGGGGTGGGCCACTCGGCCCCAGGACAGCTCCGAAATGTGAATCAACCCCTCAAATCCTCCCAGGTCAACGAAGGCCCCAAAGGAACAGAGGTTGGTTACGCGGCCCTGACAGACGTCGCCGGGCTCAAGGCTGTTTAATACGTCTTCAGAATGTTGTCCATCGTCAACTTGGGTCGCTCGCTCCGAGAGGACGAAGCGATCTGCATCTCGATCCAACTCAATGATCTTGAGTGGCACCCTGGTTCCCACAAAGTGGCGCAGTTCCTCCTGTCGCTTCTTCTCATCTCCCGACGGCGTCAGATCCAGGAGGTGAGAAGCGGGGACGAATCCTCGTAAGCCTTCCCAGCCAACGAGGAGCCCTCCCTTGTTGCATCCGACGACTGGCAACTCGAGGGTCTTCCCCTTGGTCATCAAGGTGCGCGCCTCTTCCCACACGTCCTTGTCGAGGCTCGATCCATCGCCCTTTTCAGGGGTCTCTCGCGGCTCCGAGATATCCTCCTCCCACAAGCCAGCCTGGCTGACGGTGGGCGCCGCACTTCCATTCTCCCCATCGCGCAACAGCGCTCGCCAATATCCCTCACTGAGCGGCGCGTCAGGAGGGATCCATTCTCCCCTCTGCCCCATGATTCTCTGCCTCCTACTGCCTAGCCTGTCCTTCTCTGGGCTTTCCTCTGCCTCCACGACCAGCTTCGGATCGTTCGGTCCGTCACCAGGAACGCCTCTAGTCATCTAACGTCTCGATTCCCGCTCAGCCTCCTCCTCATGGTTCCTAATCTCTTCCCGTTCCATCTCTGCCACCATCTGTGCCGCTGCCTTGATCGCGACGCGCTGCTTACGGTACAAATTCGATTCACTCATTGCCAGGCGTTTTGCCACTTCTCGCACCTTGAGTCCCTGAAGGAACTTCAGATCAAGAATATTGTACAGAACCCAGGCCGGAGCCGTCATCTTGCGCTCCCCTTCCGGTCGCAGCCGCTCAATTGCCTCACGGAGCACAGTCCGGAGCCCCTTCATTGGGTTCCCGTCCTGTTCACGGGTTGCCCGTTCGACAATCTCAAGGGCCATCAGGGGGTTCGTCGTCAGCTTCGGTCCGCCCCAGTAGTGCTTCAATGCATCGCGAACCCACTCGCGCAGCTCGCCAGACTCCACTAGATTGAAGTCGGAGAGCGCTTCATCACCGACGTAATGGATCATGCTGCGCCGCCGCTGAATATCCTCGATCTCCGGCATAATCCGCTCCAGGGCACTGAAGAGGCCTTGCTGGAGTTGCCGGTCCTCAAGGGCCGCCGCTGCCTGCCTGAGCAAGTTGTCCACGCCCTCCTGTTCGTTGGGCGTCAAATTCGGCTCGGGTGCGCGCGCTGCTACGCCCAGCACGCCTAAGATCACGTTCTCGTCCTGGGTGGCGCGCAAAGGCGCAAGCCAATACCCGTTCCAGACGAACAAATCGCCGTATCGCTCCAGGCGGCGGCCGTTCGCGAGGGTTCGGCTATCGTTGGCCGTCGGTGCTTGATGATTCTTGCCTGCGTGTACCTGGTGCATGGACGCCTGCCAGGCTTCGGTGGACAGACCGTCAGAGTAATCGGTCTCCAAGTCCCCACAAGTGACCTCCAGGTGGGGTTCACCGTCATCCATGACCACCACAAACGCCGTATCGACGCGCAGTAATTCACATAGTGCCGTGAGGACGTTCTCCAGGAACTGATGGAGGTCGGTGGAGGTGAGTAACCGACTCGATAGCTGCTGAATCCACTCGATCTCCTCCCGATCCTGAAGGTACAGCGCCCGGTCGATCAACGGCTTGGCCAGCTCAATGAAGATCTGCAGGAGAAGAATGACGCTGACGACCCCGAAAAGCATGATGCGACGGCTGGGGAGGCCTAACCACCCCTCCGCCTGAGAGGTGACGATGATGATAAGCACCACGAGGGTGGCGACGAAAGGGCCCCGAAGAAGGAAGTGGACCAGGCGATGCTTCACTACCCGATCAGGGGTGAGGGCGCCGAAGGAGGCCACACTGTACGAGAGGATGACCAACATCAGCCCTACGCCGATGTTCCCCAGGACGAGCACCAGCCAGAGGATGAAGCCCGAAGTCGAAGCTGGCCAACCGGTGAGCAGCAAATATGGGAAGACGCCGGCTGCCGGCGCCGCGAAGGTCGCAGCCAGATACGACATACGGCGGCGCGAGGTCGATGTCAGACACCGTTGACGGGCATGCAACACGTTGGCTGCCCCCCAGCTGACGGCGACGGTGAAATAGAGGGTAAAAATGGGAAACAGCGGTCCAGGTCGCAAGTGCGCCGCCCGGTGAGTCAGCGCGCCACCGCGAACGATCAAATCACTAAACGCTACGCCTAACAACAAGAGCGCGCTGAGCATGTAGCTCACGCGCACGGCGACCATCTGCAGCTTGCTTCGTCGTCCTGTGGTCGTCAGCAGCGCGTGGGAGAAGTTCAAGTAGGCTGCGGGTGTAAAGGCGATGCCAATCCACTGGGTCTCTAGCCACGGTCTTGCCGCCTGCCAGTCCTCGACCCCGAACAGGGCCAGATCCACAAAATACGTGATCAGTACGCAGCCGAGGAGAAAGGCGAACGTCCGAGCTACATTGTTGCGATGGCTGTAGATCAGCAGATAAAGAAGCAGGGCGAAAGAGAAGATCACGATGCCCGAGGTGAGCACGAGGTTGAGTAGCTCTAAGAATCTCTCAATACCTAACACCGATAAGAAACCTACCAGACCACTAAAGATGCATCACCAACAGATGTCTCACCAACCCTAGTCCTGCCAGATACGCGCCAGAGAATCGATTTGCAGGTTCATCACGCAATAATCTGAGACGCAGTGACCGAATTTTGCTCGAGTTGGATCCCTTCGACAGGCCCTTCGTCTAAGCTCAGGACAGGCTCAGGTCAAGCGCCAGATCAAGTCCCGAGAGCGGGAACGTGGCAATCGGGTCAAATGACCTATGAGAGCGATTTTGGGTCCGTTGAGACTATTGGAAAAGAACGACCGATCGCTAGTCCCGCCCTGGTAGAGAGATCGCCGCGTCGGGGCCGGAAATAAACCTACCGCAATTTACCAGTAAAGAATACTGCAATGTCCTCGCTGGGCCAGTAATGATCATTGTAGCCAGAAAAGGTCAGCCCGCAAGCCTTACAGAACTTGATGGCAGGGTAGTTCTTAGTTTGCACCTCAATCATCAATCTCACCAGATTCTGCTCCCGTCCCCAGTGAGCACCTGCCTTGAGCAGCGTCGTTCCAATGCCACGCCGGCGTCGAGAAGGTTGAACCACCAGGTCGCCAACCCATGCGAGGCTGTGTTCAGGCTGAGCCGTCAGCGCAACGTAGCCGCAGACTTCTCCATTCATCTCCGACACAAGGAACCCGTCTCTCCGTCGCCAACCCGCGAGCAGATCGATGCCCTGCCGAGGATAGTCGACCTTGATCTCCCGAGGAAGACGGACTGTCCGAAACGAGATGGTCAGCGCACCGCTCTCTACCCGGTTCTCCATCTGCCAGACGCGGTCAGTTGAGCAGGAATGATCCAGGGCCCCACAAGGGGCCAGGTCCTTGGGTTCACCGGGGCGGATCAGCACTCATGGACTCCTAGATGTCGATCTCGGTTGCGGCACACAATTAGCTTTCATTGTACCATCAGGGTTCCATTGAGGCAAACTGACACGAACGAGGAGCGCCGTGGCAGCTCTGAACTCCCCCCTTACGCTCCTGCCTGTTTATATCTGTCTGTTGCAGGCGTCGAAAAGAGGAAAAGCCTGAGCTTGGCTTCAGACCCGGGCTTGTCTCTCAGGTGCCTTGGTGGTTCCTGACGCGTTGCTGAACTCGGATCAAGGCTGAACAAGCCATTTGCGGACGATGGATTCGATCTTTTCGTGGGTTGTGTTGGTGACGTCGAACCAGTGGATGTCGGGATCATCAAGATCGAACCAGTTGTATTGATGACGAATGAAACGACGGAGGTCACTTTGAATCTCCGCGATAACCTCATCCAGTGTCGCCTCGCCCTCGAAATACGCCTTGAACTCTGCATAGCCCACGGCCGACATCGCTGGGAGGCTCCAATCATACCCTTTCTCTAACAACCGGTGTACCTCCTCCACGAGCCCAGCGTCAATCATCATCTCCAGACGCTTGTCAGCACGCTCGTAGAGCAAGTCGCGATCCATTGTCAGGCCAATTTGAAAGACGGAATAGGGTGGCGGTTCTTTGCCCTGCTGCTCGGAGATAGGTTGCCCGGTGACCAGGCAAACCTCCAGGGCACGGACAACCCTCCGGACGTTGTGGGGATGGATATCCTCGGCAGCCTGAGGGTCGAGTCGCTTCAGCCAGTCGTGGAGCGCATAGGGACTCTCCTCTTCGGCTTTGGCCTCGAGTTCCTCGCGAAGGTGCGGATGAGGAGCCACGCGAGGGATGCGCCATCCCTCGACGATGGCTTGCACGTACTGTCCGGTTCCGCCGACGAGCAGCGGTAATCTGCCTCGGGCGCGGATGTCGTCGATGGCGGCGTAGGCCAGATCCTGAAACTCGGCCAGTGCTACCGTCTCGTCCGGGTCGGCGATGTCGACGAGGTGGTGAGGAACACGAGCCCGCTCTGCAAGCGTGGGCTTGGCCGTACCGATATTCATACCGCGATAGAACGAACGAGAATCCGCGGAAACGACTTCCCCGACGAACGTCTCGGCCAGGTGGAGCGATAGGGAGGTCTTGCCCACCGCTGTCGGGCCCAGGAT
>Ga0207752_1000998_pt1 | contig 13236 bp, 13 predicted proteins | sample Pon2CUnioCityCA_6_FD_187272 | JGI IMG/M metagenome (GOLD analysis project Ga0207752, IMG submission 187272) | Marine sediment microbial community from Union City, CA, USA - Pond 2C Sediment 2 (SPAdes) | ecosystem: Environmental > Aquatic > Marine > Intertidal zone > Salt pond sediment ... | reverse complement strand
CACGGCCGTTCCCGCCATAAAGCCGGATGTGGCCATCATTCACGCCCAGCGTGCGGACGCCGCCGGCAATATTCAGATCGAGGGCACCGCCGGCTCCGACTTGGAGCTGGCCAAGGCGGCCAGGCGCGTCATAGTTTCGGTGGAAGAGATAGTGCCCACGGACGTTATAAGGGAGAATCCCTTCAAGACGAAGATCCCCAGGATCTATGTGGACCTGGTGATAGAACAGCCCTTCGGAGCCCATCCCACTTCCCTGGTTCCTGCCTACGTCGGAGATCCATGGCACATGATGACCTATATGGAAATGGCCGCTAAACCAGAGTCGTTCACAGATTACCTGGACAGGTACGTTATGAAGTCTGAAGAGGAATACATGGATGCACTAGGAGGCGCAAGGCATCTCGATGTACTGAAGAAGCTGGCAGGAGAGGTGAAGATACTATGATCCAATACTCAGAAGACTACACACCGGCGGAGATGGTCTGCGTGGCGGTGGCCAGAGAGATCGAGGATGGAGACATTCTCATCCTGGGCTCTTTCACCCCACTGGCCTTTGTAAGCTACATATTGGCGAAGGTAACCCACGCTCCCAACATGATGTATATGGCCTACTCATCCGTTGACGCCAAGCCATTTCAATTGACATTCGGTACATACGAGGCAGCGGCCACTAAGGGAGGGGCCGCACGGTGGAATATGACCGAATGCATACACTCCCTTTACCTGGGCGTCGGGGTAGATGTTGAATGCATATCAAGCATTCAAACGGATGGATACGGAAACATAAACATATCAGTGGTTGGCGACTATCAAAAGCCCATGCTGCGAGGGCCGGGAGGAGCCGGAGCTCCTGAAGTGGTCAAGATGCATCGCAAGATGCTGGGCTACTTCCCCAGTCACAACAAAAGGACTCTGGTGCCCAAGGTCGACTTCATTACCGGCACCCGTTGGAAGATCAGCAATCAGGAGCGCCTGAAAGCTGGCCTCAGACCCGGTCCCATAAAGCTGATCACTAATCTGGCCGTTCTGGTGAAGGAAGAGGAAGATAGACCCTTCAGAGTAGCCTCAGTGCACCCCGGCGTAGCTGTTAAAGATGTGGTGGAGAATACCGGATTCGAACTGGACGCTTCCGGACAAATCCCGGAGACTGAGCGGCCCACTAAAGAGCAGATTCGCATTCTGAGGGAACAGGTGGATCCCTACGGTATGGTGGCTTTTGATTTCATACCCGGAAAGGAAAGACCGGCCTATCTGAAGGGAATTCTGGAGAAGGAACTCCAGAAACTGGGCTACTCCGCTTCTTGATCAATTCTCACGCGAGTGCAAAGGAAGGGGCAAGCACATGGGATACGAGACCATAAAGGTGGAGAAGGAAGACCGGGTAGCCACTATCGTGTTTGACCGGATGGAGAAGAAGAACGCGGCTAATCACCAGGTGTTCAAGGACCTGGATGCGGCCCTTACCGATATCGAGGAAGACGCTGACATGCGGGTGGTGGTGCTGACCGGTCAGGAAGATGTCTTCTCAGCCGGGGCTGATGTGTCGGGCTTTGACTTCCAGAAGGTCAGTGCCGGGATGTACTTCATGGAACTGGTGGCCAGGGTGTTCAATCATTTCGAATACATACCGAAGCCGGTGATCATGGCGGTCAACGGCATAGCTTACGGATTCGGCACAGGCATCACCCTCACCGGAGACATAGTCATTGCATCAGATCGGGCGAAGTTCAGCATAAGGGAGATCAATCACGGAGCTATCCCCATTGAGACGCTGACCCGCGGCATGGAGGTGATGGGGAAGCACCGCATCGCCTACCTGTCCCTGATGGCCAATGACATCGGTGCTGAGGAAGCCAGGGACATTGGCCTGGTGAATACAGTAGTGCCTCATGACCAGCTGAAGGCAGAAGTGGCCAGGGTATGCGACAAGCTGAAGAACGGCGCACCATTCGCCCAGGCGGCCATAAAGCGAATCCTGAATCGGAAATCCCACGAAGACTGGGACTTTGCCCTGGGAATAATGCCGGCAGTGTTTGCCACTGACGATGTGGCCGAAGCTCGAAAAGCATTCATGGAGAAGCGAAAGCCCAAGTTCACTGGCAAATAGTGTTGACGCCGGCTGTTCGTTCCCGGGTGACAGAAGAAGGAGGGCATAGATGGACATCAGAAGAGTGTGCGTTGTCGGGGCAGGCACAATGGGTAGCGGCATAGCTCAGGCAGTGGCCCAGTCGGGCTATGAAGTGACCATGCTGGACGTGAAGCAGGAGATCCTGGATCGAGGCATGGGCGGTATCAACAGCAGTCTGGACCGGATGGTGAAGAAGGGCAGGATGCAACAGTCGGACGCCGACCAGGTCCTGGCCCGGTTGAAGGCTACCACGGACATGAAGGTGGCAGCCAACGAGGCGGATTATGTGATCGAGGCCGTGTTCGAGCGGGCTGACGTGAAACAACCGGTGCTGAAACAACTGGACGAGCTGTGCCCAGAGAGGACCATCATAGCCAGCAACACGTCCTCGATCCCCATAAGTTTGCTGGCGTCGGCAACCAAGCGTCCGGAGAAATTTGTCGGTATGCATTTCTTCAATCCGGTGGCCATGATGCGACTGATAGAGGTGGTCAGATCACTGCTAACCTCTGACGAAACGGTAAACGTCAGCGTCGAGTTCGGCAAATCCCTGGGCAAAGAACCGGTGGTGGTCAAAGACTCCCCGGGATTTGTGGCCAACAGGATAATCAATGCCGCCGGAAATGAAGCTCTCAGGATACTTCAGGAGAACCTGGCAGATGTGGAGGACATAGACAAGATCTGCAAGCTGGCGTTCAACTGGCCCATCGGACTGTTCGAGATGATCGACCTGGCGGGCGCGGATGTTGTTCTGGACATGGCCGACTCCATCTACGAGCAAACGGGATGGGAGAGATACAAGGCAGCCCCCGTACTGAGAAGAGTGGTGGAAGCCGGCTATGTGGGCCGGAAGGCCGGCAAGGGCTTCTACACCATGTTTCCCAAGGGATGATTCCTGAGAAGGAGGCGAAATGTCAGACAAAGAATACCAGTTGATGACATATGAGAAGAAGGGCGTCGTAGCCACCATAACCATCAACAGGCCAAAAGTGATGAACGCATTAAACACCCAATTGGCCGGCGAGATGCGGGACGCTCTAGCCGACGCGGAAGCTGACCAAAGCACGCGTGTCATAGTGATCACCGGGGAAGGAGACCGGGCCTTCTGCGCCGGGGCAGACATCGGTGAGCTGGCCGTACTGGGTGGAGTAGAAGCGAGGGATTTCTCCTTGCAGGCACAGTTGCTGACCACTGAAATCGAAAGAATCCGCAAACCGGTGATAGCCAGGATAAACGGACACTGCCTCGGGGGTGGGAACGAAGTAGCCATGGCCTGCGACTTCAGGATCGCTTCGGAAAAGGCCATCTTCGGGCAGCCGGAGATAAACCTGGGCATCATTCCCGGTATGGGGGGAACGCAGAGACTGACCAGGCTCATAGGTAGGACTAAGGCTATTGAGATGAATATGCTGGGAGACATGATCCCGGCTTCGGAGGCGCACAGACTGGGGCTGGTGAACAAGGTAGTCCTGGCCGATGAGCTGGACAAGGCCGTGGACGAGCTGGTGCAGAAGCTGGCGGCCAAGGCGCCAGTTGCCGTGGGTATGGTCAAGCTGGCGGTGAACAACGGAATGGATATGGATCTCAACCGGGCCTTGTACTACGAGGCAGAGTGTTTCGGGGCTGCCTGTGGGACCGAAGATGCCAAAGAGGGCACCAAGGCCTTCATGGAGAAACGCAAGCCAGAATTCAAGGGCAGATAGCCCCCTACTGTCCGAATCGCTCCAAACGATAGAAAGCAGGCAAGGACGTGGATTTCGAGCTCAGTGAAGCTCACAAGATGTTGGCGGAGTCGGTCTATGACTTCATGCTGCGGGAGATCGATCCCGTGGCCGAGCAGATCGACAGGGAAGACAAGATCCCTGACCCGGTATGGAAGAAGCTGGGCGATCTGGGCTGGATGGGAGTGACCGTTCCTGAAGAGTACGGCGGCTCAGGGATGGACTACCTGGCCCAGTGCATCTGCCTGGAACAGATGAGCCGGATCTGCCCGGCGCTGAGCCTGTCGTGCCATGCGCACTCCAATCTATGTTGCGACAATCTCTACCGAAACGGCAACCAGGAGCAACGACAGAAGTACTTACCACCTTTGTGCAGCGGTGAGAAGCTGGGTGCCCTCGCCCTGACGGAGCCCGATGCCGGTTCTGACGCCGTGGGCATTCAAATGAGGGCCAAACGCGATGGCGGGCATTACCTTCTCAGCGGCATCAAGACCTTCATTACGAACGGAACGGTGGCCGGCGCTATGATCGTTTATGCCAAGACGGAGCCGGAAAAGGGAGCGAAAGGCATCACCGCCTTCATCGTAGAACCGGGCTTTCAGGGCACTCTGACAGCCAAGCACCTGGACAAGATGGGAATCAGGGGCTCGCCCACCGGAGAGCTCATATTCGACGAGTACCGGGTACCGGAAGAGAACATCCTAGGCGGATTGAACCGGGGTGTGGGGGTTATGATGGGTGGGCTGGACATGGAGAGAGTAGCTGGCACGGGCTGGACGCTGGGGATAGGGGAAAGGGCTCTCGAACTATCCTTGAAATACGCCAAAGAGAGGGTGCAATTCGGGCAGCCTATCGGTCAGTTTCAACTGATTCAGGAGAAGCTAGCCGACATGTACGTTGGAATAGAGTCCGCAAAGCTGCTTATGTACAAAGCGGCCATGATGGCAGAGAAGGCCGACAGGGGGGGCAAAGGTTCCGAGATCAACAAGGTGGCAGCCGCTGCTCTTCTACTAGCCGGACAAGTGTCCACCCAGGCCGTGCTGCATGCGGTTCAGATACATGGCGGATACAGCTACATGCTGGACTACCCGGTGAACCGGCTACTGAGGGATGTGAAGTTGGGTGAGATCGGCGCCGGCACAGCGGAAATGCGGAAGATTATCATAGGCCGGGAGTTGCTGCGGGATTGATGATGGGGAGGCCGCAATGACGGGATATCTGGGATACACGGTAGGGAGGCTGTATGACTGGGCGGTGGATCACTATGCTGAGAGAATCGCCGCGGTGAAAGGTGATCGCAGCATAACCTACCGGGAACTGAGGGACCGTGCAAACCGGCTGGGCCACGCCCTGCTGAGCATGGGGTTGAAAAAGGGCGACAGAGTTGGCACGCTGACGTCTAACAGCATTGAAAGCATCATCCTGGACTACGGACTGGCGAAGGCCGGACTGATACAGGTAATTCTCCATGAGGGTATAGTAGCCCCCGCTGACAATGCCTACATGGCCAACGACTCCGGCGCCAGCGTCATCGTCTATTCGGCACCGTATGTCGATCATGTGGAGCAGATGCAACCTCAGCTCAGTACTGTGAGACGTTTCCTGTGTATCACAGATACTGGCTCTGTTCCGTCCCATAGCGAAGATCTGTATCAGGCCTTGTCCTCCCAGCCGATGACCGATCCCGGCATGGACGTGAACGAAGATGATGTAATCTCGATTTACTACACCGGCGGTACTACAGGCATCCCTAAAGGTTGTATCCATGCATCGAGGAACAGGGTGCATACCTATCTCACGGCCATGGCGGAGATCGGCCTGGGAGCAAGACACACCTTCCTGCACATAGCCCCGATGTCGCATGCGTCCAATGTGTTTATGATACCGGTCTGTCTGCGGGGTGGAACCCAGGTGATCCTGGACCGTTTCACTCCAGAACTCTTTCTGGACACGGTAGCCAGGCACAGGGTCACAGCGACATTCATTGTGCCCACTATTCTCTATCGCATCCTGGATCATCCGGGCTTCAGAGACTGTGACTGCAGCAGTCTGAACACAGTCATTTACGGGGCCTCGCCTATCGGGCCGGAGAGACTGAAGGAGGCGATTGCCGGCTTCGGGCCAGTGTTCGTCCAGGTGTTTGGTCAGACAGAGGCGCCCATGTTTATGACCACTCTGAGTAAAGAGGATCACATGGTGTCTTCGAAGGAAGAGGAGAGGCTGTCTTCGTGCGGCAAGCCCACTTTGATGTGCCAACTGCGCCTGGTGGGGGAAGATGACGGTGACGTACCGCCGGGTGGAGAGGGGGAAATCGCGGTGAAGACCCCCAATATGATGAACGGCTACCTCAACAAGCCTGAGGAAACGGCCCAGACCATGAGAAACGGATGGCTGCACACCGGTGATATCGGTCGCCGGGACGAAGAGGGTTACGTCTACATTCTCGATCGCAAGAAAGACATGGTCATAAGCGGCGGCTGGAACATCTACCCCAAGGAGATAGAGGCTACCATTCATGAACATCACGCGGTAGCGGACGTGGCGGTCATCGGCGTTCCCGACCCCAAATGGGGCGAGGCACTAAAGGCAGTAGTCGTCCTTCACTCAGGCAAAAAAGCGACGGCTGAGGAAATCATCCAGTTCTGCAAGGAAAGGAAGGGGTCGATAAAAGCGCCCAAGTCAGTCGATTTTGTCGATCAGATACCCCTAACGTCGGTGGGCAAGCATGACAAGAAGGGGCTTCGTGAACTCTACTGGCATGGGGAGAAGCGCCGGGTCCACTAGCGGACGGGTTCTGCTGGAGGAATCAAATCATGGCGGAAATGAGACACTTTGAAGATTTCCAGGTCGGCGACAAGATCGTCACTCGAGGAAGGACCGTCACCGAGGCCGACATCGTCATGTTTGCTGGTCTAACAGGGGACTGGCACCCGCTTCATACGGACATTGAGTACGCCCGACAGGGACCGTTTCAGGAAAGAATCGCTCACGGTTTTCTGATCTTGTCCATAGCGTCCGGCCTCCTTCCTCTCTCCGAAATAGCCATCATAGCCTTCTACGGAATCGACAAACTGAGGTTTGTCGCGCCAGTGAAGCTCCTGGACACCATCCGCGTGGAATTCGAGGTGCTGGACAAGCAGGAGAAGGATGAGCGCGGTGGGGTGGTCACTTTCCAGCAGACCATCAAGAATCAGAGAGGGGAAGACGTATCGGTGGGCACCATGCGGAGTTTGATAGCCAAGCGCAAATCGCCGTAACCCGGCAATGGCTGCAGTGGATGATATTTGGGCTATCGGTCGATGACCAACTGATTGTGTGCTGACCCCCGCCAGAATCATCGTGGAGGATGGAATGGATAATGAGACCATTTTGGAGGTAAAGGAGAAAGACGGCCTGCTGATCCACCAAGGGGTGATCCGTGTCCCCTATACCTGGGCAGCCGGTGCCGTGGCCAGCAGATTCTATGCCGGACTGCGGGATAAAAAGATTTGCGGAGCCCGCTGCCCCAAGTGCCAGTTGGTTCTAGTGCCTCCCAAGAAAACCTGTCACCAGTGCTTTGGCGACCTGAACGAGTGGGTGGAGGTGAGTAATGAAGGCAGCCTGCAGACCTTCACCGTGGTGCACTACCATGAGCCGGAGCTGCATCCAATAAAGCCGCCTTTTGCCTACGGCATCATCAAGCTGGATGGAGCTGATACAGGTATGACCCATCTGATCGGGGAGGCGGACCTCAAGGGCCTGAGGGAAGGGATGAGGATGAAGGCCGTCTTCAAAGAAAAGCCGGATGGCAACTATCTGGACATCAAGTACTTCAAGCCGGTCAAAGGAGCGAAGTAGGCCATGGACAGGGTAGCGATAGTAGGCGTTGGCCAGACCAAGTATGAGAGAGGCAAGACCAAGAACTTCGCTGAACTGGTGTATGAGGTGACCAGGAAGGCCCTGGATGACGCGGGCATGGGGCTGAGTGACATCGATAATGTGGTTACCACCACCAACGATTTCTATGATGGACGCACGATCGCCTGCATGGCGGTGGCGGAGGCTGCGGGATCTTACGGCAGAGACGCCACCAATGTAGAAGGGGACGGAACCCTCAGCGCGTTCTATGGCTTGATGAGGACGCTTTCGGGCGTATACGGCACTACTATGGTCACCACTCACTGTAAGCTTTCCGAAGGTTCTCCTCGCAAGCTCTTCAACCAGGCTTTTGACCCCGTCTACGAGCGGTCCCTGGGAATGGACGCGATTTCTTCGTGTGCGTTGCAGGCCAGGGCATACATGCATCGCTTCGGCGTTACCGAGGAGCAGTGCGCCAGAGTCTCGGTCAAGAACCACGGCAACGCCAGGAATAACCCCTATGCCCACGTATCTCTGGACATCACGGTAGACGATGTGATGAAATCCCCGATGCTGGCGGAACCGATCAAGCGACTCGATGTCTCGCCTATTTCCGATGGCGCCTGCGCTATCATTCTGGCCACAGAGGAGAGGGCCAAGAAGGCGGCGAAGAAACCGGTCTGGGTCAGGGGTGTGGGACATTGTGCAGACGCCTATCGACTGGGAGAGCGTGATCTGTCCGTGTCACCGGCCCTGGAGGCGGCGGCCGGCAGGGCCTACCGCATGGCCGGAATCACCGACCCTTCGCGGGAGATCAATGTCGCTGAAGTCTATGATGCCTTTTCTTACATGGAGCTCATGTGGTACGAGGGACTGGGATTCTGCGGCCAGGGTGAGGGCGGGAAGCTGATTGACAGCGGGGCGACCCAGATGGGGGGCAGGTTGCCGGTCAACCCTTCTGGCGGCGTTCTTTCGGCCCACAGTGTCCAAGTGGCGGGACTGGCCAGGATAGCCGAAGCGGCGCTTCAGCTAAGGGGCGAGGCCGAGAAGAGACAGGTGCCGGGGGCCAAGGTGTCCCTAGCCCACGGAGCAGGCGGCATCTGCGCTCAGACGCACTGTGTCTGGGTACTGAGCAATTAGGAGGTATGGCGAGATGGGTACGAGAACAGCCATTGTCGGAGTTGGCCAGACAAACCATACCTCAAAGAGGAAGGATGTCAACGGGCAAGAACTGATCAGCGAGGCGGTGAAGAGAGCGCTGGCGGACGCAGACCTCAGCCTCAAGGACATCGATGCCGTCGTTATCGGCAACATGGATCACTTTGAAGCCATCAACAATGTGGACGGGTGGAGTGTCGATGGGTCGGGGGCATTCATGAAACCCATCATGAAAGTCACCACCGGGGGCAGCACCGGCGGTACCCTGGGTTCCTGCGCCTATCATCATGTGGCATCAGGGCTTTTCGATGTAGTGATGGCCATCGGCTGGGAGAAGAATTCTGAATCTGATACGCAGGCCGCTATAAGCACCTGTGCTGATCCCATAGTGGAGCGGGATTTCTTTGGCGGCGCGATTGGTCCCAATGCGGCCGAGTATGCCATGTACATGAAGCAATACGGGGCTACCCAGGAGGATGCGGCCATGGTGGCGGTAAGGGACCACAATAACGCTCTGCGCAATCCCCATGCTCATCTGAGGAAGTTCATAACGGTGGAAGACGTCATGAAATCACCGATGCTCTGCTGGCCGATCAAGCTTCTGGACAGCTGTCCGCGGTCAGACGGGGCCTGCGCCGTCATCTATGCTTCGGAGACGAGGGCGGCCAAGATCGCCGCCAAACCTGCCTGGGTACATGCCACAGCGGTGTCCCATGATTACGTCTATTTCGGTGATTATGACTGGGAGATGATGCCTACTCTGCGGACCACGGTGGATCGAATCTACCGGCGCGCCGGCATCACCGATCCAGTGAAGGACGTAGATGTCATGGAGCTCTACCTGCCCTTTTCCACGTGTGGCGTGGTGTGGATGGACCACATGCGGGTGTGTGGCCTCGGCGAGGCTCCGAAGTTGATCAGAAAAGGCGTCTTTGACATGAGCGGCGAGTTGCCGGTGAATCCTTCGGGTGGCGTTCTGTCCACGAATCCTATCGGAGCCACCGCGCTGATAAGGATAGCAGAGGCGGCTCTCCAGGTCATGGGCAAAGCAGGTGACAGACAGGTGCACGATGTCAAGACGGCCATGGCAACCGCCTTTGGTTCCTGCTACTGGTTTGAGGCCACGGTTCTAAGGTCGGTCAAACCTTAGACTGGTATGGGAGGACACACCATGAAGAACAGAGAAACCAGCCACTCCGACGAACTGCTGGAAATTAGCTCAGGTGAGGCTGAGCATGTGTACTACTGGCATTGTGGCCACTACATAAGCCCGTTCTTCCTGGGACTGAGGGACAAGAAGACCATCCTGGGGATCAAATGTTCGAGCTGTGGGAGGGTGTATGTGCCTCCCAGGGAAGTATGCGGGCGCTGCTTCAGGACCATGGATGAATGGGTGGACCTCGGCACCGAGGGCTCCATCTACGCGTTCACCGTGGTCAAGTTGCCCTATATCGATCCCAATACCGGCAAGCCCATAAAGGTACCCCGCACCGATATCTATGTGAAGCTGGACGGAGCCGACACCTGCTTGATGCACTGGCTGGATGAAAGCGACGAAACCAAGATCACTGTGGGTGCCAGGATCAGGGCGGTATTCAAGGAAGAGCGCAGGGGTACCATCCACGACATTGAGTGCTTCACGCAGATATGAGCGCTATGACTGGGACAATCGCGATTCCCGGCTCTCGTAGTAGCTGATGACGTGACTCACAGCTCTCGCCGCGCGAAAGCCTGAGGGATAGACGGGGAAGCCTGCCTTAACGCATCGCCTGCCGACTACCCTGGCCATCTGTTCTGCTTCCTCTACGCCCCCGCTGATTATGATGATAGCCGTGGGCTTTTCGGTCCGTCTGGCCGCTGCCACAACTGCTTCGCTTTGTCGACTAAGAGTATCGACTCCCCGTCGAATAGTCGCCACCGCATTCAGTATGATGAATAGAAGGTCAATGCCATCCCATCGAGCAACCAGTTCCACGGTCCTTGCCATGGCAGCCTCATCCCAATAGACGTCAGCAGAAGTATCTATCGGGTTACGCAGACTCGTTCCGGCGGCCGACGTAAAGGTGGCCAGTTCTCCTCTCAATTCTGCCGGGAAGGAAGGTACTGCCAGGCCAGCGTTCTCGCAATTGTCCGCCGCCAGCACGCTTACGCCGCCACCTATGCCGACTATTCCGACCCTTCTCCCCCGAGGCCGCTTGAGCAAGCAGAAGGCCTGGATGGTATCGGCGACATCCTCCAGGTCATGGGCTTGAACCACTCCTGCCTGTCGACAGAGCGCTTCCCATACATACTTGCTGCCGGAGAGCGAGGCTGTGTGGGACATAGTGGCCTGCCTGCCCGCCTCGGTATTCCCCCCTTTCAGGATTACTACCGGTTTGGCTGATGATGCTTGTTTGAGGGCGGCCAAGAATCGCCGAGGGTCCCTGACGCCTTCAACGTATGCCGCAATTACCCGGGTATCAGTGTCCTCAGTGAAATACTCCAGGAAGTCCGCCTCGTTCAGATCAGCGGCATTGCCAAAGCTGATCACTTTGCTGAGAAGTATCTCCCGTTCGGCTGCCGCCACTATGAACTGCCTGGCATATCCTCCGCTCTGAGAGAGAAAGCTCACCTGACCGTTGGTCTCTGGTACATCCACTTCCAGAAACACGCCGCCTGCCGGGCTGTGCACGCCCAGACAGTTCGGGCCGATGATGCGAACTCCGCCCTTTCTGGCAATCTCGACTATCTCCCTCTCCATCGTGATGCCCGGTTCATCTCCAGTCTCGCTGAATCCAGCCGTGAAGATCGCCAGCACCCTGGCCTTTGCCGTCGTGCAATCTCGCACTACCGCAGGTACCACCGGAGCGGGAACACCGCAAACGACGTAGTCTAACGGCTCAGGTATCTCGGTGAGACTGGCATATGTTCTGTGTCCCAGGATCTCACTGGCACGGGGATGCACGGGATATATCCTCGCCTGACAGCGGGGCTGAAGGAGCGGTTGCAGGAAATTCCGGGTGGTGCGGGAATCGGGATCAGGCGAGGCGCCAACAATGGCAATTGACCTGGGCGAGAAAGCCGAATCCAGAGCGGCCATGGGCCAATTCTGACAGATGACTGCTGAGGGGTCAAAACACATTTCACTTGTAAAGGGGTTAGCGAGCGACCAAGCCACCGTCGACACTCATCATGTGGCCGGTGACAAAGGAGGCGGCATCCGAACACAGCCAGACCACAGCCTCAGCGATCTCTTCCGGCCGGCCCAGTCTTCCCATCGGCTCGGCGGACAGGTAGTGCCTCTCCATCTCGGGCATGGCATCCAGCAGAAGGATCGGCGTGCGGACATACCCCGGGCAAACGGCGTTTATCCGTATGCCGGTTCCAGCGTACTCCAGAGCTGCCGCGCGTGTCAGTCCCACCACGCCGTGTTTGGCGGCGACGTACGAGATATTCCTTCTGATGCCTATCAACCCCACTACCGAGGCCGAGTTGACGATGGAGCCATATCCCTGCTTCAGCATGAAGGGGATCTCGTACTTCATGCATAGGAAGATGCCTTTCAGATCTACTCCTATTACCCGGTCCCAGTTTTCCTCGACGCACTCCACCGTCGAGGACGGTGTCCCCACGATACCGGCGTTGTTGAAAGCATAATCCAGCCTCCCGAAGGTCTTCACTACTTCGTTAGCCATGGCCTCAACTTCCACCGCCCGGGCTACGTCTGCCGGAACAAAAACGGCTTCGCCGCCTCTATGCTGGATCAGACGCACGGTTTCCAGCCCACCTTCAACATCCAGGTCAGCCACCCCCACCTTAGCGCCTTGTTCAGCAAAGGCCAGGGCAGTTGCCCGGCCGATTCCGGAGGCGCTGCCTGTGGCCAGAGCCACTTTGCCCTCCATTCGTCTCATTGAAAAACATCCTCGTTCAGAAGCTGTATAAACTCCTCATCTGCCATGCCCAGGATCTCCCGACAGACGTATTCGTTGTCCTGCCCCAGACAAGGAGCCGGCCTTTCGGGCTCACACGGTGTTCTGTTGAACCTGAACGGTGCACGCGGGTAGTGATGGTGGCCCATCTCAGGGTGGGTGAGCCCCTTGTAGAAGCCACGGTCATTCAGCTGGGGATTCTCGAAGAGGTCCCTCCCATTAAGTGCCACCCCCGCTGGAACGCCGGCCTTCTGCATCTTCAGCATTACCTCTTCAGCCGTCTGAGTGACGGTCCACTCTTCAATCAGCCTGTCTATCTCTACAGAGTTCTCCAGGCGGCCCAGTAGCGTGGTGAATCGGGAATCGTCTGACAATGCCGGGTTCCCAATAACTTCGCAGAGCCCCCTCCATTCCTCGTCGGTGAAAACCGTGATGGCACACCATCTTTCTTTTCCCAGGCAGCGATATACGCCGTGAGGAACAG
>Ga0207752_1000997_pt1 | contig 13244 bp, 10 predicted proteins | sample Pon2CUnioCityCA_6_FD_187272 | JGI IMG/M metagenome (GOLD analysis project Ga0207752, IMG submission 187272) | Marine sediment microbial community from Union City, CA, USA - Pond 2C Sediment 2 (SPAdes) | ecosystem: Environmental > Aquatic > Marine > Intertidal zone > Salt pond sediment ... | reverse complement strand
GAAAAAGAAACAACAGCAGCAGGAAGAGTTAAGAAATTCTCGCTGTAATGCCGCACGTGATCAGCTCAGACGACAAAAATCAGCAAGTGCGCTTTATGACCTGGATAAAAAAGGTAATAGAGTCTTATTAAATAAAAAGCAGTACCAAATAGCGATGAAGCAAGCACGAGACCGTGTAAATAAATGGTGTAATTAATTAGCGTTTCATCATTTCCGTTACAGTGGCGCTTAAAATCCTAACGTATTGAATGTACGCTCCGGTTTGTCAATTATATCCGCCTTGCTGAAATGAAAATTATTTTGTGCTAAAAAATTAAAAAGAGATAAGAGGTTTTAAAACGTGGATAAAATTTTAGTAGAAAAAAATGCATCATCAATGAAGATGGAAGTGATGGGCGTATATGACTGGGCGACATGGGAAAAAGAAGTATCAGAATTCCCCTGGACGTATAAAATGACAGAAACATGTTATATTATGGATGGTGAAGCAATAGTTACACCGGATGGCGGAGAGCCTGTAAAAATAGAACGTGGAGATTTAGTGATTTTCCCAAAAGGTATGTCATGCACATGGAAAATCATTGAGCCAATTGAGAAGCATTATAATTTTAGTGAGTAATAAGTTTTTATCCGTTAGTATGATGATTTTTAAATAGAAACCATATATTCAGATAACAGGGAGTGTATTGTATGAGTAGATTCATCTTTGCTTTACTTATATTGGTCTCTACCAATGCCTTTGCCGAGAGCAACGCAGAAGAGAAGGAGTTCGAAGCTCAACTTGATTACGAGTGTGAGAAAGCACGAGCGAAAAAGCTGTATCCAATGCGATTAAAGATATTTGATGATTGTATGATTAAGTATGATAACAAATCCTATTGTAATGCTGAGGCTGGTAAATATAATGCAGAAAGAGTAAACGGTTCACCAAGATTTTACGATCTTCCCGAATGCGTGAAAGTTTTTGAGTACCGAAAAGCTCACAGGTCACGTTAATATTCCAGAGCTTAAAATAAGTGCAATGCTATATGAAAAATTGACAGGGTATTTTTATGTATTCTAAGATTATCGCCCTTTCAACTCATGAGACTTTGACAGGGTGTTTTTATAATACTTACCCAGGGCTTTGTCCTTGGCGCGTCGTTCAGCAAGGCTTGAAGAATTAAGGGCTTCTTCCCGAAGTAGTTTGTGATAATTATCCAGGCGTCTTTGATCCAGTTCGCCCGAGTTAACCGCTTTCAATACAGCGCAACCGGGTTCAGTTAGATGTTGGCAATCACTGAAGCGGCACTGCTCTGCAAAGGCTTCAATATCTGAAAAGGTTGTTGCAATACCTTCCTTGCAATCGGCTAACTGAATTTCTCTCATACCAGGGGTGTCCAATATTAAACCGCCCTCTTTTAATGCAATAAGCGAACGCCGGGTCGTTGTATGTCGGCCCTTGCTGTCATCTTCACGTATACCCGCGGTATCTTGTCGTTGTTCTCCTAGTAACGTATTAATCAATGTTGACTTGCCAACGCCGGATGAGCCGATTACAGCTATGGTGACACCTTCTTTTATCCATGGAGAGAGCTTGGCAACACTTGTTGCATCTAAACAATTGATCGCTTCAGCGATAAGACTTGAATCAAGTGCCTGAACCTTGTGAATAAAATCTTCGGGGTTGCTTGCCTGGTCGCTTTTACTTAAAAGAACAACGGGCTCAGCTTCAGCTTCGTTAACTAACGACAAAAAACGTTCAATTCGATTTAGATTAAAATCTTCATTCATGGAACAAACAATAAACGCGGTATCAATGTTTGCCGAGATAAGTTGTTTTTTAAGTTTGTTACCGGCTGCCTTTCTTGAGAAGCATGTTTTACGCTCAAGAAGACGGCTAAAATTTTTGTTTGTATCGAGTAAGAGCCAGTCACCCACCACCATCTCTGGCATGGCAGGTAATAGTATGATCACTATAGTTTCTGAACCAGTGTTGGCGATTAACTCAGATTTGTTTTGTTCAATAATACGTGCAGGTATAGCATCATCCCACTCGTCAAGTGAGAGCTGTTGTTGAAAATAGGTTTGCCAGCCTAATTCAGTAATGGATGTGAAAATTGACATAACTCACTATATTGTAGACCGAAATAATTATCTTCTCAGTATCGCGATCCAGCGCCACAGGTTTAACAGGCTTGCCATTGAACCTGCAAGATACGTTAACGCAGCGGCTCTTAATATACGTCTAACCTTGGGCATATCCTCTGCTTCAACATAACCTTGTTCAAGTATAGGCAAGGCCTTGTTAAAGCTGGCATCGGTTTCCACCGGTAAAGTAATCAGGTGCACAACTGTGGCCATAAACATTGAACCAATCCCGATAAAAAATAAAAAACCACCGAGCGCCGGTGCACGAGTAACGGCAGTGACGACCGGCATTACCATCATGGCCGCGACACCAAATTTTTGTACTGCATCTGCAAACACCGCGAGTCGGCTGCGCCATGCAAGCAAGGATTCTTTACGGTGATGTTGTATGGCATGGCCAACTTCATGCGCGGCAACCGCAACCGCGGTTAATGATTTATTATCAAAATTATTCGGTGACAAACGCACTGCAAGATCATTGGGATCATAATGATCAGAATTTGGTTCTGTTTTCTCTACTTTGACATGTGACATCTCAAAACGATCGAGTAAATGACGTGCAAGTTCACCACCGCTACCCTGTATACGTTCCAGCGGCTTGTCATACCGGCGAAAAGTATACTGCGCCCACCATTGTGGTCCAAACAGGATCGCGATAACTATAAGAAAGATAATAATAAAATGCATAAAAAGATTATATAGCCACTAAGGACACAATGAATACGAAGAAAGATAAAAAACTTTTAACTAAATATAGTGTAGGTTAGTTTTATGTATTTCTAAATATATTAAATATTGTTTTACTTTGTGATCTTCGAGTCCTTAGTGGCCTAATATTTTTAGCTTTTATTTTTGACTACGATAGAGGCGATTCCTAAATTACGTAAACGTAGGCGTGTTTGATTTAATTCTTTCACAGAATTCAGTGGGCCAATACGCACCCGGTGCCAGGTGTCGGTATCATTGATTTTGACTTTTTGAATATTGGCTTCAATACCTTGCAGAATAAGACGTGCTCTTAACTTGTCAGCTTCTTCAAACTTTTTAAATGAACCCGCCTGCAGCATATATTGCTGGCTGGTTTCTTTTTCACTTGAGCTATCGGGCGTCTTGAGTAACTCATGTTCCGGAATAGCGACTTCTAGTTCAGGAAGAATGGTATAAAAATCAAACTTGGGTTTGCTACTGCTTGCCGGTTCTGATGGCGGGGTTGATTCAGTTTTCTTAACTTCACGCGTATCGGTTTGTTTTTGTGGCTGAAAAACTTTTGCCACGGTGTCGGTAATTGCCAGTTTACCTGACGTGTTATCTTTAATATAAACAAGTAGCGCAACAAATAAACCGATGGCCAGGCCTGCCAGCATCCAGATCCAGCCGGGAATAGGTTTATGTTCTTTGTGTTGGCTTTTTGCGTAATCGCGTGACATCTATTTTATATCTCTGCTTTTATTACATTTCTGCTTTAGTAATTACATCTCTTGCTTTCTTACATTTCTTCTGGCGCTGATACACCGAGTAAGCCTAAACCATTTTGTAATACTTGTTTAGTCGCTTTAATTAAGCATAAACGTGCGTTACGCATGGGTTCATCTTCAACGATAAACTGGTGAGCATTGTAATAAGTGTGGAAATCATTTGCCAGTTCACGCAGGTAATGCGCAAGTTGATGTGGTTCATGATTCAACGCGGCTTTTTCGATGAGCTCGGCAAACTTGCTTAAGGTCGTCATGATAGCCTGTTCATGTTGTTCGCTTAAGTTGTCGAGGTTATCCAGCCCGTTTTGCGTATCGTGGCTATAACCCTTTTCATCAAGCTGACGCAGCACGCTGCAAACACGGGCATGAGCGTATTGAATGTAGTACATCGGGTTTTCATTTGATTTTGACTTGGCAAGATCCAGGTCAAAATCAAGATGCTGTTCGCATTTACGCATCACGTAGAAGAAACGTGCGGCATCACTTCCCACTTCTTTACGTAACTGGCGCAAGGTGACAAATTCACCTGAGCGTGTCGACATTTGCATTTTCTGTTTGCCGCGATAAAGAATGGCAAACTGTACTAATAATACATGCAGCTTTTTCGGATCATCACCCACTGCTTCCATCGCAGCTTTAACTCGTGGCACATAGCCATGATGATCTGCACCCCAGACATCGATGACCTGGTCATAGCCACGTTCAAGTTTATTCATGTGATAGGCAATGTCAGAGGCAAAGTAAGTCGACTGGCCATTGGCACGTACCAGCACGCGATCTTTTTCATCACCAAAGTCGGTCGATTTAAACCACAGCGCGCCTTCTCTTTCATCAACGTGACCAGATTTTTGTAGGCGTTCAACCGCGTCTTTCACTAAACCGTTATCGGTTAAGCTGCGCTCTGAAAACCATTCTTCATAAACCACGCCGAAGTGCGCGAGGTCATCTCGAATATCATCAAGGATATAGTTCAGGCCGGTATCAAAAATAAAACGGTAGTCCTCGGCGCCAAGTTGTTCTTTTGCCTGGGCGATTACCGCGTCTATAAATTCTTCCTTGTCACCGCCCTCGGGTTCATCGGCAGGCAATTTGTTAGCAAAGTCACTCCACTGGCGCTCAAATTTATTACCATTGTTGCGGTGAATGTGGGCAGCCACGTCCCAGACATAATCGCCTTTGTAACCATTGGCTGGCAGGTAGTCGGGATCGGGTAAGGCACCACACAGGCTCAGGTAACGTATCCAGACACTGGCGCAGAGGATATCCATCTGCCGCCCGGCATCATTCACATAATACTCGCGGTGAACCTGGAAACCGGCCGCGGCGAGTAAGTCAGCAACGGCGGCACCGTATGCAGCACCGCGTCCATGGCCGACATGTAAGGGGCCGGTTGGATTGGCTGAAACAAATTCAACCTGCACGCGTTTGCCATTACCAATGGTGGAATGACCAAAGGCTTCACCGGCATCAAGGATGGCCGGGATAATTGAGGTCAGGGTATTGGCATTCATGAAAAAGTTAATAAAGCCAGGGCCGGCAATTTCGACCTTATCAATATCCGTATTTTCAGGCAGTGCCGCGACGATCTTTTCAGCGAGGTCACGCGGCTTTTGTTTAGCCGGTTTGGCCAGCATCATGGCCAGGTTTGAGGCAAAATCACCATGGCTTGGGTCACGGGTATGTTCAATATTGATCTTGACCTGGGCATCGTCAGGGAGGACGCCTTCTTGCTTGAATTTAGTGACAACTTGTTCGAGTAATGCGCTGAGTACGGCTTTCATGATTTGGATACTAACCTGAATGTAAGGCTCGATTAAAAAAGTCGATTATATCACTGGCTTGGTGTGGAAAGGTACTTTTGTTAGGTCGGGTGATCTCACGCAGAGAGAGCGTTATATGAGATATGCTATTTAACGCAGAGGGCGCAGAGACGCGGAGGATGCAAAGTCTTTTTTTGTCATGCCGGGCCGAGACCCGGCATCCATAATGCGTAATCGATCATTTATGGATTCTTTGCAAAGATTGATGAGCTTCGAAGTGATTAATTAAATGCAGAGGGCGCAAGGCTTTTGTGAAAACTCTTCAACTCTGCGTTCTCTGCGTCTCTGCGCCCTCCGCGTCAAATGACTTAATTTCTATAAACCACTTACTTAGCGAAATACGCCTCGATGGTTTTAATTTTTGAACGTGGTACGGTCATGGTGAATTTACCGCCACTGACCTTTTTCTGCACGTAGAGATTATTTTTATCAACACGCATCAACTGTCCCTTGCGATTACTGCCCGTCCTGGTGGTGATACGTACAAAGTGATTAATAAATTTCGGTGCCTGGGCAACAGTGATCCGGTGATAAGCAGTGACCTTTTTCTTCACGGCTTTTGGCTTCACAATCTTTTCAGGTGGCTTAATGGGTTCACCACGCATAATGGCATTGAAGTCCAGGCTATTGGCAATGCGACGTTCGAATTCCTGGGTAAATGCAAGTGGTGCTGGTTTATAACTGAGATCAGTTACAAGTAGCTCATTAATTTTCAGGCGTATGTTTAACGCGTCCATGATTTCTTCACTCGACATCATGGCAATTGCCATCGGGTTAAACTCGGCACTGGGTCGTAAGTTTAATGTTACCAGCTCGGGTTTAAGTAAAAAGTCTTTGTAGGCGTCACGTAATCCAGCACCCGGTGCAAAACCCCATAGCATGTAAAAATATTCATCAGGCTGTTTGACTTCGGCTTCAATAAATTTTTCTTTATCTGTATTGTCCTGTTCAGAACAATACTTGATTAGGCGGGGAGTATAGGTATCGTCCTTATAAACAACTTCAACACTGGTTAATTTTGGCATTCCGCCCATGGTCATATTGCCGGTTTTCATTGTACTAATGTTTGAAATTACAGCATTGGCCTTAATGCTTCCCATGTTGCGAGTTTTGCCGGTGAGGTCAAAAGTGAGTGTTTTCTGACTTTTATTAAAGTTATAGGCCATGCGCATGTTTGACATGACGCGGGTATAACCCATTTCTTTATATTCGCCAGGGCCAAAAATCGCTTTGCCTCCACAGATTTTACGATTTTCTGCATAAATCGGCTGCATGCGTTTCACCAGTTTATCCAGCCACTCTGCAGTTTCGCCATTCATATCAAGGAAGAAGTTATCAATGGAGAAACCAAGGTGATCAGGAAATTCCCCTTTCTTTGCATTTTCAGGACCACTTAACATGTAGAGGAAGCCCGGTGTTTCCAGCGTGATATCACCGAGGGTGATGGTTTCAGGTAAAAACTGTGCCGAGACCCTTACATTTTTTAATTCAACTTTACCCGACACTAGCGAGGTGGAAAGGTCGCTGTACTTCACCTCGGCAAACATCTGTAGTGCACTTAAGCTGTTATCAATATTGGTTTTAAACTGGTGATGAACATAACCATTGATGCCTGCAGCCAGTGCAAGTACGGCAAGTAATACCGCGATTAAAATATTTCGTATGTGTCGTGGCACAATGTTTCCCCTTATTTATTTCTTGTATTTTTTCTTATCGGCTTGGCGTCCAGGCCTTTTAATGTTTCTAGCAAATTAGATGCACCGAGTACTGCTGCAGCGCCTTCGTAACCGGTTCCTGTGCCGTTAACCAGTACGGTTGGAATTTTTACGATGGACGGATTTTCAACTGCGGCGGCAAGTGTTTTTTCCAGCGCCTGTAATTGCATTGCACGTTCTTTGCCTAAAACGTTGGCCTGGGCTTGCTGACCTTTTGCAATTTCGATCAGCTTGAGTTTTTCACCTTCACCTTCTAATTGCAGTTGACGCTTACGGTGTGCCGCTGCTTGCTTGGCGATCTCAGCCTTAACTAACTGGCTTTGTTGATCCGCGGTGGCACGTTCACGTTCAACTGCAATACGTTGTTTTTGTGCCTGCTGTTCTTTTATATAGGTCGTTTTAAGTTGTGAGGCGAGTTGTTCACGCAAAGTTGCAACCAGTAACTCGGGAGGAATCGCAGGTTCACCCATGCGCACTTCCTGGATACTCACACCCGCTTTTAAGCCTTCAGGTATAATGGCTTTTTCAAGTAGCTTCACGATCTCATCACGCTTAAGCATAAAGTCGAGTGCCTTACGTTCTTTAACTCCGCCAATGGTTCTTAATATGTCACGAATAGCAGGGGTAATAATGTTGTCTTCTACTTTTTGTAAATCACCAATGGTGGCTACAACAATCGGGGCATTTTCAGGATGCACCTGGACAACGATGCGCATTTCAACCGGTACGGTCCAGCCTTCAACCCGAACAAGAATAGCTGATGATGCCGCATTCTTTGGAACCGCGAGTTTTTCTGATGTTTCTGTTTGTATGATTCGACCATTGTCATCCACACGAAGGTCAATCATGCGTTTAGTGTAACCACCTTTATAAACCCATGTTCTTAAACGTGTTGGAATGATAGTAGGTATATAAGCGCGGTTATTTAAATAGTAACGACCCGGTGGTAAGGGTTCATCCCATACTCCAACACAACCTTTAGGAACGATTGGTGTTGCAACCTGTGCACCTTCTTTACCATTATGTAACGAGTTCTTTGGGCAGTCTTTTTTTGTTTGTACGTTTGAACGGATAACGGCAACATGCCCTGTTGGAACATCCAGTGCTTTTGCTGCTTTAACATCAAACAGGTAACGGTTAATACGGTATTTACCAGGGCGTAATACGGTTAGCTGTGGTCCCTTCTGGCCTTTACCTTCCGTCAGGAAGTGAGTGGCATTGAGCATGTTTTGAAACTGATCTTCATCCCACTCATCAGCAATGAATTGTCCTGGACGTAACGGCAAGCCGTCTTTTGCATTCAAGATACCGTACTGGCCTTCAGCAATTTCAATAACAGGAACATCGGTTCTGACTTCATTAAGAATGCGAACAAAAGGCATAAAGTGAAAACCCGGGCCAATAATTTCTGCTTGCGGACCTTTCTCGCCATCAGGAGCAATGATTTTTCCTGGAGGTAAGTTAGAGGCAAGATAAATACGTTCCAGGTGCCCAACTTCATTCGCACCGATAATAACAAACGAACGTGAGCCAAGAAGGAATAAACCAAAAGCAACCAGGATAACCTGGAGGACGCGGGTATAAACTTGGGAACGCTGTTCATCGCCTCTTTTGATAGGATTTTTGAGCAAGTAACCTGCCCACGCCAGCATGGCAATTGAAATCAAACCTAGAAACATAATGAACCCCTTATATTCGTCCTTAAAAAGTGAAGTTATCAGGTTATGAAGTTAGCTATGAGATTGCAATAGAGAATGGCTACAGAGTGTTGAAATTACTGGATAAAAGGAAGTTTTCGTAGGTAAAAACTTACATTAAATCTTGTGGATCAATATCAATCGACCAGCGTACCTTGTTTGATGTTTTATCATTTTCAATAGTATTAATAGCTGCTGCAAAAAGTGACTGCAGTTGTTTACGCTGGTTTGACTGGATAAGTAACTGGGCACGGTAGCGACCAGCACGGCGTTCCATCAATGCTGGGAAAGGACCCAGCAGGATCACGTCATGTAAAGCCGGGGTAGCCTGAATGACTTGTTCAAGTATACGTCTTGCCTGTTCTAAAAAAATCATCGGGCTTTGTTGATCAACGGCTTCTGCACGTATTAATGCTAAATGTGTAAAGGGCGGTAACTCGGTTTGTTGCCGTTCTTCAATTAAGGTTTTAGCAAAACCGGGATAATCATGGTTAAGCAAGGGTTTAAACAAGGGATGATCAGGATGGTGCGTTTGAATTAAAACCTCACCTTCTTTTTCTTCGCGCCCGGCACGGCCGGCAACCTGCAGGATTAATTGGCCCATACGTTCAGAAGCACGAAAGTCTGAACTGTATAAACCATGATCGGCATTTAACATCGCAACCAATGTCACGTTTGGAAAGTGATGCCCTTTTGCCAGCATTTGCGTGCCAATGAGTATTTGCCGTTTGCCATGATTAATTTCTTCTAACAATTTTTGCATTGAGCCTTTACGCCGGGTGCTATCACGATCAATACGGATAACCTGGTCGTGTGGAAACAGTTCGTTTAAAGCCTGTTCAATTCGCTCAGTACCAAAGCCCATTTGTAACAGGTCGTCACTGTCACACTTGGGGCAGGCTTTAGGTTGGAACTGTTCGGTACCGCAATGATGACAGCGTAATTGCGAGTTACTTTGATGCAGTGTCATGTGTGCATCACAGCGTGGACATAAGGCATGCCAGCCACACTCATGACACATAAGAACAGGCGCAAAGCCACGTCGGTTTAAAAATAATAAAACCTGGGAATCCCGCTCAAGGTGTTCTTTCATTTTATGCAGCAGTTGCGCGGAGATGCCGTGCTCCATTTTCTGGCTGCGGACATCGAGTAAATGAATCGAGGGTGGTTTGGCATCACCAGCACGTTCGGGCAGCAGCAAAGTGGTATAACGATTTTGCAACGCGTTATACAGGGTTTCTAAAGATGGGGTTGCCGAACCCAAAACGATCGGGATATTTAAATCACGCGCCCGCTTAACCGCGAGGTCGCGCGCGGAATAGCGAAAGCCGTCCTGCTGTTTAAACGAGAGATCATGTTCTTCATCAATAATAATAATGCCCGGGCGTTGCAGGGGACTGAACACGGCGGAGCGGGTGCCGATAATGACATCGGCCGAACCTGCCTGGGTATTGAGCCAGGCCTGCAAACGTTCTTCATCATTCAAACCCGAATGCATAATCGCGATGCGACCATCAAGGCGCTGCAGGAAACGATTAAGCAGTTGCGGGGTGAGGCCAATCTCAGGCACCAGCACCAGGGCCTGCTTGCCCTGTTTAATCACTTGCTCAATGATCTGTAAATAGACTTCTGTTTTACCACTGCCGGTTACGCCTTCGAGGACAAAGGCATGAAACTGGCCAATCTTTTCGCTGATACTGTCGATAGCCTGTTGTTGATCTGCGTTTAGCGTGGGTGCGGGATGAACAGGTTGCGCCAGCGGCAGAGCATTCTCTTCAGTTGATTCCACCCAGCCCTTTTCGACCAGGCGTTTCATTACCGGGCGCCAGCCGACGTGCTGTTCACTTAGCTGGGAGTCGAGCAAACCAGCGTTTGATTGTTTCAGGTCACCGAGCAGGGCCACTTGCTTGGCGGCGCGCTTGAGTGTCTGCGGATCCACCTGCTCACCTTCCGCGGTAAGTTGCCAGCGACGGATACCTTTTATATGGGTGCTTGCACCCTGACGCAATTTCACCGGTAAGGCGTTTTGCATCACCTCGCCAACCGGGTGGTGATAGTAGAGGCTGCACCAGCGCAGTAGCTGCAGCAGCTCAGAATTGAAAACGGGCTCTGTATCCAGCACCTCGATAACGGATTTTAATTTATTGGCCGGGACCTCGGTTTCATGCACCACTTCGAGCAGTATTCCAACCAGGGTCTGGCGCCCAAATGGCACCCGGACGCGTACACCCGCCGTAGGGGAAATTTGCGCAAAATTTGCCGGTGCCAGGTAGTCAAAATGACGCCTGAGTGGGGTTGGAATAGCGATGCGAAAAAAGGTCTTCATCTTTAAAAATTTGGGCTCAATTAAGCGTTAGTAATCTTTAATATTTATGCCACTAAATATCGGGTAGTTAGCGTCTCTTTCTTATAGTTATTCTAATCAAATTGAGCTAAGTCGTTGTCTATGAAGTAGTTTGTTAGTTATCCACAGAAGCTGTGGATAAGTCTGTGGATGAAGTGTTTTTATAGGCCTTTTTAACCCTGTTTTACTGCATAAATGTTAAATTGGTTACAATTTGTACTTAATTATAAGTTGTTAATAATCAATAGCTTATACTATTTTTATAGTGTTTTGTAACATTTAATGACATTTTCATGACGCTAAGTTGTTGTTATTGTTACAGCTGTGCATAAATATGAAAATTCTTTAAATTTTTGCTTGATCCAGTGAAAATTTTGCTGTAATCCGGCGCAAAATATTATCAAATTCTTGCAATAAAGCGCTTAAACCACGGTAAATTATTAGCATGCAGTTTATCATCTTCACCGGGAATAAACTGCATACAAAAAGCAGCGAAAAAAAGCCCATAAAAACAAAAAAATTGGAGCAAGCAGATGTCGATGTGGGACAAAATTTCACGCCAAATTAGCGAAGCCCTTAGCCAGGATTTTCAGCTGAAAAAACAGTCTTCAGTGATGGGGGGAGATATCAACCAGGCTAACCGAGTTGATGGCCTGCTTGATGGCGAACCAGGCAGTTTTTTTATCAAGCTTAACCAAAAAAGTCTGCTCGGCATGTTTGAAGCTGAAGCTGCCGGGCTGAAAGAAATTGAAAAATCGCTGTCCATTTGTGTTCCGCATGTGGTTTGCAGTGGCGTGGTCGATAATAAAAGTTTTTTAGTGCTCGAACACCTGCAGTTAGGAAGTGGCAAGGCAGATTCGGCTGCCCTTCTGGGGCAGCAACTCGCACAACTGCATAAAACAACTGTAAAGCAATTTGGCTGGTCACGTGAAAACACCATCGGCTCGACCCGTCAGATGAACATTCAAGAAGATAGCTGGTTAGATTTCTGGCGCAAGCACCGTTTAGGTTTTCAACTTGAGTTAGCCAGGCAAAATGGCGCTTCAAACTCGTTGTTTACGAAAGGGCAAAAATTTAATGACAGGCTGGAACAGTTTTTTGTCGGCTATAAACCCGAAGCATCATTGTTGCATGGTGATTTATGGTCAGGAAATTATGCTTACTTAACAAATGGTGAACCGGTTATTTATGATCCGGCCGTGTATTATGGTGATCGGGAAGCCGATATCGCGATGACAGAATTGTTTGGTGGATTTTCCAATCACTTTTACACAGCTTACAATGAAGCCTGGCCACTCGATGCTGGTTATCCGCAACGTAAAAAGTTATACAATCTTTACCATATACTTAACCATTTTAATTTATTCGGTGGTGGTTATGGCATGCAGGCTGAGGTTATGATTGATCAGCTAATAGCAACAACGTAATGATAATAGTTTGAATGAAAAATACTGAGCAGTACATTCCCCACTTCAACTGGCGATTTCTTCTTCCCGCTTACTGGATGACCTGGTTGGCGCTATTATTACTGTGGCTTCTGAACTTCTTACCGTTAAAGCTTAAACGACAATTAAGTCGCGTGTTAGGCCGATGGGTTTATCAACACAATGACAAGCGGCGCAATATTGTTGAAACTAACCTTGCCATGGCTTTTTCTGATAAGTCTCAACAAGAACGTGAACAACTGGCCTTAGCGTTTACCATTAACGCCATTTTTATCTTGCTGGATTATCCATTACTACTCTGGTCAAAAAAACAAACCCTAAAGAAACGAATTCAGTTTAAAGGGCTTGAATACATTGAGCAGTGTCAGCAACAAAATAAACCGGTAATTTTACTAACCTGTCACATGCTGGCATTAGAGTATGGTGCGCTGGCTTTGACCGAGAAAGTAAAAACTATTGGTTTAATCAAACCTGCACGAAACAAACTGTTTGAATGGCTCATTGCGCGGGGGCGCATGCGCTTTGAAGGGCAGGCTAAACTTTATTTGCGTGAAAAAGGTATTCGCCCTGTTATTCGTGAGTTAAAAAATCAGCGGGCGTTTTATTACCTGCCGGATG
>Ga0207752_1000996_pt1 | contig 13245 bp, 11 predicted proteins | sample Pon2CUnioCityCA_6_FD_187272 | JGI IMG/M metagenome (GOLD analysis project Ga0207752, IMG submission 187272) | Marine sediment microbial community from Union City, CA, USA - Pond 2C Sediment 2 (SPAdes) | ecosystem: Environmental > Aquatic > Marine > Intertidal zone > Salt pond sediment ... | reverse complement strand
AGAGCCGCGGTGACGGCGAGGACCACCGCCGCCACGCCGATGGCGAGGTTGACCGCGATGATGCCCCGGAGGGCATGCAACCCCTCGGAAAAATTCTGCTCGGTCGCGAGGACGAGGCCCCACCGGGGAAGCCAGCGATAGGTGCCGAGGACCATCGCGCCCCGGTAGTCCCTATACAGGCCGGACGTGCTCGCCTGGCTCTTCAGGCACTCCCGTATCCCCGGGGCGTCGACCGAGACGGGAGACGCAGCCGATCCGCCGGAGCCCGCCGACGGAAGGGAGCTCCCTACCAGAAGGGGGCTGCCTGCCAGCACCGTGTGGTCCGCGTTGACCAGATAGGCCTTCCCCGTCTTCCCGAGGCCGGTCCGCTCGGCCAGGATGTCTCGCAGGGGGTCGACGGGGGCGCGAGCGGCGATGACGCCGAGGGGCCGCCCCTGCTGTCCCAGGACCGGGACCGCGACGATGACCGAGTCACCGACCAGCGGCTGTGGGAGATCGCTGGAGACGTCGCCTTCGCAGAAGGGGAACTGGACGTAGGGGGCTGCCAACCCCTGATGGAAGAAGGGTTCGTGGCTGAGGTCCTGCCCCTCCTCCCCCACCACCGTGGACAAGGCCACCTTCCCCTCCAGGTCGACGAGGAAGAGGGCCTCCATATGAGGTGACTGACCCACGAGGCCCTGAAAGCGCTTTCGGACCGCCTTGTTGTAGAACTGGTAGTGCTTGTGGTCGTTCGCCATCGTGAGGAGGATGGTAATCCGCTCGAAGGCGCAGTCGGTGTTGGACGCGACGACTAGATCCTCCTCCAGGGTCCGGACCCAACCCCCGATGGCCGACTGCTTGAGCGCAGCGACCGACTCCAGACGCCCGCCGACCTGACGGCGGCCGGTGTAGTAGGCCACTGCTAGGGAGCCGATGGTGACGGCGATCACTGGAAGGACAGCCACGAGCACAAAACAGATGAGAAGCCGGGTGCGAATTGTGGTAGGTTTGAACACTTTTCTCTCCCAGGTTTGCGCGCAGCGGTCGGCCAGGAACGATGGAACAAACCGTTGGATCGCCAGCCTTTTTGTCGAATATCGCTCCCAGGGGATTGCCAAATCCCCCTTGGAGATCACTCCCCTTGGCCTGGATCTGGCAATCGGGGCGTATGTGCCCCAGGCATTCGTGCCCTAGGCCTAGCGAGAGTGGGTCCGACGAGTCTGTTGGTCGGATAGAAGCGCGTCTCCAGGTTCTAGCCCTCGAGGAATAGCCATTGGATCCGGCACGTCGGACAGCCGCGGCCAGGACTCCAAACCGTCCTACAGTCCGTCCGCGGCGCCCGGGTCAGATCGAACGGAGCCCTGGATGTGGGCCTATGATATCGGCAATCTTTGGAGCTGACAAGCGGCGAGGCCGGGTCGTCACGGCTTCATCATTCTCATACCCAAGGTGACCGGGACTTTGACGACGCCGGCTTATGCCGCTCTGCTTCTTACGTCGCTACGCTCCGACGCCGGCTTAGGGCTTGCCTGCGCAAGCTGGCCACAAGCTTGGCAAGTGCCGGTCACCTTCGTCCATCCAAGAATGATAAGACCAGGGCTAGTACGCGCGATCTATTGACAATTTGCACATAGTGTGATATACTGGAGGTGAAAGACGGTACGAGCGCACGACCAACAGAATATCCCGGCGGCGGGCCACTGCACCGCTGCAACGTATGCCGACCGCGGTCCCACGCCCTGTGGGATAGGTCGGCCTTTTCTTTTCGGGGCGACGAGGCGTCGCCATCAGGCCGACACATTGCGGATGGGACGAGGGTACCCGTCGGTCGGCCCCGACAGCGAAGGAGGGAGCTGTGGTGAATCACATGCTGGTTCCCCTGGACGGCTGTCGCCTGGCCGAGTGCGTTCTTCCCCACGCGGTGGCCCTGGGTCGAGCCCTGGATGCCCGGGTCACCCTGCTCCGAGCCGTGGGACGTGGCAGCTCAGGAACTGAGTCCACGGCGACGACGCCAGTCCGGTGGCACATGCTCAGGTTCGAGGCCAGAACGTACCTGAGGAACATGGCAAGCCGCCTGCAGAGCGTCGGATTGGACACCGACTGGGCCCTCGTGGAGGGCGCTCCGGCGGAGGGCATTATCACCTTTGCTCACGCTGAGGACGTCGACTTGATCCTGCTCAGCAGCCACGGACGGAGCGGGCTCACGGGATGGAACGTCGGCAGCGTGGTGCAGAAGGTCGCCCTGCGAAGCTACACCACGATGATGATCGTGCGGGCTTACAGACCTCCCAGCGAGGACCTGACCAGCCTGCGCTATAGGCAGGCGCTTATTCCCCTCGACGGGTCACGGCGGGCCGAATGCGTTCTGCCACTGGCGACGCGTCTGACCGAGTTCTGTCAGTGTAGACTGCTGCTGGCGCACGTTGTGAAGGAGCCCGAGATGCCCCGTCGGGTCCCACTGACCGAGGAGGAGCGCACCCTGCGAGAGCAACTGGTCGAGGCGAACCGACGAGCGGGCATCCAGTACCTGGACAGGCTGGAATCCCTTATGCCCATCGACGTCAAGACACGTCTGATCCTGCACGAGCAACCGGCCGAGGCACTACACGAACTCATACGCCAAGACGACGTGGACCTCGTCATGCTGGGTGCGCACGGATACTCGGGCACCGTTCAGCGACCCTATGGCCACGTCGCGCTCAACTTCATCGCCTATGGCACGACGCCGCTGATCGTCGTCCAGGATCTACCTTGGAAAGACACGGAAATGACCCCGGCTGAGAGAGCGGCGAGGCAGGCCGGCATCGTCAGGCGATCGAGCTCGCGGCGGCAGCCGGTGAGCTAAAGAGGAGGTCGAATTAGTCTAGTCAGTGGACGCGGACCATAAGGAGGTGCGCCGATGTTCGAGCGGATTGTGCTGGCAACGGATGGTTCAAGCGACGCAGAGCGAGCGCTGGAATACGCACGCGACCTGGCGCTGCGCGATGGCGCCCAGGTAATTGTTGTCCACGCCTTCGAGGCGGTCCCCGGATACCTGGGAGCATCGGAGAAAACGGAGGTTGCGGCGCGCCACGTCAGTGTGGGAAGAGAGATTGCGGACCAAGCCAGGCAGGCACTGGAGGACGCCGGCGTGGACGTCGAGACCGAGGTCCTGCAGGGTCCGCCCGCCGAGGCCATCCTCCGGATAGCGGAAGGCCGTGTGGCCGACTTAATCGTGATGGGCACCCGGGGCCGGGGTGACCTGACCAGCCTGCTGCTGGGCAGCGTGAGTCACCGCGTGGCAGCGCACAGCGACGCACCAGTGATGGTCGTCAGCGCCAGAGAGGAAGAACGCGGATAAGTCTGTGCCGCTGATTGCGCGAAACCGAGAACGATTTCAAGGAGGTCGCTGATGACAGGGCAAGAGAGCAGCGGCAACCAGACGGGCTTCATTGCGCCTGAGCAGTTTACCCGGCAACAGGCCGAACGAATAGAGTCCCCGAGAGGCGGACTGCTTGTCGCCAGTTGTCACTCGGGCTCCTACATGGCGAGACGAGTGCTTCGACGATACGAGGAGTTCCTGTCGGCAGCCGGATCGAGCGGAAGTGTTCGGCATCTGGACGGCGTCGATTTTCAGTTCTCCGATTCCGAGACCTGCGTCCGACTTGACATTGACGTCAGCGGCTACGACGTCTTCCTCTTCCAGGCCATGTACGCGCCGATGTCGGGGCGGAGCGTCGACGAGAACTACGTGGCGTTTCTGACAGCGGTCAGGGCTTTCCGCGAATGGGGCGCTAACCACGTGACGGGGGTGCTGCCCTACCTGGCCTACGCACGGCAGGACAAGCCGACGAAGTTTCAACGGGAGCCAACCACGGCGCAGTTGATGGCCGATCTCGCGGTCGAGGCCGGTATGAGCCGCCTCGTCACCTGGCATCCACACACCAGCCAGATCCACGGGTTCTACCGCAGTGTTCCGGTGGACGCCTTGGGAGCCTTGTCCTTATTCACGGAGGCCTTCGCCCGCTTCAAGGGTCGGGACAACGTTATAGCCGTCGCGCCCGACGCCGGGGCCTCGAAGCTGGTGACCTACTTCGGCCGTGCGCTCAACCTCCAGTGCGCCATCGCGTCGAAGTATCGACCTCAGCGAGAAGTGGCCGTCATCACCGAGATCATCGGCGATTTCAGAGGCAAGGATACGGCGATCATCCTCGACGATATGGTGAGCAGCGGCGGCACAGTGGAGGCCGCCGTCCAGACGCTGGTGGGGGACAAGGGGATCGAAGAGGTCTATCTCGGGGTCTCTCACAACCTCTGCCGGGAGGTGGCTATCAAGCGCATGGTCGAGCTCCACGAAACGGGTAGGCTACAACAGGTTATTGTGACCAACAGCGTACCCCAGGCGGAGGCGTTCGAAGCGCTGCCATTTACGTCCGTGCGATGTCTCTCGGACATCCTGAGTCGGGTGGTCAACAGGATCCACTACAACCGATCGGTGACCGCCCTGACAAGCAGCCCGGCATTGCGCGCCGCGGCCTGACGTTTCCGGCTTTCCGGACGGTTCTGGTCGGGGCACGGAGGGATACGCTCCAATTCCATCGCTGCAGCGAGGAGGTGATGTGGAGCTCAGTCATCAGGCGTGGTGCCGCCGCAAAGCGCCACGTGACAACGACGTATGCATAATACCAGGAGGGATATAGCTATGAACAGCAAGGGAATCACCCTCAGCGTGATCAAAGCCGACGTGGGCGGTTTCGTCGGCCATTCCAGCATGCACGAGGAGCTGATCGAGGAGGCCGACGACCGGCTCCTGGCGGCCCAGAGAGACGACCTGATCATCGACTACCACGTCACCGCCTGTGGCGATGACCTGGAGTTGATTATGACGCACCGCAGGGGCGAGGACAGCGAGGAGATCCACGCCCTGGCCTGGGAAATCTTCGAGGCCTGCACCGAGGAAGCAAGACGGCTGAAGCTCTATGGAGCCGGACAGGATCTCCTCAGCGACGCGTTTTCCGGTAACGTCAGGGGGATGGGCCCGGGTGTGGCCGAGATCGGCTTCGAGGAGCGGAAGGCGGAGCCGGTCATCATCTTCATGGCAGACAAGACCTCGGCAGGCGCGTGGAACCTGCCGCTCTACAAGATATTTGCGGACCCCTTCAACACGGCCGGGCTCGTCATCGCGCCCAAGCTCCACGACGGCTTCCGCTTCGAGGTTCACGACGTCAAGGAGCACAAGCAGATCACCTTCGACGCGCCGGAGGAGCTGTACGATCTCCTGGTCTTCATCGGCGCGACGAGCCGCTACATCATCAAGGCCGTGACCACGAAGGACGGAGAGACCGCCGCCGTCTCCTCCACCCAGCGCCTATCCCTCATCGCCGGCCGGTACATTGGGAAGGACGACCCCGTGTGCATCGTACGCTGTCAGAGCCAGTTTCCGGCCGTCGGCGAGGTACTGGAGCCCTTCGCTACGGCCCACATCGTCGAGGGCTGGATGCGCGGCTCTCACTTCGGGCCCTTGATGCCAGTGCCGGTCGATCAGGCCACGCCCAGCCGCTTCGACGGCCCCCCGCGGGTGATCGCGCTGGGATTTCAGCTTGCCGGCGGTCACCTGGTCGGGCCGCGGGATCTCTTCCACGACCCGGCGTTCGACGAGGCGCGCCGCGCCGCTAACACCATCGCCGACCATCTGCGGCGCCATGGACCGTTCGAGCCCCACCGCCTGCCGATGGAGGAGATGGAGTACACGACACTGCCGCAGGTGATGGAAAAGCTAGAGGGTCGGTGGGAGGCTCTGCCGGAGTAAGACCCGAATCGCACGGTCGAAATTCTGGCCGGATGCCGCTCGATTCGACAAAAGTCGAAGACGAACGATCGCTCAGGTGGTATGCTGTGTCTATAGTCATGGGCAGAAGCCTGAGCGATTGCTGTTGTAAGGGTGTGGGAATGAGGGAGGAAGCCTCAGGACACCGGCCGGTCCCGCTGATCGACCCATCGCGATGCGATGGGTGCGGAGATTGCGTCCGGGTCTGCCCCAACGAGGCACTAGCGGTGAGGGGCGGCCGGGCCGTGGTATCCGAGCCGGCGGCCTGCGATTACAGCGGCTTCTGCGAACGGGTCTGCCGACGGAGAGCGATCCGACGGCCCTTTGAGATCGTCGTTGCAGAACGAGACGCACCGAAGAGAGAACAGAGCGAGGAAGAATCACGAGACAGGAATGCATCACATTCGATAATGGTCGGTAGGTATGCGCAGCAGTCTCGGTAGCGCTAAAAGCGCTCCCCGGGGATTGTCAAATCCCCGTTCTGGGGCTGGATCTGACGATCCAGCCCCAACAGAGGGATCCAGCCCAAGCAAAGGGCAAGAAAGAATCACGAGAGAGGAGGAAGGAAGATGAAGGTTGTCAACGCGTTAGAAGCACCCGAGGCGCCCAATCCCCACGGGGTCAGCGCGCGGGGGATCCACACCACGGAGCACGTGCAGGTGTCGATGGTCACGCTCCAGCCGGGGGAGGCCCTGAAGCGCCACGTCACGCCGGTCGACGTGTTCTTCTACGGTTTGGAGGGAGAGGGCGTGGTCGAGATCGGCGATGAGCGGGAGCGGGTCACCCCCGACCTGCTGATCGACAGCCCGGCCCGCATCCCGCACCGTCTGATCAACGACGGCGACCAGGTGTTCCGCTTCCTGGTGGTCAAGACGCCGCGGCCGACCGAGTCGACCCGGGTCCTGTAGCGAGGAGGAGAGATGCCCAAACAGGTCGTCTTTGCCATGGTGACGTTCCTCCACGATCTCTTCACCGCCGTCTGGATCGGCGGGTTGATCACGCTGGGCCTTACCATCTTCCCGGCGGCCAGGCGAACGCTGGGGAAGGGCCCGCAGATGAAGGGGTTGATGGACGCGATCCAGAAGCGGTTGAGCGTCCTCGTGTACGTGAGCATCGTGGGGCTGGTGCTGACGGGCGTGCTGCTCGGGAGCCGGGCGCCGGCGTCCAACGGGTTGTTCCGCTTCGGGAACGCCTACTCGACGCTCTTGACGTTCAAGCATCTGGTGGTGGTGGCGATGATCGGCATTACGCTGTACCGGAGCCTGGTGCTGGGCCGCTGGCGCGGGCCGACCACGCCGTCGGAGGAGAAGCTAAGCGCCGGGCTGCTGTTCGTCAACGTCGCGCTGGGCGTCGTGGTCCTGCTGCTCAGCGGCTTCGCCGCGGCGTTCTCGGTCAGCCCCGGCGCGTGACGCGAGACCCTCGATCGGCACGACCTGAGTGAGCGTGGACGGAGACTCTGATGAAGACCCTACCGCAAAGGAATCGCACGACGACGGCGATCCTGCTCATCGCGGCCGGGCTGTTTATGGCTGTCGCAGCACCCCTTCTCCTCCAGTCGGCGCTCGACGCAACGCTCCACGCGCTGGTAGAGGAGGCCGCCGCGAACCCGCAGCATGCCAGCGGCCCGAACCTGGTGGCGATCTCCTTTCCGCTGTGGCGGGCGCTGATCTTCGTGGTCGGCGCAGCTTCCATCGCTATCGCCTACCCGCTCTCGAGAGGCGCGGATTGGACGTGGCCGGCGGCCCTGGCCTGCCTGGCGGTCCCCGCCATCGGAGGGATGGCTATGACGCTTCCTTACGTCGCCCGCGTCGGAGACACGTTCCCGCCTTCAATGATCGTCACGCTGGTCGGGCTGATGGCCTACTTCGGCGTCCTTCTGCTGCGCACGGATCGGGGAAAGAAAGGGATCGACGTCCTGGTCTTCACCCTGTTGGGCGTGGTCACGACGCTGGGGTTCGTGCTCGGCCTGGGTGGTCTGGGGCAGTTTATGGCCCGGCCAGAGCGACCGCTGCTCCTCGGTGCGAAGATCGCCGCTTTGAGCCTCAGCGGCCCGGTGAGCGGGATCAGCATGGCCCTGACATACGCCGCCATTCCGCTACTCGCTGCGCGCAGGCGGGCCGGATGGTGGCTGGGCCTCATCGGCAGTACCTCCATCTTCGCCGCCAACCTCCCCACCTTCGTCATCAGCCGGGCGTCGTACTACCTGATGGGAGCGGCCGCCGGGCTGCTTCTGGCGGCGACGCTGCTGGTGCCTGCTGTGAAGAGCCGGTTGCTCGGCTCGCACACGACGTAAGCAGCAAGGTCAAAACCTGCATCAAGAGAGGAAAGAATGGAGAATATATCACAGACAAACCGCACGACTATGGCCGTCTTGCTGGTCATGGCCGGGCTGTTCATGGTCGCCGCCGCGCCCTTTCTCGTCCAGTCGACCCTCGACCCGATGCTGAAGGGCCTGATGGAGAAGGCCGCCGCAAGCCCGCGCTATGCCAGCGGGCCGGCGCTGATGGCGATCTTCTACCCGCTCTGGCGGGCGTTGATCTTCGTGGCGGGTGTGACGGTCATCGGGGTCGCCTACCCCCTCTGGAAAGGCGAGGGATGGACCTGGCCCGTCGCGCTGGGCTGCCTGGCGGTCCCGGCGGCCGGGGGGATGTACATGACGCTCCCCTTCGTCTCGTTCGTCGAGGGCGCGTTCCCGCCGTCCATGGTCATCACCCTGGTAGGATTGGCGGGGTACTGGGGCGTCCTGCTGCTCCGCTCGGACCGGGCGAGACGGGGGATCGACCTCCTCGTCTTCACGCTCCTCGGCGTGGTGGCGACGCTGAGCTTCGTCGTCGCTTTCGGCGCGATGCGCCAGTTGATGGCGCGGCCCGGAAAACCCATGTTCGTCAGCGCGAAGATCGCCAGCCTGACGGTAGGTGGACCGGTGAGCGGGATCGGCGCGGCCCTCGTCTTCGCCGCCATTCCGCTGCTGGCCGCCCGCAAGCCCGGGGGCTGGTGGCTGGGGCTGATCGGCGGCGCCTCTATCGCCGCCGCCAACCTGCCGACCTTCGTCATCAGCCAGTCGCTGTACTATCTGATGGGGACTGTGGGCGGTGCGCTGCTGACGGCGACGCTGCTGGTGCCCGGCGTGCGGCGATATCTCGTCGGTTCGCCAGCGGCGGCGGCCAGCGGCGGGTAGCAAACCCGCCCTACGTGGAAACAAAGACTGGAAAGCCACCGATGCGTAGAAAGCCGTGAATACGCAAACAGTCGTGAGCGGCGGGTAGCAAACCCGCCCTACGTGCAGACTGATCGGTCGACCGGCAGCGGCCGCCGGCGACGCCAGGCTGTCGATTAACCCGTAGCGGATACATACTTGGAGAGAATGAGAAAAGGAGAATGAGAATGAAAGAGAGAAGCACAGCCGGAGGTATCATCTCGTTGGTCGGCGCCTTCGTGGGCATCGCGGGCGTCTTCGCCGCCTTCCTGCTGGCCTACCAGCCGATGATCGACGTCGAGCTGGCGGCCGGGAGGCCGGACGAGGCGATTATCGTCCGATACGTCATCCCGTTCTTGAGCGACGTGGGGATTATGGCGGGCGTGCTGTGGGCGGTGGCAGCCTACGGCTTCTTCAGGGGGCAGCGCTGGGCGTGGACGGCGGCGGTGATCGCCAACGTGGCCAGCCTGCTGACCGGCTTCTTCGGCATGATCCCGGCGGCGAGCCGGGGGCTGTTCCCCACGTTCGCCATCGTCTTCGTCCCGAACATAATCACCTATCTGCTCCTGCTGGGCTACGTGCGGCAGGTGGACGGGAAGATCGTCGTGCTCAGTTTCCTTTCTGGAATTGCCTACGTGCTGGCCTTTATGAACGGCGTGGCCGCCACCGACAAGATCATCCTCTCCGGCCGGCCCTTCCTCATCGCCGTGCAGCGGATCAACTGGGTGGCGGCCGCCGCGTGGGCCGTCTTCACCGTGGGGCTGCTGAAGCAGAAGCCGTGGACGAAACGGGTCGGCCTGGGCGCGGGGCTGATGACGCTGATCGCCGGGGTCCCGCTGGCCGCGGCCTCCACGATCAGCGAGGGACGGTTCTCCATGTTCTCGCCGGCCCCGATGCTCGGCCTCCTCCTGCTGGTGATTCTGTTGGCGCCGGCGGGGAACCGGATGGTGACGCGGTGGCTCGAAGGGAGCCCCAGAGCGGAGGCGACGGCAGCGTGAGGCGGGCGATGAGGGCACTCGGCCGGCGGCTCGACTACCTGACCGGGTCCACCCGGGGCCTGCTCCTGGCCGTGACCGGCTGGGAGGCGCTGATCATCGCGCTGCTGGGGACGATCTCCGCCCCGATGCAGACGCTGCTCGGGTTCTCGGTCGATCTGCCGGAAGTGGAGCGGGTGGGACGAATCGTGATGGTCTACCACGCCCTGGCGATCCCCTTCGTGGCCGCCATCACGTATCTGATCCTCGATATGGTGCCCACGACCGCGGGTGTAACACAACACCCAGACGTGGCCCGCTCCGTCCGGCGGGCGATCACGCCAGGGTACATGCTGACCAGCGTCGGCGCCCTGACCTTTGCCTACGTGGGGCGGAACTGGCTGTTCCACGGCGTGATGGTGCTGGGCCAGTCCCTCGTCTTCTACGCCGGCGTGGTGCTGGCGGTCGGCCTCTGGCCCGGACGCCATCCGAACACCGACCCGGCCTACGCCCACGTCGGATCGATCTCCCTGGAGCGGGTGGCCTTCTTCACCGTCGCCGTGACCACGCTGATCTCGGTGGTGATCGGAGCTGGCGCCGGCGCCTTCTTCGGGAACGGCTTCGAGGCGGTGCTGGCGGAGGACGTCGTGCGGGCAGAGCACGACCTGGGCGAGCTGGCCGTCATCGCCCACCTCCACATCATGCTGGCGCTGATCGACGTGGCGATCTTCCTGCTCATCGTGCGCTGGTTCGACCTGAAAGGGCCGCTCCATAAGGTCGCCATGCCGCTGACCATCGTGGGCACCCTGGTGATGGCCGTCGGCTGCTGGGGCGTGATGGTCTGGGAGGGGATCGCCCACACGATCATCTACGCCGGCAGCACCCTGGTGCTCCTGGCGGCCCTGCTGATGACCATCGCCGGAATCGACCGGCTGATCAAGGACCGGCTGGCCGAGCAGGGGATCACCGATGCGACGGCGGGCCAGAAGATTCGGGCACTGCTCCACGATCCGCTGAAGCTCGGCCCCTTCTTCCAGATGATCTGGCTGCAACCGGTGATGGTCTTCCCGGGGCTCTACACGGCGGTGAAGCTGGACGAGGTCTTCCGCACCTGGCCCCTCGAGGCGGAGCGGCGCATCCTGGTGGGCCACTGGCACATCCTGGCCACGGTGTCGGCGACGATCCTCCTCTTCCTGGTAGCGGACCGGCTGGGGGTGCGGGGGTGGATGCGGCAGGTGCTCGGCTGGGGCGTCATCGTCGGGAGCGACGTGGCCTTCACTTTCGGGGCCTTCTACGAGTTCGTCCCACCCAACGCGGACCGGAGCTGGACCAGGTTTTACCTCGACCTGGGGCTCGGGCTGACGTTGATCGTACTGGCGCTGTTCCTGGGCCGGCGGCTGGTGGATCTGTTCGCCGGCCGGGGCCGCTGGGCGGAGGAGGAGATCTCACGGTGAGCACACAGACGAGGCTGAAGGAGACGGGCACCGCCAGTGCCCAGACGGCCACAACCTGGTCGAAGGTGGCGGACAGACTAAGCAGCTACTGCGCGCTGATCAAGAGTCTCCAGACCCTGCTCCTGCTCACGACGGGCATCGCGGGCTACCTGACGGCCCGCCCCCACAGCGCGTCGCCGGTGGAGGTGGCATTGATGCTGTTGAGCCTCTTCGCCGCCATCAGCGGGACGACGGCGCTCAACATGGTGTTCGACCGGGATATCGACGCACAGATGGAGCGCACGGCCGAACGTCCGGTGGCGAGCGGTGCGGTATCCGCGAGCGAGGCGGCGCTCTTCGGCGGGATTCTGGTGGCGCTGGGGCTGGGGATTGCGCTGTGGATGAGCCCGGTCTTCGCCGTCGTCATCGCCGCCGGGGCAGCCCTCGATCTGCTGGTCTATACCGTGTGGTTGAAGCGCCGCTCCCCGTGGTCGATCGTCTTCGGCGGCATCTCGGGCGGGATGCCGATCCTGGCCGGACGGGCGCTGGGCATCGGACGCGTGGATGGGCTGGGGATCCTGCTGGCCCTCTCCGTGCTGACGTGGATCCCGGCGCACATTATGACGCTGGCGATGAAGTACGCCGACGACTACCGGCGGGCCGGCGTCCCGACCTGGCCGACGGTCCATGGCTTCGACTCGGCGCGGCGGTTCATCGCCCTGGCCAACGGGCTGCGGATCGGGGCGCTGATCGCGGCGGGCTGGCTGCTGCCTATTTGCCAGGGTGACTGCGTCCACCCGTACAGCCTGGGGTTGCTGGGCGTTTCGGGGACCGCGATGCTGGGGCTGTCCCTCTGGGCGGCGTGGCGGCCGTCCGCCCGGCTCAACTACGCGCTGTTCAAAGTGGCCTCGGTACACATGCTGGGATCGATGGTGCTACTTACCCTTGGGGCCTTGCTGTGACAGTTCTGTTTCAGCAGGTATGGAAACCTGCCCTACATTGTTTGGTGGGTATGGAGGGTCGGCGCAGTGGATAGATAGGTCGGATTTCCGTACACGACAGAAACCGAGCGTGCAACTTCGGCGGTATGTGGCCCCCGCAGCGGGCGGCGTAGCGGGGGCGAGAGGCACCGACGGGAAATGAGAGAGACAATCGGATCGTCTGTGGCACAGTGGAGGATAGAGGAAGGAGGATAGAGATGGAAAAGCAGATCGAGTTGGGCGCCCATGTGCGGGCGGCAGATGGAGCTGTTGGAAGGGTGGATAAGATCGTCGTCGACTCGGACGAGCGCGAACCGGGGTACCTGGTGATCAAGCGGGGCCGCGTCCGGCCGCGAAAGATCGTTGTGCCGGTCAGCCTGGTGAGCGACGTTTCGGGCGACGATGTGACCCTGGACACGAGCCGCGAGGCTCTCAGGAGCTTCCCGGATTACGAAGTCACGGTGCGGGAGGGGGAGTACGGGAAGCCGGTCCCGGTGGCCGGCCCGCAGTCGGTCGCCGTCTATACACCCCCGACCAATCGCGGCTACGTCGCGCTGCGGCAACGGAGCGTGCCCGAAGCCAGTGTCAGCGTAGAGAGGGGGATGGACGTCGTCGACGCCGCCGACCTCCTCCAACTGCCCGCGCCGGCGGAGCTCGTCGAGAATGACGCGAACGTCGATGGGCTCGTTGCGGTCGTACAGGTCGACCAGTGCTGCAAACAAGGCTTGATGATCGCCGCGGTAGAAGCGCTCTGCATCCTGCCGAGGGATGATCTCGAGCACCACGCCGATCGCCTCGCGCTCGATCAGCATCGAGCCGAGCAGGCTCTGTTCGGCGTCGATGTCCTGTGGCGGAACCCGTTCGCCGCTACGGCTGG
>Ga0207752_1000995_pt1 | contig 13265 bp, 10 predicted proteins | sample Pon2CUnioCityCA_6_FD_187272 | JGI IMG/M metagenome (GOLD analysis project Ga0207752, IMG submission 187272) | Marine sediment microbial community from Union City, CA, USA - Pond 2C Sediment 2 (SPAdes) | ecosystem: Environmental > Aquatic > Marine > Intertidal zone > Salt pond sediment ... | reverse complement strand
AGGGGAAAAATGAGGTTTTTCAGATTTGGTTTGTTGGTTCTATTTTTGTCAATTTTATGCCTGCCCGGTTCACAGCTCTGGGCGCAATTCAGGCAGGGAGTAATATCGCCGGAGGTTCACCAGGATCGTCGTGTGACATTTCGGCTGAGAGCGCCGCAGGCCGAGAAGGTCGAAGTCGAGGCCGGTTTCGTGCAGGGCGGCCGGCCTATGGGAAAAGATGAGAATGGCTTATGGAGCATCACATTAGGACCTGTCGAACCGGACATCTACGAATATGTTTTCAACGTGGATGGTCTTCAGATTGTCGATCCGTCCAACTCCTGGCTCAAAGTCTGGCTTGGTAATTCCAGAAACCTCGTAGAGATACCCGGCGAAGAGCCGATGTTCTACGAAGCCCGGCAGGTCCCTCACGGCACGGTGCATATACACAAATATCAGTCGAAGTCGCTCGGCGTGCCGCGGCAGCTTTATTTATACACACCGCCCGGCTATGAGACGAATCAGGACACAACATATCCTGTGCTGTATCTGTTTCACGGATTTGGCGATCCTGTGGATGCCTGGACGGGAGTTGGGCGGGCCAATCTTGTCATGGACAATTTAATCGCCGAAAAGAAGGCAAGGCCATTTATCATTGTGATGCCTTACGGCCATACACCTTCTTCTCCGCCGGTCATGCGAAGCATAGGCAGATATGAGGCGTTTGAGAAAGACTTGATTGAGGACGTCATTCCATACGTCCAGAAGTGCTATCGTGTTAGTACCGGGCAAAAAGACCGCGCTGTTGCCGGCCTTTCCATGGGCGGCGGCCAGTCGCTGACGATAGGACTCAATAATCTCGATTTATTCGGCTGGATAGGAGCTTTCAGCTCTGCTGTCCCTGAGGGACAGAAGTTCGAAAAGTTGCTTGCCGAACCAGAATCTATAAATGAAAAGCTCAAGCTGCTGTGGATAGGCTGCGGCAGACAGGACTTTTTGTTTGAGGCAAACCAGAAATTTCTCGAACAGCTTAAAAACGATAAAATCCGGCACATAAGTCACATCACCGAAGGCGGACATGAGTGGCGACTATGGCGCAATTACCTCAACGAGATTGCTCCGTTGCTGTTCAAGCCGGATAAGTAAGAATCGTCGAGAGCAAAATGAAGGATTCTTCTGAAAATCATTATGAGCGGGCATTCGAGAACTGGCTCTTAGACAATCGGATTGAGTACGAAAGGGTAGATGAGCATAAGAGGACAGCCTTCGGACATGCCGACATCAAGAGCTTCGACTTTCTGTTATATCCACAAAACCTTCCAACCGTCATCGCTGAGGTAAAGGGCAGAACATTCAAGGGAACCAGTATGGCCAAGTTATCAGGTTTCGAATGCTGGGTTACAATCGAGGACATCGAGGGTATGAAAAAATGGCGGCGAGTCTTTGGCGAAGGCCATCAGGCCGTTTTCGTTTTTGCCTACAGGATTCAAAACATCGACGTCGACTTTGACGGCAGGAATTATTTCGATTTCGATTCTAACAAGTATGTGTTCTTTTGCGTCAAACTCAAAGATTACCGCAGGTGTATGAAACGCCGCAGCCGCAAGTGGCAGACAGTAACATTACCCGCAGATAAGTTCCGTCAATGTGCTGTGCCGCTCGGCGAGTTTCTTCTTTGAAATAATCTGCCCTGGGCTCGTCGAACGAGGCATCTCTTCAAGCTAATAAAAAGTTATGCTCTCCAGGGCCGCCGGCGGCTGATTTCTTTTGAGAATACATCCTGGGCTATAAGAACGTCTTCGATAATTTGGAAGTCGAACATCCCCACACAGGCGAAATCGGCGCCGTTCTCGAAAACGTACTTGAAGCTCTGTCTCGGATGCAGCGCGCCGGCCGCCAGGATTTTGAAGGCGATCCATGGTTCTCTCAGGTCATTCATATATTCGATTGTTTCCCGGGGATTGCGGCACCACATATTGTCGTGAAACTTGTCGCGGTCACTGCTGTTAGGCCCGAGCACATCGTACTGCTTACGATTTTCTTCCGGCGTTGCCGACCAGTAGCTGTCCGGGTGCAGCGTCTTGACCCAGAAATCGGGCTTAAGACCGGCATTGACACAGGCTTTAACCGTTTCCAACTCATGGGCGCCGATGCCGCCCGGTACGCTAAATTGCTGGATGTATTCCAGCGCCTCGCCCAGCAGATCGACCTGGCCTTTGTTAACCGCCCTGTCGGCCAGACCGCCCTGGATGTAAACCGCGTGAGCGCCGCTGTCCACCGAGCGTTTGATGCCTTCCTGGATGTTCTCGCCGGAGGCGCAATCCGAAATCCACTGAATCTTGCCGCCTCGCTCATTCCAGTAACGATTGATTGCCCTGTCGGAGACGGGATTGGTCAGGATCGTATTTATGCCGTTGTCCTCGGCAATCTCCAGCGTCTCGAAGACTTTTTCGTCTGTATGATAGGCCTTGACTAATGAGGAGACGTAGATCAAATCCCTGCTGTGCGCCCAGCCGCCTATAAGGTTGCCGCCGCAGAATATCCTGCTTATCTTAAGATTCTTTATCTTGCCGAATGGCAGTTTATTGCCTGTTGTTTTGGACTTGTTTACACCGGAATTCTCGGCCATTTTGGCCAATAGGTTCTGCTCTTCGTAACTTTTAAGTCCTAAAGCAGCTCCCGCCGAAGCGGCTATGGATTTTTTCAGGAAACCTCTGCGATCAACGTTCTCATTTGACATGATTACGACCCTTTCTGTCAATTACGGTACACAATATTTGCCAGCAAGTTTGATTATACTATATTATTTCAGTCGGAATTACCAATATAAAATCAAACAATTCCTCTGATTTTAGTACGAAAATATGTTCGCACAGCTTCCCGGCGATATTTATCTCCATATATTTTACTTGCTCAATGACCAATTCCAGGCACCTATTTCTATGCCCTCCAGGGCCGTTCTCTGCTTATTTTGCCGGAGAGGATGTCTTTTGCAATAAGCACATCTTCGATAATCTGGAAATCGAACATTCCCACGCAGAGAAAATCGGCGCCGTTCTCGAATGCGTACTTGAAGCCGTCCCGCGGATGAATCGCCCCGGCGGCCAGAACTTTGTAGGCGATCCACGGCTTTTCCATAGTTTTCATAAACTTTACGGTTTCTTCCGGATGCTTGTCCCAGTAATTATCGACGCTGTAATTGTCGATAACGTCCTTGTTCTGGTCCGGCTGTCGTTTGGACCAGTAATTTGTGCTGTGATGGGTTTTCATGTAGAAATCGGTGTTCAAGCCGGCTTTTTCACATGCTATGGGCGTTCGGAGGTTGTGTCCGCCGACTCCGGCGATTATTCCGTTGTCTTTGATGAAATCGACAACTTTGCCAATCAGGTCGGTCCTTTCATTTCTCGCCCAAAGGTCGCCAATATTGCCGATAAGAAAAGCCCCGACCGCTCCGGCGTCGATTGCCTTTTTGACGTCACCGGTAAGATCGTCCGTCTTGGCGGTACATTGAGCAATCCACTGGATTTGTCCGCCTCGCTGCTCCCGGTATTTTTTTAGAAGCTCCGCCGAGCCGGAGCCGGTAATAATTGTGTTGATTCCGTTATCTTCGCATCCCTCGAGGGTTTCGATGATTTTTTCGTCCGTGAAATAATGTTTGAGCAAGGCCGAGGCATACGTCAAATCTCTGCTGTGGGCGAATCCGCCGATTAGATTTCCGCCGCAGATTATTCGGCTGATTTTGACTTTCCCAATCTTTCCTGCCGGAAGGCCTTTGACCGAGCCGCCATTTGGTCTGCTCGGTTTATTCATCGCCGCCAGCAGAGCCTTCTCTTCCAGGCTCAGAGCCGATGTGATCGCGGCGGTGCCCACAGCAGATTTCTTAAGAAAGTTTCTGCGATCAAGATTTCGTGACATTTTTAGTCTCTCTCCGATAAAGATTCAAATGGCTGCAAGTTATGTTCTATTCGGCCCCGTGCTTTTCCAGAAGCTCAATCATCGCCGTGTCATTTTTCCCTTTGGCTACAACTAACGGAGTTTGACCTCTTTTATTTTTAAGATTAACATCGGCGCCTTTGGCGATAAGCATCTCGACAATTTCTGTCTGGCCGGTGCTGACAGCTATATGGAGCGGCGTGCCGAGATTTGCGCTCAAAGCATTAACATCAACGCCGTCATCAATCAGGAATCTGGCAATTTCCATGCAGTTTCGCAGTACGGCGAAGTGCAGCGTTGTCGTGCCGTCAGACATCTTTGCGTGAGTATCGGCCCCGCTGGCGATAAGTGCAACCGCCGCCGCCTCATGGCTCTGCAAGAGCGCTATATGCAGAAGTGATGCGCCGTTGCTGGCTTTTGCATTGACGTCACCACCCGAAGCTATAAGTGACTTGATCTTGTCAATATCGCCGGCAGTAACGGCTTCCTGCAGCGATTTATTTAATTCGGGATTTCCAATGCCTGTGGTCGATGCGGCGGCAGGTTTCGCCGGTGAAGTTTCATTCTGAATATCGGCCTGAGTCAGTTGAATCTCCTTTGCGGGCTCTGCTGCTTTTGACGGACTGGATTTTTTTGCCGGTTCCTGCTTATCCTGAGCGGCAGTTTGCTGCTGAGGTTCCGATTCTTTCCTTTTACACCCAAAAGTTGCTAACACAAAAGTCAGGACCACCGAGAGAAATATTATGTGTTTCATTACAGATTTCATTTATCGTTATTGTTTATTATACAAAGCTTTGAATAAAATTGCAAGTTTAAGATTTGTCCGGCTGATTACTCTTTGATCCCATGCGCGCGCAAAAAAGCAGTAATTTCCTTATATCCTCTGCTTTCGGCTAATGATATAGGTGTATTGCCGTTATTGTCTGCCGTATTGGCGTTTGCCCCCTTGCTGATTAGCATTTCGGCGATTTCTTCTCGCCCAAATGAAGCGGCTACGTGCAGCGGGGTAAGACCTCTATTGTTCTTTGCTTCGATATCGGCGCCGTTGGCGATAAGGATTTGGGCGATATCACGACAGTCGCGCAGCGCACTGACGTGCAAGGGTGTCCTGCCGAAATGATTTTTTGTGTTAACTTCGGCTCCATTGGAGATAAGCAGTTTGACAACTTTTATATGAGCTGCAAATACCGCCCGTTCCAGCGGCGTTTGGCCGCGGGGGTCTCTGGCGTTGATCTCGACGCCGCTTGTTATGAGTGATTGGACCTGCTCGATATTACCTTTCTCAGCGGCGCGATGTAGCGGCGTTACTAACCCTGCCGGTTTTTTACTGCACCCGATGGCAAGGAAAATAAGCACCGAAAACAAATACAGTAATTGTTGCTGTTTCATTTTCATAAAAGCTGCGGTTGTATTAATTTAACCACCGCCTAAAGGTTGCAGGTTATGCACCGCGTGCCGATATAGCTGCCACCCAATCAAGTCTTAATCTGCAAATTCAGTATTACAGACTATTATTGGCTTTCCAGCAAAATTTCCGCCCAGTAACCGCCTTCGTACTTCCAGTCGGTCGGCTGGTTAATCAGTTCGAGCTTCACCTCTTTTCCAGCAAAGCCGGACAGATCAACCTTGGTCTCCATCCAGCCTTCGGGGGCTGTTTCTTTGCTGACGGCCTTTCGGGCTATTTCTTTGCCGTCGACGGCGACAATTAAGTCCCAGTCGCCTTCGGGATGATGTCCGACGGTCAGATGTAATATAGTCTTCTTGTCTGCGGGCAGTTTAACCTGTCGATAAAGCTGACAGCCGGTCCTCTGATCGAGGGGATGGGTGAGCAGCACGTTGCTCCTGCCCAATTCTTTTTCTTTCAGACCCGGGTCCATATCGAAACCGCAGCTCTTGACCTTCCAGCCTGGCGCGAATTTGGAGACGGCCTCGGAAATATCTTTGCCTGCTATGGCGGTGATTTTCGCCATCTCGGCTTCTGTGAATTTGCTGTTAGCGACAGGCCCGGGGTCCCAGCATTGTTCGAACTTGCTTGGTTTGGGCTTTTCGGCCGGTATTACGAATATTTCTTTGCCGTCATTTTCTTTTTTGATTTGACCACCGGCGCGCAATACCGACTGACGGACGAGTTTTTCACACACGCTGACGAGCTTGGGGAAGTTATACGGCGTATGGCTGAATTTCCCTTCGGGATTTAACGCCGACTTGAATTTTTCCGGCAGGTTCTTAAAACCAATAGTAGTGAATAGTATTCCGCCGGCGTTCGATGGATTGCAGTCGGAATCCTGGCCGCAGCGCGTCGAGATAATAATCGTTTTATCCGGATCGCCTTCGCCGTACAACAGCCCCATTACGATATAGGCGCCATTAATCTTGGCGTCGATATTGAAGTCGCCCTTGCTGCATGAAAACCGGCGATAATCGGGATTATCCTGGTATTTGGCCTCGATAAGCTGCCAGGTCTTTTGCCAATTGTCGGGGTTTTGCTTGTACCAGGCGAGCACATCGCGTATGCACTCGGCGTACTGGCTTTCCTCGGGGATACATTTGAGGCCGGCACGGACGATTTTTTCCATATCATCCTCAAAAAATGCCTTTGCGTACATGCCGCCGACGAACTGGCCGCCGTAGAGTCCGTCGCCGTAGTTCATCAGCCGGCCGAAAGTCTCACCAAGCTCAATCGCCACGTTCGGCATACCCGGAGCAATCAGGCCGGCGTAATCGGCCTCAATCTGATAATCGATGTCGTCGGCATGCGTGTTGAATTCCGGATGGCCCGAATCAGGAGGTGCGATACCGCGGCGCAAGAGCGTTCTGCCGGCATTATTGGCGTGCCAGAGCGGATATCCGCTGTTGGCAAAATCTATTCCTGCCTGACGAATCGGAACGTCCATCCCATACAACTCCAATGTTCGCAGGAACGTCATCTCGACATAGATGTCGTCCTGATGGAACTGGTTGATCATCTCCGGCTTCCATGCCGGCATCTTATCTTCCGGCATAATCCGGCCTCTGTAGTGGAATTCGGTCGGCCCGCCCCAGCCTACGCCGGCCATTTGCCCGATCCAGCCGCCCTTCATCTTGTCGGTGTAATCCTCAACTGTGATTCGGCGGACGGGCATCTTGCCGATATCGCTGAGTCCTTCCCTCTGACAGCCAGCGACTGATATCAGAAACAGACTAAATGTGATTACCAGCAGAATTGTTAACGAGTCTTTAAGCATTTGTATCTCCTTAAATTTAACAAATATGTTATTTGATTTGTTTGAATTTTTTTATAGCCATAAAGGAATTAAAAAACAAGATTTTTATTAAATACTCGGAAAAATGGCCGGAAGATTATATTTTCAAGTGCGGGTTTGCAATAATCTCGGTATCGAGTATAATGTCTGTTGGTTCTTACAGGTTAATTAAATTAAGAGCCTTATTGGATTTAGTTTATGTTTAAATGCAAAATACTATTTGTAATATTGGCTGCAGGAATTGTGGCGTCTGCTCTGCCGACGGCCTTTTCGGAGACTTGGCGTCTGGAAAAGGGTGGGGATTTCCGGGCGGTAACCTCCAATAGTGAAGATAAGTTCATAATGGCGGTGACCGAGGCTAAGAGGTTTGTCAACACCGGCCAGGTAGATGCCGCCCGCTGGGCTTATGATGAGCTTAAAAAGGACTTCCCGGAAGTTTCAGGGCCGGACTTTGATCTTTTCGTCAAAGCTGAAATATTTTATTGCAAGGGGGAGTTTACCAAAGCTGTCAAGAGTTATAACAAACTGCTGACAGAGTACCCGAAGAGCAAACTAACTGAAGCGGCTTTGGACAGGCAATTTGCCATAGCCACGGCCTATTTAGGCGGCAGGAAAAAGAAGTTACTCGGTTTTATCAAGATAAAAGGATACGCCGAAGGCGTCAGGATTATGGAGAAAATAACCGACCGGGTCGGTCTTGACACTCAGATGGGGATAAAAGCATCTGTTGCCGTGGCCGAGAGCTACGAAGAAAGGGAAAAATTCAACGAAGCGTTTCTCAAATGGTGGGAGATATCATTGGAGTGGGAGATGGGGCCGGTCGGCAGGGATGCACTGCTTGGTATGGCCCGATGCAAACAAGCCGTATATAACAAGCCTCCCGAGCATAAAAGACATTATTACGATGCGTCGCCCCTGCGCTCGGCAAAAACATATTACAGTAGATTTAAATTGCTGTATCCTCGGGATGCCGGGGAAATAGGAGTTGATGAGATACTCGACCGAATCGATGAGCAATTAGCCCACAAACAGCTAAGTATCGGCCGGTATTATCAAAGAACCGGGAATAAACGAGCGGCTAATCTTTATTATGATATGGTTGTCAGCGACTGGCCGGACAGTAAAGCTGCACAACAAGCAGAGGAATTGCTTGCTGAAAAGTAAGCTTTGCAAGTTAGTGATAAGACACCTACTGATGAAAATGACGGAAGAGAGCCTCAGAAGTCATGTAGTGTGGGCCTCGGCCCGCCGGACAAAACGCTTAATATTAAAGGTGGGGCAAGCCCCACCCTATATAGCTGTATGCTTTTGTGCTTTCTGTCTGGGACTTTGCGGATGTGCTGGAATAGGCGGCTATTCCAATGAATCATTATTTCCGGAAAATGTCGGCAGTGTTTGCCTGGAAATGTTTGACAATCAGACCTTTCGACGCGGAGTTGAGTACGAGCTTTCCGATGCTCTGGCCAAGCGTATTGAGGTTGATACACCATACAAGATAGTGTCCAATTCCGACCGTGCCGATTCGATAATAAGCGGCCAGATAGTCTCGATAGGTGAATTTGCACTGAGCACCGATCGTGAAATAGGCGCCGTTCTGGAGAGAGAGGTTGAATTGACTGCGGTGGTTAACTGGAAAAATCTCAAGACCGGAGAATTGATGATCGATCACCTCCAGGTTAATGCTTCGGCAAGTTATTCTACATTCCAGCAGCAGGATTTTAAGTACGCCTCGACTCTTGCAGCAAACAATTTGGCGCGAAAGATCGTAGAACTGATGGAAAGGAAATGGTAGAATCGTGAACCGGTTCACGAATTGCAGAATATTATGAATGAAAAACAAGACAAAAGACCTGGTTTGCCGCGTCGCGGCCCCCAACACAGGCCGGGTCAAAAGCCGCCTCTTCCACGATATAAGAGGGGACCGTTCAGTTATCTTATTATTGCAATAGCAATATTTATGGTAATGATGATGCTGCAGCAGTGGCAGAGAGTCGACAAGATCAGCCTCGATGAATTCAAGCAGCACCTTAATGATGGCCACATTAAAAGTGTCATTGTGAAGGATACTGAGGTAACGGGCGAGTTTACCGAACAATATTTCGAAGGCCAGCAGGGCGAAGTCAGACAATCATTTGTCGTTAACTACACGCCGGAGGTGCATGGAAAGTGGCTTGGCGAACTGCTGGATGAGTCCGGCGTCAAACAGGAATCTGCGCCGCAGCGAATCTGGCTTATTATGCTAATGCAGTGGGTGCTGCCGCTGCTTGTGATAGTCGGATTTTTCTATTTCTTCTTCGCCCGGAATCTCCGCGGCGGAGCCGGCGGAATGCTCATGTCGTTCGGGCGCAGTAAACACCGGCTGATGGGAAAAGACAAAGCCAAGGTGACATTTGCAGACGTGGCCGGCGTAGAGGAAGCTAAGGATGAGGTGGCCGAGATAATCGAATTTTTGAAGAATCCGAAGAAATTCCAGCGTCTTGGCGGTCGTATCCCTCGCGGCGTTTTGCTCGTAGGCCCTCCCGGCTGCGGAAAAACTCTGCTGGCAAAAGCCATCGCGGGTCAGGCGGACGTGCCGTTCTTCAGCATCTCCGGCAGCGATTTCGTAGAGATGTTCGTCGGAGTGGGCGCTTCGCGCGTACGCGACTTGTTCAAGCAGGCCAAGGAAAACTCGCCCTGCATAATTTTCCTCGATGAAGTTGACGCCATAGGTCGAAAACGCGGCGCCGGATTCGTCGGCGGCGGACACGACGAACGAGAGCAAACGCTCAACGCGATCCTGGTGGAAATGGACGGATTCGATACGAACGACCAGGTCATAGTAATAGCGGCTACAAACCGCGCCGATATCCTGGACCACGCGCTGACGCGTCCGGGACGGTTCGACCGGCAGATTTTTATCCCGCTGCCTGACCTGAAAGGCCGTCTTGAAATCCTTAGAGTGCACGCCAAGAAGGTCAAGCTGGGGCCCAATACCAGTCTTGAGAGAGTGGCACGCGGTACGCCGATGTTCAGTGGGGCAGACCTGGCGGCCATTATAAACGAAGCGGCATTGGCGGCAACAATGGCCAACAAGGACTATATCGAATTGGCCGATCTGGAAGAAGCACGGGACAAGGTACGATGGGGAAGGGCAAAAAAGAGCAGGGTCATCGACCAGAAGGAAAAAGAAACTACCGCTTATCACGAAGCCGGTCACACACTCGTACAATCTATGCTTGAAGATGCCGATCCGCTTCATAAGGTAAGTATCATTCCCCGGGGGCCTATGGGTGGGGCGACTTTTGCACTGCCGGAAAAAGACAGAACCTTATTTACAAAAAGATATTGCATGGCGCTTTTGCAGGTGTGCTTCGGGGGGCGAGCGGCGGAAGAGTTGTTCTGTGATGACATTTCCAGCGGTGCACAGTCGGATATTCATCAGGCGACTAATATCGCAAAACAGATGGTTTTGACCTGGGGTATGAGTAAAGAGCTCGGACTGATCAGTTATGGGCCGGATATGAGTGTCAAGGATATGGTATACTCGATGCCGTCCGAGAAAGACTATTCGGAAAGGACGGCCGAAACAATCGACGGTGAAGTCAAAAGTATTACCAACGAGGCATATAAAAAAGCAAGAGAATTAATAGAAGCAAACAAGGACAAGCTCGAGAACATAGCCAAGGCCCTGCTGAAGTATGAAACTCTTGACGCCGACGAGGTGAAATTGATCCTGGATGGCGGCCTTCTGGACAAGCCCACGGTTACCGATTTATTGGCTGCTGAACAAGTCAAAAACCAGCAGCCTAAACCCGAGCCCGAGGAAAAGCAAGAGCAGCCGGCCGACTGACATTATTCTTTCTCCGATTGTTACTGAATTCTTATGCGGGAACGAACTGCTGTGATATCCAAAGATAAGTTGTGTGCCGGTATAGTTTTTGCTTTCTGTGTGCTTTTAAATGCGCATAATGCCCGGGGCCAAACCACAAACGAGCCGAATTCGGCGGTTTCAGGAAACATCACCACGGGCATTGAGCTGGCCAGATATGAAGACGAATATTCCGCCGTTCGTTTCGAGCCTGCTCAAATGGACACGGAATTCGGTCTGGCTGTTATATTCGAAGGTACAGACGACCTTCACTATTACGCCAAATCCGAGACGGCGCCCGCGCCGGGATTTGATTTGAAGATTTTAGCGGAATCCGAATACTTTGATTTCGGCGAAGCAATCTTTCCGGAATGGGAGATATTCAACGATCCCGTCGGCAAAAAAGTAGAAGTTTATGCCGGAGATTTCACTGTTTTCTTACCGATTACTTCGGCCAAAGCAGCTGCAGAACAAGTGAACGCCGAAGTAGAAGTCAAAATCACAGGGATTACGTGTACGAGCAAACTGTGTCTGCCGCCCTTCGAGAAGACGCTGCAAACGCAGATTGACTGGAGTAAGCGCAATTTTTGGAATCAGATTAGCCTTGAAAGTCCGGCTGAAACAACCGTGCCGGTTCAATCAACCGAAGGGCCGGATTATTCGACCTGGTTCGCTTTAACTTTGGCCTTTATCGCGGGACTGGCTTTGAATATTATGCCATGCGTCTGGCCGATTCTGCCGCTTATAATTATGCGAATTGTTGATCAGGCGAAAGCGGGCCGCAGGCAGTCAATTATGATGGGGCTGGTCTTTTGCATCGGAATATTGCTGTTCTTCGCGTGCCTGGCAGGCGCCAATATCATCCTGCAGAGTTTTTACGACCGAAGTTTGAACTGGGGCGACCATTTGCGTAATCCCGCTATCGTCACGGCCCTGGCTCTGCTGATGATAGTCATGGCGCTTTTTATGTTCGGCATTTTCACGATAACGGTGCCCTCCTCGATAGCGAGCAAATCCGGCTCCGGCAAAGGTTACGCCGGCTCAGTGGGCATGGGATTCCTGGCGGCTGTACTGAGCACTCCTTGCAGCTTTGGCATATTGACGGTCGCTTTTGTCTGGGCGCAGGGTCAGCCGCTGCTTTTAGGCACACTGACTATAATGGTAATCGGACTGGGCATGGCTGCTCCTTATGCGATACTGACGTCTATGCCGGGCTGGTTGAAACGCTTGCCCAAAGGCGGCCGCTGGATGGAGCTTTTCAAGCAGACGCTCGGTTTTGCGCTGCTGATTATCGCGGTTAAGCTGATTAAAGCCGTTCCATCGGAAAAAAGAATCGACCTGTTATATTTTGCCGTGGTGCTTAGCTTTGCTATCTGGATGTGGGGCACCTGGGTTACTTACGGCAGCAAATTCTCTCGAAAGCTGCTGGTTCGAGGCGTTGCCGTGCTGCTCGTTGTTTTGTCATTTTGGTTCTTTTTTAAGCCGGAGCTTGTGGACTGGCAGGACTACAACAAGGATTTGATTGAGTCTGCGAAATCTGAAGGAAGGCCGGTACTGATTAAATTCACGGCTGACTGGTGCACAAATTGCGAAATTGTAGATAAGTTCGTATACGGGCGTAAGGATATCGCAAATCTTATCGACGAAAAAGGAGTTTTGGCTATTAAAGGTGACACTACCAAGACTACTCAGCCGGCGACGCGCGCTTTAAGGGACGTTTACAACGAACCCGGTGTCCCTGTAACCATTCTTCTCTTACCGGGCGAATCCGAGCCGGTGCGCCTGCGAGAGCTGTTTTTTGCCGACCAATTGAAAGCGCTGCTAAAAGAGTTGCCGGACAAGCAAAGCGGTAAATAAATGTAATTGAAATTGATAAGAGCTTAAATTCAAGGAAGTACTTTCTTTGTCATTCTGAACGCGTTAGTCTTTAGCCCTGAGCTTGTCGAAAGGGAAGAATCTTAGTTGTAACGCTTGGCCGGAATGTTACGTTTGAGATTCTTCGGCTTCGCCTCAGAATGACAGGGATGACTGATTCGACTCTGGAGTGGAATTTAATTGGCTAAACGAAAAAAAATCAAAGTCAAAAAGGAAGAGGCCGCACAGCGGGTTAAAAAAATATGGCCTATATTGAAAAAAAGATACCCGGATGCCAGGATTGCACTTATTTTTAAGGATCCGCTGGAGCTGCTGATTTCCACGATTCTATCAGCCCAGTGTACGGACGTTCGGGTCAATATGGTGACAAAGAATTTATTCAAGAACTA
>Ga0207752_1000994_pt1 | contig 13270 bp, 5 predicted proteins | sample Pon2CUnioCityCA_6_FD_187272 | JGI IMG/M metagenome (GOLD analysis project Ga0207752, IMG submission 187272) | Marine sediment microbial community from Union City, CA, USA - Pond 2C Sediment 2 (SPAdes) | ecosystem: Environmental > Aquatic > Marine > Intertidal zone > Salt pond sediment ... | reverse complement strand
CCGCCCGCCATCCCGGCGGCGCGTATCGCGGCTGTGCGGCGTACAACGACTACCGCGAGCTGCTGGCCCGCGACGACATCGACGCGGTCGTGATTGTCACGCCGGACCATTGGCACTCGCTGCAAGCGATCCACGCGGCCAAGGCGGGAAAGGACGTCTACTGCGAAAAGCCGATCTCCCTGACGATCCGCGAGGGCCGCGAGCTCGTGGAGACCGTGCGCAGATACGGACGCATCTTCCAGACCGGGACACAGTACCGCTCGATCCCGACGATCCGCGATGTCTGCGAGTTCGTGCGAACGGGCGGGCTCGGCCAGGTGAAGTCTGTCTTCACGCTGTGGGGCAAGCTGGGAAGCCATCTCGGCGTCGACTCTTATGCGCCGCTGTCTTTCGCCCTGCCGGCCGAGCCGGTGCCGGAGGGATTGGATTGGGACCTCTGGGTCGGCCCGGCCGCCTGGCAGCCGTATAACAACGCCTACCACAGAAACCCCTCGCCGGGTGTGGTGCCGTGGTGTTTCCACGAGGATTTCGGCGCCGCGGCGGTGACGTGGTATCACTCCCACGCCGCCGACGTGGTTCAGTACGCGCTCGGCATGGAGAACAGCGGACCGATCGAGCTGATCCATCCGAGCAGCGGCGAATACCCGACGCTCACCTATCGCTACGCCAACGGCACGCTCCTTCACCTCGTGGACCACTGGGGAATGGTCAAGGACGTGTACAAGGCCGTGCCGCCAAACGCGCGGTTAGCGGGCAACTTCGGCGGCGTCTTCGTCGGCGAGCGGGGTTGGGTCACTTCGATGTCCACCGGCGGGGCCATCGAGGGCGGACCCGACGAGCTGTTCGACCGGATGAAGCTGACGACGCGCGAGGTGAACATTGGCGACAACAACCACCACGCGAACTGGTTCGACTGCGTTCGCACGCGCCGGCAGCCGAGCTGTAGTGAGGAGCTTGGCCACCGCTCGGCCTCGTTGGGCCACCTTACAATCCTCGCGTACAAGTTGCAGCGATCGCTCAAATGGGACCCCCAGAGAGAAGAATTCCCCGGCGACGATGCGGCCAACCGCCTGCTGGCCCGCGCCAGGCGCAGCCCCTGGCACGCGTAAACGAAAAGGACAAGACAATGAACGAACAGAAGACGATTGCCCGAACGATTCTGCTGATAGGCCTACTGGGCGCTGTCGCGAATACCACGATTGTTACTGCGGCCCATGCGTCGGGCGGCGACATGCAGGCAAAAGTTGAGGACGACAAGGTCGTCATCACGGTGGATGGACGTCCGTTCACGTGCTACAAGTTCGACCACTCTCAGAAGTATCCCTATTTCTGGCCCGTCAACGGACCGGTGTCCGGCAAGTCGATCACGACGGAAACGTCGCAACCGTACCCGCATCATCATTCGCTGTTTTTCGGCTGCGACAGGGTCAACGGCGGCAACTACTGGCAGGAGAGCAATGAGCGAGGCCAGATCCTCTCGCAGGGGCTGAAACTCGTCGAATCATCGGGCGAGCGAATCGTCCTCACAGATGAGTGCCTCTGGCAACAGCCCGGGCGGGAGCCTGTCATTCGCGATCGGCGTCACATCGCGATCACGGCGCCGAGCGAGAGTCTGCGACTCATCGATTTCCGAATCACGATCGAGCCCCTGACCGACATTCGGATTCTCAAGACCAACCATTCGCTATTCTCCGCCCGCGTCGTACCGGAATTGAGCGTCGCCTCGGGCGGCGTGCTGACCAACGCCGAGGGCAAGACGAGCGAAAAGGGCACGTTCGGCATCGCCTCGCCGTGGTGCGATTACTCCGGCTCGCGGGACGGCGTCACCGAAGGCATCGCCATCCTCCAGCATCCCGGCAATCGCTGGTATCCCGCCAAGTGGTTCACGCGAGACTACGGCTTCTTCTCGCCGACGCCGATGTTCTGGCTCGAAGGGGATCGGCTCGACCTCGCCAAAGGCGAAGAGCTGACTCTGAGCTATCGCGTCGTCGTTCACAACGGGGATTCGAAGGAGGCGGACATCGCTGCGTTGTTTGACGCCTACCGGCAAACGCAGGCCGCGGCGCCGGCGATGCAGTCGATTCGGGTCTCCGATGACGGCAACAGCTTCGCCCTCGAAGAAGACCGCCGTCCCTTTGTCGCGTGGGGATTCAACTACGACCATGACGAGAACGGCCGTCTCCTGGAGGACTACTGGGAATCGGAATGGTCCAAGGTCGAGGAGGATTTCCGAGAGATGAAGGCGCTCGGCGCCAACGTCGTGCGCATCCATCCGCAATTCGGCAAATTCATGAACGGCCCCGCCGAGCCGAATCCCGCCGCGCTGGACCGATTCCGCCGGCTCATCGCATTGGCCGAACGCGTGCAGCTCTATCTCGATGTCACGGGGCTGGGATGCTATCACAAACTGGACGTCCCGCCCTGGTACGATGGGCTCTCGGAGGAGGCACGCTGGGACGCGCAGGCCGCCTTCTGGTCGGCCGTAGCCGCGTGCGGCGCCGAGAGCCCGGCGATTTTCTGTTACGACCTGATGAACGAGCCGATCCTGCCCGGCGACAAGAAGGAGACCGAGTGGCTCACGGGCGAGCTGGGCGGCAAGTACTTCGTCCAACGCATCACGCTCGACTTGGCGGGACGCACGCGCCAGCAGGTCGCCCGTGCCTGGGTGGACCGGCTCGCCCAAGCGATCCGGGATCACGACGACCGCCACCTGATCACGGTCGGCGTGATCCCCTGGGTGCTCGTCTGGCCCAACGCCCAGCCGCTGTTCTACAGCGAAGAGGTGGCCGAGAACCTCGATTTCGCCTGCGTTCACTTCTATCCGGATGCAGGGAAGATCGACGAGGCGCTTACGGCCCTGGCCGCCTACGACATCGGCAAGCCGCTCGTCATCGAGGAGATGTTTCCACTCAAATGCGGTGCGGACGAGCTGGGCGCGTTTATCGAGGGCTCGCGCAAGATCGCCGACGGCTGGATCGGCTTCTACTGGGGCAAGACGCCCGCGGAATATCGCCAATCCAGGGGCATACCGGAAGCCCTCACGCTCGGCTGGCTGGAGCTCTTCCAGGAAAAGGCGGAAGCGATCAGACGTCCCTATTGAGACCCGGCCCATTGATGCGTGCCCGAATATCGTGGCGGGCCTTCCATTATTGGTCATGTCGAATGAAGCCCCTCGTTCCTTCTGTCATGTCGAGCGAAGCGCAGCCGAGACATCTGCCCGCGGACGAGGTGTGCTCCTCCTTCGCAGCCAGACCCCTCGACTGCGCTCGGGGTGACAGAAAACGCCACAAAACGTAGTCGCACCCTCTCATTGTGACTTCTTTCTTGATTCTCGACGCCTCCGGACGTACCATCGACCCGTTGGGAGCCTGAAATAGGCTCATCCGATCGACCCAACCTCAGCGGAAAGGAATGGCTATGGACGGCAAAGTCAACATCGCGATCGTGGGACTGGGATTCGGGGCCGAATTCATACCGATCTACCAACGGCATCCTCACGCCAATATGTACGCCATCTGCCAGCGGACCCAGCGCAAGCTGGACGCCATCGGCGATTCGTTCGGCGTGGACGTACGGTACACCGACTTCGATGAGCTGCTGAAGGACGACAAGGTTGACGCCGTTCATATCAATACGCCCATCCCGGACCATGCCCCGCAAGCCATCAAGGCCCTAAAAGCGGGCAAGCACGTCGCCTGCACCGTACCCATGGCGACGACGGTGAAGCAGTGCGCCGAGATCGTCACGCTCGCACGCGAGACGCGAAAGAAATACATGATGATGGAAACCGTGGTGTACAGTCGCGAGTTTCTGTTCCTCAGGGAGATGTATGAGAAGGGCGAGCTCGGCACAATCCAGTTCGTGCAGGCGAGCCACCAGCAGGATATGGACGGCTGGCCCGACTATTGGCCGGGATTGCCGCCGATGCACTATGCGACACACTGCGTGGGCCCGTGCCTGGCGCTGACCCGGGCGACCGCGGAATACGTCTCCTGCTTCGGCTCGGGCCGGATTCGCGAGGAGCTGGTTCCCAAGTATGATTCGCCCTTTGCCGTCGAGACGACGCACATCAAATTCAAGGACTCGGACCTTTGCGCGCGAATCTACCGGTCGCTCTTCGACACGGCGCGCCAATACCGCGAGAGCTTTGACGTATACGGGTCCAAGAAGGCGTTTGAATGGCCGCTGGTCGAGGGCGAGAAGCCCGTCTTGCACACGGCGAAGAGACCGGAGCCCGAAATCCCGGAGCGCATCGAGGTACCTGACTACGCGCATCTGCTGCCCGAGCCGATACGAATGTTCACGACCAAGGGGGTCTACGACCTCGAGGCCCATCAGCATTTGTCTTTCGCCCAGGGCGGCGGCCACGGCGGCTCGCACCCACACTTGGCGAATGAATTCATCATGAGCCTCGTCGAGAACCGCGATCCCTTCCCGAACGCCGCCCAATCCGCCAACTGGACCAGCGTAGGAATTCTGGCTCACGAATCCGCCCTGGACGGCGGCCAGATCATTCGCATCCCAGATTTCTGAGGGAGTCCGCCGTGAGAAGACGCGAGTTCGTCAAGATAACCGCACGCGATCTCGCGCTGTCGCGTTGTTCATAGGAATACAGACGATGACGAACGATTCGCAGACCATCGCCGGGCCGCAGGATGCGTCGGTGGGAAAGATCGGCAATCTCTCCGTCGGACGCCTCATCAGCGGCAGCAATCTGATCAGTCCAAATATGCATGCGAGGGACCTGCTATATATGAACGCCCTCGCGGCCCACTACAACACCGAGAGAAAAGTCTTCGAGACGTTGCGGAAATGTGAAGAGAAGGGAGTCAACACGATCGTCCTCAAGTCTCACAATTTCCAACGGATGAGATTGTCGCGATACTGGGACGAATGGGGCGGCAAGATGCAGTGGATTGCCGACGTGATCACGACGGACATCGACAAGTACGAGCAACTGCTCGTCGAGCATCTGGAGCTGGGGGCCGCGGCAGCCTACCTGTGGGGAGGCGCCAGCGATATCTGGTACCACCAGAACAAGCTCGGCCATATTGTGAAGGCCTTCGAGATCATGAAGAAATACGATATTCCCGTCGGTATCGGCGCGCACCGGCTCGAACCTATCGTGTTCTGCGAGAAGGAGGGCCTCGCGCCGGACTTCTATATCAAGACCTTGCACCACGACCGCTATTGGTCGGCGCATCCGAAGACAAAACGACGCTACATGGAAATGTACGAGGCCGAATCGCCCAACTACGACGAGTACCACGACAACATGTTCTGCCACAACCATGAAGAGACGATAACCTTCATGCAGAGTGTGAAGGCGCCGTGGATCGCGTTCAAGGTCCTGGGGGCGGGAGTGATCCCGCCGGAAGAGGGGTTCCGCTTCGCGTTTGAAAACGGGGCGGACTTCCTCTGCGTGGGCATGTTCGACTTTCAGGTGGACGAGGACGTCGAACTGGTCAAACAGGCCATCGCGGGGGCAAGGAACCGCCGCCGTCCCTGGAGGGGGTGAGGCCGGGCCGATCAGCCTGCGTCAGAAGGAACGGCAATGGTCACGGCGACATTCTCCGGCTCGCCGTCACAGTGGATCGTGTAATCGGTCGGCTCCGTCAAATCGAAGGTCTTATCATACAAGCGGCCGTCAATCCGGAAGGAGTGGGTGACTCGAACCGCTGTCTCGGGAGGTTCCGTGGGCAGCAGGTGCATACAGGCTCTCATGACGTTCACGCCGGGATCGCCGTGGAATCGAACGTACACCTCTTCCGCCGGCTCGTCCAACATGACATCCGTATCCCAGTTGCATCGCCAGTGGTTCGTCCACGTCGGCACCGATGACCGGTAGATTTCCGTAAAGTCGCGAGGCGCGCCGACCGCATAGGCAATCCGATTATCGGTTGTCGCGGCCTGCTCGCCCTGATGCGTGCGGAACGTCGCGCCGACGCTGAACCACGCGATCTTCATCCCCGCCGGGGCTGCAAGGCGAAGAACCGCGTCGCCACGTACGCGACATGTGTCACGCTTCGGATCGTAGTCCTCCGGCATGGCCACGAGGTACTTCGCCAAATCTTCGGGATTCGAGCTATCCGGCGCGATCAACATGGGCACGGTCCCCAAGCCATACCGATCAGACGCTGCATACCTCAGATGATTCTCACCGCGCTTCAGGCGAGGAAGGCTTATCGGCGCCACTTGCACCCACGTATCAATCGAGAGCGACTTGATCGCGATCTCCTCTTTCGCTCCCGAGGTTGATAGCTTCAGCAGGTAGCCGTATGTCCCTCTGACGAAGCGCGTCAAATCGACCGCCTCTTTCGCACCACCTTCGACCGTATCGACGTGATGCCAGGTCCGGCCGTGATCTCGGGACACAGCTAAATCGACGGGCAAAACAGCGTCCACGGTGACTACCGAAGCCTCCGCATCGTCGTTGGGATCATCGATGTCGTTGATCCTCGCCACGATGACATACGGCGTGAAGACTTCAAAGATCGCCTCGGCGTCGCCCGCTTCGATGAGGTGCAGGCCCGCCCGGCCGGCAGCGAGATTGCGCACGGCGTAGACGCCATCGCGAAAGTCGGTAGATGGCGAGGATAGGTTGGGAGCGTAGCGGAACAGGCCGTTGCCGTGGTTCCATCGCGTGAATTCGCGGTGGTTCGGCTTCATCCCCACCGGCTCCTCCATGAGCAGGTCCCTCACCCACTTCGTCGTACTGTACCGGGGCAGATGGCGCCAGCGCCCGCCCTGCGGCGTCCACCAGCGGGTGAACGATTCGCCCTGCCGCAGGTAAAAGTCCATCGTGTGACTGCCCTGAAAACCACGGTAGTAGTAATGCACGGGGCTGTCGTGATAGATCTCGAAGAGCCTGCCCTTATCACCGTCTTTCGGAAAGAACGGCTCGATGGGCTTTGGCGGATCGACCCAGAGGTTTCGGTTCCGCTGTGTCTCGCGCAGACTGACGACGGTCCCGGTCTCGTCGAGCAACACGCCCCGAACGTCCACATCGAAGTAGTGCCAGGCGCCGTCGTACCAGATCTCGGTGGCGGAGTGGTTCCATCGCTCCAGGCCAAAAGAGCGCCCGCCCTCGAATCCGACGCCCTGATAGATGCCGTCCAGCACCGGGCCGAAGATCGCACAGTATCCCATGTTGTAGACATTGAGGATCTTCAGCGGTTCGCGCACCGTCGCGTACTCGTCGAAGGAATCGTTGGTTTCAAGGATCTCGAAGAAATGGTACAGGCCGGTCTCGTAGCCGCACAGGTACTTCCAGATCGCCAGGGCCAGATCGTTGCCGCGTTTGTCCTTCCACGGCGAGAACTGCCGGAAGCGCATCAGGTCCGTCGTGTCGGCGGTGTGCTCGCTCGTCACGCGCGGGCAGGCGACCATACCCCGACACGCGCGCGAACCGCCCCACGAAAGAGCAAGAAGAACAACCACACAGGCAATCGAACGAGCGTAGCCGTATCGAGTAGCAGACATCGGACCCCTTTCACAGACAGTGACTCGTCGGGCCATGCAGGAAACCTCGAGCATCACCGAATCTGCCGTCATCGTATCCGATCCTGCCCATCAAGACCAGCGCGCACCGGAGCCCGGCCGGTGTGTGCCGGACTATCATAGTCGGCCTGCTATCATGGGTCATATCGAGCGCGGCGTCCTTTTCTCTTGTCACGTCGAGCGAAGCGAAGCGGAGTCGAGACGTCTGCCTGTGGACGAGGCGAGTCTCTCCGTCGCAGGCAGACCCCTCGACTACCGCTCGGGGTGACAGAAAAGACCTATCATCCCACAAGATGTAGTCGCACGGCTCCGCCGGGTCCCTTACTTTGGGCTTGCATTTCCTACGGCTTTCCGGGTAGAATTGCACCATACGGCAAGGGTGGAGGTGTGTGCTCGTGGAGGACGGGCAACGACTGTGTGAGGGAACGGAGGTATGGTGTCATGTGGCCCAAGGGCCGCATCGCGAATACGCATTTCACGACATAAGGAGGACGACCATGTACCAAAGACTAATCTGTTGGGTTGCCGTCGCGCTGGTGTCCGGGTGGGCCGGCTCTGTCGCGCTCGGCCAGGGAAACCAGATTCAAAACGGCGAGTTCGACGATGACCTCAATTCCTGGGGTCTCTACGGAGGTGCGGGCTTCACCGCGAGCGTCGTGGAGGACGGCGCCCTGTCCGGGTACAATGCGGTGTTGATCGACATCACTAACGCCGGAGCCGCAACCAGTATCGGGATTGCCCAGAGCGGGCCGCAATTCGAGCAGGGCAAGACCTACACGATCGGCCTGACCGCCAGGGCGAGTCAAGCGCGGGAAATGGTGATACTGATCCAACGGTATATGCCCAACCCGGACAACTGGACCGACCTCTATATGACCAGGGTCCCGTTGACCACCGAAGCGCAGACGTTCGTCTACGAATACACGCATACTACCGAAACGACAACCGGCCATGCAGATTGGTCGATAGACATTTACTATATGCTCAAGGGAGCGTATTGGTCCATGAGCGGCTCGAACCTGAACTGCAAGGTCTGGCTGGACCGTCTGTACATCGGCGAAGAGCCGCCGGTCCAGGAGCGGTATCGTGCGTCGGGTCCCAAACCAGCCGACGGCGTCACGATCGACAGCATGACCTATACCCTCAAATGGATACCGGGTGACTTTGCCGCCTCGCATGAAGTCTACTTCAGCGACGACTTTGCTGATGTGAATGAGGCCAGGGTGACGGCTGTCTCGACCACGAAGCCGGAGATCGCCGTGGGGATGGGCGCCGAACTTCATCCGGAGGGCCTAGCGCCCGGCACCACCTATTTCTGGCGCGTGGATGAAATCAATGAGTCGAATCCCGACAGCCCCTGGACAGGCAACGTCTGGAGCTTTCTGGTGCGACCGAGGACGGCCTGGCAGCCTGATCCGGCGGACGGGGCCCAACTCGTCAGGTCGGATCGGAAGCTGGCGTGGCAGAAAGGTCTTGCCACCGTGTTCCACCAGATCCACTTCGGAGAGAGCTTCGATCAGATCAACGACGCTCCCCTGCTCACCGGTTGGCCGACGGTCGCCCCTGCGCATGATCCCGGGCCCCTGAAAGCCGGCACGACCTATTACTGGCGGGTCGATGCCTTCGACGGCACACAGTGGTACAAAGGTGCGGTCTGGTCGTTCACCACGGTGCCTGACGTGGCGATCACCGACCCGGACCTCGCCGGCTGGTGGCCGCTGGACGAAGGGGCTGGGCCGACCGCGATCGATTGGTCCGGGCACGGCGGCCACGGCGTCCTCATCGGGGACCCGCGGTGGGTGGACGGGTATTACGGCGGGGCCCTGGAATTCGATGGAGCCGGACAATACGTTGATTGCGGCGTCAACGCGGGCGAGAACATCACGGGCGATTTCACCCTGGGCGCATGGGTCCGGCTGGCCCCGAGCAACGCGGGGCTTTATGAGGGCATCGCCGGAAGGTTGACGAATCCCGGCGGCTACATGGGATTCGCCCTCGTACGACACAGCGCGAATCTCTTTCGCCTGTGGGTCGGCGACGGGAGCACCGATCTCACGAAAAGCGGCGTCAGCAGCGACCTCGAATACACGGATACCGAATGGCACCACGTCGCGGGCGTTCGCGAGGGGCAGGGCAATTTCCTCTACGTGGACGGCGTGAAGCAGGCCTCGACGACGGAGACGGGCTTCGCTCCCAGCGCGGAGTTCTTCCACATCGGAAGGCAATACAGCCACCTGGATGGCCGGTACTTCGCCGGGAAGATCGACGACGTTCGCGTCTACAGCAAGGCGCTGGACGAAACGGGGATCCAGGAGATCATGCGTGGCGACCCGCTGCTGGCAAGCCGGCCGGAACCGGAGTCCGGGGCGATTGTGGACATTCGAGACGCCGACTCACTGGCCTGGCAGGCCGGCGATACGGCCGCCTCACACGACGTGTACTTCGGCACGGAGAAAGCAGCCGTCGCCGGGGCGGACAAGAACTCGACCGAATACCAGGACAATCGAGCCGGGACCGGCTTCTCGCTGGCCGGACGGGTCGAATTCGGCGGCGGGAACTATTTCTGGCGGATCGACGAGGTTGAGACCGACGGCACGACCATCCACAAGGGATACACCTGGCGATTCACTGTGCCGGCGTACCTGATCGTGGATGACTTCGAGAGCTACGTCGATGACTATGAAACGGGCGACGCCATCTTCGAGGTCTGGCTCGACGGCGCCACGAACGGCACCAGTTCAACCGTCGGCTACTGGGAGGCCCCGTTTGCCGAGCGAACCATCGTTCACAGTGGCGGCCAGTCCATGCCGCTGGACTACAACAACGTGAATTCGCCGTACTATTCGGAGGCGGAGCGGACGTGGGATACGACCCAGGATTGGACGATCGAGGGCGTGGACACGCTGGTGCTCTATGTTCGGGGAGACGCGGAAAACGGTTCTGATACGCTGTACGTGGCGCTGAAGGACGGCAGCAACAATGTCGGCATCGTGGCCAATGCAAATCCCGATCTCGTCAAGGCAACCGAATGGGTTGAATGGCGAATTCCGTTGGCCGACTTCGATGTGAACGCGGCCAAAATCAAGACGATGTACATCGGCGTCGGCGACCGTGACAATCCAACGCCGGGCGGCGCCGGCCTGCTTTACATCGATGACATCCGCGTGGTCGGGCCGTAGGGCTTGCGGCACATTATCGACACTTCAGGATTGAAACGGTGGCTCCGGTCTTCCTCAGGCCGGAGCCACCAGTGTTTCTCGGCCGGCGATGAGCGCCGTAGACCAATCGCGTTTACTCGACCGTGCAAACGCGCAGGATCGGGGCCGCGAGCAGTCCCGCTTCCCAGAGCTGGTATTCGTCCGACCACTGCGGGCCGCCCGTGATCCAGTGGCCCGGACCGTACGCGTCAGACCGTTTCGGCACAAGATGCAAGGGACCGAACGTGTTGCGCCGGGTCAGCACGACATCCACGAAAATCACGCCGCCGTCCCGTGCATCCGCCGTGATCTCGGCCTCGTACGGCTGCCAGGCAATGAGACGCGAATCACGCTTCTCCGAGGAGACCTTGGCACACGCCCCTTCGAAATTCGGCAACTGAATGAAGACGTGTTCTCCCCCTCCCGACCGGTGCGTCACCGGAACCTTGTATCGAATCGAGCCCGAATAGAATGGCAGGCCCTGGCTCGTGACGTCGCCGACGGCAAGCTTGTCCGGCAGGCCGACGAGGGTCCTGGATGTTCCGTCGATCCGGACGCCGAAATCGCCGATCAGGTAGACGGCCTCGATGTTCTTATCCTCGGAGAAGGCCACGGATAATTCGAGAGCGTTATCTCCTGTGATGAGAGCTCCTTCGGGCAGGCTCACTTTCCGGATGGCCGGATCGATCCACCAGCCGTTTGGCTCGGATGCGACGGGCCGGCCGTTGAGCCGGATGGTGAAGTGCTCCGGCCGTTCGAGACAGAGCGTCACCGGTTCGGCCGGCATATTCTCCACCCGGAAGGGAAACACCATCGCGACCTCGCCCTTTGTTTCCGGGCTTGGCCAGTACTTGCGGCTGAACCACGGCTGCACCATCTCCCCGCCGCGCTGCGCCAGGCCGAAGTGGCTCCGCACCGCGTGATCGATCTTCAGGACCTCCCGGCTGTCCCGCCACTGGCCCTCGTCGATCTTATACTTCGCCACGTCAAGGACACAGACGTTCTCTTCATTGAGGCTGTACGCGAATGGGCCGGCGCATTCCTGCGTTCGCTGCTGCACGTATCGCGGCTTCGCAGGGACATCCGCAGGTTTGTCCTTCGTGATCACATACACGCGCTCGCCGGACGGCGCAAAGTCCGTCATGAATTCCAGGCCCCCGCCCTTCTCCTCGACCTGTACTGCATGTCGCTCCGACGTCAGGCAATTCCACTCCGTGACGTGCCCCCGGGCCGGCACTCGAATCCTGGCGTTGCGATACGGCTTGTCCCGATTGACGTTCATGGCGACGAGGATCGTTCGACCGCCGTCCACGCGCATCTGACAGAAAACATCCGTGAGTGATTTACCAGAGGCCGCGTCAACAATCTCGACCGGCGTGCGAATGTGTTTTTTGACAGCACCCACGACGGAATCTTGATCGAAGTCACAGTGGATGACTCGCTCGGCCACGCTCTGCGCCAGCGCGCTGTTATATGCATCCACGTTGGTCGGGGCTTCGCCGGCGAAGATGACCTTACCGCCGGCCCGGTGAAAGTTGTACAGAGTGACCAGCGTATCGGCGCGGATCGTGGTCATTTTGCCGACGAGGACGGCACGGTATGGCGCTTGTCCCACCCAGAGCACGGCCTGGCCGGTCTCATCTCGTTCGATGCGACAAAGCCGGCTCATCATCTCTTCATCGCCGTAGTCGAAGTCGATCTGGGCGCCGGCGAGCCAGTGGAAGAGATCCTGATACGCCTTCTCGATATCCTGGATCGCGGCATCCCTGGGCGCGGCGATGTTGTGCGTCCAGTCGACGTGGATCTGGGCCCACAAGCTCTCCACCGGGTTGATCACGAGCAAATCGCAGTAGGGTTTGCCCTGCTGGAGCAACAGGCCGAGACGCGCGAAGTACGTCTCCACCGGAGCGTAATCCCGCCACCACCCGGACTGATAGGAAATGCTCGCGGGGTAGTCCCGCTTGGCCTCGCCTTCCATCGTATACCACGACAGATGGTGACAGCGTAGGTTGATGCCGAACAGGGCCTGCCAGTCGCCCACCGCCTTGTGGCCTTCGAAATCGAACTGCCAGCCGGTGACGCCGTACAGTTCCGACAGCAGCCATTTCTGGCCCAACTGCCGGGCCGCCGAGCTAAGCTGCTTGACGATCCAATAGTTGCGATTGCCCTCGGTCAGTACGTCCACGCCGGGGTAATGCATACATTCGTAGAACCGCATGAGCGAGCCCTGCATCGTGGCTTGCGCCGTGAGCGTGTCCTCGTGCAGCACGTGGCCGGTGAGCAGCATGTTGTTCTTCTCGCACCAATCGAGAATCGGCTTGGCCCAGTTTTCCAGGAACAGTTGCTGGCAGACATCCATGTAGAACCACTTGACCTTCGAGACCGGCTCGCCGTCCTTGCGCAGGAACAACTCGGGTAGATGGTCCACAAGATCGTATCCAATGCGAGCGAGGAATTCCTCCGGCAGCTTTTCGGTCCACGGCGTCATCCAGGTGCTGTTTTCGTTGGAGAGGCTGAACCCGCACATGACGGTGCCGCGGTGCGGCTCGTCGGTGAAGATCCCGTCCACCGTG
>Ga0207752_1000993_pt1 | contig 13275 bp, 9 predicted proteins | sample Pon2CUnioCityCA_6_FD_187272 | JGI IMG/M metagenome (GOLD analysis project Ga0207752, IMG submission 187272) | Marine sediment microbial community from Union City, CA, USA - Pond 2C Sediment 2 (SPAdes) | ecosystem: Environmental > Aquatic > Marine > Intertidal zone > Salt pond sediment ... | reverse complement strand
CCGCCACTGGAGGAAAGTGAGCTCAAAGACGAGGAAAGCGACATAGACGAGCTTCTCGACGAGGATCTGGAGGACGAATACGACGACAAAAAAATCATGAAAGACTTCAAATCGTCCATACAAATCGCCGACGACGATTCTCTGGACGTAGACGAGGAAACGTAGCGACGCCTGCCGCCGGTACCTGAAAACCGTCGACACCCGGAAGACCGAACGGGCGATCTACCCCCCCCACTGGAAACCCTGACCACCCTGCACCTGGACATCAAGGCACAAGATCTGGGGTTTAAAGGAGAACTGAAACCGAGAATCTGACTCCGAGGCCGGGTGGCCGTTTTTAAGGGCATGAATCGATTTCAGTTATTGTCATGAAATTTATTTCTGCTTGACTTCTATCTGATTATTTTAATAATAAATACTTAGCCTCATCGAATCTACGAGCAGGTGTGCATGCGATCTGCAATCCTTTTAAAGGCACTTCCATGACTCAAAGGGCCGGAAAACCGGTTCGCGTCGGTTTTCTGAACATTATATTCCCTGTCCCATCCATCGTTTGCTGGTTTCAACCCGATCCTTAATCGCATCAGGAGGTGCCAATGGAAAAGGAACAAAAACAGTTTGCTGAGAGGCTGGAGCAGAAGGGGGTCTCACGAAGGGACTTCATGAAATTCTGTACCTTCCTCACGGCGACCATGGGGCTTTCCTCGTCGTTCGTGCCGAAGGTGGCGGAAGTCTTCGCCGCTCCGAAACAGCGGCCGCCGGTGATCTGGCTTCACTTTGCCGAGTGCACGGGCTGCTCCGAGGCGGTCCTGCGGTCCATGTATCCTTGGATCGACCAGCTCGTGCTCGAGATCCTGGACGTCGCCTACCACGAGACGATCATGGCCGCCTCCGGCTACCAGGCCGAGGAAAACCTGCACATGGCCATGAAAAAGTATGAAGGCAAGTTTATCTGCGTCTGCGAAGGTGCGGTAGCCACCAAGTTCAACGGCGGCTACGGCAAGGTGGCCGGAAGAACCTTCCTGGACATCGCAAAGGACGTCGTGCCCAAGGCGGCGGCCACCATCACCATCGGCCAGTGCTCAAGCTTCGGCGGCGTCCAGGCAGCCGCACCGAATCCGGGCGGCTACGTCAGCGTGGAAGAGGCCACCGGTGTCAAGACCATCAAGATCGCCGGGTGTCCGCCGAACCCGATCAACTTCGTCGGCACCGTCGTCAATTATCTCCTCCTGGGCAAACTTCCGGCCCTTGACCACCTGGGGCGGCCCCTGTTTGCCTACGGAAAGACCATCCATGACCAGTGCCCCAGAAGGGCGCATTTCGAAAACGACGAAATGGTCGAAGAGTTCGGCTCCGAAGAGGCTGCCAAAGGATGGTGCCTGTACATGATGGGCTGCAAGGGGCCGGAGACCTACAACAACTGCCCCATCGTCAAGTTCAACGACGGCACCAGCTGGCCGGTGGAAGCCGGACACGGCTGCATCGGCTGCAGCGAGCCCAACTTCTGGGACAAGTACACGCCGTTTTACGAAATGCTCTGATGGATTGAAAAAAAGCGTTCACATGCCTTTACCATAAGGAGGAGACTATATGGCCAGTCAACGAATCACGATAGATCCGATTACCAGAATCGAAGGCCACCTTCGGATCGAAGTGGAGGTGGCCGGCGGGAAGGTGGTCAATGCCTGGAGTTCCGGCCAGATGTTCCGCGGCATCGAGCTGATTCTTCAGGGCCGCGACCCCCGCGACGCCCATCACTTCGTTCAGCGTTCCTGCGGCGTCTGAACGCTGACCCATGCCCTGGCCTCGGTGAGGTCAGTCGAAGACGCGGTCGGCGTCCAGATTCCCGACAATGCCCGGATCATTCGAAACCTGCTCCACGGCGCCCAATACCAGCACGATCACATCGTCCACTTCTACCATCTCCACGCCTTGGACTGGGTCGACGTGGTCAGCGCCCTGAAAGCCGATCCGAAACAAACCGCCACCCTTTCTGAGAACGTGAGCAACGCCCCCTGGGGCGGCGCCACCTATTACAAGAACGTCCAGGCCCGGCTGCAGAGCTTTGTCGACAGCGGCCAACTCGGCCCGTTGAACAATGCCTATTGGGGCCACTCGGCCTACAAACTGCCCCCTGAAGCCAACCTGATGGCCACGGCCCACTACATCGAGGCCCTCCGTCTGCAGGCCAAGGCCGCCCGGATGCACGCTATTTTCGGCGCAAAAAACCCGCATTTGCAGTCTCTGGTCGTAGGCGGCGTCACCAGCGTCAAAGACCTGACTCCGGACCGGATTGCCGAGTTTTTGTATATCTGGAAAGAAACCCAGGACTTTGTCAAAAATGTCTATATTCCGGACCTGCTGGCCGTGGCTTCCTTTTACAAAGACTGGGGCGCCATCGGCGGCACCACCAATTTCCTGGCCTGGGGCGATTTGCCGACCACGAACCAGGAGCCGGAAAGCCTTTTCATGCCCCGGGGCGTCATCTTTAAGCGGGATTTGGCCGGTGTGAAAATGGCGCAGCAAGAATCGGTCACCGAGCATGTCACCAACTCCTGGTACGAAGACGGCGCGCCCAAGCATCCGTACAAGGGCGAAACCAAGCCGCTGCAGGAAGATCCCGAGTACCGACCCGGCGGCGGGAAATACACCTGGTTCAAAGCGCCGAGATACGAAGGAGCGGCCTGCGAAGTCGGCCCCCTGGCCCGCGTACTGGTGGCCTATGCCAAGGGGCATCCGGACGTCAAGGCGGCAGTGGAAAGCACCCTGTCCAACCTCGGCGTCCCGGTCCAGGCGTTGTTTTCCACCCTCGGCCGCACGGCAGCCCGCGGCTTGGATGCCCTCGTTATCGGAAACGCCATGGAAGGCTGGGTCATGGAACTGGTGGCCAACATCAAAAACGGCAACACGGCCACCTACGCTTCCTGGGAAATGCCCGACTCGGCCCAGGGCGTTGGACTCAATGACGTCGCGCGCGGATCCCTTGGGCACTGGATCAATATCGAAGGGGGCAAGATCGCCAATTACCAGTACGTGGTTCCCTCCACCTGGAACCTCGGCCCCCGGGACGATAAGGGCCAGCTCGGACCGGTGGAAGAGGCGCTGATCGGCACCCCGATCGCCGACCCGAAACGACCCCTCGAGGTGCTGCGAACCGTCCATTCCTTTGATCCATGCATCGCCTGCGGGGTTCATGTCATCGATCCGGACAGCAACGAGGTATACAAAGTCAAGGTCCTGTAATTACAGGGTATCACTAACCAAAAGAAGCCTTTCCGCCTCAGGGCGGAAAGGCTTCTTTGTCCTTTCGACCATCTTGAAACCTGTTGGATTCAGTGCTATCTGATGGCTGCCATGAAAAAAGAACAGATCATGATTTTAGGCACCGGAAACACCCTGTTTACCGATGAAGGCTTCGGCGTTCGGGTGATGGAGGCGTTGGCAGACCGGTACCAGTTTCCGGAAAACGTCACGCTGGTCGATGGCGGCGTGTTGGGAATCAACCTGCTGGGAATCATTTCCCAGGCAGACCGGCTCATCGTCATCGACGCGATCCGCGGCCGCGGCAATCCCGGCGACTTTTATCGGCTGGAAGGCGACGCCATTCCCGCGCGGATCCGGGCGAAAAACTCGCTGCACCAAATCGATCTGCTCGAGGCGCTGACCCTTTGCCAGGCCCTGGATAAGGTCCCGGACACCGTCGTTTTGGGCATCGAACCGGAGGACATCGATACCCTGAGCGTCGAGATGACCCCGGCCATCTCCCAAAAGGTCGAACCGATGATCGAAATGGTGCTGACAGAACTCAAGCGGTTACACGTGCTCGTTAGGCCCAGGGGGGTAAAAGACGATGTGCCTCGCCATCCCATCTAAAATCGTACAAAAAAACGGCAACCTGGCTGTCATCGACGTCGACGGCGTTCGGCGCGACGCCAACCTCATGCTGCTGGAAGATGCCGAGGTCGGCGACTGGGTCATCGTCCATGCCGGCTTTGCCATCCACAAAATCGATGAAGAAAGCGCCTTGGAAACCATTTCCTTTCTTCGGGAAGCGGCTGAGTTTTCAGAGCGGCAGCCGTGAGACATGGATGAAGAGATCGTCGGCAGACGGGTCTCCGTGCGCGGCATCGTCCAAGGGGTCGGATTCCGGCCGTTTGTGTTTCAGATGGCGCGGCGTTTCCGTTTGACCGGTGAGGTCGCCAACACCTCATCGGGGGTCGCCATCACCGTTGAAGGCCGCCCAAGCGACGTGGAAGCGTTCCGGCAGGCACTTGGTGCCTCTCCTCCACCCCTGGCCCATATCACCGAAATCAGCTCCGCCCCCTGCACAGTCAACGGCTATCGCCGATTTTCCATCGCCGAAAGCACCGCACAAACCGAGCGGGCCACCCTGATTTCCCCCGACGTCTGCGTCTGTGAAGATTGCCTGGCAGAACTGTTCAACCAGGCGGATCGAAGATACCGGTATCCCTTCATCAACTGTACCAACTGCGGCCCCCGATACACCATCATCGAAGATGTCCCCTACGACCGGCCCAAGACCTCCATGGGCCGCTTTGCCATGTGCCCGCTTTGCCAGGCCGAATACGACGATCCGGCCAGCCGCCGGTTCCATGCCCAGCCCAACGCCTGTCCGGTCTGCGGTCCCCGCGCCGCGCTGTTCGACGCAGACCGCTGCCCGGTAAGCACAGACGATCCCATCGCCGAAGCCGGCCGGCGGCTCACCAAAGGCCGCATTCTGGCCGTCAAGGGACTGGGCGGTTTTCACTTGGCGGTGGATGCGGCAAACAATGAGGCGGCGGCCCGGCTGCGTTCCCGAAAGCTTCGGGAGGAAAAGCCGCTTGCCCTGATGGTTAGGGACATCCATACAGCAGAGCAGATCTGCCGCATCGCCCCGGAAGAACGCGCCCTGCTCACCTCCATGCAGCGTCCGATCGTACTGCTGGAAAAGAGAGAGAAAAACAGCATCGCCGAGGCGGTTGCCCCGAAAAATCGATACTTCGGGGTCATGCTCCCCTATGCGCCCCTGCACTATCTTCTGCTGGAAACCGGGCCGGCTGTGCTGGTGATGACCAGCGCGAACCTGAGCGAAGAGCCGATCGTCATCGGAAACGAGGAGGCCTTTGCCCGGCTTTCCGGCATTGCCGACGATTTCTTGACTCACGACCGGGAAATCGTCCTGCGAAGCGACGACTCCATTGTCCGGCACATCGCCGGCGCCTCCCGGTTTGTCCGACGATCCCGTGGCTATGTGCCGGTCCCTGTCTTTCTCAAAGACCCGATCTGTCAGGTGCTGGCCGTCGGGGCGGAATTGAAGAACACCGTGTGCCTGACCAAGAAAGACAACGCCTTTGTCAGTCAGCACATCGGCGACCTGGAAAATGCGGAGACCCTCTCCTTTTTCGAGATGACCATCTTGCACCTGGAGCGGATCCTTGACGTTCGGCCCGAAATCGTGGCCCACGATCTTCACCCGGACTATTTGAGCACCGCCTGGGCCATGGAACAGGATGTTTCCAGAATCGCCGTCCAGCACCACCACGCCCACATTGCCGCCTGCCTGGCCGAACACCGGATCGACGGCCCGGTCATCGGACTTTCCTTCGACGGCACAGGCTACGGCCCGGATCAAACGGTTTGGGGCGGCGAAGTTCTCCTTGCCGACATGGCCGGCTTTCGACGGATCGCCATGCTCGACCCGGTGAAAATGCCGGGAAGCAGCGCGGCCATCGCCGAACCCTGGCGAATGGCGGTCAGCTATCTTCACCACGCCTTTGGCCCGTCTTTTTCAACCCTCGATCTTCCGGTGCTCGGCCGGGTCGGGGCAGAAAAGGTCCGAGTGGCCGTGGAAATGATCGAAAAGGGGGTCAACGCCCCCGACACCTCGAGCCTCGGGCGGCTCTTCGACGGCATCGCCGCCATTTGCGGCATCCGGGGACGGGTCGCCTTCGAGGGCCAGGCCGCCATGGAACTGGAAATGTGTTCGGCGCAAGACAAAACCGGAAGCTACCCATTCGAATGGAGCGACGGCCCGGTTCGCATCGTCCGAGTCGATCCGATCGTCCGGCAGGTCGTTTCAGAGCTGAAAGAGGGGGTTTCCACGGCACGGATCGGGGGCCGTTTTCATGCCACCCTGGTCCGGCTTTTTACCGAACTTTGCATCGAATTGAAGCGCGACACCGGCCTTTCGCAGGTCGCGCTGTCCGGGGGGGTCTTTCAAAACGCAATCCTCCTCCTCGGCCTGACCGAGTCTTTGACGAAAGCGGGTTTCTCGGTGATTTCTCACCGGAACGTGCCGACCAACGACGGCGGGATCAGCCTGGGTCAGGCAGTCGTGGCCGCGGCCGTGGCCGAGGGAAGGAAAAGCGAGGTCGAGGGGGCAGGGGATATGGATATTTATGATTGAGTGCGGACCCCTGTAGAGAAAAAATTCGAAATCCGAATATCGAAATCCGAAACAAATTCGAAGGAGACTGGATGTCCTTGAAGCATGCCCAAGAATACCGGGACCCGGTAATCGCCCGCCGGCTGGCAGACAGGATCGCGGCGGCGAGTCGACGGCCGATCCGACTCATGGAAGTCTGCGGCACCCACACGATGTCGATCTTCAGGCACGGCATCCGATCGCTGCTGCCCGAAACGATCACCCTCCTGTCGGGACCGGGCTGTCCGGTCTGCGTCACCGCCCAGTCCGATATCGATGCCTTCGTCGCCCTTGCCCGAACGCCGGAAGTGATCGTCGCCACCTTCGGAGACTTGATGCGGGTGCCGGGCACCGAATCGTCTCTGCAGCTGGAGCGGGCTGCCGGCGCCGACATCCGGATCGTTTATTCGACCTTCGATGCGCTCACGATCGCAGAAGAACACCCGGACAAAAAAATCGTTTTCCTGGGCGTGGGATTTGAAACCACCGCCCCGACCATTGCCGCCTCGTTGTCGGCCGCCCGGGACATGGGACGAAAGAATTTCTTCGTTTTTTCGGCCCACAAGCTGGTCCCCCCGGCCTTGGAGGCGCTGATGCATTTTCCCGGGGTGACCCTGGACGGATTCATTCTGCCCGGCCACGTGTCGGTCATTCTCGGTGAAGACGGATACCGATCGTTTTTCGAGCGTTTCTCCGTCCCCTGCGTCATCACCGGGTTTGAACCGGTCGACATCCTCCAGGGGATTTTCCGGCTCGCCGTGCAGATCGAAACCGGAGCCCCCGCGCTGGAAAACGCCTACCCGCGGGCGGTCACCGTCGAGGGAAACCAAAAGGCCCGGCGGCTCATGGACGCGGTGTTCGAACCGGCGGACGCCGTCTGGCGGGGTTTGGGAAGCATCGCCCAAAGCGGTTTGAGGATCCGTCCAACCTACGCGGACTTCGATGCGGCCCGTCATTTCGATCTTGCCCTTCCCGAGCCCGTCGAGCCGAAAGGCTGCGCCTGCGGCGACATCCTGACCGGCGCCAAGTCCCCGCCCGAATGCGCCTTGTTTAAAACGGTCTGCACGCCCATGGACCCGGTGGGACCTTGCATGGTGTCCAGCGAAGGGACCTGCGCGGCCTACTACCGGTATAAGGAATAGGGATGATGCTGGATCCTGGATCCTGGTCGCTGGATGCCGGACACTGGATGCTGAATCTGGATGAGATCGGCTATGGTTTTTAATTATGTGAAACTATGCCAAAATGGCATGGTTTCATTCTTGATCAAACGACTCGCCTCACAGCCAGGCGGGGCAGGAAGGTATCCCAAGATGCAGAAAAAAAACGACAAAATTCTGCTCGACCACGGAAGCGGAGGGAAGATGTCCCATCGGCTGACCACCGATGTGCTTCTTCCGATGTTTCAAAACGAGGTGCTCGCCTGCCTTGACGACGGCGCCGTTCTCGACGTTCAGGGTCTCCGGCTGGCCTTTTCCACAGACACCTACACCGTGGATCCGATTTTTTTCCCAGGCGGCGACATCGGCGATCTGGCCGTAAACGGCACGGTCAACGACCTGGCCATGTGCGGGGCAAACCCGCTGTATTTGAGCGTGGGATTGATTCTCGAAGAGGGACTGGACATGGAAGAGCTCAAGCGGGTTCTTCAGAGCATGAAGCGGGCCGCCGCCGCCGCCGGAGTGACCATCGTCACCGGCGACACAAAAGTCGTTCCCAAGGGGGCCGCCGACAGGCTGTTCATCAACACTTCGGGCATCGGGCTTCTCCACCCCCACATCCGGATCAGCGGCAGCCTGGCCCGGCCCGGAGATCGGATCATCCTCTCGGGAACCATGGCAGACCACGGGGTGACCATCCTCACCCGGCGGGAGAAACTTCATTTCGACTCGCCGGTGAAAAGCGACTCCGCCCCATTGAACCACATGGTCAAGAAAATGTTTATGGCCAGCCGGGATATCCACGTACTCCGGGACCCCACCCGGGGAGGCGTGGGGACGGCCTTGAACGAAATCGCCATCCAATCCCAGGTCGGCATCCACATCGAAGAAGACAAGCTCCCGATTGCAAAGGAAGTGTCCGGGATCTGCGAACTTCTCGGCTTCGATCCGCTCTACCTGGCCAACGAAGGAAAGCTGCTCGCCTTCGTCAAGCCGGACCACGCCGATCGGGTGCTGGCTGCCGTAAAACGGGACAGCTTCGGCAAAGAGGCGTGCATCATCGGTGAGGTGGTGGCGGATCATCCCAAAAAGGTGGTCATGAAAACCCGGATCGGCGGCAGTCGGATCGTGGACATGCTGGCCGGAGAACAATTACCTCGGATCTGTTAAAACGTCGCTCCGAGCGGTGGAGGGCGTTCGGATAATTGACGGACCTCAATATGTTGCATGCTCGATCCTTGATCCAGCCCCACCGCTGTCCGGCTGAGCGCCGAGATTGAGCAAGAATGAAACTTCTTACTCCGTCATCCCGGCCGTAGCGAAGCGGAGAGCCGGGATCCAGCCCAGCGGTCCCGTTTTTGAACGGGATTTGACCGACATGAAACGATCTTTACTATATTACTTTGAATTTTCTATATTTTTATTGTTACTTTTCTTTGCTCGCCCAAAGAAAAGTAACCAAAAGAAAAGGCGCCCTGCGTCCCGCTTCTTCCTGCGCTTCTCGAAACAGGCGGGCCCTTCAAGAACTCGACATTTTCTCTGCTGCCGCAGAGAAAATTAGGCGCCCTTACGGGCGCAAAGGACAAGAATGACAAACGGTTTCTTGAATCTATCCGATCGATGAATGGCTTTAGCCCAACCACTTCCATTTTCGGTGAACAGATTGGTTCTTTTTTAACCGGCGGCGGAGCCGCCGCTAATAAATACGCGAAAGCGGATTTATTCAGACAGCTTGAAGGGCTGATCCGCCCGTTTCTGCGATGCTCGGCGCGGAACGATGGGCTTCCCTTGAGGACATTAGATGGATTATCTTTTAGGAAGTTTCATATTCTAAAGCATCCAGGGACCTTTTTGTGCCGGCTCCTGCTTGTCTTTTTTTTAACGGCCATCGTCCTTGCCTGCGGCGGTGAAAAAGAAATCGTGATCTCCGGCCGGACCATGGGAACCACCTATCAGGTGAAGGTCTACGCCGGCAGGGGAATCTCTGCAGAGGCGCTGAAGGAAAAGATCGAACTTCGCCTCGAAGCCCTGAATCAGGTCTTTTCGACCTACCGGCCCGACAGCGAAATCAGCCGGTTCAACCGGTTCTACCGGACCGGGGAAAGATTTGCGGTCTCCACCGATTTTAGCCGGGTCATGGAGACCGCCGCCCGCATCTACCGCCTCACGGACGGCCGCTGGGACGGCACCGTGGACCCCTTGGTCCGGCTCTGGGGGTTTCATGACAAGGGCGACCGGCTGCGGCTCCCGTCCGAACATGAAATCCAGGTGCAGAAAAAACAGATCGGTTTCGATTCTATCAAGATCCTGCCCGAAGGGTTTTTGATCAAGACCAAGCCGGACGTGACGCTGGATTTGGCATCCATCGCCAAGGGATATGCCGTGGACGAGATCGCCATCTTGCTCCGGGGCGAAGGCCTCGGCCGACACCTGGTGGAAATCGGCGGAGAGGTGCTGGCCGCCGGCAGCAAGCCCGACGGCAGCCGGTGGAAAGTCGGCATCAACCGCCCCGAAAAGGGGGCGGCCCTCGATTCGGTCTACCGGGTCGTGGCGCTGACCGACCGGGCCATGGCAACCAGCGGCGACTACCGCAATTTTTTTGTCCGGGAGGGAATCGTCTACACCCACGTGATCGATCCCCGCACCGGCTATCCGGTGCAAACCGGAGTGGTAAGTGCCTCGGTGACGGCCGACACCTGCGCCTTTGCAGACGGTCTGGCCACCGCCCTGATGGTCCTTGCCCCCGAGCAGGGCATTGAACTCGTGGATCGTCTGGCAGGTGTCGAGTGCGTGCTCGTCGTGCGGGAAGCCGGCGGTTTTTCAGACCGGACGTCGTCCGGATTTCCCCCCTCCTAAGCGTTCTATCTACAGGCATTTTAAACCAGTTGCATCCACTCGGCGGCCAATGGGTGTCGGTTCGGATGCCGGGCAACTGTCTGAGTGTTGACAAAACCGGCCGAAACTAGTAATTGGAAGCGATCTTTTTTTCCTGCTTTCCTGCATCTTACCGCAACGCCTCTGGGAAGACCGCCTATGAGCGAACGCATCCTGAAGGTTTTCTCCCTTCAACGGTTCCTTTCCCAGATCGTTCTTCGCCGTCCGCTTGTCGTCATCGCCGCCGTGCTGGCCGTAAGCCTTTTTTTTGCAGTGCAGATTCCGAACCTGACCTTCAGCACCTCCATCTATGACCTGATCATCGACGATCTTCCTGAAACCGATCAATATGCCGCATTCAAGGAGACCTTCGGTTCAGACGAAATCATCCGGGTGGTCATCAAGGCCGGAGATATTTTCGATCCGGCCACCTATCGTCACATTGAGGTCCTTTCAAACCAGGCAGCCGCCATAGCCGGCGTGCGCCGGGTCATCAGCCTGCCTGAAGTGCGCAAGGCCGTCGATGCCACCGGTCAGTGGCCCCTCGATCGGTTTGCCGAAGTGCTCTTGCCGGTTTCATTGTTTCGCAACAATCTTATTTCAGAAGACCGCACGGCCACGGTGCTGACGCTGCTCCTGGAAAACGAGGCCGAGCACGAACAGGTCATCGGCGATGTTTCCGCCCTGATCGCCGGGGCCGAAGAGGGCTTGACCCTGTATCAGATCGGCATGCCGCTGGTCTCCCAGGCCCTGGCAAAGTTCACGGAAAAAGACTTCTTCCGCCTGCCGCCGATCACCTTTCTTCTCATCGCCGCGGTGCTGCTGGTCCTGTTTCGAAGCATCCGCTACCTGTTTTTCCCCCTGGCCTGCGTGACCCTCACTCTTGTCTGGACTTTCGGGCTCATGGCACTGACCCGCATTCCACTGTCGATGGTGATCATGATCGTTCCGGTGTTTCTGATCGCCGTCGGCACGGCCTACTGCCTGCACATCGTTTCCGCCTGCATTGCGGAGTCTAAATTTTCCCGCAGTTCCCGGGAAATCGTGCTGGAGGCATTTTCGAGCATCGGATTTCCGACCATTTTGGCGGTGACGACCACCATCATCGGGCTGGGTTCACTGCTCCTGAACCGGATCACCGCGATCCGCGAATTCGCCCTTTTCTCCTGCTTCGGCATGGTCAGTCTGCTGGTGATCGCGATGACGGCGTTTCCCGCCGGGCTCTCCCTGCTTTCCCCGGGAAGATCCGCCAAGGCCAGACAAGCCACCTCGGCGGCCTGGATCGAGCGGCTTCTTTCGGTTATCATCCGGTTGAATCTCCACCACCAGCGCAAGGTTCTGCCGGTGATCGCAGTGGTGGTCATCTTCTGCGTCCTGGGAATTTTCCAGCTCCGGGTGGAGACCAACCCGGTCGGCTATTTTAAGCCGGACACTCCGGTAAGCCGACATTTCCACGATATTTACCAACACCTTTCCGGCAGTTTTCCGATCAACGTCGTCATGGAAAGCGCCGAAGAATTCTTTTTCGAATCTTCCGAACACATCGCAGACATCGCCCGGATGCAGGCCCACCTGGACACCCTGCCCGGGGTGGACAAAACCGTCTCCTTTGCCGACTACCTCAAGCTCGTCAACTACGCGTCCAACGGCTACAAACCGGAATATTACCGTCTGCCCGAAGAGGCCTGGGAAGCCAGGATGCTGATCAACAGCTACCGGATCATGCTCGGCGAAGAGATGATGACCCGTTTCATGACACCGAATTTTACAGCGGCAAACATCATGCTGCTCACCCACATGTCCAGCTCCCGGGATTTTCTCCGGACCCGGGAACAGGTTCTCGACTACGCAAAACAGCACTTTTCCCCGGACCTGAACTGGAACGTCACCGGCTTCGGCGTCGTCGTCTCCGCCAGCAGCCACCTGCTGACCAGCGGCCAGATCAAGAGCCTGTCGCTGACCATGATCCTGGTTTTTGCGATCATGTTTACGCTTTTTCTCTCGGCCAAGGTCGGCCTGATCGCCATTTTGCCGAACCTGTTTCCGATCGTGATCAACTTCGGCATCATGGGATGGTTCGGCGTCGAACTTTCCATGTTCACCAGTCTGATCGCCAGCATCGCCATCGGACTGGCGGTCGATGACACGATCCATTACATGGTCCGATACAACCGCGAATTTCGAAAGGATCTGGATGATCGCCGAGCCCTGAAAGAGACCCTTCTCCATATGGGGCGTCCCATCGTCTTTACCACCATTACCATCAGCATCGGGTTTGCCGTATTGTCGCTGTCGAACTTTACCCCCACCGCGATCTTCGGAACGATGATGGTGATCACCATGATCTCGGCCCTGGTGGGGGATCTGATCCTGCTGCCTTCGCTGATGCTCCACGTCGAGCTGGTCACCATCTGGGACCTGATCCGGCTGAAACTAGGCAAGGAGGCCCGGCTGGGGATTCCGCTGTTCAACGGCCTGTCCCGCACCCAGATCAACTACATTCTCATGGCCGGCAGCCTCCAGCCGTTTTCCGCCGGCGAGGTGCTTTTTCGCAAGGGCGATGCCAGCGATTCAATGTATGCGGTGATTTCCGGGGGGCTGGATGTCTTCGATCCCATCGAAGACCCGGAGGCCACCAATCCAGGATGCGTCCACAAGCTGGTCCAACGGCTTCGGGTGGGGGACGTGGTTGGGGAAATGGGCCTCCTGCGGTCGGCCCCGAGGTCGGCCACGGTGATCGGAAAGCACCCCGGCGAGCTTTTGCGGATCAACATGAAAATGATCAAACGGCTGCAGTGGCTCTATCCGCCCACGGCC
>Ga0207752_1000992_pt1 | contig 13288 bp, 6 predicted proteins | sample Pon2CUnioCityCA_6_FD_187272 | JGI IMG/M metagenome (GOLD analysis project Ga0207752, IMG submission 187272) | Marine sediment microbial community from Union City, CA, USA - Pond 2C Sediment 2 (SPAdes) | ecosystem: Environmental > Aquatic > Marine > Intertidal zone > Salt pond sediment ... | reverse complement strand
AAATGAAATCGCCGTTTTCTGGCAGCCGGGCACGGCTTCCCCACTGGATAGCAGCCAGGTCTCCGAAGGTCGCGATATCGGCACCGCCAACGCCTACAACCGTGCGTTAAACGACCAGTCGCTCACCTTCAAGGTCGATGCACAGGATGAAATTGTGGATGAGCAAACCGGCAGTCATTGGAACGTGTTGGGTAAAGCTACCAGTGGAGAGCTGGCCGGCGAGCAATTGGAACCGGTGATCGCAATCAACCACTTCTGGTTCTCGTGGGCGGCATTCAAACCCGAAACGCGCATTTACCAGTAGGGCAGGTCTAGGGATGGGTTGTGGAATGCGAGTTTGGTTATCGTCCTGACTTTCCAACTGAGCTTCCTTTCAAAAGGTCCCCAGCAGATTCCGTTGACAGTGTTGAAAGGTCCACAAAAGATAATGAAATCTTAGCTTAAATCAAACCCTATGGCTGGTATGATAGGGTCGCAAGAGAAGCTTTCTGACCGGACATGTCTGGTCAGAAAGCGGTCACAGGTAAATGGCTGGTGCATTAAATTCCGATTTCTGTTTTCCCTCGGCGTCAGCGCTCGCTGGTTAACTTCACTAAAACTTGACGATGTGGCCTTATCCGGTCTATATATTCATACTTTTCCTGTTCGCGACGACAACCTTTATCCTGGCTGCCACGCTTTACCGGCAAGGGGTACACAACTGGCTTTTTGATCTAAAACGCATGGCCAGAAACACGCTCCTGGATCAGATGAGTGAAGGCGTCTTCGTGCTGGACGAAAGTGAGCGCATTGTCGACGCTAACCAAAAGGTCTGCCAGATTCTCGACCGGTCCGCCATGCAATTAATTGGGCGAGAAGCCCAGGAAATCATCCCCGACTGGGAGATTCTATGGACCGGCGCTTCACGCTTGAGCCCCGCCTCTCGAGAAACTGCGATCAAAGATGGAGACCGGCTCTACCGTTACTACGAACTGCGCGCTTCGCCCATCCAAGACCAGGCTGGTGAATTTACAGGCCGGCTGGTAATCTGGCGAGATATCACCAAACAAAAACTCACTGAGCAGGCTTTAAAAGCCAGCGAGAAAATTTACCGGCAGTCTGTGGAAAGATCGCCAAACCCCATTTTCTCCGTCGATCAGGAAGGCTATATCCTGACCTGGAATCAGGCTTGCGAACAGGTCTTCCAACGCGGCCAAGAAATCGTGGGCGAGAAATATTACCCGATATTGCTGGAGGAGGCGAGCGCTAATGACGCCGAAACGCTACTCAGAGAGGTGTTCAAACACAAGCGCTCCTTCTCCGATCTGGACTTGACATTCAAATCGTCCGCGGGTGAAGTGCGGCATACCCTTTCGCGCCTCTACCCACTCCTCAATCAAGCTGGGGCGGTTAAGGCGGTAGTTTTTGCCAATACCGATATTACAGAGTTGCGGCGGACCGAGAAAGCGCTCAGGCGCCAGTTGGAGGAATTGACGGTTCTCCATCAAGTAGCTACAGCCTGTGTCCAGTCCATCCATGAAGACGAGCTGATCGAACGGGTTACCGACATTCTTGGAGAAACCTTATATCCCCAGAATTTCGGGGTGCTACTGGTACAAGAGCCCTCGGGGAAGCTTGGATTCCACCCATCGTACCGGGGCCTGCCCGATGAATATAAACAGTTCCAGTTATCTCCCAGCGTGGGCATTACCGGGAAAGTCGTCAAAACGGGCACGCCGCTATTGGTCTCGGATGTGCGGGGCAATGGCGATTACGTCCGTTTTTATTTTGAGACCCGCTCCGAATTGTGCGTGCCGATAAAAATTGGGGAGCGGACGATTGGCGTGATCAACGCCGAAAACAACCAGCCGGCTGCCTACAGCGATGAAGATAAACGCCTGCTCACTACGCTTGCTAGCCAGTTGGCGACTGCCATTGACCGGTTGCGAGCCGAAGCTACCGAACGGCAGCGCGTCCAAGAGCTATTGGCGATCACACGCATCAGTCACGAAATCACCTCCAAGCTCGACCGGCAAGAAGTGCTAGATTCAATCGTGCTGCATGCCACCAGAATTTCGAATTCAGATGCCAGTGGGGTTTTCATAGCCCGGCCGGACGGAAAATTTTACCTTGTCGCCACTTATGGCGTCGGGAACGAATTTGTTCAAACCGTAAATGCGGAAGGAGTTCCTGCTCAAGGGTCTGCAGTCGGGCGAGCGATCTCCAAACGACGTCCTGTGCATATCGCCGACGTTCAACAGGACTCTGAATATGCAATCCATCATCTGGCTGCCCTGGAAGGCATCCGGGCAATTCTGGCACTACCGTTGATGCAGGGTGATGAGAGTGTGGGCGGAATCGTGCTCTGGCGCAGACAGCCCCATCATTTCACCGTTGAAGAAGAAATATTTCTCCAGGCCTTAGCCCAGCAAAGCGTAAATGCCGTGGAAAACGCTCGCTTGTTCGAGGCGGAGCGAGAGCAGCGCAAACTGGCCGAAGCCATGCGCGAAATTGGGACGGCATTGAGTGCCAGCCTCGACCTGAATACTGTACTGGACCGCCTGCTGGACCAGGCTGCCCGGCTGGCGCCTTACGACGCCGCCAGTGTATTAATGGTCGAAGGGGATCAGGCCCGCCTGGCTCGCACAGTTGGCATCGGCCCTTTTCACTTAAATCTTGAAGATGAACGCTCCCCTGTATTCTATATCCCAGAGACGCCCAATCTCAGACAATTGGTCGAAACCCGGCGCCCATTGATTATCGACGACATCCAAAATTACACCCAATGGCGCCATCGCGATCTGTCCAATCACACGCACTCCTGGATTGGCATTCCTGTAATCAATCAAAATCAGGTGGTTGCACTTTTCACATTAGACAAGATGGAGCCAAATTTTTACCGGCCAGAACACGCTGAACGTCTTTCCGTTTTTGCAGGCCAGGCCGCGCTGGCTTTGCAGAACGCACGCCTTTTCGAAGAAGCCCAGGCGCGGGCCACACAAATGGAAGCGCTAAACGCAGTGGTCGCTGCTGCGGCGGCTGCCACCGATTTACAGCAGTTTCTTCAAACCACACTTGGCCGCATTCTACAAGCCTTAAACCTTGAAGCTGGTGGCATCCGTATCCGCCAACAAGAGGCCGCCCAAAATCTACCCTCTGGGTTAGCCTGGCACCATAATAATCCCCAGAAGAAACACGATTTTAGGGCCCCACGCATCCTCGACCTCTCAGATCAAAACGCCCCCTCCAGGCAAGATATATCTCCGGGCTGGGAACAAGCAGGCATCCGCTCCGGTTTATGGGCGCCGGTATTATCCAACGGGACCGTATTGGGTGAAATCTTTCTGGTTACCCGCAAGCCGCGTAGATGGGTAGGGGATGAATTGGCCTTGGTGGAGCTCATCGGACGCCAGTTGGGAGCTGTGGTTGAGCGACTGGAGTTGCTGGAAGAGACTCAGAGGCGCCTCGAAGAAGTCACCTTATTGAGTAAAGTCATCACCCTGACCGCCACTGCCAACGATATGTCATCGGCTCTGAATCAGCTCTGCCGGGAAGTGGCTCATTTTTTTAAAGTGGATCAAGCGGGTTTTGCGCTGCTTAACCCGGATCGTACACAAGCCGAAGTCATTGCTGAGTACCGGTCGGAAGGACGCCCCAGCGCCTTAGGGTTACACATCCCCATGCGTGATAACCATTCCATGGATTACATCCTCAACCAGAAAAGATCTTTGGCCATCACCGATGCGTTGAACGATCCACTGCTCTTTTCGATCCGAGGGATCATGCTCGACCGGGAAGTAGCTTCAATCCTGTTGGTCCCAATCCTCATGGGGCAAGAGGTCATAGGCACCCTGGGGTTGGATTCCCTGAAGCCGCGCCAATTCACGCCTTCCGATGTGGAGTTGATGGAAAATATTGCCCGGCAGATTAGCCAGGCGCTTGAGCGTTTGCAGCTCTTTGACAAAGTGAGCGAACACGCCAACCAGATGGCCTACCTGGCTTTGCTCAGTGAGAATTTGAACAGGCCGCTCACCACGGAAGAGGTGCTGCAGGGCATTGGTGAAGGCGCCTTGGCTTTATCCGAAGCGGACGGAGCCGCAATTTTTATCCGTTCGAGCGGTAATGGCATTACATGTCCCTGGTTTTTGGAACTTTCAACGGCTTATATCCAAGAAATATTGAACATTGCACCTGAACTCGCCGGTGCACAATGGATTCAACAAGCAGAGCCGTTATTAATTCCGGACATCGACGAACTGGGGCCAGACTCGATGCTGCGGCCTATAGCAATCAAGGAGTCTTATCGCGCATTGGGCATCTGGCCGTTGGTTTATGAAGGCCGGGCAGTCGCCGCCGCTGCCTGTCACTATAAGAAACCTGTAGTCTGGTCCGAAAATCGGCGCGACGTGATGATGGCCTTCGCTCGGCAGGCCGCCGTAGCGCTGCAAAATGCCCGCTTGTTTGAGGAAACTCGCCGTCGCGCCGCCCAACAGGAAGCCCTGAATGCGGTCATCGCCGCTGCCGCGGCTGCCCCCGCGGTTCAGGACTTGCTCGAAACTGTTCTGAGCTTGATCTTAGCTGCCCTGGAAGTTCGACACGGCGGCGTATGGGTCAAAGGGCATCACGCCATTCGGGGCTTGCCTGAGGATTTCGATCAAATTAGCAAGCGCATACTGGAAGCGAATCAGGCTGAACCGTCCCAAACGTTGGCCATCGTAGACTGGTCACAAATAGATAGCCAGGCGAAATTGACGGCAGATTTGCTGGAACACGATATCCTCGCTTCGCTAACAGTCCCCATCATTTCTGAGGCAAGCCCGATCGGCAGTTTATGTGTGGCCGACGAACTACCCCGCTCCTGGTCAAAAGAAGAGATCGATCTGGTGGAGTCCACCGGTCGCCAGATTGGTGGAGCGGTTGAGCGCCTGGATTTATTGGCAAAATCACAGGAACAGGCCCGCCAAGTCCAACAGATTATGGATACCGTCCCAGAGGGTGTGATCCTGCTCAATGCTGGTCAGGAAGTGCTACTGGCGAACCCGGCTGCCCAGGAATATCTGGCAGATTTAACCCAGCGCGCGGGCTCAGGGCAGCCGTTGAAGTATTTGGGCGAATTCCCGGTCAAGGAACTGCTCAATCCGAATGCGGAAACCACCTGGGTTGAAATGGAGACGCTCGAGCCTCCAAAAAGGTTCTTTGAAATTGCCGCCCGGCCTGTAGATACACAGAATGAGAGCACGGGATGGGTGCTGGTGATCCGGGACGTCACCCAGGAGCGGGACAATCAGAACCGCATTCAAATCCAGGAACGCCTGGCAACCGTTGGCCAGCTTGCAGCCGGCATTGCCCACGATTTTAACAATATCATGGCGGCTATCGCTGTATACGCTGATCTATTGCTCATGGACAGCAATCTGGCAAAAAATGAGCAGGAGCGCCTGTCGATTATCAAGCAGCAGATCAATCGCGCCACCAGCCTGATACGCCAGATCCTGGATTTTAGCCGGCGCTCAGTCATGGAGCAAAGCACCCTGGACCTGCTTCCATTTGTAAAAGAATTAGACAAACTTCTCAGGCGTGTACTTCCGGAGAACATCCGCTTGGAGTTTGATTACCAACCGGGCACTTATCTGATCCGAGGAGACCCAACCCGGCTGCAGCAAGTCTTTATGAATCTGGCCGTCAACGCTCGTGATGCCCTGCCTGAGGGCGGCAGCTTGAAATTCAAGCTGGACAGCTTAGTAGTCCAGCTCGATCATCCGCCCAGCCATCAAGAGCTGTCTGCGGGACGATGGATCCGTATTACGGTTCAGGACACGGGCATTGGGATCTCGCCGGATGTACTACCGCACATCTTCGATCCCTTCTTTACCACAAAACCTGTGGGCGAGGGAACCGGATTGGGTCTGGCACAGGTTTACGGCATCGTTAAACAGCATAATGGCAGCATCAATGTTGACAGCCAGCCCGGACAGGGGAGTACATTTACGATCGATCTACCCGCACTGGATATCGCTTTGCGCACCATTACACCTGAAGATAATATGGAGGACCTGTGGGGAGCAGGCGAGACGATCCTGGTCGTTGAAGATGATGAGGTCACTCGTAAGGCGCTGAAGTCGCTATTGGAAGCTCAGAACTACCGCGCCCTGGAAGCCGCCAACGGCTTCCAGGCCTTACAAATGTACGATCGGGCGAGCGAGCACCTCGCGCTGGTGATCAGTGATATTGTCATGCCTGAAATGGGGGGCATGACCCTTTACCGGAAGTTGAAAGAAAAACGGCCGGAGATAAAAGTGCTTTTCGTCACCGGACATCCCATGGATATAGAAGACCAGACGATGCTGGAGGTGGGCAGTATTCCCTGGATTGCCAAACCATTTTCATCCCGACAAATTTTGGGCCTTATTAAGAGCCTGTTGCTAGATCCTGTCTAGCCCTCATCGTCCCGCTCTTTGGCGGCCTTCCCAGCTTCCATCCGCGCCCGGCGAAGAAATGCGGGAGTGTTCAAATTCCTTTCTAATAAATAAGTCAGATAATGGTGCATTAGATCTTCCAGCTCACGCTTCAATGTAGGTGTGAGTTGGGCCCGCGCCGCAACCGGAAATGTGCTGCGTTGAAAATGACGCAGGTACTTCAGCGCGTTCATCGAGACAGGCCGGGCGCCTGGATATCCCCGGCCGCATCTCGGGCATAATACGCCGCCCAGTTCAGCAGAAAAATACTGATCTTCTGGGCGGATCTCTTTACCACAGCGGATACATTCGAACAATTGCGGGCGAAATCCGATCAAATCCAGCAAACGCATTTCGTAATACCGTACCACCAGATCAGGGTCCAAAGCGGCGCTCAGACGCGCCAGGGTGTCCGTCAGCAGACGGTATAAAGCGCGATTCTCGCCCTCTTCATAGGTGAAACGGTCGATTAATTCAACCACATAAGCAGCATAAGTAGTCAGCAAAAGTTCGTCGCGTACGGGCTGGTACGCTTCAACGCTTTCGGCCTGGGTGACAATATACAGGTCGCGCCCGCGCGCCAATTGCAGATTCACGCGCGTGAAAGGCTCCAGGTGGCCCGCCTTGCGTGAACGCGGTTTGCGCACGCCCTTGGCGATGGCGCGTATTTTCCCCAATTCCCTGGAGAACAGAAACAGAAAACGGTCCGCCTCCCCCCAATCATTGTGGCGCAGTACGACCGCTTCTACTCGCAAAGATCGAAAGCGAGATGGCATGCTGGGATTATATCAGGCGGTTGAACAGGTAGATTAATGCCTGTTAATGCCGTTTTGTTGACGTGCAAGTACCCATCTGGTAGAATCACCCCCGCCCGGAGCGTTGTACCCTTCGCCCGGGCGAAAACCGCGAGGCACGCGGTAAAAACTCTATTAGTTTGAAAGGGCTTGAAAACATGAAAGTATTACTGATCAAGGACGTTTACAAGTTGGGTCACGCCGGCGACGTCAAAAAAGTGGCCGATGGATATGGCCGAAACTATTTGCTTCCACAAGGTTTGGCTGTTTTAGCCACCCCGGGCGCAGTCAAGCAGGCCGAGCATATCCGCAAGCAAGCTGCAGTCGAACGCGCCATCCTGAACAAGGAAATGAGCGGCGTTGCTGAGATCATCTCCGATCTCGTGCTCACTTTCCCCGCTAAAGCGGGTGAAACCGGCAAGTTGTACGGCTCGGTTACCACCCAGATGATCGCCGATGCAATTCAAGAAGAGACCGAGGTCGAGGTGAACCGGCGCGATATCGATACCGAGCCGATCCGAAACCTGGGCGAGCATAAGGTCAACGTTCGCCTGACGGTCGACTTGATTCCAGAAATCACGGTGATCGTTCACCGTGAGGGTGAAAAACCTACGCTGCCTGGTGAAGAACCAGAAGAAGCTCCCGAGGAAGAGGCTCAAGAGCCCGCTGCGAGCGAAGCACCGGAAATGGAAGCGGTTGCGGAGGCTGAAACCGTGGATGTCGAGGAGTTGGTTGATACGGAGACACCAGAATCCGTGGGGCAAGCTACGGAAGCTGAAACAGAGGTAGAAGGTGCTCAAGGAGCACAAGCTGAAGCAGAACAAGCTGAAGCAGAAGAATAGGACCCCTGAATCAAGCTCGAATAGTTTTGTTATCCCATCACCGGCCTTGGATTAATGGCGGCGGACCACGTCCTAAGGACGCAGGCGTTAGCGGATCAGACGGACGACCTCCCCGCCCCATGCACCGGGGCCGGTTTTTCATCCCCTAAATCTCATGCAGGAAAGCACAGGTCAAAAGCTCCGGCAGACGCGTCAAGCGCAATCATTGTCCCTGGAAGAAATCGCCCGGGAAACGCATATGCGCGTGCACTATCTGCGTGCGCTTGAAGAAGGGGATTATGAATCGATCCCCTCTATGGCTCAGGCGCGCGGTTTTTTGCGCTCTTATGCCGAATTCCTGCACCTGGATCCAGAGCCACTGCTGAAAGGCATGGATGGTACACCCGTCCAGGTAGAAACTGCCAGCGATGAGGCTCTCGAGCCGGATGAAAAGACGCCCGCACAGGACAACCCGCTGCACGAAGAAGCGGGGGCGATTTTTAAAGAAGTCGGCCAGCGCATGAAGACCCATCGTGAACTGCTCGGGCTTTCGCTGGACGACGTCGTCCGCCATACCCATTTGCGGCGGCATTATCTGGAAGCCCTGGAGGACGGCGCCATCGATCTGCTGCCGTCACCGGTCCAGGGCAGGGGTATGTTGAACAATTACGCCACCTTCCTTGGGATGGATCCGGATGCCGTCCTGCTGCGCTTTGCAGAAGGATTGCAGGCCGGGTTGGCTGCCAAACAAGCCGATCGCTTACCGGTCAGCGAGCGAGGTAATCTTACCCGACCCCGACCCCGTCTGCCCGGGCTCTCCCTGCCGCCCTTCCTGCGGCGTTTGCTCTCTAACGATATTTGGATCGGCGGGCTGCTGGCTGTTTTTCTGTTGGGTTTTGCACTATGGGGCGCGATTCGAATTTTTAGTATCCGCTCCGCCGAATCCCCCTCCCCGACGGCGCCTTCGATCGCCGAAGTCTTGCTAACCACGGAAACCGCCACCCCGACCCAAACCCCCACGCCGGTCACGCCAACTGCTATCCCAGGACCGTTCGTGCTCCCTTCCACCCAGGTGGAGGACGAGCAAAGCACCGCCGAAGTGACCCTGCCGGCAGACAGCGGCCAGGGCGTCCAGGTTTACGTCACAGTAAACCAGCGTGCCTGGATGCAAGTCAAAGTGGACGACGAAGTCGAGTTTGAAGGCCGGGTCCTGCCGGGCAACGCCTATTCCTTTGCCGGAGACGAGCAGATCAGCGTACTCACCGGCAACGGTGCAGCCTTACAGATTTTCTTCAACCAACAAGACCAGGGCTTGATGGGTGCGTTCGGCCAGGTCATCAACCGGGTGTATACCCAGGAAGGCATCCAGACGCCAACCCCGACCATTACACCAACCAGCACTCGCACGCCGCGGCCTTCGCCCACATCTCGCCCAACGGCTACTCCCAGACCCGGCACGGCCACTGTACCGGCCCTGCCCTAAATCTGCCTTTCGGCTGAGCTGGGGAGACAATCTTGCATTATCGAATTCGTTCGAGAAAAAACGTCCACACAAGCTAAATTATAGATTACAGGTATATTTTATGAGTGACAAGACATTTCATTTGGTTTCCTTAGGCTGCTCCAAGAACACGGTCGATTCCGAATCCATGGCCCAGCTCATGGTGGGTTCCGGCTATAAAATCGAATTGGACCCCACCAAAGCCGACGTACTGATCGTCAATACCTGCGGTTTTATCGGCCCTGCGAAAGAGCAATCGCTGCAGGTGCTCGCAGAACTCGCCACCCAAAAAGGTGAGCGGCAGATTCTGATTGCAGCCGGCTGTCTGACCCAGCGCTACGGGGCAGAAGTCGCTCGCCAGGTGCCGGGGATCGACGGTATTTTAGGAACCCGGCGCTGGATGGATATCGTCCAGGTAGTAGACCAATTGCGCGGCGGCAAACACCTCAAGACTCTCTACCACCTTCCCGAGACGCCGACCATCGGGACGGATGAGGGCGACACGCTGCGAGTAGCCGTGCAGGGCGGCAGCGCCTATGTCAAAATCGCGGACGGTTGCCGCAGGCCGTGCGCATTCTGCGCAATTCCACTGATCAAAGGCACCGCTGTGAGCCGGCCGGTGGAATCGATTCTCAACGAGGCGCGCGCCCTGCAGGATTTGGGCGTGCGCGAAGTGATGCTGATCGCACAGGACACCAGCGACTACGGGCACGATCTAGGCATCAAAAACGGCCTGGCGGAGCTGTTGGAAAAACTGGTGCAAGCCGCGCCCGGCATCGATTGGTTTCGCATCCTATACGCCTATCCTGGCTACGTAACCGACCGGCTGATCGAGGTGATGGCGGAACACGATCAAATTCTGCCCTACCTGGACATGCCGCTGCAGCACGCCCACCCGGCGACTTTGAAACGCATGCGCCGGCCCGCCAATATTGACTGGGTGTATGAAACGCTGCACAAAATGCGCTCCCGCATGCCGGATCTGGCCCTACGCACGACTTTCATCGTCGGATACCCGGGAGAAACGGAGGAGGAATTCCAAGCGCTGCTGGACTTCGTGAACGAAATCCGCTTCGATCGGGTCGGCGCGTTCCAATTTTCTTTTGAGCCCGGCACTGCCAGCGAGGCCTTGGGCGACCCGGTGCCCTCGGAGGCTAAGCAAGAACGCTACGAGCGCCTGATGGCGCTGCAGCAAAACATTTCATTGGAAATCAACCAATCCTTCGTCGGAAGAACCATGCCGGTTTTGATCGACGGCTATGGGGATGGCATTAGCGTTGGGCGCACCTACCGCGATGCCCCTGAAATTGACGGCATGGTGGTCATTGAAGGGGAAATCCCCACCGGCGAGATTGTGCCCGTGCGGATCAATGGCGCTATGGCCTACGATTTAAGCGGCGTGGTGGAGACCAGCCAGCAGGTCATCTCCGCCGATCTAAGCGTTCTTCCCGATTAAAGAGGCGCGCATACCGGCCGCTGTGACAGACTGCAACAAGGAAGAGTAAATGCTCACTTTCAACACACCAGAAGTTGAATTCGTTTTCAATGCCGTGCGCCAAGCTTCCCAACTGGTCCAATGCGTCCAGGAAGAGATGATCTCTCCTGCGCTGACCAAAAATGACCGCTCCCCAGTCACCGTGGCAGATTTCGCCTCGCAAGCCTTGATCGGCCGCCTGCTCAGCCAAACCTTTCCTGATGACCCACTGGTCGGCGAAGAGGACTCGCAGGTTCTGCGCGACCCCGCCCAAGAATCCACACTGGAACAGGTAACCGGCTTCGTTAAGCGCTATCTGCCTGAGGCGGACAACCGCTCGGTTTGCGAATGGATCGACCACGGCCGGGCGCAGGCCTCCAGCCGCTTCTGGACCCTGGATCCCATCGATGGGACGAAAGGTTTCCTGCGAGGGGATCAATATGCAGTTGCACTGGCCCTGGTGGTCCAGGGACAGGTACAGGTCGGGGCGCTTGGGTGCCCGAATTTGAGCGCAGCCTATCGCACCGAACCACAGGGTCCCGGCTCTTTGATCATCGCCGTGCGAGGCCAGGGAACTTGGCTCACGTCCATTAAAAATCCTGGCGATTTCACACAACTGCACGTTTCCGCCTGCCAGAATGCCAGGCAGGCGCGCATCTTGAGATCGTTTGAATCCGGCCACACCAACGTGGATCAAATTGACGAGTTTGCCAGGGCATTGGGTGTCCAGGTAGAGCCTATCCGCATGGACAGCCAGGCCAAATACGCCCTATTGGCAGCCGGAAAAGGCGACTTGATCTTGCGGCTGCTCTCGCCCGCCAAGCCAGATTACCGCGAGAAAATCTGGGACCAAGCTGCCGGGTCTCTGGTGCTGCAAGAGGCCGGCGGCCGTATCAGCGACCTGCAGGGCAGGCCGCTGGATTTTACAACCGGGTACAGACTGGCCAATAACCGCGGCATCCTGGCATCTAACGCTGATCTGCATCCCGCCGCATTGCAAGCTCTGCAAGCTATCGGAGCCTAGCGCGGCTCAAATTCCTTTCGCTTTCCTTATGACCAGAGCTGATCGTTTCGCTGTTTTTTTGAGCCTGCTGGGCGTCTTGGCTGCCTTCCTGGTCACCGACCGGGTGTTCGAGCGCATGGCTCACATCGAAGATGAAATGGCTTACGTATGGCAGGCGCAGGCCATCTCCAGAGGTCACTTGACGCTGCCCTCGCCCCCTGAAGAGGAGAGCTTCCTGGTTCCTTTTGTGGTGGACTATAACGGGCAGCGTTTCGGCAAATATCCTCTGGGCTGGCCGGCGATGCTGGCGATTGGCATCCGGCTGGGCATCCGCAGCTTGATCAACCCGCTCCTGGCTGGGCTGGGCATTTGGCTGACTTACCGCCTGGGCAAGAAGACCTTTAGCGAGACGGTGGGTCTATTGGCTGCCGGGCTCACCTTGACTTCCCCTTTCTTTTTAATGAATTCCGGCTCGCTCTTATCGCACCCGTTTGGTCTGGTGTTGAGTGCTGCCTTTGTGATGGCCTGGATGGATGCCTTCGGACTGCCCGGTTCCACTAGCCCGTCAGGACCACGTCTGTGGATGTACACCATTACAGCCGGCCTGACTCTGGGGGTGCTGGCGCTAACCCGCCCGCTGACTGCCATTGGCATTGGCCTGCCCTTCGGTTTACATGGCCTGTATCTGCTGGTGCGCGGCGACTCCCGCACGCGCATGCGCCTGCTCGTCCTGGGAGGCATCGCCCTCGGGTTGGCTTCTCTGCACTTCGTCTGGCAATATGCGGTTACCGGGGATCCACTGCTCAACCCATACACGCTCTGGTGGGATTACGATAAAGTTGGCTTCGGCCCCGGCGTAGGCCGCAGCGAAATCGGCCATACGCTGCATAAGGCCTATATCAACACGCGTTTCAGTTTGCGGGGCGGCCTGCGGGACCTATTTGGTTGGGGTACGTTCTCCTGGATCTTCTTACCCTTCGGTTTGCTAGCCTTGATTCGCTTAAGATCGAAACGAGAAAATCTTCGCAATGCTCTTTTAGTCAGCAGCGTTTTCCCCGCGCTGGTGCTTGTTTACCTGGCCTATTGGATTGGCTCGTGGCTTTTTGGGCCGCGTTACTACTACGAGGGTCTGTACAGCCTGACCATTTTAAGCGCGGCCGGCATTGCCCTGCTAGCCGGCTGGCCGCTCACCAACGATGAAACCTGGCCCGATTACACGGGCTGGCGCATGGGACGTCCGCTGGCGATCACAGCCCTGATA
>Ga0207752_1000991_pt1 | contig 13295 bp, 11 predicted proteins | sample Pon2CUnioCityCA_6_FD_187272 | JGI IMG/M metagenome (GOLD analysis project Ga0207752, IMG submission 187272) | Marine sediment microbial community from Union City, CA, USA - Pond 2C Sediment 2 (SPAdes) | ecosystem: Environmental > Aquatic > Marine > Intertidal zone > Salt pond sediment ... | reverse complement strand
CTCCGAGAGCCTGGACCTGGCCGGCGGCAGCGCCAGTCGCACGCTGCGCGAGATGCGCCAGCGCTATCCCTACCCGCCGCTGGCGGTGGATGAACACGCAGATATCAATGCCGAGGAGCTGCTCGAGCGCGTGGCCCGCGACGAGGCCGAGTACGCGGTGGTCAGTTCGACCGCGATGCAGGTGCTGCAACACGTCTTTCCGGAGCTGCGAGTGGCCTTCGAACTGCCGCAAAAGCGCCGCCTGGCCTGGGGGTTCCAGCGTCTGGATGGCGACGACAGCCTGTTCCGGCTGGCCAACGAATTCATCGATGGCATCCGCGCCAACGGCCGTCTGACCCAGTTCATCGAGCGCTACTACGGCCACGTGCGCGAGTTCGACTACGCCGGCACGCGGCTGTACATGAAGCGCATCGAGAAGCGCCTGCCCGAATATCGCGAGCTGTTTCGCGAGGTGGCCGCAGAGCACGGCCTGGACTGGCGGCTGCTGGCGGCCATCGCCCACCAGGAATCGCAGTGGGACCCGCGCGCCGTATCGCCCACCGGGGTGCGCGGCATGATGATGCTGACCCGCGCCACCGCCGGCCAGCTGGGCATCGAGAACCGCCTCGACCCGGAGCAGAGCGTGCGCGGCGGCGCGCGCTACCTGATCGGCATCCGCGAGCGACTGGCCGAGGAGATCGTCGAACCGGATCGCACCTGGATGGCGCTGGCCGCCTACAACGTCGGTTACGGCCATTTGCGCGATGCACAGAAGATCGCGGTGGCGCGCGACATGGATCCGTACAAATGGATCGATGTGCAGGAGTGCCTGCCGCTGCTGTCCAAGCGCCGCTGGTACAGCGAGCTGCCGCACGGCTACGCGCGCGGCCGCGAGCCGGTGGTCTACGTGCAGAATATCCGCCGCTATTACGACATCCTCGTCTGGCACACCGATCGCGAGCGCGAGCACCGCGAGGCGGGCATCGACAGCGTGGTGCGGCGCGCGCGCTGAGATTACCCGGCCATCGCCCGGCCATCGCCCGACAAGTCGCCCGGCGAGCGTTCCCGCCCCCGGCGCTTGGCCGTATAATCGCGCCCCTTTGACAACCGCCCCGCCCGGAGAAACCCATGTCCGACCTGCAAAGCGTCATCGAAACCGCTTTCGAAAACCGCGCCGAGATCACCCCGAGCACTGCCGGCACTGAGCTGCGCGATGCCGTTGAAACCGCCATCGGCATGCTCGACAGCGGCCAGGCCCGCGTCGCCGAGCAGCGCGGCGTCGGCGACTGGGTGGTCAATCAATGGCTGAAGAAAGCCGTGCTGCTGTCCTTTCGCATCCGCGACAACGAGCCGCTGCCGGCCGGTGGCTTCAGCCAGTTTTACGACAAGGTGCCGACCAAGTTCGCCGACTGGAGCGCTGAACAGTTCGCCGCCAGCGGGGTGCGCGTGGTGCCGCCGGCGGTGGCGCGCAAGGGCAGCTTTGTCGCGCCCAATACGGTGCTGATGCCGAGCTACGTCAACATCGGCGCCTACGTCGACAGCGGCACCATGGTCGATACCTGGGCCACCGTCGGTTCCTGCGCGCAGATCGGCAAAAACGTGCATCTGTCCGGCGGCGTCGGCATCGGCGGCGTGCTCGAACCGCTGCAGGCCGGGCCGACGATTATCGAGGACAACTGCTTTATCGGCGCGCGCTCGGAGGTGGTCGAAGGCGTGGTGGTGGAAGAGGGCGCGGTGATCTCGATGGGCGTGTACATCGGCCAGAGCACGCGCATCTACGACCGCGAAAACGATCAGATCATCTACGGCCGCGTGCCGGCCGGCTCGGTGGTGGTCTCCGGCAATCTGCCGTCCGAAAATGGCAAGTACAGCCTGTACTGTGCGGTGATCGTCAAGCGCGTCGACGAAAAGACCCGCAGCAAAGTCGGCATCAACGAGCTGCTGCGCAGCATCGACTGATCGCCGCGCAGCGGCCGGCGACACACGGGGCCCACATGCTGACCCTCTACGGCATCAACAACTGCGACACGGTCAGAAAGGCCCGCAAGTGGCTGGCCGATCACGCCGTCGAATACCGCTTTCACGACTACCGCGCCGACGGCCTGGACGAAACCACGCTGCGCGGCTTTGTCGAGCAGGCCGGCTGGGAACTGCTGCTCAACCGACGCGGCACTACCTGGCGCAAGCTGGATGAGTCGGTACGCGACAGCGTCGATGAAGCCAGCGCCATCGCGCTGATGCTGGCGCAGCCGGCGCTGATCAAACGCCCGCTGCTGATCGGCGGGCAGGGCATCGAGGTCGGTTTTCGCGCCGAGCGCTACGCGGAGCTGTTCGCCGGCTGATTTCCGGCCGCCAGATCCGGTTATTTCCCCGCCGCGCGCACGGCTTATGCGTGTCTGCTGCTGCGGGATCAGCGGAGAAAACCGATGCGCAGCAGTAAAGTCATCCACGTCGTCTCCTGCCACGCCGAGGGCGAGGTCGGCGATGTCATCGTCGGCGGCGTCGCACCGCCACCGGGCGACAGCATCTGGGCCCAGTCGCGCTGGATTGCGCGCGATCAGACGCTGCGCAATTTCATCCTCAACGAGCCACGCGGCGGGGTCTTCCGCCACGTCAATCTGCTGGTGCCGGCGATCCACCCGGAGGCGCAGATGGGCTGGATCATCATGGAGCCGGTGCACACTCCGCCGATGTCCGGCTCGAATGCCATGTGCGTGGCCACGGTGCTGCTGGAGACCGGCATTCTGGCGATGGCAGAGCCGCTCACCGAGCTGACGCTGGAGGCGCCCGGTGGGCTGGTGCGGGTGCGCGCCGACTGCCGCGCCGGCCGGGTCGAGCGCCTCACGGTGCAGAATGTGCCGTCCTTCGTCGATCGCTTGGACGCGCACGTCGAGGTCGCCGGGCTGGGCACGCTGCGCGTCGATACCGCCTACGGCGGCGACAGCTTCGTGATGATCGACGCCGCCGACCTCGGCTTCGCCATCGCCGCGGACGAGGCCCGCGAGCTGGCCGAAACCGGGGTGCGCATCAGCCACGCCGCCAGCGAGCAGCTCGGTTTCCGCCAACCGCAGAACCCGGACTGGGCGCACATCTCCTTTTGTCAGTTCGCCGGCCCGCTGCAGCGCGACGCTGACGGCGTGCTGGCGATGCGCAACACGGTGGCCATCGAGCCGGGCAAGCTGGATCGCTCGCCCACCGGCACCGGCGTCTCGGCGCGCATGGCGCTGCTGCGTGCGCGCGGCCGGATGGCGGTCGGCGAACGCCTGCGCATGCGCTCGGTGATCGACTCGCAGTTCACGGGGCGCATCGACGCCGATTGCCAGCTCGGCGGGCGAGCGGCTATCGTGCCGAGTATCAGCGGCCGCGCCTGGATCAGCGGCACGCATCAGCACCTGCTGGACCCGGACGACCCCTGGCCCGGCGGCTACCGCGTCGCCGATACCTGGCCCGCCACTCATCACGTCAAGCGAGGAAGCGATTCGTGAACAGCCTGCCCTACATCCGCGCCGAAGACGTCGCCGGCCTGCTCGACTGGAGCACCATCACCGGCGCATTGGAGGCTGGTCACCGCCGCCCGCGCGCCGATCTCGGCGATCTGCTGCTGCAGCGTGGCGAGGATTCGATCCTCAATCGCGCCGCCTGGATCGATGGTCTCGGCATCGCGCTGAAATCGATGACCATCTTTCCCGGCAACCCGCGGCGCCAGCCGCCGCAGCCCTCTATTCAGGGCGCGATGCTGCTCTTCGACGACCACAGCGGCGCGCCGCTGGCGCTGATCGACGGCGCGTTGGTGACGCACTGGAAGACCGCCGGCGATTCGATGCTCGGCGCGCGCCTGCTGGCGCGGCCGGAGGCGCGCAGGTTGCTGATCGTCGGCGCCGGGGTGGTCGCCAGTTCACTGATCGCGGCCTGGCGCGACACCTTTCCGTGCATCGAGCAGATCCGCCTGTGGAACCGCAACCGCGCCCGCGCCGAGGCGCTGGCGGCCGAGCAGGCCGCGCTCGGGGTGGATGTCGAAGTAGTCGATGACCTGGCCGCGGCGGCCGCTGAGGCCGAGCTGATCAGCTGTGCCACCATGGCCACCGAGCCGCTGCTGCGCGGCGAGTGGATCGCTCCGGGCACCCACGTCGATCTGATCGGCGCCTTCCGCCCGGACATGCGCGAGGCCGACGACGCGCTGCTGCAAAAGGCCGAGCTGTTTGTCGATTCTCGCGAAACCACCCTCGAGGACATCGGTGAGCTGAAGATCCCGCTGGCCAGCGGGGCGATCAGCGAGGCCGATGTGCGCGGCGATTTCTACGATCTGTGCAACGCCGCACTCGGCGTCGATCTCGGCGCGCAGCCCGACTCGCTGCCCGGGCGCAGCAGCGAGGATGCGATCACTGTGTTCAAGAATGGCGGCGGCGCGCATCTGGATCTGATGACGGCGAACATGATCTACGCCGCCTGGTCGCGCTGATCGCTGATCGCTGATCGCTGATCGCTGATCGCTGATCGCTGATCGCTGATCGCTGATCGCTGATCGCTGATCGCCGCGGCGCAATTCGCGCACGGCGATAAAGTTGCGTCGCCGCAGGCCGATTCAGGCTGGTATCCCCAGATTGCCGCCCCGCGCCGATGCCCGCCCGCCGAAAAGCCGCCCCCACTGCCACCATTCTGCTGGTCGACGATGAGCCGGAGATCATCTTCGCCTGCCGCCAGGTATTGCGTCGCGAACCCTGGTGCGTGCTCACCGCCACCGATGGCGCGCGCGCGCTGGCGCTGCTGCGTCGCGAGCCGGTGGATGTGCTGGTCGCCGACGAACAGATGCCCGGCATGTCCGGCACCAGCCTGCTGGGCCGCGTGCAGAGCGAGTTTCCCGGCGTGGTGCGCATTCTGCTCACCGGACATGCCTCGCTGAACACCGCGGTGCGCGCCATCAATCTCGGCGGCGCCTTCCGCTTTCTGGAAAAACCCTGCTCGCCGACGCTGCTGTGCAGCACCCTGCACGAGGCCGTCGAGCTGCGCCGCGGCGCTGTCCTTGTCGATTGGGAGCCACAGGCTCGCGCGCTGCTCAGCGAGCGCGAGCGACAGGTCGCCGAGTTGCTGGTCGGCGGGCAGCGCGTCGCCGGCGTCGCAGATCAGCTGCAACTGAGCCGGCACACGGTGCGCAATCATCTGAAATCCATCTTCGCCAAGCTGCAGGTTCACTCGCAGGCTGAACTGGTGGCCCGGGTGCGTCGTCGTTGAGCGGCGCTTGGCTGCCGGCCGGCGGGCATCGCCCCGGTGCGGATCGGGCCAGGCGCATGACCTGTTTTTGGTCATGCGCGATGGCGTGTGGCGGCCGATAGTCTGTTTGTCACGTGGCGCGCAAGGGGCGACGCCAGTACCGGAGGCGGTGAATGAAGGGCGTAGTGTTCAATATCTTCGAGGATTTCATCAGCGACGGCTGGGGCGATGCCGCCTGGGAAGCGCTGCTCGGTAGCTGCCCGCGGCACGCCAGCGGGCCGTACGTCGGCCCCGGCACCTACCACGATGCGGATCTGGCCGCGCTGCTCGAAGGCGCCTGCACCCGATTCGATATCACCAGCGCGGACGCGCTGCGCGCCTTCGGCCGCTACATGCTGCCGGCGCTGGTCGGGCGCTACCCGGCGTTCATCGAAGCGCACGATGCGCCGAAGGACTTCCTGCTTTCCGTCGAGTCGGTGATCCACAGCGAGGTGCGCAAGCTGTACCGGGATACCCGGCTGCCGTCTTTTACCTACCACGACACCGGTGCCGACGAGCTGCGCATCGACTACCGCTCGCCGCGCCGCCTCTGCCATCTGTTCGAGGGACTGATCGATGGCGTCAGCAGGCACTACGGCGTGCCGATCCGCCAGCGCCAGACGGGCTGCATGCACCACGGTGCCGACTGCTGCAGCTTCGAGCTGCAATTCGGCGCCAGATCGAGCGGGGTTTGACGACGACATGAGCGACCTGTTGCAGAAGAAGTTACAGCGCGCCCAGCAGCGCATCGAGATCCTCGAACGCATGGTCGAGGATCAGAGCCGCGATCTGTACGAAGCCAATCGCTCGCTGCGCGACGCCAACGGCTTTATGTCCGAAGTGCTCAATTCGATGGCCGGCACGCTGGTGGTCACCGACGCCGATCTCAACGTGCGTCTGGTGAATCAGGATTTCTACGCCCAGCTGGGCTACGAGCGCGACGAGGTCATCGGCCGCCCGGTGGCCGATGTGCTGCCGGAGGCGGACGACTTCCTGTTCGGCGAGAGCAGCCAGCTGTTCGAGGCGGAGAGTTACTGCCTGTGCAAGAGCGGCGAGCAGATCCCGGTGGTGCTCACCACCGGCGTCATCCAGCCCGAGGAGGACGGCGAGCAGAGCTGGCGCGGGCACATTTTCATGGCCATCGATATTCGCGAGCGCAAGGCCGCCGAAGCGCGCCTGCGCGACGCCCAGCAGCAGCTGGTGCAGGCTTCGCGGCAGGCCGGCATGGCGGACATCGCCACCGGCATCCTGCACAACGTGGGCAATGTGCTGAACAGCGTCAACGTCTCCGCCAGCCTGGTTCGCGACCGCATGCAGCGCGACCGCAGCGGCGATCTGCGCCGCCTCGCCGACCTGCTGCTGGGCCAGCGCGACAAGCTCGGCGAATTTTTCGCCAGCGATCCGCGCGCCGCCAGCGTGCCGGATTTTCTCGATCAGCTGGCCGCGCACTTCGCCGGCGAGCGCGAATCACAGCTCGGAGAAATCGCCGCGCTGATCAGCAATCTCGAACACATCAAAACCATCGTCGCCTCGCAGCAGAGCATCGCCAAGCAGGGCGGCGCCATCGAGACGCTGGAACTGCGCGAGGTCGTCGAAGCGGCGATGCGGGTCTGCGGCCACGGTCTCGATCTGGCCGGGGTGTCCATCGAGCGCGACTACAGCGACGACCAGCCGCTGCGCGCCGATCGCCACAAAATCATGCAGGTGGTCATCAACCTGCTCTCCAACGCCCGCCACGCGCTGCTCGATGCCGGCATCAGCGAGCGCCGTCTGCGGCTGCACACTTCGACCGCCGGCGGCTGCGCGCGGATCAGCATCTGCGACAGCGGCGTCGGCATCGACGCCGAACACCTGCAACGGATCTTCAAACTCGGCTTCACCACCAAGCCGGACGGGCACGGCTTCGGCCTGCATTCGAGCGCTAACGCAGCGGTCGAAATGGGTGGCCGGCTGGCCTGTCACAGCGATGGCCCCGGGCGCGGCGCCACCTTCACCCTGGAGCTGCCCATCGGCGGCGAGGAGCAAGCGGCATGAGCGCTGCAACGACGGACATCAATCGCCGCATTCTGGTCATCGACGACACCCCGGCGATCCACGAGGACATCCGCAAAGTCCTGTGCAGCGGCGGCGACGGCGGCCAGCAGCTGGATGCGCTGGCCGCATCGCTGTTCGGCGAAGCGGACACCGCGAGCACGCCGGATGCCGTCTACAACGTCGATTCCGCCGAGCAGGGCGAGGCCGGCTGCGAGATGGCGCGCCGCGCGCTGGATGCCGGCGAGCCCTATGCGATGGCCTTCATCGACATGCGCATGCCGCCGGGCTGGGACGGCCTGCAGACCATCGAACAGCTGTGGCGCATCGATCCGCAGGTGCAGGTGGTGATCTGCAGCGCCTACTCGGATCACAGCTGGAACGAGATCCAGCAGCGCCTCGGCGACAGCGATCAGCTGCTGATCCTGAAAAAGCCCTTCGATCCGGTCGAGGTCGCCCAGCTCGCCCACACCCTGACCCACAAATGGTCGGTGCAGCGCGAGATGGCGCGCCACCTGGCCGAGCTGGACGCGCGCGTCGCCGCGCGCACCCGCGAACTGAGCGAGGCCCACGAACAGCTCAAGGCCGAGGTCGAAAAATCGCGGCGCATCGAAGACGAGCTGCGCCTGGCGCAAAAGCTCGAAGCGGTTGGCCAGCTGGCCGCCGGCATCGCCCACGAGATCAACACTCCGGTGCAGTTCGTCGGCGACAGCGTGTACTTTCTGCGCGAAGCCGGCGACGACCTGCTGCGGCTGGTCGATCACTACCGCGAAGGCGTCGCAGCGCTGGCCGCGCAGCCGCAGCACGCGGCGCGGCTCGAAGCCATCGCCGAGGCCGAGGAAGAGGCCGATCTGGACTACCTGCGCGAGCAGTTGCCGCGCGCCGGCGAGCGCGCCATCAAGGGTATCGAGCGGGTCGGCGACATCGTCCGCGCGATGCGCGAGTTCTCCCACCCGGACCAGCGCGAAAAGACCCCCACCGACCTCAACAAGCTGCTGCAAAACACCCTCGCGGTGGCGCGCAACGAATACAAGTACGTCGCCGATGTGGCCACCGAATTCGCCGAGCTGCCGGAGGTGCTCTGTCACCCCGGCGAGCTGGGGCAGGTGTTTCTGAACCTGCTGGTCAACGCCGCGCAGGCCATCGGCGAGCAGCTCGAAGACGGCGGCGAGCGCGGCAGCATCGCCGTCAGCACCGCCCGCGAAGGCGATGCCGCGCTGATCTGCATCGCCGACAGCGGCGGCGGCATCCCCGAGGACATCCGCCACCGCATTTTCGAGCAGTTCTTCACCACCAAAGCGGTGGGCAAGGGCACCGGCCAGGGGCTGGCGATGGCGCGGCGGATCGTCGAGCGCCACGGCGGGCGCATCGAGTTCGACTCGCAGCAGGGCCACGGCACCACCTTCAAGTTGCGCCTGCCGCTGAACGGAAACGCGGCCGACGGCGGTCAAGCGGGGGTGGCGGCATGAGGCGCGTGCTGTTCGTCGACGACGACGTGGAGATTCTCGAAGGCTTGCAGCAGGGCATGCGCCGCCACCGCCGCAAGTGGCGCGTGGCGCTGGCCAGCGGCGCCGAGGAGGCACTCGCCGAGCTGGACCGCGAGCCGGTCGACGTGGTGGTTTCGGATATGCGCATGCCGGGCATGGATGGCGCCGATCTGCTCGGCGAGGTGCGCCGCCGCCACCCGGCGGTGATCCGCATGGTGCTCAGCGGCTACGCCGAGCGCGAAGCCTCGCTGCGGCTGGTGTCGGTGGCCCACCAGTTTTTCAGCAAGCCACTGTCCATCGATCAGCTGGAGCGCGCGCTGGATCGCAGTTACCGGCTGCGCGAACTGATCGAAAGCACCGCCATTCGCGAGCTGGTCGGTGGCATCCGCAAGCTGCCGGCGGCACCGAAGATTTACACCCAGCTCAACCAGCTGCTGGCGCGCAGCGATGTCGACGCCAACCGGGTGGCGGCGTTGATCAGCCGCGATGTCGCCCTCGCCGGCAAGTTGCTGCAACTGGCCAATTCGTCGTTTTTCGCGCCGGCACTGCCGATGAGCAGCGTGCAGCGGGCGGTGGTGCGGCTGGGTTTTCAGCTGGTGCGCGAGCTGGCGCTGAGCGCGCAGCTGTTCGACGACGCACGCCACCGGTCGCTGCCGGACAACTTCTGCGTCGACTGCCTGCAGGCGCGCGCAGTGCTCGCCGCGCGGCTGGCGCGCAGCATGCTCGGCGCCGATCGCGGCGGCGGCGCCGATTCGGCGGCTGCCGCGGCCTTGCTGCACGGCGTCGGCCAGCTGCTGCTGGCGACGCACCACGGGCGCGCTTACGCCGCCCTGCTGAAGGACGCGGCAGACGATCCGCGACCGCTGGCGGTGGTCGAGCGCGAGCGGCTCGGCGCCAGCGCCGGCGAGGTTGGCGCCTATCTGCTATCGCTGTGGGGGTTGCCGTTGGAGGTGGTCGAAGCGGTCGCCCACTGCGCCGAGCCACGGGCGGGGGAGCCGGTCGAGGCGGCCGGCGAATTCGGCGTGCTCGGTGCGGTGCACGCGGCAGTGGCGCTGGCCACCGAAGCGCTGCCGGCACCGCCCGGTTTCGCCACCGTGGTGCCGGTGCCGCTGGATAGCGAGTACCTGCAGCAGCTCGGCCAGCTGGCGCGGCTGGATGATTGGCGCGAGCTGTGCCGCGAGCATGCCACGGGCGAAAAAATTGCCAGCTGAACCGTGCCCCGTCTCCGATAACTCCGCTCGCAGCCGCTGACCATCCGATACCTGTTCCGGCACGCCGGTCAATTTATCGCCCCCGGCAAGCTGCCGGGGCACAACCGCCGCCGGCCACCGGCCGCACGGCAGAGAGGGCAGTCATGCCGAAAGATACCCAGCTCCGACCGCGCGTGTTGTGCGTGGACGACGAGCCCGAAGTCCTCGAGGGCCTGCGTACCCATCTGCGCAAGATCTGCCGGGTGTCCACCGCCGGCAGCGGCGAGGAGGCGCTGGCGATGCTCGCCGAACAGCGCGATTTCGCGGTGGTGATCTCCGACATGCGCATGCCGCAGATGAACGGCGCTACGCTGCTGTCGCGCTGCCGCGAGCAACTGCCGGAGGCGAGCCGCGTGCTGCTCACCGGCTACGCGGAGATGGATGCCGCGGTCGAGGCGGTCAACGACGGCCACATCTTCCGCTTTCTCACCAAGCCCTGTCCGCCGCCGCAGCTGGTGGCCGCGGTGCAGGCGGCGATCGCTCAGCACCAGCTGGTCAACGCCGAGAAGCTGCTGCTGCACAACACCCTCAACGGTGCGGTGCGGGTGCTGGTCGAAGTGCTCAGCCTGGCGGTGCCGGCGGCCTTTGGCCGCGCCAATCTGATCAAGCGCTACGTGCGCCACATGGCCGGTCACCTCGGCTTGAAAAAGCTGTGGATCTACGAGCTGGCGGCGATGCTGGCGCCGATCGGCTGCATTACCCTGCCGGCGCAGACCCTCGGCAAAGCCCTCGCCGGGCAGGCGCTGGACGACTACGAACAGGCGATGTTCGATGCCCATCCGCAGACCGGCGCCAAGCTGCTGTCAAACATCTCGCGACTGGAATCCTGCGCCGCCATCGTGCGTCGCCAGCGCGATGCCCAGCCGCACTGGCCCAGCGACCCGGAGAGCAGCACCGAGGGCGTCGTCGCGGTGGGTGCGGCGATGCTGCGCCTGGCGGTGGCGCTGGACGAGCGCATCCTGCGCGGCGAGCAGCCACGGGAGGTGCTGGCGCAGATGCGCAAGCCACTCAGCGGCTACAGCGAGTTGCTGGTCGACGCGCTGCTCTCCTTCGACTGGCAGGTGGTGCGCGGCCAGGCTTTGCAGGTAGTGAGGATCCGCGATCTGCAGGCGGACATGGTGCTCGACGAGGATGTGATCACCAACCAGGGCAGCATGGTTTGCCGTCGCGACACACTGCTCAACAGTGCGTTGATCGCACAGATCTGCAATTTTGCCGACGGCATCGGCGTCAATGATCCGGTGCGCGTACGCGTCGGCCACTAGCCGGTGCCGGGCTGGCGCGCGGATTGCGGGAAATCGCGCTGGGGAGAGGGGTGGTGCCCAGGGCGAGACTCGAACTCGCACACCTTGCGGCGGGGGATTTTGAATCCCCTGCGTCTACCAATTCCGCCACCTGGGCCTCGCTGATCGGCGAGCCGGGGCATTCTATGTGATGCGCCCGGCGCGGCCAAGCCGGTAGCCGAATTTGCTGCTACCATGCGCGCGCCATGACTAGCGCCGACACCCCCCAAACGCAGCTCAGCGAGGCCGCAAGCAGCGCCGCTGCACCTTCCGACAGCGGCCTGCGCAGTGCCGATTTCGACTACCACCTGCCCGCGCGGCTGATCGCCCAGCGCCCGCCCGAGCGGCGCGGCGACAGCCGCCTGCTGGTGCTCGACGGCGCCAGCGGCGAGCGCCGCGACGCAGGCTTCGCCGAACTGCTCGACCTGCTCGATCCGCGCGATCTGCTGGTCTTTAACGACACCCGCGTGATCCCCGCGCGGCTGCGCGGCCGCAAGGCCAGCGGCGGGCGCGTCGAAGTGCTGGTCGAGCGCATCACCGGCGCGCGCGAGGCGCTGTGTCACGTGCGCGCCAGCAAGTCGCCGAAGGCCGGTGCGCGGCTGTGGCTGGAGGGCGCCGTGGAGGCCGAGGTCAGCGGCCGCGAAGGGGCGTTGTTCCGCCTGCGCTTCGCTGGCGACGAGGCGCTGCTGGCCTTGCTCGAACGCCACGGCCACATGCCGTTGCCGCCGTACATCCAGCGCGCTGACGACGATGCCGATCTCGACCGCTACCAGACGGTCTACGCCCGCGCCCCCGGCGCGGTGGCCGCACCCACCGCCGGGCTGCACTTCGACGAGGCCATGCTCGCCGAGCTCGATGCGCGCGGCATCGGCCGCGCCTTCGTCACCCTGCACGTCGGCGCCGGCACCTTTCAGCCGGTGCGCGTCGAGGACATCGCCAACCACCGCATGCACGCCGAATGGCTGCAGGTGGATGCCGCCACCTGCGCGGCAGTGGCCGCAACCCGCGCCCGCGGCGGCCGGGTGGTGGCGGTCGGCACCACCGTGGTGCGCGCTTTGGAGAGCGCCGCGGCGGCGGCCGCAGACGGCGAGCTGCGCCCCTATCTCGGCGACACCCGGCTGTTCATCACTCCCGGCGCGCGCTTTGCCGTGATCGATGCGCTGCTGACCAATTTTCACCTGCCGCAATCGACCCTGCTGATGCTGGTCAGCGCCTTTGCCGGGCGCGAGAGGGTGCTCGATGCCTATCGCCACGCGGTGGCCGCCGAGTACCGCTTCTTCAGCTACGGCGACGCCATGTTCCTGCTGCCGGATCGCAGTCTGTGGGGGCGGCGATGAAGTTCCACCTGCTCGGCAGCGATGGCGCGGCGCGCCGCGGCCGGCTCGAATTCGCCCGCGGCACGGTGCAGACGCCGGCCTTCATGCCGGTCGGCACCTACGGCACGGTGAAGGCGATGGCGCCGCCGGAGCTGCGCGCCATCGGCGCCGAGATCATTCTCGGCAACACCTTCCACCTGATGCTGCGCCCGGGCACCGAGGTCATCCGCGGCCACGGCGACCTGCACGATTTCATGCACTGGAGCGGGCCGATCCTCACCGACTCCGGCGGTTTTCAGGTGTTTTCGCTGGCGAAGCTGCGCAAGATCAGCGAGCAGGGCGTGCGCTTTCGCTCGCCGATCGACGGCGCCGAGATCTTCCTCGATCCGGAAAAATCGATGCAGGTGCAGCGCGATCTGGGCTCGGATATCGTCATGTGCTTCGACGAGTGCACGCCCTATCCGGCCAGCGAGGAACAGGCGCGCCAGTCGATGCAGCTGTCGATGCGCTGGGCGGCGCGCTCCAGCGCGGCGTTCATCGAGCAGGGCAATCCGAACGCCCTGTTCGGCATCGTCCAGGGCGGCATGTACGCAGCGCTGCGCGATGAATCCATGCAGGCGCTGAGCGAGATCGGCTTCGACGGCTACGCCATCGGCGGCCTCGCCGTGGGCGAGCCCAAGGACGAGCGCGAGGCGATGCTGG
>Ga0207752_1000990_pt1 | contig 13312 bp, 10 predicted proteins | sample Pon2CUnioCityCA_6_FD_187272 | JGI IMG/M metagenome (GOLD analysis project Ga0207752, IMG submission 187272) | Marine sediment microbial community from Union City, CA, USA - Pond 2C Sediment 2 (SPAdes) | ecosystem: Environmental > Aquatic > Marine > Intertidal zone > Salt pond sediment ... | reverse complement strand
CCCCGCCGATACCGAGCCGCTGGATGTGTTTAGGGATTTCATGGCCGTGCCGAACGTGCTCGAACAAAAATGGGCCGCTCTTGAAAACGACATGAAAAACGCCGACATAAACAATCCCCGCTTAGCGGTTACGGAACTTCAGATGTTTGCTCGCTTGGGCCAGCCTACTTCGGATGATGCTCCCAGATTATTAACACACGAGACGCTCGTAAGCCCGGCAACCCACGCTGAGGCATTGTATGACGTTCTTATTTATCACGCCGCAATCCGGCTGGCGCCGTTTGTAGAGATGGTCACTCATTCGGCCACCGTCAACCATGGCGGCGGATTGCGAAAAGACCGTGAACGGGTTTATGCTAATCCATGCCATTACGCACAGGCGATGTTCGCCGCCTTCGCAGAGGCCGTGCCGGTCAAGACCGAACTTACCTGCCCGATGCAGACAGCTCCTTTGGTTCTGCCCGATCTTAAAAACGTAACATCCTCCTGCTCTTACAAAACAATCGACGCCCTGGCGGCGCGATCTGAAGATGGAAACCTGCTTATCTCAATCGTTCACAGAGGCACGTCTGGCCCAATCGACCTGGAAATTACTATGAAAGACTTCGCCCCAACAGGCCGGACAGAAATTCAAACTCTTACCGCCGATGTACCCTGGGCGAAGAATACACTCGAAAAGCCCGAGGTGATAACACTCGACAACACGGCAGGAAAATTTCTAAACGGAAAAATACTAATTACCATCAAGCCTTATACTGTTCTAAGGATAAAAGCAATAGAAACCTTGTGAACGGCAGAGAAACACCATTCACATTCCGGCACAAATTACTGAATGAGATTATGTTTTCTATTGTCCTTCCGGCGTTTTAGTGCCGATGCTTCTTTGTCTCTCGATTTCGGTAACAATCTGACCGCCCCGGAACACGGTGACCGTGCCTGTGGATTCACTGACCGTAATGGCGATACATTCAGCCAGTGAAGTAATACCGGCGGCGGAATGGTGGCGTGCCCCCAGTCCTCTCGGCAGCTCGAAATCCAACTGGCTTGCGGTTTTCAAATACGTGCCGCAGCTCTCGATGATGCCGTCCCCGCGAATAATGAACGCCCCGTCTATAGTGGAAAACTCCTTGATAGTCTCGACGAGGTTGTCATTCATGATGTTCCGATCTTCTCTCGTATAGCCTTTGAAAGGATTGATGACCAGTTGCCGGGTCATGGAGCTGACTCTGTCGGTGTCTCCAATTACAAACAAGGCTCCGACTGACTTGCCCTCGCGTCCTTCGGCACCGAGCTGTGTGGCGATATCTATAGCTCGCTCGACGACGTCCGGCCGGATTCCTTCAGGAAGGCTTACGGTTTCCTCGGAAGATGAAAATATCTCATATTCCCGGCCAACCTGCGTGACGATAAGTGTATCCAGTGTTCCGGTCGAGGCCAGGCCCGACAGGAAAACCACGGTATCGCCGGCTTTAATAAATCCTTTCGATAAGGCCATGAAAATAGCGACTTTGACCTGGCCCAGGCGGGATAAGGGTACATTCGGCACACGAATAAAGTTGGTTCCCCTTTTACGCTGCTCTTTGTCTTCACGAGCGGTTCTCGTAATGTAACAGGCCCGAGATTTAATGTCTGGTGGTAACGGCAGAGTTTTATCTTCCAGCGCATCCACATAGACAAATATAGCCGAAGCATTGGACAGCTCGGCAATACCTACGACATGTTTTAAAAGAGCTTGAGTTATCGCACTGGACGCTTCAGACGGTTGCTGATTTTCATCCGGATTGGTTATTTTTGTATTGTTAGCTTCGACCATACAGCACCTTAATTGACGTAAATTATCACTATAAGATTAGCAAACTTCGTGCCAACTCACATTATAGTCTTACTATTATCTTTTCGACAAACTTTAACTTAAAATCCATCTAATATTATGAATAAAAGGAGGTGAATGGCTATGTTTGCTCACTTGATCTAATCTTCGGCTCCCGGCGAGCCTCCGAGAACGGCGCCGGCACTCCATGCGTTTGCTTCAGATAAGTCCTGGCCGATGGGATTGCCAGGATTGACAACGACGAGCGAGTAACCTGAGCCGTCGGTACTTTTGTACCAGTCGTCTTCATAGCGGAAATCGTGTATGACCTGACCGTCGGCATCGAGCAGCCTGATTCTCTCGCCGCCGTTGTCGAGGCTGCCGGCATACCGGCCCGCGATATTGAAGCCCTGCCCGTACCTGGCCTCGAAATCAGAGATGTCTTTGACGACGAGGATATAACCGCCGGCGGGCAGCTCGATATCAGGGAAAGTGAAATCAATGCCTTTGTCGAAACTCACCAGGTTAAGGTTTATGTTCTGCGATTTGATATTCTTTAGTTCTATGAATTCCGTATCGGGGTCATCCGGATTTCCCATATCCTGCGGGTGGTACATGATCTCGGTTATGCGAAGAGACTCGGCCACAGGTCCGACGGAGAATTTTGCCCCATTCAGCGCGCTCCACCGGCCGGCTTTGAACAGGCGTGTCTTGACGTGCCGGCTGCGGTCTAAAGTAATCGGTCCGTTATATATGAGAATGCGTGGTGAGACAGCGCCGCCGGCCGTGCCGCCTCTGCGAAGCTCCAGTTCGACCGAGATCAGCAGGTCCGAACTATCATTGCCGTTATTCATACCCTGGATTGCAAGGATGTTGTCGAGCTCTCTGAGTGAGTCAATATGTTCTGTTACATCGAAGCTGACAAGGTTTACGGCCTGTGAGTCGGAATGGCTGGAAGTCCCGTCCGAATCCCAGTCGGGAATGCCCGTGAAGTTGTCCCGAGCGATTTCATTGCCGTTAAGCCAGGCCACAAACGCGTCATCGTAGCGAATCTTCAGCAGCAATGTATCAAATGAAGGGGGATCGACATCGAATGTGAACGGTATTCGGATATAACAGGTGCTGTGCTTGTTGTACATCAGTGGTCCGATATCGAGGCTGATTAGATTCTCATAACCGCTGCCGGCTTCGTATCCAATTCCGCCCGGGCCGCCCGATGATCCGGACCAGCTCGAATCGTCAAACCGGCCGCCTCCCCTCCAGCTCTCATCTACCGGGCCGCCCGGGACGAGTACCTTCTTAGAGTCGCTCTGCTCGACTATAGTAAGGCTGTTGGCCTGCCGGGGTGGCGAGGATACACGGGGATCGGAGCCGTCGAGAGTATAATAAACTGTGCCGGATGAATTCGGATTCGAAAGTGTCATTTGGAAGTTGTCAGACACAGAACCGCCGCGAATATTGAAGACTGGCGGATCGACGTCCGGGTAATAACCTTCTCTGCGCAGAGAATTTACAAATTTGGCGACGTTGTCGGCCATGAAGCCCGGCCCTGTCATTTCGGCCTCAGCGGCCAAAAAATCGACATCTCTCGTTCTTCTTGGATAGCCCACGCTTATCAGCGAATCGCCCCATCGGGCCGACTCAGCTACGACGGCGTCTCTAATAAAGTTATTAAGGGTAAGATAGCGATCTATGCAGTTCTCATCTGTAAGCACGCCGTCGTTGAAAAGATGTTTATAAACCCGGTCGGCAAAAAGCATCATAAAATCACTATTCGCTCTCAGGCTGTGCCAGATGGCAGCGATTGTAGGCCCCCCACTATCATTGCTGCGGAAGTCCGGGGCCACCCAGCCGTTGTTGTGTCCGCGGGTAGTCTCCCACGACCACTCGGCGTCCCATAGGAAGTACTCGAACGGCTCCGGCGGCTCGTTTCGGTTGGTACCCCACCAATTGTTTCCCGGCCAGTCACCCATCCCGCCGAACCAGCACAGCATCACATAGTCGATATATGACTCTATGTTCAGATATTCCTGCATTTCGGCGTAATTGTCCGGATCGGACATATCCTTATGCACCAGCGTGTTTTTGAGGTAGTTGTAGCGGGTCGCGCTGCCGCCGTGAGAGCCGCCGTGGCTGACCGAATAGTAATCTTCGTCCTCACCGCCCAGGTACAGCGCGGCGAAAGCGGCATCAGGCCGTTCGACAGGATTATAAAGGCCCCAGTAGAGACCGTTGATGTAGAGATGCACGAATGTCCCGTGCGAACCCACGCCGGACATGGCTATCTGCGTATCGCGGAACCATTGGTCTATCGTGTAAGTGGTTTTGTCCGGATTCCAGACCCTCGCCCAGCATCTGTTATTGCCCCCGCGCAGGACTATCTTGTTTATCGATTTGCCAGCCGAATCGCCGTTAAGCGGCGCCCTTTCGAAAATGTCCGATTTAAATTTCGAATCCCCGTATTCGGCCCTGAAGTTCAGTCTCAAGGAGCGCTTCAGCCGGTCGTGGCTGTGTGGCTCAACACCGCAATCCGCCTGGATGCTGTTGTCCGGGTCATCGGGGTAAATAAGCTCAATCGATGCCGGACCCTCGCCGGAGCCCCAGTAATAAGTATCCATTGCGTCCCGGCCGGTGACGAGAGACATCGTAGGAATAGCTTTGAGAGAATCGATTATCATCGGACTATAGGCCGGATTGTTGACCACGACCGGATCCATCTCATAGTCGTGATATGCGTATTTGTTACTGCCAAGCCAGGTCCAGGGATTTGGATATCCGGGGATATTCTCAGGCTGACTGATTACGTCCCGGGTAAAAATATACGTGTGAGTGTCAACATTTGTCTCAAGCCAGCCGGGTTTATATGCAATGGCGCGAACGCAGGTGGTCGTGCTGATGGATATTGCCCCGTTGTAAATCCGGCCGTGAGTAGTACTCGGAGCCGTGCCGTCGGTCGTGTAGCGAATTTCGGCCCCTTCAGTATCGGTAGAGATTCTCAGCGAGAAAGGCGTATCATAGAATCCGCGGTCCCGGCTGAATTTCGTATCGGCGACGCTGCCGGCGTAAGCTCCCTCGTTAGCCGCTCCCGGCGTTGGAAATGCCATGTACCGAAGGTCCTCCTCACCATCGGGATAGCGCCCGCAGGAAATGTCGGCACGCTGATCAGTGAAGCTGAATCCATCGATTAGAGTCTGGCCGTCACGGTCGAACAGCATAATATCGTCATCGTCGGCGTCCAGATTGAAACTCGCGTGCAAACCGGAATCCTGCTCGTCGCTGTCAATCCATACTAACAGAAAACGCCCTGCGGCAATGGTTGTAGTTCCGGGGCGGTCATCAGGTATCATCCACTTTGTAGGATTGTCAGGCTCGTCCGTCAGGTACATGCCGCCGACGTCGATAGCGTAGTTGCCGGCGTTGAAAAGTTCGATCCAGTCATCGTACTGGCCCTGTGGGTCTCTTATAGTTTCTGTATTCGAGGCCATCACTTCATTTATGACCAGTAACAGATTGCTCCGGCCTCGGTCAGCCGCAAGAATACACTGTTTGGAAATGCCGGTGTTTAGTGCTGTAATCCAGATAATAATGAGAGCGATTTTCTTACACCCTTCTCTCACGCATGATTCCTTAAAAGACAACCAAACTTTTCCCCAATCCGGCCTTTGGCCTATCCCAATATACAAAACACTTACCAGTGTTGTTTTCTCTATATATAAAACAATTTTATATTTCGATTATAGCAGATTTATTGCCGGTAAGTCAATATTTCTTAGTTAGATATGTCCCATTTTCGGAAAGATTTTGCTTGTAACTATCGAATATGCTATAATTAAACAGGTGAACATATCAGTGAACCTAATTATTTCTCTTTGAAAGAGAAGGACCAAAGTTCATGCAAAAGCGTCGCGGCTTTACATTAATAGAGTTGTTAGTAGTTATTGCCATCATCGCATTATTAATGTCGATATTGATGCCGGCTTTACAGCGGGTTAAAAAACAGGCTATAAACGTCGCTTGCCTGAATAAACTCAAACAATGGGGTTTATTCTTTGCGATGTATGCCGAAGACCACGACGGCCGATTTATGGAAGGCCATACAGCCCAGCCTCTGGCTAATCGTTGGGTCAGTGCGCTTGGAGACTATTATAAATGGGATGACGAATTTACCTGCTGCCCAAACGCGACCAAGCCCTGGTATGATAAAAACGGCATAGATATCGGCGCCGAAGGCACAGACGTCGGCGTAACTATGGCCTGGGGCTACATGAACTACGATCACTGGGCAAAGCCGATGAAGGGTAGTTACGGCATGAATGGCTATAGCGTTGACGCCCAGCCCGGCAGTGAACCTCGCGGCGAAGCATCCTGGTACTGGCGGGGGCCGAATGTTGCCGGGGCTGCATACGTACCTTTGTTCCTTGGCGCTCTTCGCTATAACGGCGTGGTGGACTCGGCGGATCCTCCTCCGGCATTTGACGGCCAGGGATGGTCCGAAGGTGGGGAAGGCCGGATGCTGCGTTTCTGTCTAAACCGGCACGATGGCTTCGTAAACGGGCTTTTTATGGATTTCTCCGCCAGGAAAATAGGGCTTAAGGAGCTATGGACTTTCAAATGGCATCGGGAATTTAACATCGCCGGTCCCTGGACCTCGGCGGGCGGATGCCAGCCGGGCGACTGGCCGGACTGGATGCAGGAATTTAAGGATTATTAAGCTCTTCTCAGCTCCTCCAGGGTCGCTGCCTGTTAATCTCGCCCAGGATGTCCTTGGCGATAATCACGTCCTCTCTAACCTGGAAGTCAAACATCCCGGCACAGATAAAGTCGGCGCCGTTTTGATAAGCATATTTGAAGGCTTGGCTCGGATGGATTGCCCCGGCGGCCATAACCTTATAAGCAATCCAGGGCTTGTCCACCTTCCGCATGAATTCGATGGTCTTTTCCGGCGTCTTTGACCAGATATTATCGTGTTCGGTTCGTCCCTCGGCGGACCAGTAGTTATGGCTGTGAAGCGTTTTCATATAAAAATCGACGCCTATATTGGCTTTTTCGCATTCGATGGGTACTTCGACGCTGTGCCCGCCGACTCCTGCAATTACGCCGTTTTGTTTGATGAATTCGACCGCCTTAGCCAATAGATCGACCCGTCCGTTCTCTACGCACCTGTCGGCTACTCCCCCATGTACATAGACACCAACAGCTCCGTTATCGATGGCCGATTTCGCTTCGCTTAACGGATCTTTTGACGGCATTTTGACCTGGGCTATCCACTGCAGCCTGCCGCCCCTGTTGTTCCAGTATTTGTTTATAATCCTGATACAGTGCTCATCGAGACGGAGTATCGCGGTATTGATGCCGGTCTCTTCGCATATCTCAAAGGTTTCCATCACTTTATCGTCAGTGAAGTACTTTCTCAGCAGGCCGGAGACGTAAATCAGGTCTCGGCTGTGGGCGAATCCGCTGATTAAATTGCCGCCGCAGAAGATTCTGCTGATCCTGAGATTGCCGATTTTGCCCATAGGCATCCCCTTAGCGGAAACCCTAGGCGCTGCCGCGGCATGTTTTTCCGCAGTCGCCGCCAACAGAGCTTTTTCTTCAAAACTCAAAGCAAGCGCCGCCGTCGGTGCAACAATAGATTTCTTAAGGAAACCTCTGCGATTTACATCCCGGGACATGATTTTACCTTTCTCTTCATTTCTCATAAGACGGTCACAATTATAACCGATTTTACATTACCTGTCCAATTTATAATGGGATTTGTGAAGTTCATTTTTTGCCGTGTGCCTCTATCGTACGCGTCATCAGGCCGTATTTGCTGCCGGTAAGGTAGTGCAGCGTATGGAATTTCTCGGGAATCCATCGGCCGTCAAAGAAATCTGCCTCAGCCAGGGCCCGAACCACCTCGCAAATCAATAAATCATGCGATTCCATTTTGAAAATCTCGACAACCAGGCATTCCAGGTGCCCGGCACATTCTTCTATCAACGGCGGCTTGACCATTGCTGCACCGATCGGTGTCAGGCCGCTTTCTTTGAATTTGTCAATGCTCTTTCCGGTTACACTTCCCACATAGTGAGTTTGTTCAAGCAGTTCTTCGCCGGGAATATTTATTACCAGCTCTTTATTTTGTTTTATCAGCTCGTAAGAATATCTGAGGTGACTTATAGCCAAAAGCAACAAACACGGATCGGCGCTGTTAACCGGCGTCTGCCAGCTAAAAGTCATCACGTTCGCATTTTCCATCGTGCCGGACGTGACCAGAACAACGCAGCCCGGCTCAAGAAGCCATTTCGCCTTGTTAAGTTCCACTTCTTTTTTCACAGCCGCATCCCATGTAAAAATTTGAATTAATCCTTAATACGCTGAACACCGGGAAAAAACGGTTGAGGAAAACTTCTAATATTACCACCAATGATATGGCGGCACCACGTAACGGACGACCATATCATCGAATCGGCGCCATTCGAGATGTCCGTCAACAAACAGAACATTGGTCCCGACGGGTATGCCGCCGCGGCCGATGTGGTTAGTGCGGTCGTAGATTTGCCAGCGGTCCCATAGACCTCCCTGGACCTCTGTAAAGCTGGCCGTCTCGGCATCGGGGCCTGTGCTGAGCGTCGCATCAGTAAGCAGTTCCGTTTCCGCGGGCTGTTTGCAGGTCAGTGTTTTTACCCATTGCTTTTCAGGTGTGCCCTCTGGTTCGGCCGGTCTTCCCTGTACGGTGTCCATCATCCAGAAATAGCTCGTAACCCGATAGAGACTGCCCCGTCCGGTTTCCGGCTCTACTATCCAGTCGGAATCGGCTTCTCTTGGAGGATTCTGGCTGTACTGCCAAAAAATGGCCATCTCCGGTTTTTTTGTAGGATCTGCCGGACAATAAAACGTGCGTCTGTCGCCGCCCGTGTCCATAATATAATCAGTAGTGCTGTAAGCGATATCCCATAACCAGTATCCCCCCTGGTTGAGCGGCAGCTTATTGTCGTTCTCCGAGCCGTACATGGTCAAACTTATGCCGAGTTGTTTTTGGTTGTTGGAGCAGACGATTTTCTTGCCCTGCTCCCTGACCTTATGTAAAGCCGGCATCAGTATCGCCATTAATATCGCAATAATGGCTATCACCACTAATAGTTCTATTAATGTGAATCCTTGACTTTTATGCATGGTCATACCCTGCCCAAAATACTAAAACATCGTATTGTAAATATTAACGGTTTTTCCGGCTGCAAGTCAACAAAAAAAACGATCATATTTCTTTCTCAACAGACGTGGGATAAAGCTGTTGCGGCAGAATTTATGCTTAGTACAATGGCCTGGAATGGATTATTCAGGAAAGTATGTGTGATTAAAGAAAGGGGTTACTGTGAGATGAAACGGGAGAATAGACTTCAATTGATATTGTTTTTAATCATGCTTTTCCTCGTAATCGGCTTTTGGATTCCCGAACCGATATGCGGAAGTGATTATGCTATCGGTGCCGACCTTTCCTTTCTTAAGCAGGCAGAGGAGCGGGGCACCGTTTTCAAGGACGAAGGCAACGTTAAGCCGGGGCTTCAAATCTTCAAAGACCACGGCTATAACTGGATTCGCTTGCGATTATTCCACAGCCCAACGCGTTTGCCGAACGACCTGGATTACACTATTGCCCTTGCCAAAGAAGCGAAGAAGCTCAATTTCAAATTCCTTCTCAATTATCACTACTCGGACACCTGGGCCGATCCCGGCAAACAATTTATCCCAAAGGCCTGGGATAGCAAGTCGCACGCCGAGCTGGTACAGGCGGTGTTCGAATACACGCGGGATACTATCATTGCATTTCGGGATGCAGGTGTCCTGCCGGATATGGTTCAGCCCGGCAACGAAATCATCAACGGCATGCTCTGGCCGGACGGCAGGCTGCCGGACAATTGGGATAATTTCGCCGAATTGTTAAAAGCTGGTATTAACGGCGTCGATGCGGGCAGGGGCAACGCACAACGCCCCCGGATTATGGTTCATATCGACCGGGGCGGCGACAAAAAACGTACTAAAGCATTCTTCGATAAGTGGCATTCGTACGGCGTCGATTACGACGTCATCGGGCAGTCCTATTATCCGTGGTGGCACGGCACATTGCTTGATCTTCGAGAGAACCTGATTTTCATGGCCAATACATACCAGAAGGATATCATCCTCGTGGAAGCAGCATACAACTGGAGGCCCGCCGAATACAAGGACAAACCGGCGCCATTCCCGGAGACGCCGGAGGGACAGCGGCAGTTCCTAGACGAAGTAAACCGGCTGGTTCTAAGCACGCCTGGCAACAGAGGCAAGGGAATCTTCTGGTGGGAACCTGCTGTCTACGGCGGCCTTCGACGTCGCGGCATGTTCGACAACGACGGCAACGCCCTGCCGGCAATCACGGTCTTCGACCGATTCACTAGAAAGTAATTTGAGAGCTTTTGTCTACGAAAACCATTTGTCTCATTGAATTCGGAAATGGTAAACTGTGCAGGATCAAAGATTAGCCGGTTTTACATCACTGGTGGTGAGCGACATAGATGTCCAAGAGGCGGCGTATCATTTTCTGGTACTGAGTATGATGCTTTTTGGCTTGCTTTTTGAAGAAATCTACGGAATTCTTGCTTAGTCCGATTGTCACTTTGACTTGTTCTTCATTGAATGCCAATTCATCCGGAGACGGCAGGAAATCATCAACAATCCTGAGATCGCCCAGGTACTCATCCGTGTATCTTATTTTCTTTTTCATAAATTTTCTTTCCCTTTCGCCAATAACCTGCTCCAATGATCCTAATAACACCTTTGCGGTAAGTGAATCGCACTGTTAATATTGCTTCAGCCACCTTACCGAAGCAGTAATAGCGTTTTTCTGTCCCGCTGTGACTAATGTCTTCTGCAATCACACGATTAGGATCTTTAAACGCATATTGCGCCATTGTAAATGAAATCCCATGCTTGTCTTAATTCTCTTGGTCTTTTTTGGAATTCCATTCAAAATAAATTTTTTTCATACAAAATATTTTATAAATAATACGACATAAAAGCAATATATTTATACATATTATTGTATTTTTACTAAGCTTGAACCGGATTTTGAGTTCCATTTCAACTGAATCAGTTACTGCAAGTCCAATTGAAAAAGAAAGTTATACTAAAGAAACTTTAATCTTATAATCTAAATTATTCATACTGAAAATTTCCTGAAATAATGCTCGCAAGCCGAAGGCAATTAAAGTATAATTATTTTCAGACTCGGGGTGCGGCGGTTTTCAACACCCCGGAGCAGTTTTTCAGTAGCATCCGGTGATTGTTCGATTACGCAGAGTCTAACAGGAAGGTGTTTGAAAAATTTAAGGAGGAGTACAATGGAAAAAAGGTTTATCTTTTTCGCGGGTTTGGCAATTCTTTTAGTAATCGCATTCGTTGTATTTATTGCCGGAAGAGTCAACAAGCCGCCGATAGCCGAACCTCTAAGTGTGACAACAAATGAGGACACGCCGGTTTTGATTATCTTGAACAGCAGCGACCAGGATAATGATCCATTGACCTATAGTATTATCACCGAACCAAAAAACGGTCGTCTGAGCGGTACGGTGCCAAATCTGAACTATCGTCCTGAACGAGATTTCAACGGGCAGGACAGCTTTACGTATAAAGTCAGTGACGGCAAGGTTGACAGCGCTGCGGCAACGGTATCTATTACCGTTACGCCCGGCAACGATCCGCCGGTTGCAAACGATGATACCGCTGCGGCACAGGAAGATACGCCTATCGTAATGATTGATGTGCTGAAGAACGATACCGATCTTGATGATGATCGGCTCGTAATCATCAAGGCCTCTCAGGGCCGCAACGGTTCGGTCACTATAAACACTGATAACACGCTGACGTATGCTCCCAACAGGAACTTCTCCGGCGACGATGAATTAACTTACACCGTAAGCGACGGCAAAGACGGAACCGATACGGCAACCGTTAATGTAACCATTATCGCTGTGAACGATGCCCCGTCGATTACTTCAAAACCTGTCGAAACGGCCCGAGTCTGGGCCCCATATACTTACGGTGTTGTTGCCAAAGATCCGGACCCGGCAGATAAGCTGCTTTACTCCCTGATCGAAAAACCGGATGGCATGACCATAGATGAGGCCACGGGATTGATTGAGTGGAAACCGACGAGATCCCATGCCGGCACTCACGATGTGACGGTCAGGGTTGCCGACAACTATACAACTCGGGGCATGGATTCTCAGTCGTTTACGATTACGGTCACATCGCTGGATTCGCCTTTGAAAAACACACTGACCGTTGCGGATTGCTTCAATCAAAAAGGTAAAGAGAAATTGTCGGCGAAAGACAAGATTCCCGTTATCCAGACCAGCGACGACGACCACCTTCAAACCGAGCCGCGTTCGTATACATGCTATCGTTTTTCCGACCCTTCTATTCCTGAAGGAGCAGCTCTTGTTTCGGTCGTCATTTTTATAGAACATTTTGAGGACCCCTCTTTCACTCAAGGCAAATTGCAATGGTCTGTGGGGACGGGCTGGCCGGGAAACCCGGAAGTTTGGGCTGCCGTCGAGGCTCCGGTCCGGCAGGGAAAGTCAAATGAAGCAATCGATTCCTGGGACGTTACAGGAGCCGTGGAAACCGCAGAAAAGGTCAATTCCCTGCAGTTCCAGGTTCAGAATAACGAGGTTACCGGCCCGAAAACAACCTCGGTAGATTACATTTATGCGGTTATCGAATGGTATTAAATCTGCCGCTAAGTAAAATTGCGTTTGGCAATCGATAAAATATCGCGTATAATATTAATAGAGCTTGGCATCATAATACTCCTTTCTTCAATGGGGGGCTGGTCATCAGGGTCAGCCCTCAGTTTTTGCGCCATAGCCCCAATCTTCGAGCCAAATCAAACATTTCAATTTAATTGCCACGAAGACTCTAAGGCACTCAGATTATTAATGTTGTTCCACTTTGTGACTCCGTGCCTTGGTGGTTTATTCATGCAGCATTTGATCTTCCTCGCCGAATTGCAAGCAGGATTTCGTTCTAAAAATCAGTCTCAAGCAGCGCTTAATTTGTTGCCTTGGTCCTAAAACAAATTTGTTTTTAACGCTTTAGGGACATCTATCGAAAAAATCCCATCTACCCTCGAAACGTGCCGCAAAAACTCTTGACATTTACAGGGCAATGTGGTACACTAATCATCATAAGAGATATTGGGGCGGTTATATTGCAATGGGGGGTTCTCAATTTTTCCTTTTTGAGCACCCGGTTAATTTTAGCTAATGACAATAACAAATCGTCCGCTGTGGATGTTCCGCAGTAGTGTGATGTATTTGTGATTACATTTGGGGAGAAGGAAAATGACCAAATCGACAAGGACAGCTATACTTTTCTGGATTCCCATTTTGCGAAAACATGGCAAAATGGGGTCCCTCTCTACGTTGTTTCTTCTGGTGTTTTTGCCGTGCACAGCAAATGCTTACACAGTTGACTCTGTAG
>Ga0207752_1000988_pt1 | contig 13334 bp, 15 predicted proteins | sample Pon2CUnioCityCA_6_FD_187272 | JGI IMG/M metagenome (GOLD analysis project Ga0207752, IMG submission 187272) | Marine sediment microbial community from Union City, CA, USA - Pond 2C Sediment 2 (SPAdes) | ecosystem: Environmental > Aquatic > Marine > Intertidal zone > Salt pond sediment ... | reverse complement strand
CGGTACCCAGAAGACGGTTTTAGAGCGCCGCTCGCCACCTACTTTTGATGTCCTGATCGAGATCCAGAACCGGGATCGCCTGGCTGTGCATAGCGATGTGGCCGCTGCGGTCGACTCCCTTCTGCGTGGCTATCCTCTGCCGCCGGAAATTCGCACACGCGGCGAGAATGGAAAAATCCAGATCGAGAAAGCCCCGCAGCCAACAGCCGCGGCGCGCTCGACACAGCAAGGATACCGCCGGCAGAGCTACGACTCCGGGCAGGAACGCACCCGTACCGTGACACGCGGCTCCGGACGCTTTGGTGGAGAGAATTTGCCGGTGCGTGATCCTAATTCCGTGCAGCCTTTGCGGGTCTTCCCTTATGGTGTGGCCCGTAATCGTTTGATCCAGGCCGCTAAGCGACTGGGCGTGCCGGCTATGATCGTTAAAGACGCCGGACAAGCTGACGTTTTGGTCACCTTACGCTCCTATTATCGCAAGCGGCAGCAGGCCATCGTTGACGCTGAACGTCGCAATATCCCCATTTACGTGCTGAGAGCTAACACGGTCAACCAGATGCAACAGTTCCTCACCGATCTGTTCAATCTGACCGCCGAGAGACCCGGCGAACCGGGCATTGAGCCGATCGTTGAGGAAACGCAAGCGGCTATCGATGCGGTAAAGAATGGGGAGCGCTGGGTGGAGTTATCGCCTGCGGCCTCGTCCATCCGGCGATTACAGCACCAGATGGCGCGTGAAGCCAATCTGGTTTCCCATTCCTATGGCAAGGAACCTCGCCGCCGGGTGAGAATTTTCCGAGAGTAGCTGTTAAAAAGGCAAAACGCACGGCTGTAATCCGCGCGCCCTGCGTTTTGCCTGATTTTTTCGATCCCTTGTTGATCCTGAGTACTCCACCCGGGATGTCTGATAAATTTAAATGTTTATAACTTTTGAAGGTTCCGAAGGAAGTGGCAAAACTTCCCATTTGAAAATCCTGGCAGAGTACTTGTGCACCCGGGGAGTTCCGGTGTTGACCACGCGCGAACCGGGTGGAACAACCATCAGCGAACAGATTCGGGCCGTGATCCACAATGTGAACAACACCGAAATGCTGCCACGCACGGAGATCTTATTATTTCAAGCGGCGCGCGCCCAACTCGTGGAACAGGTCATCCGCCCGCACCTGGATCAAGGAGGCGTAGTCCTCTCCGACCGCTACGCCGATTCGACGCTGGCATACCAGGGCTACGGCTACCGCACGGATTTGAACAAGCTGCGCAATATCATCGAATTCGCCACAGGCGGCCTGGTACCTGATTTGACGATACTGCTGGATGTGGATGTGGAATTGGGACTGAGGCGGCGCGCTCAGGATGGCAAGCTCAATCGTCTGGATTCTCTGAACGTGGATTTTTACCAGCGGGTGCGAAAAGGCTACCTGGAGATGGTCCAAGAACAACCGCAGCGCTGGGTGATTATTGACGCCGGGCGACCGTTTGACCAGGTTCAAGCAGCCGTCCGGCAGGTGGTTTTGGAACGTTTAAAATTGAGTGGTTAAGGGCTTTTAAAAATCGTCTAAATCGCCGGCCCCCATTCCGCCGTCTTCTCCCAGATCTGGGATGGCATCTTCGATCTCTTCCGGGCTTTGTCCGGACTCCAGCCGGTCGATGACCTCGTCGAATTCGGGTCCCAAATCTTCGCCCATTTCACTGCCCATCTGGCGCATCATGTGGCCTAAGGCACGCGGGTCGTCTTCCAGGCCGGCCAGATTGCTGGGGTCGGCCAGATTTTCCAGCCGGCTTTCTTCCGAGCGCGCTACACGCACTCGCCCGATCCTGCGTTGGATATTTTGGCTGCCGCAATGCTTGCACTGCACGCTGCGCGCGCCATACTCCTCGTAGCTCATGTAGAGCTCAAATTTCTTATGGCAGTCCAAACAACGATATTGGTAAATTGGCATACATACCTCCGTGAAAGATTGTCGCTTTAAAATTATAATCAGGTTGAACAAATCCTGGTAGGCAAAATTGTTCACTTCTATAGCCCGGTAGAAAACGACAAAGTGGGCTAATAGCTCGTAACTACCGGAATTCAACAGAGGTCCAGGTCTGCATGACACAACCTGTCGAATTTAATCTCAACCATCATGAGCCCTTGCTCATCGTTATTTCAGGCCCTTCCGGCGTGGGAAAAGATACTGCAATCCAGCGTATGAAGGATCGCAGGCTGCCCTTCCACTTTGTGGTTACCGCAACCACCCGGCCGCCGCGCGAGGGAGAGAGGCAGGGCGTGGATTATTTCTTCGTCTCGCACGACGATTTCGCTGAGATGATCGAGAAGGACGAGCTGTTGGAATATGCCATCGTCTACAATGATTATAAGGGTATTCCCAAACAGCAAGTCCGGGACGCCTTGCAGAGCGGCAAAGACGTAGTCATGCGCATTGATGTGCAGGGAGCCGCGACGATCCGCGAGCTCTACCCGGACGCTTTGCTACTTTTCCTGACTACGCAGGATGAAGCGGAAATGGAAAGCCGCTTGCGGGCCCGCAAGACTGAAACTCCTGAAGGTTTAAAATTACGCATCGCCACCGCTCGCCAGGAGATGAAGCGCATCAAAGAATTCGATTATGTGGTTGTCAATCGAGAGTTTCAATTGGACGAGACGGTGGATACTATTTTAGCTATTATTCACGCCGAACACCACCGCGTGAATCCTAGAAAGGTGACTGTGTGAATCAACAACCCTCCTTCGATAAGCGGCTTACTGCTGGTAAGCAGATTAGTGCTTATACTCCGGGTGATCCGGAGCAAAATCCCCCCAGCCCGGTAGGACCGGCGCCACGCCAACCCTCGGTAAGATACGATTCGGTTGCTCCGCTGGTGGTCTACGTTTTGATGGGGGTTTCCATCTTGATCTTTGTACTCCAGATGGCCAGCCAGTCACTATATAACGGCACGGACTGGCCGGCTTTGCTGGGCATGAAATCCAATCCGGCCATTATGAGCGGCCAGCTCTGGCGTTTGTTTACGCCTATGTTCTTGCACGGCGGCCTGCTGCACATTGGCTTCAACATGTATGCCTTATACATCTTCGGTCCTGGGTTGGAACGGCATTACGGTCATTGGCGTTTCCTGCTGCTTTATTTGCTCTCCGGATTCGCAGGCAATGTGATGTCTTTCTTATTCTCTGCCGCGCCGTCACTGGGTTCGTCGACGGCCATCTTTGGATTGTTGGGAGCGGAAGCCGTGTTCCTGTACCAGAACCGGCGGGTGTTCGGCGGCAGCGCCCAGCGCGCCCTGATGAATATCATCGTCATCGCCGGCATTAACCTGGTAATCGGCCTCTCTCCAGGCATCGATAACTGGGGGCACATTGGCGGTCTGCTAGGGGGCACGTTATTTGCCTGGTCCGCTGGGCCTTTGCTGCGGGTGGAAGGCATTTATCCCGCTTTGACAGTGGTAGATGAACGCGAGACGGGGGCAACCTTGCGGGCAAGCTTGAGCGTCGGGCTGTTATTTGTGATGCTCACGGCCGCTACGATCTATTTGAGAAGCCGCTAAAAATCAGGTGCGTTGCACGGTGCATAGCACTCACAAAGTGCAACGCACTTTAACAATTAATCCCGTTTGCGATCAGATAAACTTAGCCGGGCGCTTATCCAAAAAGGCCTGCACGCCTTCATGATGCTCTGCCCCTTTCCCGGCGATCTCCTGAATATGGGCTTCGTAGTCCAGCACCTGTTCCAGATTGCCCAGGAGCGCTTTATTGAAATCTCTTTTGGCTAACCCCATGGCCCGGATTGGACCGGCTGCAAGCTCCTTCGCCCACTCCAACGCCCGTTCTTGAAATCCAATGGCAGGCGCCAAGCGGTTCACCAGGCCCCAATCCAGGGCCTGCTGGGCGGATATCGGCTGGTTCGTGAAAGCGTATTCGCTAGCCCGGCCCAAACCGATCAATGCCGGCAGGAGCAACGAGACGGCCGAATCCAGGGATAGACCGATACCTAAGAACCCGACGAAGAACCGCGCCTGCTCAGAGGCCATGCGCAGATCGCACGCCAGGGCGATCCCCAATGCAGCCCCGGAAACCGCGCCGTTGACCGCTGCCAAGACGGGTTTTTCCAGGCTGCGAATCTGCAAAACCAGGGGGTTGTAGGTGCGCTGGAGGTGTTTTCGGAAGGAAACCTCTTCCTCTTGCTGAAAATCTCTTACATCCTGGCCTGCGCTGAATACATTCCCGGCGCCGGTGAGCAGCACGCTGCGCACCTGTGAATCACGCCGGGCCTGCTTAAATGCCTCCTGTGCGGCAGCGATCATCTCCAAGTTGAAGGCATTGACTTTAGGCCGGTTGAGCGTGATGACCAAAACGCCATCCTGGATTTCCGTTTGCACCACATCTGAATTGGACATAAGACCTCCCTGTTGGAATATTTTGCGCTGTCCAAAGTGTAGCACAGATTCAAGCATTCTGTAGCATGCGGACATTCAACTGAACGTCATTTGCAAGAACGTCGCTCGCCAGAATGCCACCGTTCAGGAGATATTATTACCAGATAGTCGCTAATAATAGGGTTACTGCCACTTAAAGGTGAAGGCCCGGATTTTTCCCGGGCCTGGTTTATTCTCTAGAGATAACCGAAATCGTCGTCGTAATCATCGCCGATGTCATCGTCATAGCCTAATTCCAGTTCCACCTCTTCGTCATTCACCCGTACCCACAATAAGAGCAATTGCCCGTCATCGATTTCTACGTAACGAGCTGCCACAATGGGCGCCTCGTGCTCCAATCCATCCGGTGTACGAAACTCAAGGTGGATGGATTGATGGTTGCGCCAGGCACGATGGCAGCGCTCTACCAGGGCGGGGCCGTTAAAAGTTCGTAATCGCGTGATGGCGACGTCGGCCAGCGTTGGGCTCTCGTTTAAACCAAGCACCCAGCCGTCATTAACCGCTTCAAACGTGGGGGGTGGACCCTCAATAATTGTAATTTTATCATCCATAGTAAACTCCGTTTGCGCAATCATACCACAATCGCGGCGCGAAAAAAACCAATAATTTTGTCGGTCTATCAGGTCAGGCCATTCATCGAGATTTGTTGGAGACCCAATCCGCTGCCAAGTGTATAATGGTTCGTGGAGAATGTCCATATGCACAAGTTAGTTATTTTAATCGAATCATTGCCAAATTGGGAAAAGTTCGAGGACAATTGGCCGGAATTCCTGCACCAGGTAGAAGAAATGCCGGGGTTGCGCAGGGAAGCTACCAGCCGGGTGGAGGACTTTTTATACGGTCAAGTGCCCTATGTCCAGGTGCACGAATTGTTTTTTGATAGCCTGGACGAAGCGCAGCAAGCCATGGCTTCGCCTTCCGGAAGGAACGCCGGGCGTTTGCTGCAGCAGATGACCGCCGGTCGCATGACGTTGTTCATTGCAGAGCATAAAGAAGACGACCTGGAAAACATCCGCAAATTCAAGGAGCCGCCGGATGAAGAATAGGGGGGCCTCCCGATCCGCCGTCGGCCTGGTGCTCTCGGTGTTGTTGGTAATCCTGCTGGCTGGCGGATATTTTTTGTACCGGCGTTACGCACCCAGTTTTGGGCGCTCGGCGCGAGTGCTGCGCTGGCTGCGCAACCCGGGAAGCCATGCCGGTTGGAGCATCGAAGCCGGCCAACGCTGCGCAGAAGCACCGTTTATCATGCCCACCACCGGCCTGGTCGGATACTTGTGGGACGATTCTTTCCGTCCCGGGCACCGCCATCAGGGCATTGACGTGTTTGGGGGCGAGCAAGTGGGCCTTACGCCGGTCATTGCTGCCTATTCTGGATACTTGACTCGCTTGCCCGATTGGAAGGCAACCGTGATCATTCGTATCCCGGAAGATCCGCTGCAATCCCAGCGGCAAATTTGGACCTACTATACCCATATGGCCGGGCCGGATGGTGAGCCCTATATCGTGACTGATTTTCCACCAGGTACGGAAGAGGTTTTTGTGGAAGCCGGTACGCTATTGGGCTACCAGGGCAACTATTCCGGCACAGCCGGCAACCCGGTCGGTGTGCATTTGCATTTTTCGATCGTCCGGGACGATGGACGGGGTAAATTTCTAAACGAACTGCGAATTGAGAACACGTTGGATCCTTCCCCCTACCTGGGATTGGCCTTGAGGGCCGGACAGGAAAACAGCACAGCCCCGGTTTGCAGCCAACCAGTTACGGGAGAGGCACTTTCCAAGACTTTCGAAGAGGATGTATGAGTGAATTTCAGGATAAAGTAGTTTTGGTGACCGGAGCAGGAAGGGGCATCGGTCGCGCTATCGCCGAGGCTTTTGCGCAACAAGGAGCACTCGTTGCCGCGAATGACTTGACGCCTATCAATTTAGATGAAACCGTTGCTCGCATCCAATCCGCTGGCAAGCGTGTCCGAGAGTATATATTTGATGTGGCGAAGAAAATGCCCGTCCAAACCATGATCGAGCAAATTCTGGATGACTGGGGGCGCATTGATATCCTGGTCAATAATGCTGCGGTTGCTCCCCGGGCCGGCTTGTTGGAGATGGATGAATGGGATTGGCGGCGCACAATCGATGTGAATTTGAACGGCTCGTTTTTTACACTGCAATCCGTGGCGCGCGTGATGCGTGAGCAAGGGGGAGGGGTGGTCGTCAATATTGCCTCCACCTCGGACCGCTCAGCCGGGTTTAAGGATGCTCCAGCTTACGTAGCCAGCAAAGCTGGTTTGATCGGTCTGACACGCGCCGCTGCCAGAGAACTGGCGCCGCACGGCATCCGGGTGAACGCCGTGTGCCCGGGTGTGATTGTGCCTCACAGCAGCTCGGCTTCAACAGAAAATCGCGCAGGACAACACGCGCTGTCGCAGGACCTGCTGGCAGAGATTCCCCAACAGCGCCTTGGGCGGCCAGAAGAAGTGGCTGCGGTGGTGCTGTTCTTATCCAGCTCAGCGGCTGCTTATCTGACCGGGCAGACGATCAACGTGGATGGCGGCAGGGCCATAGTGTGAGAGGAGTTTTTTGAAGTGAGAATGGGTCAGTTGAAAGAATTAGACGAATATCGTCAAAAGCTGCTGGATCGTTACGCTCAAGTGGTCGATGATTTGGCTCACTTCCTGGATGAGTTCCCAGAAGAACGCCTCGACCAGCCCTTGGACCCGGATGGGTTGAGCGTCCATCACATCCTGGCTCACGTGCGCGATCTCGAAGCGGCTGCTTTCTTCCCGCGCCTGGAACTGCTGCTCGAAGAAGACCAACCTTCCCTGGAGCGTTATGAAGAGCAGCGATGGCTGCGCGAGGATGACCCGCCAAGTGAGTCCGCTCAAGAAATTTTAGAGTCCTACCGGTGTCTGCGCGAGCGAGAACTGTCCTGGTTGAAAGGGATCGATTCTGAAGGTTGGAGTCGAACGGGACGGCACCCCACCTGGGGGCCGCGCACCCTGCAATGGTGGGTTGAACGCAGCTTGTTGCACGTCCTGGGGCATTTGGAAGCACTGAAAAGCGCTGGCTTAGGCGATGAATCTGGAAAGGAGAATAATCGTGGCTGAATACACAACCATCCTGGTCGAAACGAGAGAGCGGGTCGGCCTGGTGCGCCTGCACCGGCCAAAGGCGATGAACGCTTTAAATTCCGTCTTGATGGGCGAACTGGCGCAGGCCTTGTTAGATTTCGATCAAGACGAGAACATTGGCGCAGTGGTGATCACTGGCGACGAGCGCGCCTTCGCAGCGGGCGCGGATATCGCCGAGATGGTCGACGCCTCTACTATGGATATGCTCAAAAAGGATTACATATCCAAATTCGATTGTCTCGGCGATATCACTAAGCCTTTGATTGCCGCAGTTTCCGGCTGGTGTCTGGGCGGCGGCAACGAGTTGGCCATGTCGTGCGATATGATCGTGGCCTCTGAAACAGCCCGTTTTGGACAACCGGAGATCAATCTGGGCGTAATTCCCGGCGCCGGGGGCACCCAACGCCTGACTCGAGCGGTTGGCAAGGCTGTCGCAATGGAGATGGTGCTCAATAATCGCACCTTGTCCGCTGAGGAGGCCCAGCAATTTGGATTGGTGAACCGGGTTGTGCCCGTAGAGCGTTACTTGGAAGAAGCCCTGGACTTGGCTGCCCAGTTGGCCGCCCGAGCGCCCCTGGCACTGCGCCTGGCTAAAGAGGCCGTCAATCACGCCTTTGAATCATTTTTGGAGGAGGGTTTGGCTGACGAGAGGCGCGCATTTTACGTGCTGTTTTCCAGCCAGGACCAGCACGAGGGCATGTCAGCTTTCTTAGAAAAGCGCAAGCCGGCCTGGAAAGGGGAATAGACTGGTTTTATTGGGTGGGGAGTTCCGTCCAGAAAGTTGCGCCTCTGCCGATTTGGCTGCTGACCCCGATTTTCCCACCATGACTTTCGACAATCGACTTTGCGATTGCTAACCCCAAGCCGCTGCCCTTGGATTTTCCATAGCGTGGCTTGGTCGCTTCTACGCGATAAAAACGTTCGAAAATATGCGGTAAATCAGCAGGCGCGATCCCCGGACCGGTATCTTTGACCAGCACACGGATGGTCCTTCCCTGGCGCCCGGAGCGAATGAACAGGTCCACTCGACCACCTTGAGGTGTGTATTTGATGGCGTTTTCGACGAAGTTGTACAGCACTCGCCGGAGTTGGTCCTCATTTCCCATCAGCGGGGGTAAATCCGGTTCGAGATCCAACTCCAGGGAGACACCGGCCTTAGAGGCTCGGATGGTGAATGTCTCGTAAACATCGGTGGCGATGGCGCCCATGTCCAGCAAGATGCGTTTTTGAGGCGTCAAACCGGCTTCCAGCCGGGATAAGTCCAGCAAGTCGGTCACCATTTTACCGAGGCGGTCGACCTCACTTTCGATTTCCCCCAGAAATTTCTCCGCCACTGAAGAATCTTCCATGGCTCCATCTCGCAGCGCTTCAGCGCGCAGTTTGACAACCGTCAGAGGCGTGCGCAGCTCGTGGCTGGCGTTAGCCACGAAGGCGCGCAATTCGTCGACGTGATCCTGCAGCCGGCCTGCCATGATGTTGAAAGCTTCTGCAAGCCGGTGAAGCTCTTGTGGGCCGCGCGGCGTCACTCGAGCGCTCAGGTCCCCCCCGGCCAGGTGTTCTGCGGCGTGGGTGAGGCGTTGGATGGGTTGGGAGAGATTGTTCGCCAGCAACCAACCGAAGATGCTCACCCCCATTGCCACTCCCACAGAGACCAGGATCAGCAGCGCCAATGAACGGCGGGCGGCGGCCATGGCCGGTTGCATAAGCCGTCCCAAGCGTAAGACTGCCAGAACCTGGGAGTCGCGCTGTACCCTGGCAGCTACATAAAAGGTATCACTGCCCTGTTCATCCGGCCTGACGATCTCTCCCTCGCCGATATCCCCTTGAATGGCCTGCAGAACTTCGGGAGCCGTATTTTCATTTGCTGCCAGAGGCGGGTCTTCCTGGCTGGATATCAACGGCATGCCGTCCGGTAAGAAGATCGTGTATTGAAGTTCGGGATGTTTCGCCAATAAACGCTCTACTACAATCTTGACTCGGGTCGCATCCACTTCACCCCTAGAGTAGGACTCTAACACGGGCTCCAAAGCGTTGCTGGAAGCAAATGCAATGTCTTCCAGGCTGTGTTCGATTTCATCTGCCGCAGAGTTAAGGATGGCGCTGCCCGCAAAAGACGCAATGATTACGATGCTGACGATCGAGACCAGCAAGTGAGAAAGCATTAAGCGGGTTTGTAAAGATTGCGGTAAGCGCATACGAGCGTTTTTCTTTATGAACTTTCTTGCGCCTGGTCCAACTCTTCCGCACTGGCGAAGCGGTAGCCGTAGCCGCGCACAGTTTGGATAAACTGGGGGCTGGCGGGGTCTTCTTCGATCTTTAAGCGCAACCAGCGCACGTGTACGTCAAGCGTGCGCGGGTCACCGATCCATTCTTCGCCCCATACTTCGGACAACAGCTCTTCACGGCTGAGCGCCCGGCCGGCATTCTTCATCAGTGTGGCTAGCAGGTCGAATTCACGCGTCGAAAGCTGCAGTTCTTTTTCTCCCTTAAAGATTCGCCGGGAGGTTGGGTCCAGGCTAAGTTGCTGGAGAACCAGAGGTTGTGTTTGCGTGGCCTGACGGTCCAACTCCACTCTGCGAAGGGTGGAGCGGATGCGCGCCAGCAGTTCGCGGAAAGAGAAAGGCTTGGCCAGATAATCATCCGCGCCAACTTCCAGACCAAGCACTCGATCGATCTCGTCTCCACGAGCCGTGAGCATGATTACGGGAGTTGTGCTCTTCGTCCGCAATCGCCGGCATACTTCCAATCCGCTGATGTCAGGCAACATTAAGTCCAAAACGATTAGATCCGGTTCGTCCTCTTCTATGGCTTCCAAGGCTTTGGTCCCATTTACGGCTGTTTTTACCTCAAAGCCTTCTCTACGCAAACTGTAGGCCAGGGAATCGGTGATCAACGTTTCGTCGTCAACTAATAGAATCAGTGTCAAATTTTGCCTCCCGTCTTTTTAGGAACCTCTTCGGGCTGACAGTATATTTTATATGAGAATGTGTTGTTTGTACAATCCATTTTTATACTTGATCACGCCATCTTTATTTGAACGAAAACACAGTTTAGACTGGATCTTACGCACTCCGGCTTTAGTATAGCTAATAATTGGGATATTATTGGAACCTTAAATATCCCTTAATCGGATTAACCAGACCCTTAACGCATTCTTCCAAAAGAATTGTAGACTCGTTCTCGTTGGCCCAGGCGAGTGGAACAACACAGTTTTTCGGACCAGATGGCTTGTGGGCGGGGTGACCGCCCTTTTTCTTTTTGATACTTCAAAAAGGAGCTCCACAAAACATGCCGCTGCCACGCCCCGTTGGAGACGACTCAGATGGAAGGCATCGGCGATTTCAAGGATTGCGTTCGCTGCCACTCGACAGGCCGCGAAGAGGAAGGAGAAAGAGAGCACGACCGATGTTTTCACCTTTCAGATCTCGTAACCGGAGGCGAGATAGGATGGGGTATAATCGCGGCCGTGGCAAGGAAAAAGTCCCTCTCTGATTTCTCTGAAGATGAATTGCGCTGGCTGCTGATGGAGAAGCGGCGAACGGCCCGCAACGAGCGCATCAATCGTTACCGGCAAACCGGCCGGGCCGTGATGGTCTCCAAGGATATTGAGAATCCTTCGCTGGATAAATGGCAAACCGGCGCGCTGGACGATCTGAAAGACGGCGCAGAGCAGCGCTCCAAAGGCCGCCGGATTCTGGACGTTTTCCTGCTGGTCGTGGAAATTAGCGCTGTGGTTGGATTCATTTTTGTCGTGTTCAACGGCTTGAACCTGATGAAGGAGTTGAATCAGGAGGTGGCCTCTGCCCTGGAGCAACCTACCCTGACCCCCACACCGCTGATCTCAGCGGTTGTGCTGCCGTCCGGCCATACGCCGCCCGATTCACCAGGCGGCGCCAAATTCAACCAGGATGAGATTCCGGCTCATTTGCGACCGCTGGTGCAATCTCTGGCGCAAGTGCCGGTCCCCACGGCCGGTCCCGAACAGGCCATCCGTATCCAGATGCCTGCTATTGATATCGACGCTCCGGTGGTGCAGGGCGACGGCTGGGAGCAGCTTAAGAAAGGCGTCGGACAGCATGCCGGCACGGTGAACCCTGGAGAACGCGGCAACCTGGTGCTTTCGGCGCACAACGATATCTTCGGCGAGATTTTCCGTGACCTGGATCAATTGCAATCGGGGGACGAGGTGATTTTGTATACCAACCAGCGGGTCTACATATACCAGGTCGTAGATCAGCAAATCGTCGAGCCCACCGATGTGCATGTCATGGATCCGGCAGAACAACCCACAGTAACGCTAATTTCGTGTTATCCTTATCTGAAAGACAATAAACGTATCGTCATCTCTGCCCGTCTCAGATCCGATGGGAGCTGAAGTGGGCGACCGTTTCGGTTCAGGCAGTAAGTCCGCCTGATCCTTCTGGCGAAGACCTTATTAAATTTGTAGGAGTAAGTTTATATGAGTAGAAAATCAAGAAGAGCAAGCAGGCGATCGTCTTCGGGTTCCCGAATTTACGACCATGATTTCGACCCGGATTACTCTTACGTGATTCAAGACCTGCGTCGCATTGGCATTCTGGCTGGTTCTTTTATTGTGATCCTGGTCATTTTGTCTTTCTTCCTTTAGAATCTGCAGAGATCCAATCAAAGAAGAAGGGCTGTAATTTCGGTGAATAGGCGTTTCTGTTCGCCGAAATTTTTATTCCAAAGAAAAGCGCCGTCGTAGAATTGTCATTTTGTATTATTCCGGCTAGAATGGAAGTATGGAAGAATCACGCCCGACCTGGTCCTCGCGCACCAAAATCGTAGTCAGCCTGTTATTGCTGGTCTTCGGCTTGTTTTTAATCTATCGTTTCAGCGTAGTTTTGCCGCCGATGATCCTGGCAGTTGTTCTGGCATACGTGCTTACCCCCTTGGTTAACCGTTTGCAATCCCGGTTGAAGCTGCCGCGCGTCCTGCTGGTGTTCCTGGTCTATTTGATGCTGATCCTGGTGCTGGTGTCCTTGCTGTTCTTGATTATCCCTCCCTTAGCGGTTCAGTTTGCTGCCTTGAATCTGGATATCCAGCGTTTTCTATTGGAAATCGAATCGTGGTTAGCCAACCAATATACCATCGCAGGGATTACGATCGATGTGGAATCCGTGTTCCAGCAGGTGATCGGTTCGCTCCAAGGGCTGCTGGAGCCTGTGTTCGGGCAAACTTTGGAGCTGCTTCTGGAAGTAATCACCTCTATGGTCTGGGTGATTTTTATCGTAGTGGTATCTTTCTATTTGATCAAGGATGCACGCAGCTTGCACAACTGGTTGGAAGGGTTGGTGCCTCCGGAATATCGCCCAGATTTTATTCGCCTGCGTGATGAAATCAACCGTCTCAAGGGCGAACAAGGAAAGCCCAACATCAAACCCAATAGGCCGAAGCGTGCGTCCTCCGACCATTCCTCTGAGCAAGAGCGGCGTAAGCCGAAGGAACGGAGGAAGCGTCGCAAGTTGGACAAGATCAAGATCGATCGCATCGAAGAGCTTGACGTTGAGCCAGAGCGCTTGCCTGCGGATGCCAAGTTCAAGGATTACGAAGAGGTCACGGTGCAAGACCTCAGTGTTCACACCGATAACGTCCTGTTTCGGAAGCGGAAGTACTACTCTGCGTCAGAGGGCAAGACGTACTTGGCGGAGTTGCCCCCGGGTTACGAAGGGGAGTTTGGCCCCGGCATCAAGTCGCTGGCGATTGTGATGCATTTTGGCATGCAGACCACCGAGCCCAAAATCCGCGAGTTCT
>Ga0207752_1000987_pt1 | contig 13347 bp, 10 predicted proteins | sample Pon2CUnioCityCA_6_FD_187272 | JGI IMG/M metagenome (GOLD analysis project Ga0207752, IMG submission 187272) | Marine sediment microbial community from Union City, CA, USA - Pond 2C Sediment 2 (SPAdes) | ecosystem: Environmental > Aquatic > Marine > Intertidal zone > Salt pond sediment ... | reverse complement strand
CGCGGTCGAGCCGGTGGTACAGATGTCGTCGACGAGCAGAATGTGCTTGCCCCGCGATGGTATCGCCCGAAAGGCCTCCCGCAAGTTCTCCCTGCGTCGCGCTGCGGAGAGTGCCGACTGCGGAAACGTCGGGCGCACCTTGGCGAGCGTCTTCTTCATCGGGCGTTTCAGTCTCCGCGAGACCCCGCGGGCCAGGACCCGTGCCTGGTTGAAACCGCGGTCTCGTCGCTCCGCCGGCGTCATCGGCACGAAGCTGACGACATCGATCGTCTCGGCAAGGGCGGTCCAAACAGCGGCCCTCGCAAGGCGTGCGGCCAGCCATCGTCCGACCGCCCTCTCGCCGTCGAACTTGAACGCACGCACAAGCTGCCCCCAGGGTTCGTCGTAGCGGCCGAGGGCGATCACGGTGTCGAACCCACGCTCCCGGGTACCGCATGCTGTGCACAGGTCGACGGATGGGTCGCCCAAACTCTCTCCACAACAAGCGCAGCGGTGGCCCGAAAGCGGCTGAAGGCCCGTGGAGCATCCCGTACACAAGAGGCTCCGCTCGCGCAGATCGCGCCCGCAGAGTACGCAGACCGGCGGGTACAACAGGCAGAGGATGTCTCGCCCCCACCAGCGACTCGATCCGAGCAGCCGCTTACAGAACCGGGACCAGACGCAGTAGCTGGTTCGCATACCCCCATTCGTTGTCATAGAACGCCATAACCTTAAGAAAGCGGGCGTCGACGCGTCGCGTTCCCGTCAAGTCGACGATGCTCGGCCGGTCGTCGCCGATCACGTCCGAAGAGACGATCGGATCCTCACTGACACCGAGAATTCCATCGAGCTCGCCCTGCGCATAGCGCGCAAACAGATCGTTGATCTCGTCCTCCGACGCGTCTTTCGCCAACTCCACGGTCACGTCGCTGACCGAGCCGGACGGCACCGGCACGCGGAAGGCGATCCCGTCCATCTTGCCTTCGAGCGAGGGAAGGATCTTGGTCGTCGCCTTCGCCGCGCCGGTCGTCGTCGGAACGATGTTGATCGCCGCCGCCCGACTGCGCGACGGTTTCGCGTGCGGAGAATCCACTAGACGCTGATCGCCCGTGTATCCATGGACGGTCGTCAGCAGGGCGTGGGCGACCCCGATGTCCTTCTCCAGCACGTACATGACCGGGACGAACGAGTTCGTCGTGCACGACGCGGCGGACACGATCTCCATGCTCACCTCGATCGCGTCGTGGTTCACCCCGTAGATGATCTGGGGGACGCCTTCCCCCTTCGGCGGGGCGGAGAGCAGGACCCGTTGGGCGCCGGCCTCCAGGTGAAGCCTCGCCTTCTCGGGCGAGAGGAACACGCCGGTCGACTCCACGACGAGCTCGATCCCCATCTCCCCCCACGGAAGCTTGTCCGGCTCCCGCTCGGCCAACAGCTCGACCGCCTTCCCGTCGACGTCCAGCCCCCCGTCCGCCTCGCGGACCTCGCGGTCGTACCGGCCGTAGATGGAATCCCGCGTCAACAGGTAGCGGGCCATCTCCGACGTGAAGAACGGATCGTTGATCGCCACGATCTCCAGGTCCGGGTCTCCGAACGCGACGCGGAAGAACGCCCTCCCGATCCGTCCGAAGCCGTTGATCGCCACTTTCTTCATCCTTCAAGCCTCCTTCCCTGCGTCTTTAGCTTCGATCATCTCGACGAAGTGGCGGTGGATCCGCACGTCGTCGGTCAACTCCGGATGAAAGCTGCAGGCGAGCACGTTCCCTTCCCGCGCCATCACGGCGGTCCCGTCGTAGCGAGCCATGATCCTGACGTCCGGGCCGCTGCGGACGATGTACGGCGCGCGGATGAACACCGCCGGCACCGTCCCGACACCCTCGACGTCGAGCTCCGCCTCGAAGCTGTCGACCTGGCGCCCGGACGCGTTCCGCTTCACCCCGATATCGATCGCCCCGATCGCCTCCGAAGGACGCCCGTCGACCTCCTTCGCCAGGAGGATCATCCCGGCGCACGTCCCGAACATCGGGAAGCCGTCGGCCGCGAGCGCGCGGAGTCGATCGAGCAGGCCGCCGTCCGCGAGGAGCGACATCGCCGTCGACTCTCCCCCCGGGAGGATCAGCCCGTCGATCTCCGCCAGGTCGTCGGCCCGCTTGACGACGCGGGAGGCGATCCCCAGCCGGGACAGGCTCCCCGCGTGCTCGCGAACGGCCCCCTGAAGGCCGAGGATCCCGATCCTCATTTCCCGCGCGTCTGCATCAGCTCGTGCTCGGGGATCTCCTCGATCGGGATGCCGCTCATCGCTTCGCCCAGTCCGGTCGAGACCTCGGCGACGACCTTCGGGTCGTCGTAGTGGGTCGTCGCGCGGACGATCGCCCCGGCGCGCTTCTCGGGATCGGAGGACTTGAAGACGCCGCTGCCGACGAAGATCCCGTCGCAGCCGAGCTGCATCATCATCGCCGCGTCGGCCGGGGTCGCGATCCCGCCGGCGGCGAAGTTGACGACCGGCAGACGCCCCGCGTCGCGGATCGCCAGCAGCATCTGGTGCGGCGCCCCGAGCTCCTTGGCGAGCGTCATCAGCTCTTCCGGCGGAGAGGCGAGCACGTCGCGAATCTGTTCGTTCATCCGCCGCATGTGGCGAACCGCTTCGACGACGTTTCCAGTCCCCGGCTCGCCCTTGGTGCGGATCATCGCCGCGCCTTCCGCCATCCGCCGGCACGCCTCGCCCAGATCCCGGGCGCCGCAGACGAATGGAACGGTGAACTCCCACTTGTTGACGTGGTAGTCGGGGTCGGCGGGGGTAAGGACTTCCGATTCGTCGATGTAGTCGACCCCGAGCTCCTGAAGGACCTGCGCCTCGGCGAAATGCCCGATGCGGACCTTCGCCATGACCGGAATCGAGACGGCCTCGAGGATCTCTTTCACCTTCGTCGGATCGGCCATTCGTGCGACCCCGCCTTGGGCACGGATGTCCGCTGGAACCCGCTCCAGGGCCATCACCGCGACGGCCCCGGCGGCTTCGGCGATCCGTGCCTGCTCGGCGGTCGTGACGTCCATGATCACGCCGCCCTTGAGCATCTCGGCCAGGCCGCTCTTCACCCGGTAGGTTCCCTTTTCCACCATAGTACTCACCTTCCCATGCGACGTGCGGCCCGATTATACCGCCGCGCCGAGCCTGTCAACAGGTGTGAGGATCCGCTTCCGAAAAGGATTCCCGGGTCAGTCGCTTCGACGTAGGCCGTCCGGGTCGGCCCAGTTCAGCTTCGCGTCGAGAACGCGGAAGAACGACGGCGCCTCGGCGAGGCGGACGAGCCGCGTCGGTCGGTCGCTCCGGCGGACCGTGACCTCCGAATCGGCCGGGAGGGCGGTCACGAAGTCCCCGTCCGCGATCAGCTGGACGTCGGTCCGCGCGCGAAGACGGAGGAGCTCGTCCGCCGGGAAGATCACCGGACGGAGGCCGAGCTGATGCGCCGCGTGCGGCGTCGCGAGGATGCACGCCGCCGGCGGGACGACGACCGGGCCGCCGGCGGAGAGGCTGTACGCCGTCGAACCGGTCGCCGTGGCGAGGATCAACCCGTCCCCCGGATACGCCGAGACGATGCCGTCCCCCCACGACAGCTCGATCTCGCAGAACCGCGAGTCGGTCGTCCCGGTCACGACGAGGTCGTTCAGCACGGAGCCCCGCATCGCTCCGGCTTCGTAGGCGAGGCGCATCCGCTCCTCGATCGAGACGTGGCCGTCGTAGACGTGTTCCAGGGCCGCCTCCCAACCGTCGAGCCCCGCCTGGGTGAGAAAGCCGAGGCTGCCAATGTTGATTCCGAGGATCGGGACCGCGGACTCGGCGAAGAGGCCGGCGGCGCGAAGGACCGTCCCGTCCCCGCCGAGCGCGACGACAATCGCCGCCGCGTCCTCCTCGGGGGCGGCCTCGCTCACCGGGATCGCCTCGATTCCGTGGCTCTCGCACCAGGCCCTCATCCGCTCCAGCACGGGGAGGGTGTCCGGCTTCGACGCGTTGACCACGAAGTAGATCCGATCGAGCTTCACGCGGGGATGGTAGCGGGCGGGGAAACCGGCATCAAGAGGAGCGCTGCGACACGTGCTTCCAGCGACAGACGATCCGCTCGATCCCCTCGATCAGGATGTACAGCGACAGCCCGAGCAGCGCCATCGCCAGGATCCCGGCGAACGCCTGGGCGCCGCTGTAGATGTTGGACTCGATGAACGATCCGAGGCCGCCGCGACGGGGATCGAACGCCCCGGTCGTCTCGGCGATGTACAGGAACGCCATGCCCAGGCCGACGGAGACCCGCAGGCTCGTCAGAATCGAGGGAAGCGTCGCCGGGAGGATCACGTGCCAGTACACCTGCCACCGCGACGCCCCGGCGGCGAGGACGCTCGTGATGTGCTCGAGCTCGATCTGCTTCGCCGCCCCGCGGGCCGAGACGAGGATCTGGAAGAAGAGCGCGGTGGCGACGATCGCGACCTTCACCGGGTTGCCGAGCCCGAACAGCAAAAACAGGATCAGGATGAACGCGACCTGCGGGATCGGATAGATGATGTAGATCATCGGCGAGATCAGCTGGTCGAGCCGCCGCTCGTGGCCGATGAGGAGCCCGAGGGGATAGCCGAGCGAGAACGCGATCCCCATCGCCAAGACGAGCCGCCACGCGGAGACCCAGAAGTTGCGGAACAGCGTCGGGCCGAGCCGCTTCATCTCGGCGATCGCGCGGACCGGATTCGGGAGAAACGCACGTCCCTTGACGTGCTCGACGATCTCGCTGGCGATCCACCAAGCGAGCAGGAGGATCGCGATGGCGACGACGTAGCGGAGCACGTGCCAGACGTACGGCCGTTCCGGAATCCCCTTCAGCCATCGCCGCGTCCGATTCATCCTTCCAACGCCCCCCTCAACTGCGCCACGACGCCGGCGAACGCCTCGCTCTCCCGATGCCGAAGGTCCCCGACGCCCGGGTTGCCGACCACCGCCTTGATCCGCGCCGGCCGATCGGTGAGGACCGCGATCCGCTGCCCCAGGAACGCCGCCTCCTCGATGTCGTGGGTCACGAGGAGGAGGGAGAAGCGCCGCTGCAGCCAGAGCTCGAGGAAGAGGTCCTGGATCCGCTCCTTGGTCAGCGTGTCGAGGGAGGCGAGCGGCTCGTCCATCAGCATCACCGAAGGCGCCGTCGACAGCGCGCGGGCGACCCCGACGCGCCGCTTCATCCCCTCGGACAGCTCGGCCGGGAACCGGCCCCTCACGCTCGCCAGACCGAGCTCCTCGAGGACGGAGGCCGCCGTCTTCTCCGGATACTCCCTCCCGAGAAGGAGGCTCAGGTTCGCGTTCTGCCAGACGGTCTTCCACGGGAGGAGCCCCGCGTTCTGCAGGATCAGGGCGATCTCCCTTCGCGGACCGGCGACCGGTTCGCCGTTGATCTCGATCGTCCCTCCCCGAGGGCGAATCAGCCCCGCCACGGCGAACAGGAGCGTCGTCTTCCCGCATCCGGACGGGCCGATCACCGCCAGGCTCTCCCCCGGCTCGACCCGGAGCGAGACCCCGTCGACCGCGAGGACGGCGCGCGTCCCGCGGCCGTACCCGATGACGACGTCGCGGACCTCGATCATCGGACGAACCGAAAGTCGGTGATCTCTTCGTACGTCGGCTCGACGAAGACGTAGCCCTTCCGGAGCATCCACGCCAGGATCGCCTCGTAGTCCGGCCGATCGAGAACCGACGGACTCCCGTACACCGGAATCGGGATCGTGTCGAGGACCTCCTGGTTGATCGTCGTGCGGTCCGCCCCCTGGAAGAAGAGGGAGAGCGCGATGTCGATTCCCGTGTCGATCAGCTCGTCGCGCGACGCGCCGTTGATCCGTTCGATCGCCTCCGCGTAGGCGGCGTAGAAGGCGGCGACCGCCTCCGGATGGCTGTCGACGAAGGCGCGGTGGAAGACGACCACCGAAGGGAGGACGCCGGTCTCCGAGAAGTCGTCGTGGATCACCAGCTCGATCGGCTCCCCTCCGGCCGGATAGTAGGTCGCCAGGTAGCTGACGTACGGTTCGGGCAGCACGGCCGCCGGCAGGGTCTGCGCGCCGAACCAGACCGCCATCTGCAGGATGTCGTGGAAGAAGATCGTCTCCTTCGGCTTCGCGCCTTCGGACCGCCGATCGGCGAGGAGCCGATCGAGCAGGTACTCGTAGTCGCTCCGATAGATCGTACCGATCGAGTAGTTCGAAGCGAGGAGCGCGTCGAGCGAGGCGAGTCGGTACGACGCCGGCGAGAGGAGCGCCAACGCGAACCCCCCCGTCTGCGGGCGCGAGGTCGCCGCGCTCGTGATCACGATGCTCCCCCCCGTCGTGGCGTCGAGGATCGACCGGGTGATGTCCTCCATCATCCCGTCGAGGTTCCCGGTCATCAGCGCGGCGCTTCGCTGCTGGTTGTCGGTGATGCCGATCAGCTCGACCGATACGCCGTGCGCCTCGAACAGGCCCCACTCCTGCGCGAACGCGATCGGAAGCGCCTCGAGAACCGGAGGAAGACTGAACCGGAGAAACGGGGTCGACGCGCCGGTGGTCGCAATGGAGACCGCGACGAGAAAAGAGAAAAAGACCGCTCGTCGAATCCGGACCACCGCCGTTCCCCCTCACAGATTGGAATCTCGCCCGGGATTATACCCTCCGCCGTTCCGCCGACCAATCGGCCGCAGATCCTGTCCCCTCCCCGATTTCTCCCCTCCGGCGGACGGAAAGCGGCGCGGGAATCGGGTATCATCGCGGTTCTCATGGACCGGCTGCAGACGTGGTTGTGGCGGTATCGGGGGCGAATCCTCGTGGGGTTCGTCTCCCTTCTGATCGTCAACGGGGCGACGATCCTCGTCCCGCTGATCATCCGCGAGGCGATCGACCGCCTGACCCGGGGCGAGGGCGGCCTCCTTCAGAGCGGCCTGATGATCACCGGCCTGGCCGCCGTCGTGATGGCGTTCCGCTTCCTCTGGCGCTACTTCTTCATCGGCGCCGCGCGGCGGATCGAGCGCGCGATCCGGGCGAAGCTGTATACGCACCTGCTCGGCCTCTCCGCCTCGTTCTACAACGAGACGAAGACCGGCGACCTGATGGCCCACGCGACCAACGACATCGAGGCCGTCGCCAGGGCGTGCGGCTTCGGGGTGCTCACGATCGCCGATCCGCTGTTCATGATCCCCGTCTCGGTCGCGATCATGTCGTCGATCGACCCCCGCCTGACGCTGTACGCGATCCTTCCCCTCCCGATCCTGGCGCTGTTCATGGTCTGGTTTGGCGCGGTGATCCACCGCCGATTCGAGGCCGTACAGGAGGCGTTCTCGACCCTGATGGAGAAAGTCCGGGAGACCGTCTCCGGCATCCGGGTGGTGAAGTCGTTCGTCCAGGAACCGGGAACCGAGACCGACTTCTCGACGACCAACCAGCTGCAGGTCGACCGGAACATGGCGCTCGTTCGGATCCACGGGCTGTTCCACCCGCTGATCGAGCTGCTCTCCGGCGCGTCGCTCGCGATCATCCTATGGATCGGCGGGATCGGCGTCGTCCGCGCCTCGATCTCCCTCGGCGACTTCGTCGCGTTCACGCAGTACCTGTCGATGCTGATCTGGCCGATGATCGCCATGGGGTGGGCCGTCAACCTCATCCAGCGCGGGAGGGCGTCGCTCGGCCGGATCAACCGCCTCCTCGCCGAGACGCCGGAGATCGTCGAGCCGGCCAAGCCCCGCTCGTTGCGCGGGACCCGGATCGAGATCCGGGACCTGACGTTCGCCTACCCTTCCGGGAACGGCCGGGTCGCCAGCCCGGCCCTGTCGGACGTGCAGTTGACCGTTGAGGAAGGGATGACCCTCGGCGTCGTCGGGCTGACCGGCGCGGGGAAGAGCACCCTGGCGCACCTGATCCCGCGGGTCTTCGATCCCCCGGTCGGGACGATCTGCATCGGCGGGATCGACATCCGCGACGTCGCGCTCGACGAGCTTCGCCGCTCGATCGGCTTCGTCCCGCAGGACCCGTTCCTCTTCTCGGCGACGCTGGCGGAGAACATCGCGTTCGGCGCGCCGGAGGCGGCGCGGGAGGAGATCGAGGAGGCAGCGACCCTCGCCGGGATCCACGAGGAGATCCTCGAGTTCCCGCAAGGGTACGAGACGACCGTCGGCGAGCGCGGGATCTCCCTCTCCGGCGGGCAGAAGCAGCGCGTCGCGATCGCCCGCGCCCTCCTCCTCAAGCCGCGGATCGTCATCTTCGACGACCCGCTCTCCGCCGTCGACGCCGAGCGGGAGGAGTACATCCTCGGCAAGCTACGCGAGTTCTTCCACGGGAGGACGAGCATCCTCATCGCCCACCGGATCTCCGCCGTGATGCACGCCGACCAGACGATCGTCATCGACAAGGGGCGGATCGTCGAGCGGGGAACGCACGACGAGCTGATCGCCGGCGGCGGGATCTACGACAGGATCTGGCGGCTGCAGCAGGCGGAAAGGAGGGCGACCCGACCGTGAACGGGCACTTCCACGAAGACGAGGTCCTCGGCAAGGCGTTCGACGCCCGGCTGATGCGGCGGCTGATCCGCTTCCTGAAGCCGTACCGCGCGCTGTTCGCCACCTGCGTCCTCCTCACGGTCTTCATCGCCGGGATCCAGCTCGTCATCCCGTACCTCAGCAAGGTGGCGATCGACGCCTACATGACCCTTCCCCGGAGCGTCCTGACGCTCGACGCGGCACCGTCCGAAGGGAACCCGATCGATCTCGGCGACGGGCGATACCTCGTAGAGAGCCAGGCGGTCTCCCCCGAGCTCCGCCGCGACTGGGAGACCGCGGGGGCGCTGTCGACCGAGCGGTACCTGCTGGTCGAAGCCGGCTCCGACGGTGCCGAGGTCGTCGAACGGTATCCCGAAGCGTTCACCGCCGTCCCGGGCGGGTGGATCGCGTCCGAGGAGGACCTCCGGGCCCTGCCGACCCGCGACATCGAGCGGCTCCGGGGCTCGGCGATCGCCGGCATCGTCCGGCTGGTCGCGCTCTTCGCCGTCGTCCTGCTCGTCCGGTTCGTCTTCACCATCCTCCAGGTGTACCTGCTGCAGTACACCGGCCAGCGCGTGATGTACGACATGCGCCGCGGTCTGTTCGCGCACGTCCTCCGGCTGCCGCTCCGGTTCTTCGACCGCAACCCGGTCGGACGGCTCGTCACCCGGGTGACCAACGACGTCGCCGCGATCAACGAGATGTTCACCTCGATGCTGGTGAACCTGTTCCGCGACGCCTTCCTCATCCTTGGCATCCTGATCGTGATGTTCGGCCTCGAGTGGAGGCTGGCCCTCGTCATCTTCGCGCTGTTCCCGGTGATCGTCTTCGCCGCGTGGCAGTTCCGAAACCGGGTACGCGTCGCCTACCGGGAGGTCCGCCGGCAGATCGCCCGCCTCAACGCCTACATCCAGGAGTCGATCTCCGGGATGCGGATCATCCAGATGTTCGTTCAGGAGCTGAAGGCGAACGAGCGGTTCTCCGAGATCAACCAGGCGAAGTACGTCGCCCAGATCCGCCAGATGCTGACGTTCGCGGTCTTCCGCCCGATGATGAGCTTCCTCAGCTCGTTCGCGATCGCGCTCGTCATCTGGTACGGCGGGTTCAACGTCCTCCGCGGCAGCCTGTCGCTCGGCGCGCTGACCGCGTTCATCCAGTACGCCCGGATGCTGTTCGAGCCCGTCCTCAACCTCTCCGAGGGGTACAACGTCCTTCAGGCGGCGATGGCGTCTTCGGAGCGGATCTTCCGCCTCCTCGACGAGGACGCCGAAGACTCCGGGGCGGGGGAGGTCCTCCCCGCGCCCGAGGGGCGGATCGAGTTCCGGGACGTCTGGTTCGCCTACAACGAGGAGGATTGGGTCCTGAAGGGCGTGTCGTTCGTCGCCGAGCCCGGAAGGCACGTCGCCATCGTCGGCCCGACCGGCTCGGGGAAGACGACGATCATCCGGATCCTGCTGCGGATGTACCCGATCCAGAAGGGGGAGATCCTCCTCGACGGCGTCCCGATCGAGCGGCTCGACCTCGCGCACCTCCGCTCAAGGATGGCCGTCGTGCTCCAGGACGTCTTCCTCTTCTCCGGCGACATCATGGACAACATCAGGCTGCGCTCGGACATCCCGGAGGAGGCGGCGATCGAGTCGGCCCGGTTCGTCAACGCCGACTTCGTCGAGGCGCTGCCGGACGGGTACCACACCGAGGTCAAGGAGCGGGGCGTCACCCTGTCGGTCGGCGAGCGGCAGCTGCTCTCGTTCGCGCGAGCGGTCGCGTTCGATCCGACGGTCCTCGTCCTCGACGAGGCGACGGCGAGCATCGACTCGCACACCGAGGCGCTGATCCAGCGGTCGTTGCACAAGATCATGGAGGGGAGGACGTCGATCGTGATCGCCCACCGGCTGTCGACGATCCGCGAGGCGGACAGGATCATCGTCCTCCACAAGGGCGAGCTGGTCGAGTCGGGGACGCACGAACAGCTTCTCGCCCTCGACGGCCTCTACGCCGCGCTTCACAGCCTTCAGTTCGCCGAGACCGGTGAGGGCGCCCTCCGCGACGCCTCCGACTGACGGCTCCGACATCGCCGCCAGCCGTCCGATTTCCATGGTCCGAGAGGGCTTCGGTTGCGGCGTCCCGACCGGTCAGGTAGCATCGGGATGTAGCAAGTCCCATCAGATCCAGTGAGATTCTTCGTCCGTTCTAAGGTGGGAGGAGGCACCCGGTTGTTCTCCTACATGGTCAAGCGGGTTCTCAGCACGATCCCCGTCTTCCTCATCGTCTCGTTCGTCTCGTTCGGCCTGGTCTCCCTCTTCCCGGGCGACTTCTACACCCCTTCGATGTTCGGCGCCGCGCTCGCCGGCCTCGATCCGCACGAGTTCCACGAGGCCCTTCGCGCCATGTCGGGGATCGACAAGCCGTTCGTCGTGCAGTGGTGGATCTGGATCAGCGGGGTGGTCACACAGGGCGACTTCGGGTTCTCCTTCCAGACGAACGGCTCGGTGGCGCGGTTCATCTTCCATCCCGACAGCGGCCTCTACTGGACCCTGATCATCGTCGGCACGTCGATGTTCCTCGCCTGGCTGTTCGGGATCCCCCTCGGGATCCTGACCGCCATTCGGCACAACCGGTGGATCGATTGGCTCGTCACCGGCGTCACGTACATGGGGATCTCGATCCCGGGGTACGTGCTCGGTTGGATCTTCCTTTGGTTCATCTTCCGGTTCGTCGACACGATGGTCTGGAAGTCGTGGCTGTGGGGGCTGTGCAATTACGCCTATCGCGGCCAGCCGCTGACGTGGGCGAAGGCGCTCAACCATACGTATCACCTCCTCCCGGCGTGGCTGATCGTCGGCGCGCCGATGTTCGCCATCGTCGTCCGCTATCTGAAGATGAGCTTCCTCGATACGCTCCAGCAGCCGTACCTGACGACCGCCCGATCGAAGGGGCTGAAGGAGAATCGGATCCTCTTCAAGCACGCCCTTCGCAACGCGATCAACCCGCTGGTCAGCATGCTCGGTATGATGCTCCCGACGCTTCTGACCGGATCGATCATCGCCACGACCGTCCTCGGCCTCCCGACGTTCGGTCGGCTCTTCCTCAACGCGTTGGAGAGCCAGGATCAACACGTGCTCACCGCCGCGCTGCTCTTCTACTCCGTCTTCCTCATCGTCGGGAACCTGGTCGCCGACCTGCTGTTGGTGGTTCTCGACCCGCGGATTCGATACACCTAGCGGCGCACCTTCTCCCCGGGACTCAAAACGGAGCGCCCGAGCGAGAACCCCGCCCGGGCGCAGCGCTCCTCCGGAAACGCCCTACGGGGCCACCGCGCCAGCGGCGTTGATCCGCCCGTATCCGTAGTACGGATCCTGCCCCGGCTCCCCGAGGTCGTCGGCCGACTGGCGCAGCTCGCGGAGGACGTGCTTCGGCTCCACGCCGCCGCCGTTCTTCTCGATGATCAGCGCCGCCACACCGGCCACGTGCGGAGCCGCCTGGCTGGTGCCGCCGAACCACGCGTACCACTGGCCGTTCGTGCAGTTGAGCACCAGGTCGAAGAACCACAGGGGCAGGCTGAAGTCCGCGTTGCCGCCGGGCGCGGCGAAGTCGATCTGCGGCCCGTAGTCGGAGTAGAACGCGAACCGGTCGAGGTCGACCCCGTGGTCGTACGCCCATCCGATCGGACCGGTCGCCGAGGCGACGGCCGTGCAACCGGCGTCGGACGGGACGTGCATCCAGCCCAGATCGCCGGTGCCGTCCTGCGCGTCGTTCCCCGCGCTCGCCACGACGAAGACGCCCTGCTGCTCGGCGTAGTGGAGGGTCTTCTTCACCAAGTCGACGAAATCGGCGATCTCGTTCGCCCCGACGTAGACATCGCCGGAGCTCGTCCGAACGTACCCGTTGTGCGACATGTACGCGCCGAGGCTCATGTTGATCACGTCGGCGTCGATCGACACGGCGTAGAGGATCCCTTGAATCAGCCAGCCGAAGTCGCCGCTTCCCGTGCCGTCGAGCACCTTGATCGCGACGATCTCCGCGTTCGGCGCAACGCCGATCACGCCGATCGCGTTGTCGGCGGCCGCAACGATCCCCGCGACGTTCGTGCCGTGCCCGTCCAGGTCGTCGACGGACGGCTCGTACGGAACGAACGAAACCGAGAGCGCCGTGTTCAGGTTCGGCGCCAAGTCAGGGTGCAGCACGTCGATGCCCGTGTCGAGCACCGCCACGCGCACCCCCGCTCCGGTGTACCCGGCGTTCCAGGCCGCCGGCGCGTCGATCGCGAGCATGTCCCACTGATAGTCGGAGAAGAACGGCTCGTCCTCCCCGATGTGCTCGTCGCGCAGCTCCACACGCTCGATGTCCGGCAGCCCGTGCCCGGCGTTCGGCACGTAGAGGATGTACTTCGGCTCAGGCAGGTCGTCCCAGTAGAGATTCGCCGCATCCAGCGGCCAGTAGGGATCGTTCGTCCCGGTCATGATCAGCTTCGGCACCGTCACCCGATCACGCAGTGAGTAGGGGTCCACGATCGCCGAAAGATGCGCCCCCTCCTCCGTCTGCAGCAGCTCCTGCAGGCCCCGCTCGGTGTAGTCGTGGATCTGCTCGGAGTAGTCGCCCCACGCCTCCACCTGGTGGCGCATCTGCGCCGGCAGGTCCAGGTTGTCGTAGACGAGCGGCACGATGCCCTTCAGTCGCTCCGGCACCACCGCTCCCGTGAACCACGTCGTCCAACCGCGCTTCGAGGCCCCCGTGGTGATCCAACTTGTGATGGGCTGCTCCCAGGCCCCGGCGGTGTACTCCTCCACCGCGTCCATCGTCTTCACCGCCGCCTTCGTCATCGGGAAGAGCAGCGGCCAGTCCC
>Ga0207752_1000986_pt1 | contig 13357 bp, 8 predicted proteins | sample Pon2CUnioCityCA_6_FD_187272 | JGI IMG/M metagenome (GOLD analysis project Ga0207752, IMG submission 187272) | Marine sediment microbial community from Union City, CA, USA - Pond 2C Sediment 2 (SPAdes) | ecosystem: Environmental > Aquatic > Marine > Intertidal zone > Salt pond sediment ... | reverse complement strand
CAGGCCGGACACGACGTCGTCATGGCGCCCACCTCGCACACCTACTTCGACTACTACCAGGGCCCGGCGGAAACCGAGCCGAAGGCCATCGGCGGATATATCCCTCTGGAGAAGGTCTGTCAGTACGAGCCAATCCCGGCGGCCCTCACCGCCGACCAGGCCAAGCACGTCCTCGGTGGGCAGGCGCAACTCTGGGGCGAATTCATCGCAAACCAGGATCACCGGCTGTACATGACCTATCCGCGCGCCGCCGCGATGGCGGAGATTCTTTGGTCACCCCGGCAGGACCGTGACACCAAGACATTCAAGGTCCGCTTGCGCGAGCACCTCGAACGACTCAAGAAGATGCAGGTCAACTATCGTCCCCTTGATAAGGATCCGGATGAAACCGACGTTGTTAGTGTTGGCGGCAGGACTGGGCACACGGTACGGCGGGCTCAAGCAGATTGACCCCGTCGGCCCGAACGGCGAGACCCTTATCGATTATTCGATCTACGACGGCATGACCGCCGGTTTCGGCAGGGTCGTGTTCGTCATCCGGCACTGTTTCGAAGACGCCTTCAAAACCGCCGTGAGCAGCAAATTCGACCGCTTCGTCGACGTGGTCCTCGCCTATCAGGAGACCGAATCGCGCCTCGGCGACTTCCCGCTTCCGGCGGGCCGCGAAAAACCTTGGGGCACCGGTCACGCGATCCTCATCGCGGAAGAGGCAATCGACGAACCGTTCGCCGTGATCAATGCGGACGACTACTACGGACCCAATTCGTTGAAGGCCATAGCCGATTTCCTCCGCTCGGGCGTCTCATCGAGTCAGTACGCGATGGTCGGATACACACTGAGAAACACCCTGAGCGAGCATGGGGCCGTGGCGAGAGGCGTGACGGAATGCGACGAACACATGTTCCTCAAAAGAATCGTCGAGCGAAAGAGGATCGAGAAGACGCCGGCGGGAGCACGCTACCTTGATCCGGGCGGGACGCCCCACGCACTGACGGGAGACGAGATCGTCTCGATGAATCTCTGGGGATTCCATCCGTCATTCTTCGCCCACCTGCAGGCGCATTTCTCACGATTCCTGAGCGAACACGGCGGTGATAGAAACGCGGAGGTGTTCATCCCGTCGGTCGTCGATGAGCTCGTGACGGCCGGCGAGGTCGCCGTGAAGGTCCTGCGGACGGACGATCCGTGGTTCGGCGTGACGTATCGCGCGGATCGGTCCATCGCGATGCGCTGCGTCCGCGAACGAATCGAGGCCGGGGTCTATCCGCAAGAGCTCTGGGAACAGAGATGAAACACGACATGGCATCCATCGCACGACGATTTCGTATACGTGGCGAGCCGAGCGAGATCACGCCTGTCCCGACCGGCCACATCCATGATACGTACGTCCTGACCGCAAGAGACGGACAGCGAACCGTAAGATACGTGCTGCAGCGCATCAACCACACGGTCTTCACAGACCCGCCGCGAATGATGGAGAACATCGTCCGGATCACGGAACATATCCGCGACAAGCTGCAGGTAAGCGATCCGGCGTCGGCGCATCGCCAGTTGCAGGTGATTCGGACGAGAGACGGCCAGGCTTGTTGCCGGGATGCAGCCGGGAACTTCTGGCGAATGTACAGCTTCATCGAGGACGCTGCAACCTATGACATGCTGACCTCGACCCCGGCGGCGTACGAAGCGGCGCGGATGTTCGGCTGGTTCCAGAAGATGCTGCTGGACCTGCCCGCCCCGCCGTTGCATGAGACCATTCCGGGCTTTCACGACACGCCCCGGCGCCTTGCGGCGTTTCAAGAGATGCTCCGAACCGACCCGTGCAATCGAGCCGCCGCCGCCAAGCCCGAAATCGACTTCATCTTAGACAATGCAGCCCTCTGCCACGTCCTGGCGGAGGTGGTGACGTCGGGCGAGATTCCCATCCGCATCGCCCACAACGATGCGAAGATCAACAACGTCATGCTGGACGCCGGTACGGGCGGGGGCGTCTGCATAATCGATCTCGATACAGTCATGCCCGGCCTGTCGATGCATGATTTCGGAGACCTCGTCCGAACGGCAACCTGCCCCGCCGCCGAGGATGAGCGTGACCTGTCGAAAGTGGCCGTGGAGGTCTCCCTGTTCGATGCGCTCGCTCGGGGATTCGCCAAGGGGACGGGCGGCTTCCTCACGCCGGCGGAGAAGAGCCACCTGGTCTTTGGCGCAAAACTCATCACCTTCGAGCAGCTCATCCGGTTCCTGACGGACTACCTCGCCGGCGACGTCTACTACAAGGTCCATCGCCAAGGGCATAACCTCGACCGCTGCCGCACTCAGATGAAGCTGGTGCAATCGATCGCCGAGCAGGAAGAGTCCTTGAACGGGCTCGTCGCAAGAGCATTTCAGAACGGCCCCGCTGATACGAATGGAAGGGACAACCGATGACGCCAAGACGCTGGAAGTGCGATTTCGTCTTTTGGATGCTCCTTGCCGGATTGTTCGGGGCCGCCGGGAAGGTGGAAGGGACCGTTGAGTATCCCGGCCCCGCGCCCGGTGAGGCGAAAGCCTCCGTGCGAGATGGGCATATTCTCCTCTCCAACGCAGTGTTGGAATGCAAATGGCTCATTTCTGACGGGCGTCTCAAACCCGTGCACATCACAAGCAGACATTCGCCCGCGCTGTCGCTGGAGCAGAGCGAGTGCTTTCAACTGCTCATGGCAGACGGGCGAAGCTTGAAGGCGTCCGATCTTAAGATCGTGCGTGGGCCGGATATCGACAGCCTGCGGCTGGCCCCTCAGGCCCAGCGTCTCGGAGCGAGGAACGGTGGCAAGCAAATCCGCGTCGTTCTGGCCACGCCGGATGACAACCTCGCGATCGAATGGCGTGTCGAGCTGCGAGACGGCTCGAATTACATCCGCCGGCATGTTTCACTCGCCTCTCAGAAAACGGCATTGGACATTCGGGAGATTGTCCTCGTCCAGCTCATATCCACGCACGCAAAACCGGCCGGCACAGTGGACGGCTCCCCCGTGACAGTCGGCGACGCGTACTTCCTTGCCTTCGAGCACCCGCTGTCCAAAACACATGCCACGGACTCGGGCGGACTCCGATGCGGCCTGTCTCGAAGCACGCCGCTGCAACCGGACGACGAGCAGACGTACAGCTCGGTGATGGCGGTGGTTCCGCAGGGGCAGCTTCGCCGCGGGTTCCTGTATTACGTCGAGCGCGAGCGAGCACAGCCATACAGGCCGTTCCTTCACTACAACAGTTGGTACGACATCGGCTACGGACCCGAGAAGATCCTGGAGCCCGAAGCGTTGAAGGTGATTGACCTGTTCGGAAAGGAATTGATCGAACGTCGCAAGGTTATCATCGATTCCTTCGTCTGGGACGATGGCTGGGACAATCCTGCCTCGCTCTGGCAGTTCCATGAGGGCTTCCCCGATGGCTTCACCTCGCTGCAACAGAGGGCGAAACGCTGCGACTCGGCCATCGGCGCGTGGCTGTCGCCCTGGGGTGGCTATGGCCAGCCCAAGGAGGAGAGAACGAAGTATGGACGGCAGGAGGGCTTTGAAACGAACGAGCGGGGCTTCTCCATGGCGGGCCCGAAGTACTATGCGAGATTTCGCGACACCTGCGTGCGCATGATCCGGGATTACAATCTGAACTACTTCAAGTTCGACGGCATCAGTTCCGGCGGAGCCCCTGCCGGCGCCGCTGCCGAGTTTGCACCGGATATTGAAGCCCTGCTGCGACTGACCGACGATCTCCGCAAGGCCAAGCCCGGCATCTTCATCAATGTGACAACCGGCACGTGGTCGTCGCCATATTGGCTCTGGCACGCAGACTCGACCTGGCGCTCCGGCAATGACTGGAGCACGTGCGGCTGGGGCTCCAAACGCCAACAGCAGATCACATACCGAGACGCCCAAACCTGGCGGAACGTCGTACAACGAGCCCCCTTGTACCCGCTCAACGCGCTGATGACTCAGGGCGTCATGTTCGCGAACCACGGACTGCCGGCCGAGATCGACGGTTTGATCCCGGACATCCGCGCATTCTTCGCCGGCGGCACGAACTGCCAGGAGCTGTACATCACCCCTTCCTTGCTGGACGAGAGAACCTGGGACGCCTTGGCCGAGGCGGCGAAGTGGTCTCGCGCGAACGCCGACGTGCTCGTGGACACCCACTGGCTCGGGGGCGACCCGGCCAGAGGCGAGATCTACGGCTGGGCCTCGTGGTCGAAACGCAAGGGCATCCTGGCCCTACGCAATCCGAGCGAGAAACGAGATCGGATCGCGATAGACATCGGCGAAGCCTTCGAGCTTCCCGAAGGAGCCGCGCGGCGGTACGCACTGAAAAGCCCCTGGCAGACCGATGCAGCGACAGCCGCGGTAACGTTAGCCGCCGGAGAGCGGCACACATTTGAGCTGGAACCGTTCGAAGTCCTCGTATTCGATGCGACGCCGCTTTAGGTGCACCGAGTGTCACGACCGTTACGTCACGAGTGAAAGGTTTCGGCGAGTCGGACCATGGTCTCGTAGTTCTTCATGGTCTGCGACGTGATGCATCTGCCGTTCGGGGCCGAGGACGGCATCAGGGCGAAACCTCTGCCCGGCCCGCTGGTCCCGTCCGCCAGTGTCTTCGCGACAAGCGCCTCGAACCGGGCCGGCTCCATCGACTCGATATCCGATAGCTCAATGTTCCCGAAGAGGACCAGTCGTTCGCCGTACCTGCGACGCACGGCTTCAAGCTCCACGTCCCCGTGGGGAGGCGGCTCGATCGGATCGATGGCGTCGGCGCCCATCTCGCAGATCATATCCAGAATGGCCTTGATTCGGCCGTGACAATGGATGCGCGCAAAGCCGCCGTGCTGCGTGATCGTCCGCACCATCGGCTCGGTGTACCGCACCACGTACTCTTCGAAGAGGCGCGGGGGCAGGAAAGGCTCGGCCGCGTATTCGGGGCCGTAGACGCGCCAGAGGTGGCCTGGAAGGTCCTCGGAGATACGGGCCGTTCTCGCGTATAGAGGTCGGCATCGCTTCTCCAGAAGGCGATGGAAGAGCTTCGGTTCTGTCAGGGCCACCGTCAGGAAATCCTCCATCCGAAAGAGAGACGCCACGGCGCAGATCGGGTCTTCGGTATCGACCATGACAATACCGCGGTCGCCCAGCCTCTCGTCCTCTGCGATAAGCTTGCCGACGTCAATCTCCTCCATGAAGAATTCATCGGGTAGCTGCAGATATGCCTCGATGTCCTCCGCGTTCTTGAGCAGGTGCTCCGTCGTCCAGACCGTGTCCATTTCAGGGCTGCGCCGTCTCGTGGACGACAACACGCGTCCGCCAATGCGGATCGTCATGCGGGTACAGCGACATCGATCCTCCGTGTATTCATGTACTTCCGCCATGTCGGAGAAGCCGGGCGCGGCCTGCGGGTCCCAGGAACGCGGTCGGACCGGACTTCGCATACGGATCAGATCGCTGCGCTCCTCGGCGAGTTGCAGCAACGGCTGCCACGAGGGGTCGTTGTAGACGTTGAATTCATCGGGGTCGGACGGGTCGATGTCGAAACCGCCGATCTCATAGAAGTTGACGGCCGGGCGGTCCACCGGCTCGCCGCGCAGTGTGGCCATCAGCCGTTCACGACGCGTCATCATGCGTAGGACGACTCCCCTCTTCGCGCGACTCACGCTGCTCTTTGAGGCTTTTGAACAGCGAACGAATGTCGAAGAAGCCACCGATCGTCACGACGACAGCGAGACAGGCAAAGATTGCCAGGCTGAGAAAGAAAAAGAACGACCAGAACCGAACCCAGTCCATGTTATGACTCCTCTCGTCTATCGCGGTCGGCAGCCGTCCCTCGATCCGGGAACAGCAGTGAACCGACCACTATGAATATGATAGCCAGGCACAGCACGGTCAGGCCCACGACCTCGCTGGGGATCACATCATAGACCAGCGCGGTCGCGTCCCCGGGCAGTACGTCTGTGACCAATGTCATCTCTTCCGTGAGCTCCTCGACGGGAATCTCCTGTGTGAATTCGAAAAGGCGCTTGATTGGGTTCAGCAGGGACCCGCACGAGTTCTGCACGGCGGACAGGCCGAAGACCGCAAGGAAGCCACAGAGTAACGCCAGGTAGGCGCCCACCCGGCTGGCCCGTTTCCAATACAGGCCAAACGCCAATAGCGCGAACCCGCCAATGGAGTAAATGGCACCGGAGATCGCCATGTAGTCCCACAGATCCTGCTCGAGCGGATACCACAGACCCCACACCAGGATAAACAGGCCGATGGCAACGATGAAGATCCTTGTCAGTAGAACGCGCGCGCCCGACGACAGGTCCCTCTTGAACCAGGGCGCCACGACGTCCTGGGTCAAAACGGAACTCCAGCACAGAAGGTAGCTGTCGTGCGTCGACATGAAGGCCGCCAGCATTCCAGCCGCGATAATGCCAAGGAAGCCGGCAGGCAGGATCTGGCTCAGGTAGAACGGCATCGCCGTCAGGGTCAGATCGGAATTCTGCCGGCCTTCCGCTGAGAGAAACAGCTCTTTGAGTGCCGGGTCGTTGGCGATGAACACGAGTGCGCAAATCCCGAAGAAGTAAGGGATCAGGAAACGAATTAGAAATCCGACCGAGGAGAGCGTGTATATTCGGCGCACGATTCCAGTGCTCTTTGCCGAGCAGGCGCGGATGACCGCCGTCTGCCAGACCGCACAACTGACGAGTCCCATGAAGAACATCCACAGGACATAGGACCAGCCAAAGCCGGCCTCGTCGAAAGGATTGAAGCCGGCCGGACCCATCTCCTTCGCGACTGTATCGATGATGTTGCCCCAGCCCAGGTACTGGATCGACACGATGCTGGCGAAGATCAGACTGAAAGACAGCACGACGAACTGAATATAGTCCAAAATCGCAACGGAAACCATTCCGCCCAGGGTCGTGTACAACAGCACCATGCACAAGAGCACGGTCATGACGACCTTCAGGTGGACCTGAGCAGTCATCCCGGTGACACCCATGACGAACAGCGAGCCAGCTTTGAGGAACATCCCCATATTGAGGATGCCTGAAAGCGCCAGGATCGTCCCGCCAAGGATGCGAACGTCCCGGCCAAAGCGTTTCTCGTAGAATTCGGGGATCGTCATGACCTGCAACCGGCGCAGCGGCACGACGATGAACCCGGAGAGACCGACGAAGAGCGTGACAATGGCGGCGGCAAACGCGATGTGAAAGGCCGCGAAACCACCGGTGAAGCCCTTCTCCGAAGAATACATCACTGTGACCAGCCCCAACTCGGTCCCAATCATGGTGGCGATCGCCAGGAAGGTCTTGAGCCCACGACCGGCAACCATGAAATCGGTAGCACTGGCAATGTACTTGCGGATATAGACCCCGATGCTGACGATGGCCAACAGGTAGCCCACGACGATACACCAGTCGAGCGTGCTGAAATTCGTCTGGATTCCGAGATTGTTGAGGTCCATATTCGGCCTTATCTCCTTAACGACGGATCACTCGGTCTCTCGCAAGGCGGCGTTACACAGCTCGCGGTGCTTGTTCTGTTCCTCGGAGCCCTCCGCGCCCGCTGCGCCGGCTTTCCATGCCGACCGCGCCTGCTCGAGACGTCCCAATGCCTGAAGGGCCTTTCCCCTCCAGTACTGCGCCGCCGCCTCCCGCGGCTTGTTCGACCGCCCGACGCCGATGTTCGCCGGATAGGTCAGTGCGGCCTCGAAGTCCTGCAGGGCGACCTCATAGTCCTTCTGCTCGAAACGATCCCGGCCTCGCCTCATGTGGGAGCGATGGAAAATGTCCCACGGGATCGTCTGGCCCTCCCAGTTGACGAAATAGGGCGTCGATTCGAGTAACTCGATGGCCTCAGAGTACTGCTTCGCGTCATAATACGTCTGCGCCAGCATGATGATGATATCCGCGCGGCGCAGCCCTTCCGATGGCATCGATTCCAGAAGACGAATCGCATCGGGACGTCTGTCCTGCGCCAGCAGAATCTCCGCGAGGTCGCGGTACAAGGTCTGGTCGGTGGGCCGGGCTTCAATGGCTTTTCTGTAGGACGACTCGGCCTTGCCAAGATCCTCGTCCACCGCCCAGGCGTACAGCCCCAGATTGCGGTAGGCCACGCTGAGGGCCCCGTTCAAGCTCGCGGCTTTCTCCCAATGCCCCACAGCTTCGTCGGGACGGCCGAGATGGGCATAGAGGTTTCCGACGTGCAGATGGGCGTACGCATCGTTCGGGTTCTCTCGAATGGCGTATCCCAGGATTTCCAGCTCATCCGGCCGGGAAGGGAACACGAAATCCCTGTACGTCGCAGCCGCCTGCATCAGCCAGGCCCGTGCGGACTGGGCATCTTCCTGTAAAGAGGCAAACCAAGCCAGGTAGTACATCGGCAACGGACTGCGCCGGGCCTGCGGAACAGCCTCTATGCAGACCGCCTCAAGCAGCTTGGCCGCTTCTTTCACCAGGCCGGATTCGACAAAAACGAGACTCGTTTCCAGCATCTCGAAATCGTCCTCGCCGACATAGTCCCTGATCGTCTTGACGAAGTCGCGCATCCGGCGCTCGCCCCGCAAGGCCCGCATCGCTCTGGGCGCCAAGTCCGTAGGACGGCGTGACACCGCCTCTTCCGCGCGCTCGAAGGCCGGTCGGAGATCGCCCGCAGCGTACGTGGCACATAGCCAATGATCTCTGGCCGTCGTATCACTTGCGTTCAGTTTCGTCGCCTTCTGAAAGGCCTCCAGCGCCGCCCGATGCTCACCCAACATTACGTGGGCCCGACCGGCGAGGTCGAAGGCAAGGCTCTCAATCCCAGGACATCGGGCCGCCCGGCGGGCGCACTGCAGCGCGTCCTTCGCCCTGTGCGTCTTCAGATAGCTGATCCCGAGGAAGTACAACGCCAGCCCGTCGCCCGGGTCGCGCTCCAACGCCTTCTTCAAACGCTGGATGGCTGACTGGTACAGCGCCGCTTCCGTATCGAGGATGGCCAGAGCACGCAGCGCCGGCGAATACCCGGGATCGTCGGCCAGGGCCTTCTCGTAGTATTCGCGTGCCTTCTTGCGATTGGTCGCCAGATCGTACTTCTGCGCTCTGAGGTATTTCGCTTCAACCGGCAGTTGCTCCTCCGGCTCTTCCAGCCACCGGGCTCGCTGCGGCGGCTGAGTCTCCGGGATCGGCAAGGGCGTCGTGAACGAAGCGAGAACGTTCCCCCGCCTTGTCTTGATGATCACGTCCACCGGGCCCTCGGGCGCCGGCGACACCGTAACCACCTGCGGGGCCTTGGGCGACAGGTTCAATGATCTTGCGACAAGCTCTTTGCCCTGCTGGGAAATGGTACAGAATGCGCCGCGGAATGCGCCGGTCGAGAGCAATCGCAGGTGGAGCTCACCATCCTCGCGGATCGTCTGCGCGGCCAAGTCCTTCGTGGCGAACTCGAAGCCATCGCCGAGTCCGTGAACAGGATACCACCACTCGCGCCACGCGACCTCCTGCCTCGGCAGCAGCATGCCGTAATCGGACTGCGTCGGCAGCGGGCCGCTCTGGACCTCGATGTATGGGCCGTCGTCATCGGTCAGGTTCTTCTGGCTCACCAGGCCGAAGTCCCACGTCCCCCACGTCCAGGCCTTCTTGCCGCTCAGCTCGTAGTGGTTGGCCACCTGCACGACGCCGCGGTCGGCGTCCACCTCGTAGGCCCCAAAGAAATCGAAGACGCAATCCACCGAGAAGATGGACGCCCACGTCTCGTAGTTCTTCAGCCAGGACAGGTCCTTGCCCTCGTGGACGGGCCACGTGAAGAATTTGACGCCGTTGTGGTCCGTGCCGAGGGTCATGGGATAGATGAACCGCGTTCCCTTCCGACATGGGAACGCCGTGCAATTCCAGAAATAGTAGGGATTGACGGCGTCCACCGGATTGAAGATGCGAATCGACTCGTCCAGATAAGCCTTGCCCGGGTGCAGTGTCACGCGGACCGTCCAGCGCGTGCGCAGGGTCTTCTCCAGATTGCTGACTTCCAGATAGGCCGAGCCATCGCGATTCGTGCCGAGCAGCGCATCCACAGGCGAGACAATCGTAACCGTGTGGACTTGCGGGCCGGCGTTCCATTCGACCCCGCCGCTGATGAACGCCCCGCGCATCGCGATCATGCTCGGCTTGATCACGTTGTTGAGATGGAACGTCTCTTCTCCCGTGGTCTTGTCCAGCACCGAGTGAAGCCGCCCACCCAATTCCGGCAGGCACGTGACCTTCAGGTACTCATTCTCAAGAAACAGCGCCTTATAGGAGCGGTCCTCCTTCGTCCGGGATAGATGGTCCTGCATGGTGTAAGGGTAGACGATCGCTCCTTTGACCGTCGTCGAGAGCTTGATCTGATCCTCGAGGGCCCAGAACTTGGGATTGATGTCCTCCGACCAGCCGTAGGTGGGAATCGTGATGGCCCCCTGCCAAGCCCGCACCTTCGCCCAGCCGGCGCCGGCGACGGACAGGACCAGGACAATAACGAGGAGGCAGATACACGGATTTCGATTGGACTTTCTCATGATCGCGGCCCCTTTCGCCAAACACCCGGCTGCCCGGTCCACGGGGACATGCAGCGGGACACACGGCACAGATCTCTTGACCAGAATCCTACAGAGAACCGCCCGCGACGCAACTATTTTCTCTCGCGGGGCAGTCCGAAACCAGACCGCCCGGCGACCGCGGCCGGATCGGTCTTGAGAGAGGACGCGTCATAATGGTATAATGTGGTAACGTCGGCAATGCGTGCCGATGCTGTGCATCGACGCTGCCGCATGAAGCGTGTAGACAGGCAAGGGCATAGAATCATGGAATCGCATCGTCGGGCCTTCACACTAATCGAGCTTCTGGTTGTCGTGGCCATTCTCGCACTGCTGATGGCGATTCTGATGCCGGCGCTGCGGAAGGCCAAGGAGCAGGGACAAGCCGCGGCCTGCCAGGGGAATCTCAAAGGATTCACCCTGGCCCTTCAAATGTACGCCCAGGAATACGACGACGGGTTCCCCGAGCCACAGAGCTGCTACTTCTATACCCATCAGAACCTCCCGGGGGACGTCAGCACCTGGCGCCGCTGGTGCAACGGCGACGTGAACCTGAGGTACCACCCGGAGTACGGAAGCACGTTCTTTCGCTACCTGGCCAATGTCCGGTCGCTGATCTGCCCGAGCTTCAGGCGTCTGGCCAAATCCGGCTACGGCCACAGCGATTTCGACGACGACATCGCCACCGGCGTCACGAACTACGACCCCTGGATGAACTACACACAGAACGCGTACCTCGGCCCCAAGGAAAGCCCTTGCGAGCCCCTCGTGTACAAGCTGATGAACGTCAGGGACCCGGCCAACACGTTCACGTTTGCCGACGAAGGGCCCTTCAAGGAGGAGGGGTACAATACGCAGGGCCTGAACGACACCGCCCTGTTTCCGATCTGGCCGACCAGCGAGGCGCCGGAATGGGTCAAGCGGACGGGCAGTCCCTGGAACGTCCTGCCCGGCCCCGAGGGCATCGGCACGTTCACCGACATCATCGCCGGCTTTCACAACGCCCCCAGCGGCAATCGCATCGCCGGCAAAGGGAACTGTGCGTTCGCGGACGGCCACGTCGCCGCAGCGTCCCGGATGGACAGCTTCCCCCTGGCCTGGCCGAAGTGACATCGCGGGGCGCGGACGACCCCGGAGAATTGCAGTCAACAAGTCCTTCGCCAAGAAAGGGAACAGATGGCGAAACGGAGACTTCTTGTTATCGCCTGGTTGGGCGGCCTGGTCTTTGCCGGCGCGGGCGCTGTCCTCGCCAGTGAATTGCCCACGGGCGCGGCGCCGGTGCCTATCGAGTTCAAGCACTTTCCCAGTCGGCTTCATGCCTTCGTCTGGCGAAACTGGGAGATGGTCTCGCTGGAGCGGATGGCCGACGTGCTCGATACGACGCCGGAGAAAGTGCGCGGCATCGGCCGGTCGATGGGCCTTCCGCCGCATGTGCCGCCTCCGCCCGAATATCAGCAGCGGGGCTACATCACCCTCATCCGGCGGAACTGGCACCTCCTACCCTACGATCAACTTCTGGCGCTGCTCGGCTGGGATGCCGAGAAGCTCGCCTTCACTCTCCGCGAGGATGACTTCCTCTGGATCAAGCTCGGCTCGCTCAAGCCTTCCTGCCCGCCTCTGCACTACGCAGACTCGAACGACGCGGCGATGAAACGTTGTGACGAAATCAAGGCGATTGTCACGTCGCACTTTGCAGAGGCGTTTCAGAGGCCGTCGAAGCCGCGATTCGATTTCCTTCGTGACCTGTCAGCACCCGTTGCTCTACAGACACCGCCGGCGCCGAACGGCGGGCAAGATAAGATCCGGTTCATCTACTCCTACGCCGGCGTCTTCGGGGATCCGCTGCTCACGCCGGAGCTGGAACCCTATCCCGACGGCTTGCTCCAGCGGCTGTCCAACCTCGGCGTCAACGGCGTCTGGCTGCACGTGGTGCTGCGCCAGCTCGCGCCGAGCCCGCTCTTTCCGGAATCGGGCACAGACGCCGAACGCAGGATCGCCACCCTGCGCCGGTTGGTCGACCGCGCGAAGAGATATGGAATCAGCATCTACCTCTACATGAACGAGCCGCGAGCGATGCCGGCGTCTTTCTTCGAAGGCAGGCAAGACATGCGGGGCGTGCAGGAAGGCGACCATTTCGCGCTGTGCACGTCCTCGCCGCAGGTCAGACAGTGGCTTACCGATTCTCTGCGAAGTGTGTTCGAGCGGGCGCCGGGCCTGGGCGGCGTCTTCACCATCACCGCCTCCGAGAACCTCACGAACTGCTACAGTCACAATCGAACGGCTGCCGGCTGTCCGCGCTGCTCGAAGCGATCGGGGCCGGAAGTGATTGCGGAGGTCAACGCAGCGATTGCCGCCGGCGTGCGCGCAGGCAATCCCGATGCGAAAGTCATCGTCTGGGATTGGGGCTGGCCGGACGGCACGGATGCAGGATGGGGGCGACCCGACTGGGCGCAGCAGATCATCGCGGCCCTACCCGACAACGTCCACCTCATGTGCGTCAGCGAATGGGGAAAGCCGATCTCGCGCGGCGGCGTGGACACGCACGTCGGCGAATATTCGCTCTCCGCTGTCGGCCCCGGACCGCGTGCTTTGAGACATTGGGCCCTGGCGAAGAAACGAGGCCTTAAGACGATTGCCAAGGTCCAGGTGAACGCCTCGTGGGAGCTGTCCGCCCTGCCGTACCTGCCCGTCATGAACCTCGTCGCCCAGCACTGCGAGAACCTGACGGAAGCGGACATCGACGGGCTCATGTTGAGCTGGAGCGTGGGCGGGTATCCCTCGCCGAACCTGGAACTCGTGAGCCGTTTCG
>Ga0207752_1000985_pt1 | contig 13362 bp, 11 predicted proteins | sample Pon2CUnioCityCA_6_FD_187272 | JGI IMG/M metagenome (GOLD analysis project Ga0207752, IMG submission 187272) | Marine sediment microbial community from Union City, CA, USA - Pond 2C Sediment 2 (SPAdes) | ecosystem: Environmental > Aquatic > Marine > Intertidal zone > Salt pond sediment ... | reverse complement strand
CTGGCGGGCGCTCTGCTTTTGCCGGAGCTGCTCGAGCTGCCCCAGCCTGCCGAGAAAGTGGTGCTGGTAGAGGTCGAGGTGGTCGGTCTGCAGGCGCCGCAAGCTCTGCTGGACCAGCGCCATGGTGCCGTCGTAGGTGTAATCGTGGCTCTTGGACGCTAACAAGACCTCGTCGCGGCGCTCCGCCATCACGGTGCCGATGTGCAGCTCGCTGGCGCCGTTTCCGTACAGGGCCGAGGTGTCGATATAGTTGACGCCCAAATCGATCGCCCGGTGGACGATCTCGACCGCCTGGTCGTGGCGGTCGTGCCGCGCCACGGTGAACAACCCGCCCAGGCCGTAGAGGGTGACCTGCTGCCCGGTCTTGCCGAGGGGCCTTTGGGGAATAGGTTGGGCCGCCGGTTCGGCCGTCAAGGTGCGCGGCATTTTCTTGCACCCCCACCAGTTGGCTGGCGTCCTGAGCCGCTTCCCGGAGGTGCAGAACTATCAAGCCCTCATCACTCGCCATGCTCACCGGGACGATTTGCAAATCAAAATCGTCTGTGCGCCGCAAGTGAAGCCAGCGCCGTTGGTCGAGCGCTTACAGAATGCCATCCAGCAGTCACTCAAATTGCGCGTGGAAGTAACACCGGTTTCAAAGCAAGCTATCCCCCCAGATGACCCCAAAGTGTTAGATCAACGCACCTGGGATTAAATCCCTGAGCAATTAAATAGACAACTGCGGTGACAGCCTGTTGGCTGTCACCGCAGTTTGTCTTTTAGAAAATGGTAAATTAGACGACCTGCACCGAAATCTTTTTTGTCTTGGCCTTAGCTGCCTTGGGGAGAAACAGCCGCAAGACGCCGTCCTTCACAGAAGCATTAATATTTTCGGTATCGATCTCATCCGAAAGACGGAATGTGCGCTGGTAATCACCTATTTCATATTCGGCTAAAGCCAGAGAGTAATCTTCGTACTCTTCCGGTTCGATATAGGCGTTGATGCTGAGAATGTTCTTCTCCAACGTGATGTCAATATTCTCCTCATTGGCGCCTGGAATATCCGCCACCACTACGATCTGATCGTCGGTCTCGTAAATATCCGTGTGCGGGACAAAAGCCCTGCGATCCCGAGTTCTCTCCTCAGGAGCAACAACTTCTTCTTTCTGGATTTCTAATTCTTTGGAAGTGCTTTCGTTGGTCATGTTCGCCACCTCTCTTTTATTTTCAAACTTCTGGACTAAGCGCTCTTGACTTCAATCTTGCGAGGCTTATCCGCTTCAGCACGCGGCAATTTGATTTCCAAGACGCCATTTTTGAAGGAAGCCTCGACTTCTTCAGCGTCGACCCGGAAAGGCAATTGTACGGTGCGGGCAAACTTGCCGTAACCGCGCTCCTGGCGGTGATAACGCACGTTCTCGCCTACTTCATCCGGCGTGCGCGAGCCTTTGAGCGTCAGGGTCCGGTTCAAAATACTGATATCGATGTCCTCAGGTTGCACGCCTGGAACTTCCGTGGTAATAATAGCGCTTTCATCGTCCGCCCAAATATTCATGGCGGGGTAGCCGGCAGCCGCTCGAGGCCGGCTCTCAAACAAGTTGTTCATTTCACGCTGCAGCCGGTCCAGTTCCTGCCAGACCGATGGGGTTCGATAATATCTGCGGTACATAACTTACACCTCCGAATTGTTAGGGTTTTCTTTTGTGAACCGTGTCTTTCGTCCCGGTTTTCCATTCGATTGAATCATAAAGTACATATATAAGAAAAATCATAGCGAAATTTATGAAGTGTATAAACTTTTATATATATTTATGCGCCACCGGTTGCCAGATTGTCGACCAGGCTGGAAACCCCCTTCTCGAAAAGTCAAAATAACACTCATGAGAATTACATACAATCCAATTGAAAGGCGCGCCGGTCGTGACCAGCGGGCGCGCCAAAACTCACCCCATAGCGATTAACGGTAATCGAAAGCAGTCTGTGTGGCACTCAAAAAACCAGTCAGAGCCCATCGAAAGGGATATACCTGCCAGCGTCTATGTAAAGGCTCCGTATTGAGAGAGGATCGAAGTTGTGGCAATATCTGCGCGGCGATCCTCCTCAAACTCAAAGCAACCCATGCATTCGCAGGGCAAACCATCCCGGCAATTCTCGCAGCAGTAATGGCGGCCCTTCTCCACTATGGGGGCGCCATGAATCTCAACCCCACAGTTATCACACCAGACGGTGTCTTCAATTCTCGCCATATCCACCTCCAGAATGTGCGCTGTTCAATCCGCAGCTTTTTTTACAATCAGAACCGAGCAACCGGCGTAATGCACCAATTTACGCGATACGCTGCCCAACAACCAACCTCTGACCTGGCCCAACCCGCGTGAGCCGGCCACAATCAGATCGACATCATGCTGGCGCACGTAATGAATAATCTCCGTAGCTGCATCGCCGCGTGCCAGGACACTGGTCGCATGGATACCGCTGGCTGCCAGCGACTTGATGGCCCGATCCAACAAGCGCTTGCCCTGTCTTTCTTGTTTCTCGGGTTGAGCACGCTTCTCGAGGACCGGATAAGATTGCGATGGGAAGATAGCTTCCGATCCGGCCGGCCAATATTGATCGAGCATATGCAACTCGATTTCCGGTGGTAGTACGTGCATGACCTTGACCTCTACGCTTGCCGGAAGTGGAATGTGAAAACGGTCTACACCACTCAGATATTCCACGGCGCATTGGCTGAATTCCGAACCATCGGTCACCAGCAGAAGGCGGGTTAGTTCGGAATAAGGCGCCCGTACCACCAGCACCGGCCAATTGGCGTATTCCACAACCTGCTGGGCAACGCCCCCTAACAGAATACCGAGCGTGGCGCGCAGACCCTTGGCTCCCATGACGATCAGATCGGGCTCGAAGTCATTCGCGTAGTTCACCAAAACCTGCGAGGGATATCCTAATAGGAGCTCAGTACGCGCCTCGATTCCCTTTTCGTCGAAGAAAGCCTTTGTCCTTTCCAAGTTTGCTTCAAAGTTTGCGTGCTCTGAAGCCTGAAGGGGTGTAAGTACTGCCAGGGCAACCACCTGGCTGCCCGCAGTCAAGGGCAAATCCCCAATCAGGCGCGCCGCAGCCTGGGAATGCTTGGAACCATCATCCGCCAGCAGGATATGAACCGGTCGCGGTTGAGTTGAGTTTGCCATGCTTCACCTCCATAATAAGAGACAGCTATTCCAGTCCTTAGGGACGATTAAGCTCGGCTGTTCAGCAGCCAAACCTCACCACTCCGCCAGCAAACGCTGGGCGACGGCTGGCGCCTCGACACTGGCTGCCGGGCCCAGCAGGGCGTTCAGCAGCGGGCGAATCCTTTCCTGCGTCCGGCGGGACATCATGGCGTGCAGAGCATGGAAAGCGGCCTCCCGTAAGGGTTCCGTCATGCGGTTGCGGCTGATAATGGTCAAGATCGCCGGCACTGCAACCGCATCCAGGCGAGCGAGCACCCGGGCAGTTGCCCAGCGCACGGCATGATTTTCATCCAACAACCCTTCTGCTAAAATTTGAATCGCCACAGGTTTGCCCACTTGGCTCAGACCGCAGGCGGCATGCCAGCGAATATGCCCATCCGGATGTTTCAACGCCTGCAACCAGGCCGGTACTGCCAGTTCCCCCATTTCCGATAACTGCCGGCGGGCCTCCTTATGCAGCGCTTCTGGTCCCATAGCCAATGCCTTAACCAATGCCGGCCCGCAGCGCTTATCCCTTAACGCACCCAGGGCCTCCACGGCCCGCTGCTTCCAGATCAGATCGCCGCTCTCCAGAATTTGCTCTAATAAAGGAATTACCGCCGGGTTGCCGCGCAGGGCTTCCAAAAAAGCGGCCGCATGGCGCACCTGCGGCAGCGCCTCGCGATCATGCAATGCGCCTTGGAGCACCTTCGATTTAGCGTCTCTCCCTCGTTCCGATATGTCATCCATGAAGATTTCCACCACCGAGCGATCGAAGCGTTCCGAAGCTACCGGGTCGGCACGGCGCGCAATGTTCATTCCACCGCCTACCTCAGACATCTCGCTCCAACATTGCAGTGCCAGGCAGTTTAGCAGCGTCTTCCAGACCCGGACCCCGGCGGTGCGCTGCAACCGGTCCTGCATGATTTGGCGCAGATGTGGGTTGGCCGAACTCAAATATTGAATGACCTGGTTTGCGGCAAGCTGGTCTCCCTGCAGTGCCCGCTCCAGGAGCTGGCCCTCACCTGAAAATTGACCCGTGCTTTTATCAGCCGTAACCATCTTTACCTCCCGGCACTTGATTTTCTCCAGCGTACCGGGCATGTTCGCACGAGGTCCGAATGCCTGCCAGAATAGAAAAATGCCCGGATTGATAGAGGTTCAACTTTCATCAAGCCGGGCATCCAGCACTCCGTGGATGGCTGAGACTTAACGTCGGGTAGTTTTTGCCCGGCTTAAGTTACCAGGACACGCCGCTTCGCTTTGAAACCAGATTGTGAGAAATGCGGCCCGGCAACTAACTTACAAGATCCCATACAAACGATATGCTCCCCTTGTGTGGATTGGATTCCACAGGCTCTCGCGGACCGTCATCAAATGTTCTTAACTTAAATATATCAAATCTAAGATCCATATTCAAGTAGCAATCGACGCTCGAAGCTACACTCACCATTTGGGGGCAGGCTAGATTTGATATACTTGGCATCAGTACCGTCAGCTTTTCAATCAAGATCGTTTAAATAAATCGACCCGCTGGCCACTATTCTTTTCTCAACAGTCAGGAAACTCCTAGCTCATGCCAATCGTCCAACTTTTCGTAACTTGCCTGGTGGATAGCCTATTCCCGGAAGCCGGGGAAGCGGTTGTTCAAGTTCTAACCCAAGCTGGCGCCCAGGTGGAATTCCCACCAGACCAGACCTGCTGCGGGCAGCCGGCTTTCAACGCTGGATTTCACCCTGAAGCCCGGCGCATGGCCATGCACACCATTCAGGTGCTGGAAAAAACCTCCGCAGCAGTGGTCGTGCCTTCGGGCTCGTGTGCCTTCATGATCCGTCATGGATATGCGGAGATTTTCGAGAACGACCCGTATTGGCTGCCACGCGCCCAAGCTTTAGCACAGCGGACATATGAGTTCAGCCAATATCTGGTAGATGTTTTGCAGGTCTCAGACCTGCACGTGCATTATCCAAAACAATTGGCCTATCACCCTTCCTGCCACTTGCTGCGCGGGTTAGGAGTCGAGCGGCAGCCTCTCAGCCTGCTGGAATCCGTGGACGGCGCCCATATCAGCGCCCTGGAGCCGGAGTGCTGTGGCTTTGGCGGAATCTTTGCTGTGGATCACGAGGAAGTATCCACGCAGATGTTGGAGAGAAAATTGGCCCAGATCGAGGAAACCCAAGCCGAAGCCGTGGTCTCGTGTGACGTTAGCTGCTTGATGCACATTGAAGGTGGGCTTCGCAAACACGCCTCCAAGGTACGCTGCATGCACCTGGCCCAAGTCTTGAACCAGCAAGAGGCAGGTTTACGATGAACCCACGCGAAAAATTTCACCGCCAGGCACGCCAAGCGATTGCCGACCCAGTCTTGCAAACCGCCCTGGACAACAATGCCGATCGCCGGCGTTCTGCCTGGGAGTCGGCTTTTGCCACTTTGCCGGACGTGGATGCACTGCGCTCCCAGGCGCGTGCCATCCGCCAGAAAACCATCACGCATTTAGACGAGTACCTGGAGCAATTCGTCCAGCGGCTGCAGGAAAACGGCATTCACGTCCACCAGGCCGGAGATGCCGCGCAGGCTGCACAAATTGTGGTTGAGCTGGCCCGCAGCCACCAGGCTGAAACGGTGGCGAAGTCCAAGTCGATGGTCAGTGAGGAGATCGAACTCAACCGGGCCTTGCAAGCAGCCGGAATCCGGCCGGTAGAGACCGACCTGGGAGAGTTCATCGTCCAGTTACGCGGTGAGCATCCCACCCACATCATTACTCCGGCGGTGCACCTCAGGCGGGAGGACGTCGCCGAGACTTTCGAGCGCGAGCTCGGTATGCCTTTTACCACCGACGTCCAGGTGATGAATGACACGGCCCGCCGGACCTTGCGAGACATTTTTCTTACTACGCCGGTTGGCGTCTCGGGTGTCAACTTTGGTGTGGCGGAGACCGGTACGCTGTGCCTGGTAACCAATGAAGGCAACGGCCGCATGGTAACCACACTGCCAAGCGTGCACATCGCCGTAATGGGCATCGAAAGATTGGTGCCCAACATGCAAGACCTGGCCGTAATGCTGCAGCTCTTACCACGCTCGGCAACCGGGCAGAAGCTCACCAGCTACGTAAGCCTGATTAACCGCCCCCGGCAAGCCGGCGAGCCCGACGGCTGCGAGGAACGGCACGTGATTTTAATCGACAACGGCCGGCGAGCCCTGGCAAAAACGGACCAGTCGGAAGCCCTGTTGTGTATCCGCTGTGGGGCCTGCCTTAACGCCTGCCCGGTCTACAGGGAAGTCGGTGGGAAGACGTACGACAGCGTGTATCCCGGTCCGATCGGAGCGCTGGTTTCCCCCGGATTGTTCGGCGTTGAGCGTTATGGTCACCTTTCGAAAGCCTCGACATTGTGCGGCGCCTGCGCGGAAGCTTGCCCGGTAAAGATCGATTTCCCCACGTTGCTGTTGCGCGGCCGCCATCACTATGTGGCGCAGGTGCCCCAACCGAGATGGATTTCCCTGGGATTGAAATTTTACGCCTGGGTAGCCAGCTCGCCCCAACGCTATCGCTGGAGTCTGCGCCTGGCCGCGCTGGCTACCCGGTTGCTGCCCCAACGAGCCGGTTGGATCAGTAGGCTGCCAGCCCCTTTATCGGCCTGGACACATTCGAGGCATTTTCCACCCTTCACCCCAAAAAGCTTCCACCAGCGCTGGCAAGAACGAAAAACCAATCTGAACGCCCAATCCAATGATTCTTTACCGGACAGGAAGCCTCAGTTTCAAAAAGATGTCCGGGCAGTTGCGGAATCCAGTTTGCTTGAGCGGTTCGAGAACGAGCTCGAGGCGTTAGGCGGGCAGGTGGTGCGTTGTTCGCGCCAACAAGCGCCGGCTGCTGTGGCTGAGAAACTGCGTGAATTGGATGTCAAAAGCTTGTTAGCCTGGCAAGCCGGTGGAAAAACATTGCCAGCGATCCTGGAGCATGTGAAACAGGCGGGGATTGAAGTGCTGAAACCAGATTTGTCCAACGATGCGGAGAGACGCCAGCAGGAAATCAACCGCTTAGCCCAGGCGCCGGCGGGGCTGACCGGCGCACAAGCCGCGCTGGCGGACACGGGAACCCTGGTGGTCCCAGGTGGCCGGGGACGCTCTCAGTTAGCTTCGCTGCTGCCGCCGGTCCACCTGGCAGTGCTGGTTGCCGAAGATATTTATCCCAGCATGTCCGCCTGGCTGGGTTCGACTGGCGAGGCAAGTGTGCGCCAATGCTCGCGCCTGGACCTGATCAGCGGGCCTTCACGCACCGCCGATATCGAGATGACCCTGACCATCGGCGTGCATGGCCCCGGCCGGGTGATCGTATTCTGCTTGGAAGATTGAGGGGTACTGGGGGAATTTATTCGTCCAGAGCCCGGCCGATCATTACCCGGTCCCCACCTTCAGCTTTGGCCTCATAGGCAGCCGCGTCGCTGATCTGCACCAGGCGTTCGGCGGTGGCGCCGTGGTCGGGATAGACCGCCAACCCAATCGACACAGTGATCGGGCCAAAGGTCCTATGCTCTTCGTCCAGCTCAAGGCGTTTGACCGATTCGCGCAGTTCCTCTGCCCGCTGCCAAACATCGGACAAAGAGGCTTCGGGCAGCACAATGGTAAACTCATCTCCCCCATAGCGGCAGGCTACGTCCTCACCTCGGAAACGGGTCAGCATGATGTTTCCGATCCCCCGTAATAGCTCATCGCCGGCATCATGTCCCAGTGTGTCATTGACCGGCTTCAAGCGGTCGACGTCAAACATGATCACGCCCACAGAAGTTCCATGGCGCACGGCGCGCCGGATCTCCCGCTCCAGGGTAGCTTCCATATATCTGCGATTGAACAGTCCGGTTAATGGATCGCGGATGGCCTGGCTGCGCAGCTCGTCCCTTAAATGCAAGTTGGAGAGCGCCAGGGCGATGTGTTCCGCCAGCATATTTGCCAAAGGCTGGCGCTTTTCAAGCTCGCAGGTCAGCTCATCATCAGGAGATTCGCAACGCAAGTGCAGCAAGCCGATCGTCTCTCCCTGCGCGATCAAGGGCGCGCAGATATAAGCACCGGGCGCCGGGCCGGTGATGTGCCCGCACAGCGGGTCTGTCTCCGGGTCGGTCATAGCATAGATGCGTCCCCGGCGCAGAGCCCAACACTCATTTAATCCCAGCTCGTGCTCGCCCGGTCCAGGTGGCGCATCGCCCCAAGAAACCACTTGCTCGGCCGGATCGCCGTTACCGCTGGTCAGATACATGGCGCCCGAGGCCACCGGGATCAACCGGCGGGCGTAGCGGGCAATGATCGGATAAGCTTCATCCGCCGTGCGGCTGGCCTGGAGCAAGTCTCCCATCTCGGTGATCAACGTAACTTCCCGGTTGCGCTGCTCGAGCAAGTTCATGCGCTGTGATTCACGCTCCTGGGAGAGACTTATCTCCAGCGCAGCCCAGCGGCGTTCCAGGGTGTTGACGAACATCTCGCCTAAAATTTTCAGCAGCCCCATCACGCTTTGGGGAACCTTGCCCTCCGCTTTGAGAGAATACATGCCGAAGTATCCGACCACGTAACGTCCCGAAACCAGGGGAACTGCCGTGAACGAGCGAATTTCGCGCGTTCGTAGATACTCGGCCATTTCCGAAGCCTCAGCCGGCAAATCCTGAATAGCAGGAATATGAACGGTTTCCAGGCGATTGAGCTTGCCCATCCACCAGGCAAAACCCTGCCCATGGAAGTCCTGTAGCCCGCTGCTGGGCAATTCCACACCCTCCTGGCACCATTCGTAAATCTTGTCCGCTCCGGTTTGTTCGCGCGGAAAGAGGAACAGGTAGGCGCAATCTACCCCCAAATACGACCCGAGCGTCTCCAAAGCTTTCTTAATGCCACGATCGATCTCATCCAGAGGGGCGTTGATAAAGAATGTGGCCATAGCGGCTACGAGGTGCTCCAGCCGAATCCGGTATTGGAGCGATTCGACTGTGTGCTGCCTTTCTTTCAACAATTGTTGGTTGGACTGGTGGGCACGAGCGTTCTTTAACACGGTTTGCGCCAGGCGCCCAAGCTTTTTCAACAGGTCAAATTCTTCTGCACTGAAGCTTTCTCTGTCTTTCACACGGAACAAGGCCAGTACACCCACGACTTGCGTGCCTGACATGAGTGGAACGCCCATCGCAGAAGTAAAATCCTGGCCGCGCAAAAATGGGCTGCGCTCGGCCCACTGCTGGTAATCTTCCACCAACAAGGCCTGTTCACCCTGCCAGACTTTGCCCGCCAGATCCTCGCCCAGCTTGATACGTGCATCAACCACCCAGTCCAGGTTTCCCAGACCGGCTTGCAAGACAAGGGCTTGTTTTTCTCGTTCGACTAAACCGATGATCCCATGTGAGGCGTCCAGTAGCTTCCCGGCCCAGGTCAGTGCGTTCTGTAGTAGGGTCTTTGTATCCAATTGCTGCATCAACGCCAGCGAAGATTCGTGCAAGCCTGCCAGGTGTTGGATACGTTGCTGCAAGGGCAGTTCGATGTTTTTACGATCCGTAACATCGCGGGCTGAGACCAGTATGCCTGTGCAGTTTCCGTCAGCGTCGAAAATCGGCGTGCGAGTGATGCGCAGCCAGCGGGGACCTTGAGAACCCACCACTTGCTCTTCTTGCACCTTGGAAACGCCGCTCTTCATGGCCTCTTCCTCGTCCCGGCGGAATTTTTCCGCCTGAGCAGCAGGGAAGAAATCATAATCGGTTAGACCGATTAAATCCTCATTCTCGCTGCCGACGAAACGATTATAGGCCGGGCTGGTCACCAAGTACCCAAATTGACAGTCCTTGAGCACAACCGGGTAGGGAAGATGGTCTAGAATCGAGTGGTAGAAGACGTCTCTTTTTTGCAAGCTCCTGCGCGACCGCAGCAAGGATGGGTAGCTCGATCCGAGGATCAAGGCGCTGATCAACACCAGGGCGGACGCCATCAGCGTCAGGATAGCGATACGGATATCGGAAGGTTGTTCGACTCCTGCCACCACGAGGTAGTTTAATAAGATACCATCCAGAGCGGCAAAGGCGAGTAATGTGGCAAATATCAGCACCCATGGCAGCCAACCTAAGGAAGGCGTCCCAGAGTCCCGGCTGGTAAATCTGACCAAGCGTAGGAATAAGATCGCTGCTGCGAACTTGAAAATTACTGCCAATCCGATCAAATAAATTAACATGAATATCCCCCCCGTGTCCCCGCTTTCACATTTGGCGACTTACCCTTCAAAAGCGAGTTCATTAAGATAGCTTCCAGACCTGCACGTTAATAGCCGGGCTGGCGCCCCACTCCTTGCGTGCAAAAATTTATTATAAACGGGAAGGACCCCCAAAGGATATGCCGGCAAACGGCGTTCCTCGTGATGTCAGACATATGCGCAAGATGGAGTAAAATTTTATCCTATTTTTGATCAATTTGTAAAATTAAGTGAAACTGCTTCCATTTTAGCAGAGAAATTAATATCCATAACCAAGGAATCCGGGGTCAAACAAGAGTGTGAGGCGGGTGTAAGGTTGTTATAAGGCCGGTGCCGTGCACTATGAAAGTGTACCGCAACTGGCTCAGCCTGGTCATGGGCCCAGGTTTTAAACCCCTCATTGGGACAGGCTGTTTCTCCCCAGGCGGGCGGTGCCTCTGAGGAAGTTTTGTTCTAAACTAATTGTGATGAAACGAACAATCGGATGGGAAAGTAAGGTAAGGAGAACCAGCATGTTCAAGCACATATCCCTTTTTCAGTGGAAGCCAAATCGGGACCTGATCGCCGTCGCAATTTCCTGGTTATTGGTCACGGCTGCGCTGTATACAGCCACCGTGATCGTAGGTCCCGAAATTGGGGGCGGTATGCCCTATTTCTTGCTGTATGCTGTTTTGACAGCCACCATTCTAGGAGTGGGCATCCCGGTGTATTGGACGGTTTTTGTGCGGAATCGTTCTATTGCAGATTTAGGTTTTACCACGCGTTGGTTGGGCCTGAGTCTCGTGCTGCAAGTCATCCTGGCAGCCATTCAGGCATACAGCCTGCGCAGTGAACTAACCCTGCCGGGCTATCAACAGTTAATTCCATTGGTCGCCCTATCTCTGGCGATCGGTTTTTTCGAAGCCGTTTTTTGGCGAGGTTGGGTACTTCTGCGACTGGAAGAGACTTTCGGCCTGATTCCGGCGCTACTGATCGGCTCGCTGATGTACGCCGCTTACCATATTGGATATGCCATGCCGCTAAGCGAGATTGTGTTCCTGTTCTTTATCGGCCTGATGTTTGCCTTTGTGTTCCGGCTTACGAAAAATATTTTCATCCTGTGGCCCCTATTCCAACCCATGGGGCAGATGGTTACGCTGGTCAACGATCAACTCAGCCTGCCCCTGGTGGCGACACTGGGATTCGTAGATGTCCTGCTGGCTATGGCAGCCATCGTCTGGCTGGCTTCTCGCTATCATCAAAAGCGCCAAGCCTCACAACTAGAAACACAGCCACAACAAGCCAATCCATGAAATTCAATATGCCCGAATTCTTCTTGGCGACGAAGGATATGGTCAAGGTCATCGAGCAGTGGAAACTACCCAGTGATTTCCCTCCTGGAACCAAAAAGCCGCCAGGACACCGAGGAAACACGGGCGGAGGTGACTTCGAACAAACCTTCGAGTGGAGCGAGCGTACCCTGCCATACGGCTCGCAACTTCCCAACTGGCCCTCATATTTGGACGAAATCGACGTACAATAGAACTGTACTTGGCTGCCCAGACAAACGGCGTCATTCCCATATCTAATGAGACTGGCGCCGTCAACTTTACAGGAGGAATTCCGATGGAGGGTTTCGAACAACTGCTTCGTGAAGACATTGCCGGCTACGAAGGAGAACACCAGGAATTGATCGTCTCGGCGCCAGACCTGTACCGTCTGTTTACCCGCTTGTTGGACGATGCCAATTTACCCGGCCAATTGCGGCCCTTTGTGATCCTTGCCATCGGATATTTCAACCTGCAGGCTGACATTATGCCCGAGGACTTGAAGGGCGCCCGCGGCTATGCCGACGATATCTTTTTTTGCGCCTTGATCGCCGATCGCATCCGCCGCGAGCTGGACTCGGACGAAGTGCTGAGAAATAACTGGGAGGCCAAACAGCCTCTCATGTCTTTACTGGAAGAAATTCTGGCTAAGGAGCAGGCGCTGATTGGCGACCGCCGCGATCTCATCCTGTGGTACACGGGATACGAATATCTGCCTCAATAAAGGTTTGTGCTATACTAAGCACAACTGTTCAAGCCTAAGCAGGATCAATTTATTACCCTGGCTGCCTGCGATGCCAGGTTTGAACGCAAACTTTCCGTCTTGATCACACAGCAGCCCAACCCATTTACGACAAATTATTAAAATAGCAGCCGCTACGCCTGATTGGCTGCTTTACATATCGCTCCACCGGAAGATGTTCAACCATAAGGAGCATGTTCATGGGAACCACAGAACTCTTATCCGAACTGGCTCAGTTTCTTCCTTCCGAACGCCTCTTGACCCAACCGGCGCAAGTTGCGCCGTACGAATCCGATGCCTTGACTGCCTATCGCGTGCGGCCTGCGGCGGTCATTCTGGCTGAAACCCAGAGCGAGGTGATCGAGATCGTGCGCGCCTGCTACCGCCAGCAGGTACCCTTTGTAGCGCGCGGCAGTGGAACCAGCCTTTCCGGTGGATCGCTGCCGGTCAAAGACGGGGTGGTGATCGCATTGAACCGCCTCAACCGTATCCTGCACCTTGATCCTGAACAACGGATGGCAGTCGTAGAGCCGGGGGTAATCAACCAGCACATCAGCAAGGCGGCGGCACCCTACGGGCTGTTCTACGCCCCCGATCCTTCCAGCCAATCGATCTGCACCATCGGCGGAAATATCGCCTTTAATTCGGGCGGGGCGCACTGCTTGAAATACGGGATGACAGCCAATCACGTATTAAGCATCAAGGCGGTGCTGCCGGATGGCGAGGTAGTGCAATTGGGCGGCGAAAGCCAGGAGAGCGTTGGGCCGGATCTGGTCGGTCTTTTTGTGGGCTCGGAAGGGTTGCTCGGTATCGCGTTGGAGATCACCGTGCGCCTGGTACCGAAGCCGGAGGCCTTCCGCACCATTATGGCGGCCTACAGCAGCCTGAGCGCAGCCGGAGACGCGGTGTCCAAAG
>Ga0207752_1000984_pt1 | contig 13364 bp, 7 predicted proteins | sample Pon2CUnioCityCA_6_FD_187272 | JGI IMG/M metagenome (GOLD analysis project Ga0207752, IMG submission 187272) | Marine sediment microbial community from Union City, CA, USA - Pond 2C Sediment 2 (SPAdes) | ecosystem: Environmental > Aquatic > Marine > Intertidal zone > Salt pond sediment ... | reverse complement strand
CGGGGATCAGCCGTTCGGCCGGCGCTGCCTGGAACCTCCAGAGCAGCCTGCCCGTCGCGGCTTCCAGAGCATAGACCCAGCCGTCGCCCGAACCCACGAAGGCCCGCCCTTCCCAGATCGTCGGCGGCATGCGGATGGCCCCGCCGGTATAGGCTTTCCATCGCACCTCGCCCGTGTCTGCATCAATCGCTCGCACGATCCCGTCGGCGCCCCCGACGAATGTCAGGCCGTCGGCCGTTACGGGCGCCGTCACGCTCGGCAGTCCAGGCGGTGTTGCGAGCTGGAGGTCGCGCTCCCAGAGGAGTTGCACCTTCTCCGGAATGGTCGCGGGCGTCGCAGCGCTGCAGAGGCTGTCCGCGCGAAAGGCCGGCCAGTCGCCGGACGAGGCGTTGAAAGCGGCGACTTGCGCGGGGGCATCTTCGCCGGCCTCGAGGCGCTTCGCCGAGACCTCCGGCGTGAAATCGAAATCCCCGGCCGGGCCCAAGCACGTGATTCCGTAAAGCGTCAACTGACAATCGCACACCGAAGGCCACCAGTACAGGAGTCCGTTCGCGATGGTGACGCCATCGTGGCAATTCGGACGCATCAGAGAGATCCACTGCGGACGCTGCGAGGCCACGTCTAGCCGGACCGAGCCGCCCTCGGCCCGGAAGAAGATCGCGTCGGCCGAGCCTGTCGGACGAGTGCACGCCCGGCGGGCCATGGCGACCTCGGCCAGGACCTTGCCCGTGAGCGGATCGAACTTCATGCTTGGGTGCTTGTCGATCTGGCCGCTCAGGCCGTACAGGCCATCCTCACGCAGCACGAGTTGGAAGTTGCTGTACGGATGCTCCCAGAGGATGCTGCCGTCTTGGGCGGAAACGGCGAGCAGCTTGTGGATCGGCGGGCCGGCGAAGTACAGCGCCTTATCGCTGCACTTCAGATAGCACGTTGTGCGCCAGTTCGTTCGCCAGTCCTGGCGGTTCTGGTACTCGCCGAGCGAGGCGAACAACTCCGGGGCGTTCGTCGGCGTCTTGCGCCAAAGTGGCTTGCCCGTCCCGGCGTCGAGACAGGCGAGATAGCTGCCGAACCGGAAGAGGTAGATACGGCCGTTGCCCATGCAGATCGCGCGGCCGTCGATCGGTTCTTCTTCACGGTGACTCCAGAGGACTTTCTTCGTCGCAGGATCAATCGCCAGGACGTTGCACCCGAATCCCCAGGGGTTCTCCGGCTGGTTCCAGCCTTCCGAGATCGGCGCCCAGGGCCACCCATGCGTGTCGCGCCGCCATCGCTTCGTCGAGTCGCTCTGCTCCCGCTGGCCCATCATGGCGTACAGGACACCGTTTTCGAGGGCCATCCATTTCCAGAACGTGCCCCCGGCGACCTCGGGCGGTGGGACGATCTCGTCCTGCAGCTTGCCGGTGGCCGTATCGATGACCTTGCACGATTTGTCGTCGCCGACGTAAAGGGTCGCAGGCGTGGCGATTATAGTGTTGCGGTGAATCATCACGCCCTCGGGAAGGTCACGCTTCCAGAGGATCGTGCCATTGTACCCGTTGAACGCCACCAGTTTGTTCAGGAACGGCTCCTCGCGTACCTTAAACGCGACGTGCCCGAAGGCCTTGAAGACGCGTCCGGCCGAAGCGACCGCAACCTGGGGCAGCGGCGCGTAGCGCGGTTCGGCCAGGAACTGTGTGAGATAGGGCGCGACGATCACCTTGTCTTGCGACTGCGGATTGTTGTCCGGCCCGTGATAGGGATGGCTCCAGTCATCCACACCGGCCGGAAAGGGCTTCGTGATTGTCTTGCCGGCAAGCAGGATCTTCCCGCCGGGCCTCAAGACGCGCAGAACCTCGTCTTGATGGAATCGGCCTGCGTCCCCCAGAACGACCGCCACATCCACCATGTTGTCGGCTAAAGGGAATCGGCGCGCGTGCCTGCTCACGAAAACGCGGCTTCCGTAAAGGCCGGCCCGCTCCAGCCGGCGGCAGACCGACAGAAGTTGCTCTTCGCTCGACTGGATGTGGACGAGAAGCTCGCTGTCTCGCGCAAGGTCGATGGCAAAATCGCACGCGCCCTCGCCCAGGACGATGCAGATGCCGCGCTCCGCTCCGACGGCAGCGACGATGTCGCCCGGCGATGTGTACGCGGCAAAGGCGGCGCCGGTCCAGACCCACCCCAGGATACTCATCGACAGGATGATTGTCGTGCGGTTCATATCGCAGCCCTTTCAAAGTCCATGGACGTGACGGACGCTCACTATCCTACGCGGCGAGGCAGCGCCTGTCAAAGTACTTGCCGGCTAATATGCGTTCCCGCCCGGCAGGTCCATGATGGCCTCACCGACCTTCCGGATGAACGTGGAGTAGACGGCGTCCGTGATCGGGCGTTGGCCCTGGTCGAGGCCGAGCCGGACAATCACCATGTTCCAGTCGGGAATGATGAACATGTCGTTGTTGTTGTAGCCGCTGGCGCTGTACGTACCGGCCGGCGCGGCGGGCCACTTGCGTTGCCCATCCGGCTTGAGGCTGTTTGTCCACCAGTTGAAGCCGTAGACGCCGCGACCATCGGCGCCGCTGTCGGGCCAGAGAGGCATCGAGACTGGGACGTGGGACTTCGTCGCGAGCTCGACCCACGTCTCGCTGATGAGCTGACGACCATTCCAGTTGCCGCGATTGAGGAACAAATGGCCGAGGCGGGCCATCTGGCGGGCCGAGATGAAGATGTGGTTATTCGAGTTGCCCGAGCCACCGTTGACCGTGATCCCGTCGATCTGCCCGAAGTCACCCCAGTCCCACTGCTTCGGGTCCATCCCGGTCGGGTCGGCGATGCGGCGTCTGAAGAGATCTCCGATGGGCTCGCCGGCGATCCGCGTGAGGACGTGCCCGAACTCGTTCATGGCGGAGTCCCAGTAGGCGTATTGCTCGCCCGGCGCAAAGAGCGGCGTGTCGCAGGGGTCGAACGGGGTGGGACTGGGCCCGTGCCGGTAGCCACCGCGCGGCTCGTCGTTCGTCGCACGGTAGCCGCTGGTCATGGTCGTGAAGTGCCGCAGGGTTACATCGGGATAAGCCGCGGCCATCGCCGGCACATGGTCCTTCGCCCGCGTGTCGAGCGCGGCCTTGCCGTCGTCGATCAGCAGGCCCAGCACCGTGCTGGTGAACGATTTCGTCGCCGACCACACGCCGTGGACCTTATCGATATCCGATCCCTTCCAGACCAGATGCCCGTTGCGCACGATGACGAGTTCATTCACGCCGTCGGGCCCCGAGTTTTGACAAAGGTATTCCGCCGCTGCTTCGAGTCGGGCGGAATCGAGACCTTGCGATGCAAGCGTGGCCTGCTGCCAGTCAGCGGCCGGAAACACGGCCCGGGACAGAAACAGCACGGCATCCCCTTCGATGGGCGAGACAAATTCGGTCTCCGTCGCAACGGCTGTTCGCGTCCCGACGGTGGCCAATCGCCCGGCCGTCGGGTCGAACCATTCGTAGCGATACGTCCCGGGCTCCAGCTTCACACGAATCGAGCGGTCCTGATCGCCCGGCCTATAAACGAGGTAGTGCTTGCCCGCGTTGGCCAAGCAGTACTTTGTCGAGGCCATCTCCATACTCGGACGAATCGCCGCCAGATTCATCCTCCGCGCGTACTGCAGTGTGTAACCCATGCTCCGTCGGATCGGGTCCCATTGGGGATCCAGGCGGTTGCCGAGAACCTCGCCGTCGTAGGGGTCCATGAAGATGGGATTGTATCCTCTGGTGAAGCTCTTCCAGACCCAGACTTGGTTACCGCCGATGCCCCAGAGGTGGTCCGTATCGTTGAGCACAACCTTTCGGCCGTCCAAAACGGGGGGATCATCGCGATAGCCCCCCTCCGCGTTCGGGGAGACCCAGTCGGCCGGACTGTCGAAGAGCGTCTGGTTCTGTCCGCCCCGGTATTGGAAGGTCATGCCGACCGGATGTTGATACGGCTTCGTCCGCTCGCAGCCCTTGATGTAGCGGATCATATGATATTGCCACGGGGTCGAGGGCGGATGATTCTCGTTCGAGATCTCGTAAAGCACGTTGTCGAATTCGTTGACTGTGTCGATTACCTTCCGAACGTAGGCCTCCTGAATCCGGGTCACGGCCTGGTTACCGAGTTCATGGACTTCGACGCCCTTGCCGTCTCCGTTTCCATCGCCGTCTACGCCGTTGATGTTGTTCCCGGGATGAAAAGGATGGCCTTCCCATGCCCCTTTCGAGAATTGCAGGCCCCAACCTTCGAAGAGCATGACGGAGACGTAGACGCCGTGCTCGCGGGCGACGGCGAGTCGGCGGCGCAGCCTGTCGAAGTAGGTCGGCTCGAACTTCGTCAGGTCGAATTTGGGCTTGCCGTCCAGCGCGGTGCCGGGCCCGGTCCGTGCATATGGCTGAGGGCCGGCCGTGTGGTGCTTGTTCTCCTGGTTGGCCGTGGTGTCCCAGGTGACCAGCTCCCACGTCCACATCCGCATGAAGTTGTGGTTGAGCTTGGCCATCCAGACGACGCACGCGTCGAAATCGAAGGGCGGCGGCGGGTCGGACGGGCCGATGTCCACCAGATTCGGCCACGTGTGCGAGCCCGTCAGATAGACCGCCTCGCTTGTGGCGGTGTTCTGAAAGTACCGAGGATTCTCCGGATGCACCGCCAGCGGCCCCATCGCCGGACGCATTCTCGCCTGCGGGCCATCCGCTGCTGCCGAAAACGAGTGACCTGTAAGGACAATGCCCGCACACAGCAAAAGAGCCGGTCTGACGGTTCGCATGGAATTGCCTTTCGATTGACTGTCGCTACAGCTTGCCGCTGCGGATGATCGAGATCACCAGGCCGCCGCCGATCACGGCGGCGATGACGTAGCCGAGGATCCCCAGCGATTGGAGCCGGAACAGGCCCCAGACGGTCCCCTCCTGTGCGATCAGCAGACTGGACCCGATCAGTAAAGCGGCGATGATCAGGGAGAAGCTGATGCGATTGGAGCTCTTGTCCAACGTCTTGGTGAGGTTGTCCAGATGCTCGTGATGGACGCGAACCTGGAATTTGCCCTGCCGGAACTTGCTCAGAATGACGTTGACATCCTCCGGCAATCTCGACGCCAGGTCGCCCGCATCCTGCACGGCGCGGCGCATGTGTCGCAAGACCTGTTTCGGCTGCAGGTCGCGAAGGGTGGCGCGGCGTGCGTACGGCTTGAGCGCCTCGATCAGACTGAAGTCGGAGTCCAGCGAGCGCGCGAACGACTCGACCGTCGCCATGCTCTTGAGCATGAGCGTGAACTGAGACGGCGGCCGGACGAAGTTGGAACGAAACAGATCGAACGTCTGCGTCACCACGTTTCCGAATGGGATGTCTCGCAGCGGAAGATCGCGGAACGAGTCAATGAGCTGCTCCATGCCTGCCGTCAGTTTGGCTAAGTCCGTCTCCTCGTGGAGCATGTCTTCTCGCTCCAGGGCCCGAACGACACGGTTCGCTTCGTTGTCCACGATGGCCAGCACGATCTCATTGAAGATCCTGCGGTCCTGCCCGGAGAGTCTGGCCACCTGTCCGAAGTCGATGGGCGCCAGCACGTTGTCCGGCAGAAGGAAGAAATTCCCCGGATGCGGGTCCGTGTGGAAGAAGCCCAGGTCGAAGATCTGACAGAGGACAAAGTTGGCGCTTCGTTGAGCGATCAGCTTGCAGTCGAAGCCGTGCTCCTTGAGGGCTGCCGGGTCGGCCGGTTTGACCCCGTCGATATACTCCATGGTCAGCACGCCCTCGGTGCAGCAGTCCTCGTACACCTTGGGGATGTGAACGGTCGGGTCGTCCGCAAAGTTCTTCTGAAATCGCAGCACGTTGCGGCGCTCGTTCGCCAGGTCCGTTTCCTTTGCAACGGCCTCGACAAGTTCCTTGACCATCTGCTGAGGGTCGATGGTTTCGTGCCCGAACATCGTGACCTTGAGGATTCCGGCAAAATCCTCGAGGATCTCGGACTCGGCCCGAATGATCTGGACGATGCCGGGCCGGCGAACTTTCACGACAACGCTATCGCCCTCATGAGTCGTCGCGCGATGGACTTGTGCGATGCTGCCCGCGGCCAGGGGGGCCGGGTCGAAAGAGCGAAAGAGGTCCTCCACCGTCCTGTCGAACTGGCGTTCGACCTCGGCCTGAATGCGCTCCGGCGCCTCCGGCTTGACCTGGTCCTGCAACCGCTCGAACTCGTGGATGTACTCAGCGGGAATCAGGTCGGGGCGGGTACTCAACAGTTGCCCGAACTTGATGAACGTCGGGCCAAGCTCCTCAAGCGCCAGCCGCAGCCGTTCAGGGCGGCTGTGGCCTTCCGCCACGCGCTTGACCCGCAGCGGGGCCGCTCTCTCTCCCAGGCGCACCAATACCTTTGACCGCAGCGCCTCGGCCACTTCCTCCAGGCCGTACTTCATCAGTACGGCCATAATGTGCCGATACCGCCGCAGTCGGTACAACCGGCTCTTGAAACGACCCTGCCAGAGACTCAAGAGCGATGGCTCCCGTTAGTTCTTCGCGAGCAATTGGTCGAGTTTCTGCTCGACGCGCTCGACGTCTTCCTTGCTCGCCAGATGCAGGCTGCTCACGGTCTGCCGGACTTGGTCCGACACCAGTCTTTCGAGTTCCTCGCGGGTTTTCTCCGCGCTGTCGAGCACTTCCTTGACGAATCCGCTACGACCTTCCCGTGCCGCCTCTCCCTTCTTGACGTAGTCATCGAACAGTTTCTCCGCCCGTTCCCGCGTCATGGTCAGACCGCCAAGGCCGGCCAACATCAGCTTATCAAGTGTCTCAAACATGCAATTCACCTCCAATTGTTCGCTCGTCTTGTTCCGTCGGGCAGGGTGCCCGATCTTTCATCGATACACTCATCTAATCCGATTTGGCAGGGGCTGACAAGTGGAAAACTCCGAACCGGACTCCCGCCACGGGCAGAGACGCGTGTCAGCGGAGATTCTTGCCGGCGCGAACTCGGTGATCCCGCCTGCAGTAGGAGGTAGTGTATCAGAAAGAGACGGGGAATAGAAATGGCGCATCGCGAACGAAAAGTAGTCGTTATTGGGGCGGGGGCGGTGGGAACCACGTATATTTACGCCCTGCTGCAGGCGCCTCTGGCGGATGAAATCGCCCTGATCGACGTCAACGCGGAACGGGTGCAGGGCGAGATCATGGATCTTTCTCACGGCCTACCGTTCATCCCGCCGGTGGTGATCAAGGCGGGTGATTACACCGATTGCGCCGATGCCGACATTATCGTGGTGACGGCGGGCGCGAAGCAGGCTTCCGGCCAGTCCCGCGCGGATCTGGTTCGCCAAAACGCCCGGATTATCCGGTCGATCTGTGAGCAGATCAGACGCTATTCGACCGATGCCGTCCTGGTCATGGTGACCAATCCTGTGGACGCTCTGACGCATCTGGCGCTCGAATGCCTGGACTGGCCGCGCGAGCGCGTAATCGGGTCGGGCACCGTCCTGGACAGTGCGCGATTCAAGTTTCTGCTGAGTCGGCACTGCGGGATCGACGCACGCAACGTCCACGCATATATCATCGGAGAGCACGGGGATAGCGAGGTCGCCGCCTGGAGCCTCTCGCACATTGCGGGAATCTCGATCGAGAGGTACTGCCAAATCTGTAAGGCATGTGACTACCGGGCATATCACCGACAAATCGCCAAGCAGGTGCGCGATTCCGCCTACCACATCATCGACTATAAAGGCTCGACGTTCTACGGCATCGGTCTTTCACTGGTCCGTATTTCTGGGGCCATCCTGCGCGACGAGAACAGCGTGCTGACTGTCTCTACGCTTCTCCGGGGCGAGTACGGGATCCACGACGTCTGCCTCAGCGTCCCATGTGTCGTGGGAGAGAAGGGCGTCGTGCGAATCATTGACGCTCATCTTGCGCCAGAGGAACAACAGGCTCTGGAACGCTCGGCCGGGGCCATCGCCCAGGTTCGGGAGACAGTCCGGAAAGGACCTTCGTCGGAGCAATGACGCGGCCCGAATCCGCCGGTGGTGAGCCCGCCGGCCCAGAGGCATGCGGCACCGTTAAAGATCCAAGCCGGGCAACGTCAGGCGACAGTAATTTCCTGGTCCAGGTAGACATCCTGTACGGCGTTGAGCAGCGCCACGCCGTCTTTCATCGGTTTTTGGAAAGCTTTTCGGCCGGTGATCAGCCCGGTGCCGCCCGCCCGCTTGTTGATGACGGCCGTCCTGACCGCCTGCTGCAGGTCGTTCTTGCCCGACGCCCCGCCGGAGTTGATCAGCGGGACCCTGCCCATGTAACAGTTCACCACCTGATACCGCGTCAGGTCGATCGGATGGTCGGAAGTGAGCTTATCGTACACGTCCGGGTGCGTCTTGCCGAAATTCACGGCCTTGTAGCCCCCATTGCTGGTGGGCTGCTTCTGTTTGACGATATCGGCCTTGATTGTCACGGCCAAGTGGTTCGCCTGGCCCGTCAGGTCGGCGGAGGTCTCATAGTTCACGCCGTCCTTCTTGAAGTGCTCGTTTCGCAGGTACGCCCAGAGTACGGTGAACATCCCGAGGTCGTGCGCTTGCTCGAAGGCGAGGGAAATCTCCTCGATCTGTCGGCGGGATTCCTCAGAGCCGTAGTAGACCGTGGCGCCCACGCCCGCGGCCCCGAGGTCGAAGGCCTGGTCCACGGACCCGAAGAGCCGCTGGTCGTAGGAGTTCGGATAGCTCAGCAGCTCGTTATGATTGATCTTGACAATGAACGGGATCTTGTGCGCGTACTTCCGTGAGACGGCGGCGAGAACGCCAAGCGGCGAGACCACGGCGTTGCACTGCCCCTCGATCGCCAGTTTCACGATGTTCTCAGGGTCGAAATAGACGGGATTCGGTGCGAACGACGCCCCGGCCGAGTGCTCGATCCCTTGGTCGACCGGCAGGATGGACAGATACCCTGTTTTCGCCAGTCTGCCTTGGTTGAAGATCGACTGCAGGTTCCGCAGGACGCGCGCGGACCTGTCGGACTGCGAGACAACCTCGTCCACGAATGCCGGTCTCGGAAGATGCAGCGCTTCCTTCGAAACGGTTTTGGACTGATGGTTCAACAAATCGTCCGCTTCTGAGCCCAGAATTTCAAGGATCCTGCCATTCATCTTCTACCCCTTTCTGGTTTCTGGATACGCCACGGGTTTCGGTTCACTGGCGATTCTTACGGGCGACGTTCGCCCACGGTTCGGCACCGGTTTCAAGTCGAGCATCATTGGCCGCCAGCGTACACGCAGATTGAGGTCTCGCCAACGGGAAATTGGCAAGACGGGGCGACCTAGTTGCTATAACGGCGTCATTGCTCGGACCAGGGGTCGGCGGGGGCAGGTTCTGATCTCGTAAAGGCGCATTTGACTCGCAAAGAAATTTGAACAAATGTTGACAGCCAAGACTATTTACCTTATGATTATGGGTCCGCAGTAACTTTATCGCAACACCATGCGGCAGGAATATTGAGATGCGTCGAAATCCAGGAAGAAGGACCGGCGTGCTCACCCCTCATTCCACGGGTGCAAGGAGGCACCGTCCATGAAGATCAAGACCCTCATGCTCGGCTGGGAGTTCCCGCCATTCATCAGCGGGGGGCTCGGAACGGCCTGTTACGGACTGACCAAAGCGATGAGCCGCCTGGGGATGCAGGTGACCTTTCTTCTGCCCAGGATGCACGCGCTGCGATTCACCGCCGGTGAACTGGCGACACCGCTTGATCCGGCGGCGCACACACCGGATGTTCGGTCGCAGGCATTTTCCACTGCCGTCGGGGCCTACGGGCGGTATGGTCCTGCCCCGTTCGCTCGTCGCGTGACCGCGGCCGCCGAGGCGGAACTGTCCGAAGGGCCCGAAACTGGGCCTGCCCCCTACGGGCCCGACATCCGCGAAGAGATCCGGCGTTATGCGGTCAAGGTCCTGAAGATCGGCCGGTCGGAGCCGTTCGACGTCATCCACGCGCACGACTGGATGACCTTCCCGGCGGGCATCGCCCTGGCGGCGAGTTCCGGCAGGCCGCTCGTCGTGCAGGTCCACTCGACCGAATTCGACCGAAGTGGCGAGCACGTCAATCAGTTCGTGTATGACATCGAGCGGCAGGGAATGCATGCGGCCGCGAGGATTATCGCGGTCAGTGGCTACACCCGCAATATCATCGTGAATCGCTACGCCGTGCCCGCGACGAAAATCGACGTCGTGTACAACGGGATCGACTTCCCCGATTCCGTCGAGGCCCAGCCGCAACAGCCCCAGCCTGCCAGCAGAGACAAGGTCGTCCTGTTCCTGGGGCGCATCACCATGCAGAAGGGACCGGAATACTTCCTCCAGGCCGCCAAGAGAGTCCTCGATGAGGTGGAGAACGTCAAGTTCATCATGGCCGGCGACGGCGATCGTCTCTACGGGACCATCGAGCAGGCCGCCTGGCTTGGTATCGGCCACAGGGTCTTCTTCACCCGCTTTCTGCGAGGCCCCGACGTGGATCGGGCGTACAGGATGGCCGACCTGTACGTCATGCCTTCCGTTTCCGAGCCGTTTGGGATTGCGCCTCTGGAGGCCCTCCAGCACGATGTGCCCGTGCTCATCAGCAGGCAAAGCGGCATCGCGGAGGCATTTCGGAACGCCCTGAGGGTGGACTTCTGGGATACCGACGAGATGGCCAACAAGATAATCGCGGTGTTACGGCACCCGCCGCTGCAGGAAATGCTGCGAACCAACGGCCGGCGGGAGGCGCGCACGTTCCGCTGGGCAGACTCGGCGGCGAAGGTCAATGCCGTCTATCACAAGGTCGTGAACGCGGCCTGAGTGGGCGGATTCAGGAGGATTTTTGATGGCGTCAGTGTGTTTCTACTTTCAGGTCCATCAACCGTACCGGCTCCGGCACTACACGATCTTCGATGGCGCCACGGACTACTTCGATGAAGACAAGAATGCCCGGGTCTGCCGGAAAGTCGCAGACAAATGCTACCTGCCGACCAATCGCCTGCTTCTGGAGTTGATACGGCGGTACGGCGGCCGATTCAAGGTGGCGTTCAGTATCACGGGCGTTCTCCTCGAGCAGTTTCGCGAGGATGCCCCGGAAGTGCTGGCCAGTTTCCAGGAGCTTGCGGCCACCGGCTGCGTGGAGTTCCTGGCGGAAACGTACTATCACAGCCTCAGCTTCCTGTTCTCGCCTGATGAATTCGTCGAGCAGGTCGAGGCCCACAGGGCACTCGTTCGAGAGCTGTTCGGCCAGACCCCGCGAGTGTTCAGGAATACCGAGCTTATCTACAACAACGCTCTGGCCGAAGCCGTCGAGCGGATCGGCGGTTTCGATGCGATCCTGGCCGAGGGGGCCGACTACATCCTGGGGTATCGAAGCCCGAACTACGTCTATCGCCCTCCGAACACGCGTCACCTGAAACTGCTGTTGAAGAACTACCGGCTCAGCGACGATGTCGCCTTCCGGTTCTCAAACCGGGATTGGGCCGAATGGCCGTTGCGGGCGGAGAAGTTCGCCCATTGGGTCAACGCCGTCAACGGCAACGGGTACGTGGTCAATCTTTTCGTGGACTACGAGACGTTCGGCGAACACCAGTGGCAAGACACGGGGATCTTCGATTTCCTGCGTTGCCTGCCGAGTGAGATCTTCAAACATCCGGATGCCGATTTCAAGACGCCGGGCGAAGTGGCCGACGCGTACGAAGCGGTAGACACGGTCGATATGCCGCATTTCGTCAGTTGGGCCGACATCGAGCGCGATCTCTCGGCATGGCTCGGCAACCCCATGCAGCACAATGCCCTGACCGAACTCTATCGCCTGGAGGACGCGGTGAAGGCGTCCGGCGATCCGGATATCCTCACGAGCTGGCGCAGACTCCAGATCTCGGATCACTTCTACTACATGTGCACGAAGTGGTTTGCCGACGGCGACGTGCACAAGTACTTCAACCCGTATAACTCACCCTACGACTCCTACATCAACTTCATGAACGTCCTGGACAACCTGCGATCTCGCTGTGCGGCAGCTTCGGCGTTTCATAGGCCTGCTGTGACGGCACTGTCGTGATCCGTCATGCCGGGAGTGCGACGTTCCCGACGAAGAAATCATCCGGATCATGGATGAACCCGGTCGGCTCGGGCGGTAAGCCAGTGCTTTGCCGGGCATTTTTCCGGACCCTCCGCCCGCCGGAGCCGGATGAGACGCGTAGGTATTGCATTCGGCCGGCCATTTTGGTATCATAGAGGCAAGAATGGGGTGGGTTCGACGGCGAACCTTGATATTGCCGTAACCGGAGCCTTCACGAGGGTATGAATCGAAGATCGTTTCTGAAAATCGCGGGATTTGCAGCCGCCATGAGTAACTGTGCGGCGGCGCGACACATTCTCCTGCTGAACGTCGACGAGACTTCGCTCATCTCGCGGATTGAATGGATGGTTTATGCCACCGGCCGGCGGTCCCCCGCCAGCGAGCCGGAGCACCGCTGCGTCCTGCGGATCGGGACTACTTGCGGTATCCAGGGCTGGGCCGACGCCCCAAGCGCGGCCATGCCCGACCAGCATACCGCCGGCTTGGTCAGGAACACCCTGCTCGCTCAGGACCTGAGCCGGCACGATGCGATCTGGCGGCAGCTCTACGAGCAGAACATTCCGCTCGGCACCCTGGCGGCCGTTGATATCGCCCTGTGGGACCTGCTGGGCCGGCTGGAGAACAAACCGGTCCACGCCCTGCTCGGGACAAAGCGCCAGAAGGTCAAGGCCTGCGTGACGACGGATTTCAACCTCGGGGACCCCGGGAAGTACGCCGAGGTTGCCCTGGCCTGCAAAGAGGCGGGCGTCGACGGCTGTAAGATTCACCCGTACATCGAATGGGGCGCCGGCCGAGACGGCTTGGCGAACGCCGGCTTCCCCGACCGCGACATGGCCGTCTATCAGGCCGTCCGGGACGCCGTCGGCCCCGACTACGCCTGCATGGCCGACAATTTCTGTAGCTACACCTACGACGAAGCCCTGCGTGTCGGTCGGATGCTCGACGATCTCGACTACGAGTGGTACGAGTCCCCCATGCCGGAGAGCGACGACTGGCGGCAGCGATACGTCGCCCTTGCGGGAGAGTTGAAAACCCCCATCTGCGCCCCCGAGACCGAACCGGACTCTTACCCGGCCCGCATCTCCTGGATCGCCTCGAAAGCCTGCGATATCAGCCGGATCGACGCATCTCTCGGAGGCTTCACGGCCTGCCTCGAATTAGCCCTCGCCTGCGAGGCCGCCAACGTCCCGCTGACCCTGCACGACCTCGGCCCGGACTCTTATTCGCATGTCCAGTTGCTCGGGGCCACCGCCGAATCGCTCATCACGCACCTGGAGCTCGCCTCCCTCTCACAGGACGCTCGCACGTTACCC
>Ga0207752_1000983_pt1 | contig 13381 bp, 7 predicted proteins | sample Pon2CUnioCityCA_6_FD_187272 | JGI IMG/M metagenome (GOLD analysis project Ga0207752, IMG submission 187272) | Marine sediment microbial community from Union City, CA, USA - Pond 2C Sediment 2 (SPAdes) | ecosystem: Environmental > Aquatic > Marine > Intertidal zone > Salt pond sediment ... | reverse complement strand
GGTTGAATGATGACAAAATGAGATTAGCAGTTGTTGTAGTTGTGGCCATGATGGTTGTGGGAGGCAGAATTGCTAACGCGGATTTCACCTTCGGCCCGGCTGAGAATCTTGGGCCTACAATAAACAGCCCAAGCACAGATCAGGGGGCGAGCATCACCGGCGATGGACTCGAGCTCTACTTCAGTTCCGATCGGCCCGGTGGCGGGTATGCAGGCGGAAATATATGGGTAGCGAAGCGTCCTACAAAAAACGACGAATGGGGTGAGCCTGAGAATCTGGGCGCTGCGGTCAACTGGGGAGAAGCAGGCTCCCCTGCGGTCACAGGTGATGGTCTGGAACTCTATTTTGTCTCCAGCCGCACGGGCGGATATGGCCGGAGCGACATCTGGGTCACGAAGCGGGAATCAAAGGACAGCCCGTGGGGCGAGCCGGAAAATCTGGGCTCACCGCCCAATACGGACAAAAAACTATGGGGCCTGGGTGTTTCGAACGACGGCCTGGAGTTATATTTTTCCTCCGGCTCGGGGGCTAATGGTTATGGCGCTGGTACTTCCGGCGGACACGATATTTGGGTGTCAAAACGTGCCCACAAAGGCGCTCCATGGAGCGAACCAGCTAAAATCGGTCCGACCATCAATGGGTCAGACGACTTGGATTGGGAAAATGGCCAGGCCTTATCATCAGATGGTTTGACTATCATCTTTTCTTCCAGTCGGCTCGGCGGCTTTAGCACCATGACCAATTGGAACTTGGACCTGTGGATGGCCAGACGAGAAACGAAAGAGGCTCCCTGGGGAGAGGTGTTCAATCTCGGGCCGGGTATTAATACCCGCTATTCCGATATGGCCTCATCCCTATCGGCTGATGGGCGGATGCTCTATTTTTGGCAGCGCCATTGGGAAGGTGTTCGACCCGGAGGGCAAGGAGGAATAGACATTTGGCAGGCGCCGATCATACCTGTCGTAGATTTTAACGCCGATGGAATCGTCGATTCTGAAGATATGCTCATAATGGTTGAACACTGGGGCGAGGATTATCCCTTATGCGACATCGGCCCGATGCCCTGGGGAGATGGCGTCGTAGATGTCCGTGATATGATAGTGCTTAACGGGTACATGAGCCCCGCTCCGATTACACACTGGAAATTGGACGAGACAGAAGGTATGTTCGCTGTTGATAGTGCCGGCGATAACGATGCCTTGGTTGTCGGTGATATTTCATGGCGGCCCGGCGGCGGGCAATTAGATGGTGCCCTTCAGTTAAACGGTGTAGACGGCTGTGCCATTGCCGGTACATCACTGAATCCTGCGCACGGTCCCTTCAGCGTTTTCGCCTGGGTTAACGTTGCATTACGCGGCAGGGTTATCATCTCGCAACAGAACGTATCCGACTGGCTGGCTGTCAATGCCGATGGTAAATTGATGACGGAGTTGAAAAGCTGCGATGGGCCTGCAACTCCTCTGGTATCCGAGACGGTTATAACCGATAGTAAATGGCATCGTATAGGTCTTGTTTGGGACGGTTCACACAGAATATTGTATGTCGATGGTGAACCGGCGGCCGAAGACACATTGGCCGGCCTGCACGGTTCTCAGATGGGTCTGTATATAGGTGTCGATAAGAATTACACCCCGGGCACTTTCTTTGCCGGTCTAATCGATGATATTCGCATTTACGGTGTGGCATTAAGCGAAGAACAAATAGAAGGTCTGGCACAGTAGACTTTTTGACAAAGAAACAAAACATCCAATATTATCAAAGGGCTGACCTTACCGTAATCCCTGGGGGACACCTCACGGCGGGTATCCCCTCAGGATTTGCGGGTAAGGCGGGACTCGGAATATTTGCAATCGAGTTGTTTTTAGTTGGCCGGAAGCAATGATGAGAAGGCGGTTTCGTTGCCGTATATGTCGCGTGCCTTGACGCGGAAACGTTGGCCCTGCCCTCTTCTTCCAATTTTTACATTGTAAGTTCGTGAGCTTCGCCAGCCGCTGCTGAAACCGGATTCGGTTGTGCATTCGAAGTAATACTGCACGTCACCGCCGGGGTCTGTAGCCTCTGCCGCGGTCATCTCGGCCCAGTAATCGAAGGTTCCGCCGCCTTGATAGACTTGGGCCGGCTCCGATTCCCACCGCATCGGGTCGGGAGTGGGAGGCTGAAGATCGACGGTGACCTCGTTGGAGTTGCCGGTGGTATTTCGGCTGGGCGATTTGTCCCGGATCCTTACAACGAAGCTGTGATAACCGTTCGGGAGATTATCACGGCGGTATGCGCGGCTGTCCTGCCACTGCCCGCTGTAATCCGGATTCGAGGTACATTCGAAATAATACTCGGCGCCGCTGCTGTCAGATGCGGCTTTAGCTACCATACGGACCGAGGAAGGCGGGATCGCATAGGGTGCTGTCTGCCACGTCGCCGGATCGGGAGCCGGAGGTTCGAGATCGACGGTGACCTCTTTCGAGGCGCCGGTCGTATTTCGATTGGGCGATTTGTCCCGAACTCTTACAACGAACGTGTACAGCTCTTTCGGCAGGTCCGATGGGGCAACAATTTCATATACGGTGCTATCCTGCCATCCGCTGCTGTAAGTAGGATTCGAGGTGCATTCAAAGTAATATTCGACTCCGCTGTCATCGGATGCGATTGTCGCTTCCATTTTGATCGACGCCGGCGAGATTGCGTAAGGTTCTGTCGCCCACGTCGCCGGATCGGGGCTCGGAGGCTCGATATCGGGAGAAGTGCGTGCGTAACGCCAGCCTGAGTAGGATGTTTCGATAAGATTGGCCTTGTTTCGCGCTTTGACTCGATATTGATATTCTTGCTCGGCAATCAAGCCGGTGTCCGTATAGGCCGGGTCATCCCGCCAGCCGCTGTCGTGCCCGCCGGGAGTATTGCAGTCGAAGTAATATTCCACGCCGCTGTCGTCGGTCGATGCCGCGATTAGGGCACTCATTGCAATTGTCGTCGTTGAAGTTGCATGAGGTTCGATATCCCAGGCCATAGGATCGGGTATCGGGGCCTGCGGGACCGGCGGCTCCGGCTGCCAATTATTGACAAGGATTGCATAGTCTGCGAAATCGACCCTACCGTCCCTGTTGAGGTCTGCGACCAGCGGCTCATCAGTGACGCTGGAAAGCCACTGGTTGGTAATCAACCTCATATCGTTGTAATCCACCCAGTCATTGGCATCATTAACATCGGGATTTAGATTGGCGAAATTACCGGCATCAGACGTCGACATACTCGCCTGGACGGTTCCGCCGAAAGCGCCAATGTTAATGCGCTTGCCGTGCGGCCATAATTCCGCCGTCCAGTCCGAATTCGGGTCGCCGGCGTCGATGCACGGACTGTCGATACTGTCGACAATCCAGCTTTGATCGTTATGGTTCCATCTGCCCGCTTTGGATGTGACGTGGTAGTCCCCATCGACCCAAAAGTCGTCACTTTCGTCGGGCGTATCGTTATCATCCCGGTAGCCGTTACTGAAAATACGCGGTTCGGCAATGATATCGCCGGGGCCGCTGGTTCCCCCGCCACCGAAGTTTCCGGCTTCATTCGACCAGAAAACATTGTAAGAGCTTATGCTTGCTCCGTAAACTCCGCCGACGGTGGCTGCACTGTTAAACGCGATTATATTATTGATGAGATCACCGGGGCACTGACTCAGAGCTCCGCCGTTTTCTTTTGCTGTGTTGCTCACTATGGTGTTGTTGTATATTTGGTAACAACTGAACAAGCCGCCGCCGTTGGCGGATCTGTTTCCGGCGATAATATTATTCATGATTTTACCGCGGCAGTTACTCATCGCGCCGCCTGCAATCTCGCTGGTATTTCCAATTATCCTGTTGCCTGTGATGTCGCCTGTGCATTCGTAACATCCACCGCCTTTGCGGCTCGCATAATTGTCGGCGATTAGGTTTCGGCTAATTTTGCCCTTGCAAAAAGACAAAGCGCCGCCGCTGCCGGCGGAAAACTTATCGGAGTTATTGATAATAACGTTGTCGGTTATATCCCCGTCGCAATAAGCTACGCCGCCTACGTTGTTTTCAATAACGTTGTTAGTGATAGGCCCGTTGCAATGGTAAATCCCCTGGCCGGCATTGGAGCTTATTGTATTGTCCGCAATAATAGGTTCGGCATTGTTTTCCCCGTGAATGCCGTAACCGCCGCAGTCTCTGATAATGTTCTTCGAGATTGTCGGCGAAGTGTTGTCGTAACAGTGGATCCCTCCGCGAGTGATGGTAAAGCCGGTAATGACCGAGCGGTTCCCCTCTCCAAAATCAAAACTCACGCTGTAGCCCGAATCACTGGAAATAATAGTTGACTCTACAACACCCGGATCATCAGGATTTTCGCTCATTAGTGTGATAGCTTTGTTGCTGAAAAAAATACCCTCATTGTACGTGCCTGGTTTGACAATAACCATATCACCCTCTCCGGAAGCATTGATTGCATCCTGGATATTATCGAAGTCCGCCGGGCCGTTATTGTCGACAATTATTATGTTTGCCTGAGAAGTGAAAACGGGCAACAGGCATATGAGGGTAAAAACGAGCTTTTTCATCTTACTATCCGCCCTCCAGGAACGCTTTAACTCAACTGATATTTTTACAGAACTAATAAATTATTGTACTATAAAAGCATTGTTAATTCAAGTAAAAAGCACGGCGTGTGGATTTGTACGGCCTTATGAGCCGATATGCGAAATTCTGTCGTCCGGTTCAAAGGATTCCGGCTGGAATCTACCGTAAGCAAGCCGGCAAAGTCTTATTTTTTCGGACCAATTTTCGGGCTGTAGAGCCAGGGGGCATCCGAAAGCTCGTAATCGACTATATCATCGGGCGTGAAGAATAATTTGATTTCTTCCCGAGCCGATTCCGGGCTGTCCGATCCGTGAATGAGGTTATATCTCTGGGAGCAGCCGAAGTCTCCGCGAATAGTACCCGGCCGGGCCTCATATCCAAAAGTGCTGCCGATCATTTTGCGAACCATATCTATGCAGTCGTCAGCTTCCCATATCATTAGAAGCGAAGGCGCCGAACTCATGAACTTCACTGCCGGGGCAAAAAACGGCTTATCCTTATGGGCGGCATAGTGCCGACGGGCAAGTTCCGCAGGGATTTGCATAAATTTTGCCGCGATGAGCTTGAGGCCTTTTCTTTCGAGTCGTAAGATGATCCTGCCAGCCAAATGCCGTTGTATCCCATCCGGCTTGATAATGATTAAAGTGCGTTCTGCCATTAAAAGCTTTTCGATTCCCGATATCCAACCGGTGATCGCTATCTGGGTATTATACACCCTCAGCTACAATATATATTTCCACACGCCTGTTTTGCGGATTGCCCTTTTTGCCGGGCTTATTTTCAACAACGGGTCTGTATTCTCCGAAGCCGCGTGCGCTCATTCGTTTCGGCTCGATTTTGTTGCTCTCCATCACATTGAGCACGGCTATTGCCCTGTGAACTGATAAGTGCCAATTGGTAGGATGTTTTGCGCGAGTTTCAGGCTTGAGAATCGGAATATCATCCGTATGTCCGGCAATTATCACATCGAACTTTTTACCTTCTTCGGAGTTCAGGATTCCGGAAAGCGATTTGACGGCTTCGACCGCCGAGGCTGCGACCTTGTCGCTGCCCTTTTCGAAAAGCAAATCGCTCTTGAATTTTACCAAGCCGCGGCTCGCGTCGTACGTAACCATATCATGCTGTTTGGCAAAGTCTTCCAGCAAAGTGCTGAGTTCTACCGGCAGTGCCGCTCCGCCTAAAAGCAATCTCTGCTGCATCGATGCGATCAGCTCTTTCTTTTTAGCAAGGTCTTCCTCGAGTGCGGCGATTTTTTGCTGCAGCGCCTCGACCTCGATACTATCGGTTTGCTGGGCTGCGGCCAGTTGTTTCTTCATCTGTTCGAGTTGTAATGTATTAGCCGCCAGCTCGGCCTGGAGCTGGTCTATGAGCTTTTGCTGCGTATTATTCTGGATTCGCAGGTCCTGCATTTCCGAGTTGCAGCCGTTTACAAGTAAGACCCAGGCACATAAACCAAAAATAACTGAAAGTTTGACAGTTCGCATCATTTAATCCTTTCCAAAAAGATTAAGGTATTCTTCAACCATCCCTAAAATACACAAGCCGTTTAATTACAGGCTGTTACAAATCAATAAATTCTATTTTCTTCACCCTCTGACACAAATTAAACCGATTCACGAATAACCGTCAAGAATAATCTTTACAAAATATCAACGGCTTTTTGGCCGTCTGCGCCCGTACAGGAAAGTTTTGGTAGATTGTACCGGCACTTTGGTATAAAATTTCATACTTAAATAAGGTTTCCCTGATTAATATCGGGAAGAGCAAGGTAAAATTATAAACAATCTTTCAGAAAAACTGATTAGCCTTGCAGATTGTAGCGCTACTTGTCGCCGTCGAAGAGGAGGCCACGGTGAGTATGCCCGGCAAGGGTTATTAAAAAGCCTTAATCTTTGATTTGATATTTGTATGTGATTTTATGAAAGTTTCAGTTGCAGAAAAGTGCGGATTTTGTCACGGTGTTAGAAACGCTATCAGCGTAGCCGAAAAGATTCTGGCAGAAGAAAATGATGTATATAGTTTCGGCCCCATCATTCATAATAAAGATGTGGTGGAGCGGCTGGCGCAAAGCGGCCTCAAAACCGTAGGTAAGGTAGAAGAAATTCGCTCGGGAACGGTTCTTATCCGTTCTCACGGAGCTGCTCCCAAACAGATAGCGAAGCTCAAAGACAAAGGACTCAAAATTGTCGATGCCACTTGTATATTGGTTAAGAGGGTTCAGCACATAGCCGGCGAACTCGAAAAGGAGGGTTATAAAGTTGTAATTATAGGCGAGGAGAATCATCCCGAGGTCAAGGCGGTTGTGGGCTGTGCCCGTCACGTTATTGTCATCGCCGACAAGTCGGATTTACATAAGCTGCCGCAACACGCCAAGCTGGGGATTATATGTCAAACTACGCAAAATCCCGATCACCTCGGCAGGATGCTCGGCGCTATGGGACGCGGGAGCTTTAGCGAGCTGAAAGTTATCAACACTTTGTGCAGGGAGGCGATAAAGAGGCAGGAATCAGCGGCACAGTTGTGCAGGCAGGTCGACATAATGTTTGTGCTGGGTGGGCTGGAAAGTGCCAACACCCGCAGGCTTGCGGAGCTTTGCAAAGAAGTAAATGAACATACATTCCATCTGCAGAACTGGAATGAGCTCGATAAAAGCGTGCTTTCCGACAAGAACTCGGCTGGTGTTACAGCGGGAGCATCGACCCCTGACTGGATAATAAGCGAGTTTGTGAAGAATCTGGAGGCTTACGATGAAAGCGGCTGATGGGGTAAAGCTTTTTGCAAAATAACCAAATTAGGTTCTTGAAAGAATGGTCGTTTTTTGGTATTAATACCCTTTCCGTAAAATATCGCTGAGATGCGAATAGCATTTGCTGCGTTGGCAAATGGCTTTATATAAATGATGAACTGAACAATTAATATTTGTGCAGTGTAGCACAGAAGCTTGCCGGCGTAAATGTGGGGCGCCGATAAGTAGTGAACAAAAGCTCCACAGAGGGATTTAGTTTTATGGTAGATAGAAATATAGTCAACAAATTAGGTTTAACAAAAGAGAAGCTCGAGCAGCAGGTTAACGAGATGTTCGGCGAGCAGGAAAATGCATTCCTGGAAGAAGCTCTGCAAACAAAGGTAGATTTACGTCTGCCCGGGACTATTCTTAAAGGCACAATTGTATCGCGGATAGGAAATGATGTTATTGTGGAGGTAGGCCTGAAAAGTGAAGGGATTGTCGATGCGGGTGAATTTGACAGTCCCGACGAGATTGAGCCGGGCAAAGATATCGAGGTTCTTCTTGAAGATACCGACTCCGAAAGCGGCCTTATTTTGTTGAACAAACGCAAAGCCGATCTCATGAGAGGCTGGAAAACAATTCTCGATACGAAGAAAGAGGGCGATGTTGTCAAGGGCAAGGTTATAAGACGAATCAAGGGCGGTCTGCTTGTAGATATCGGAGTGCCTGTATTTTTACCGGCATCACAGGTCGACATCAGAAAACCGGGTGATATCAGCAGGTTTATCGGCAAGGAAGTGGATTGCACAATTCTCAAGATAGACGTAGAGGGAAGAAACATTGTTATATCCAGGCGCAAACTCATAGAAGAAGAACGCCGGAGCAGTAAGGAAAAAATCCTGGCCGAAATAGAGGTCGGTCAATTGCGAAAAGGTATTGTGAAAAACATCGCCGACTTCGGCGTGTTCGTGGATTTGGGAGGTCTGGACGGCCTGCTGCATATTTCCGATTTGAGCTGGGGCAGAATATCGCATCCATCGGAAATTGTCGAGCTCGACCAGGAGATAGAGTGCATCGTCGTTGGTGTTGACAAAGAGCATGAGAAGATTTCACTGGGCTTCAAGCAGAAGACTTCCAGCCCCTGGGAGGATGTCGAACATCGCTATCCCGTCGGTGCAAAGGTGAAGGGCAAAGTAGTAAATGTGATGAGCTATGGCGTGTTCGTACGGCTTGAAGACGGTATCGAGGGACTTGTGCATATCAGCGAGATGAGCTGGACCAAGCGCCTTGCGCATCCGGGCGAGCTTGTTAATCTCGGTGACGAAATAGAGGTAGTTGTGCTGAGCGTCAACAAGGAAAAGCAGGAAATCTCGCTGGGGCTCAAGCAGACTCAAACCAATCCATGGGCGGTAGCCTCTCAGAAGTATCCGGCCGGTGCGATTGTTAGCGCAAAAGTACGCAGTTTGACCAATTTTGGCGCCTTCGTGGAGGTAGAGCCGGGAATCGACGGCATGATACACATTTCGGACTTAAGCTGGACAAGAAAGCACAGCCATCCAGGTGAGGCCCTTCGTAAGGGTCAGGAAATTAAGTGTATTGTTCTGGAAGTTAATGAAGAAAAGCGTCGTGTCTCCCTGGGTATAAAACAAATGACCGAAGACCCCTGGTTACGTGCTATCCCCGACAAATACATTCCCGGGCATATCATCAAAGGTAAGGTGGCAAAACTTACTAACTTCGGCGCATTCGTTGAGCTGGAACCGGAATTAGAGGGTCTGTTGCATATTTCCGAACTCGCCGATCACAAGATCGATAAGCCTCAGGATATCGTTAAAGTAGGCGACGAAGTTGAAGTAAAGATTCTCAAGGTTGATACTGATGCCCGTAAAATCGGTTTGAGTTTGCGACGGGTTAAGTGGGCTGCCGAAGACCAGGCAGAAGAAACAGGCCGGCAACGAGCTCCGTCAGGCCCTGAGAGGGTGCTTTCTGATGCAGATATGGCTCAGATAAAAAAACAGAAAGATAAGACCGACCAGGACAAAACTGCTGATGAAGAGCCAAGCAAGCCGGAAGAACAGCAGGAGCAACAACCTCAGGCCGAAGATACAGAGGCCCCGGAGGCAGTTGCAGAGGACTCTTCACAAACAGAGCTTAAAAAAACACCGGAAGACTCTGAGCAGGCTCAACCAGAGCAAGCCCAACCGGAGCAGGTCCAAACTGAGCAGGCCCAACCAGAGCAGGCTCAGGAAAATTCAGATACTGACAGTCAAACCGATGACGATAACGCCGAAAGCGGCGAAGAATTGGACAAAACCGAGCAGGAATGAGTAATTTATACAATTTCTGTTAAAGCAAGAAAGCCCGTTGGGTAAGGTATCCTAATTTCTTACACGTGCTCTTGAAACTTTATAAAGGTTGAAATCGTTATAGAGCGTTGTACTGATATGTTGCACCAACGCAAGGTTCCTCCCTTGCCCAATGGATTTTCTATCCAGGCTGCAGATTCTGGCGAAGGTTACGTTCAGTTGCACAGCCGACCGTTAGTCGGGACCGGTTCCTTCAGTAATTGTTAAAAGCCTGTCAACTGCAATATCCTTAAAAACTTCAACTGCACCGCCGATCCATCGTACTTCGATGCGATCCACTTTCTCACGGTCCCCTAATCCGAAGTGAAGACGTGTGCCGTAGTGGCTTTGATACCCTCGTCCGCTGTGAACTTCGTCGTGTAACGTCAGGTCACCGGCCATTACCTTGACGCGTGCTCCGACACCATCCCGGTTGGTCTTAACTCCTCGCAGACGTACTTGCAGCCAATGTCCTTCGGAAGGCGAGTCGTTTCTCAGAATGGTAGGTTCCCGCCGGGAGTTTAATATCACCACGTCCACGTCGCCGTCGTTGTCCAGGTCGTCGAAACCGGCGCCGCGGCTGCTGAGCTTTACATTCATTCCGTCACCGCTTTGCTTCGAGACGTTGGTGAACTTGCCGTCGCCGGTATTCATTAGAATGACATTTGTTGCAAGATAGGTGGACCTGTCGTCGAAAAGCTCAACGTTGTCCAGCAGATGTCCGCACGCGACGAAGATGTCACGGTCGCCGTCGTTATCGAAGTCCACTAAACTGTTCCCCCATGTCACGTTTGGGACGGTCCCTTCCCCCGCACCGGTCAATCGTGTTACATCATCGAACGCATTATCACCCAGGTTCTTGTACAAAGTTGCCAATTGTCCCTGGTAAGAAGTCACATAGAAATCCAGCAGGCCGTCGTTGTCGTAATCGCCGAAATCAACTCCCATACTTCCCTGCCCATCGCCATGGGTGTCATAAGCAACGCCGGCCATAAGACCCATCTCTTCGAATTTACCCGTGCCGTCGTTTTGGAAAAGAAAATTTCCGGCACCATCATTAGCTACATATATATCTGTATCACCGTCATTGTCATAATCACCGCAGACCATCCCCATTCCCCAGCTTGCGTGCTCAGCCACACCCGCACTTTTACTGACGTCGGTAAAAGTTCCGTCGCCGTTGTTGCGATACAGCGTGTCGGCGGCGGCGGGGTAAGAAGCCGGGCCGATGTAGACGGGGTAGCCGTCCGCCACTCCTGTCTTGTGTTTTTCGTAGGAGAAATCGAAATAGTTGGAGACATAGAGGTCCAGGTCGCCGTCTTTATCCATGTCGAGAAAGCATGTGCCGGCTCCTGTGTGCGAGCCATTGGCAACGCCCGCTTTTACCGTGACATCGGTAAACGTACCGCTGCCGTCGTTGCGATACAGCACATTCGGACCGTGGTTGTTCAGATAAATATCGAGATCGCCGTCGTTGTCATAATCGCCTACTGCTACGCCTAAGCCGTACCCCGTATCACCTACATGCGCCTGTTCGGTTACGTCGGTGAACTTCCAATTTCCTTCGTTGCGATAAAGTGCGTTCTTCGGCGGCACATCGAATTTAGACCCTTTCAGAGGCTCTCCGTTCAGGAAATATATGTCAATGTCGCCGTCATTGTCATAGTCGAAAAGAGCCAGGCCCGAAGCGACCGTCTCCATTATGTATCGCTCGCCGCTGCTGCCGTCGGTATGCGTGAAAGTTATCCCCGTCTCCCTCGTAACATCGCGAAAGACGATGGAATTGCCGGCACATGCCCGGCAAAAGACGGTTGACAGCATCAGCATCAGAACTAAGTACCGTCCGCGGCGGGTCCGTTGGCAAACACAGATAAGAACGTACCGGTCAGTTTCTTGCTCTAATCCTCTCATAAATCTTCCTGTATTGTTGATTATTAGGTTCCAGCTTTATTGCCTGTTCCATTGCCTTCAGCGCTCCGGCTCGGTTTCCGTTTACGTCGGCGGCCCAGCCCAAAAGAAAGTAGGTATCGGCGTTTTGTTCCATAGCTATTGCCTTTTGTGCGAGATTTTGAGCCTGAGTTGTGTTTTTATTGATTCGTAGATAGAAGCGTGCCAGCTCGCGGTATCCGGCCGGATCGTTCGGGGCCAGGGCAATAGTTTTACGAAAGGCTCGCTCGGCCTTCTCGAACATTCTCAACCGGGTGGCGACCTTTCCTATATTCAGATAGGAAAACGGATTGTTCGGTTCAATCCGGGCAATCTTCTCGAAGCATTCAAGGGCTTTGGCAACACGGTTGGTTGTGTAGTACAAAGCCCCTAACCGTTCCAGACATCGAGCGTTGTTCGGATCGATTCCGGAAGCTCTGTTCAAAAGCTCCTCAGCTTTTGCAGTATTGCCGCTCTTGTGATAGAGACGCTCGGCATCGAGATATGTCTTGACTACACTTGCTCGCAACGACGCCAGATATTCACGAGAGCCTACCTGCCGGTCACTGTAAACTGAATCGACCTTGACTCGGAGCTTCCTGAAGACAGCCAGGTGCTCCCGGGCTTTGTCACGTTGTCCCATTCTTGTGTAAGCCATAGCCAGCCCATAATGCGCATGACTGTGACCAGGTTCGAGCCTGATTGTCTGTTCGTAGTGTTCTATAGCCCTATCGTATTCTTTTTGCTGCCTGTATGCTTCTGCGAGCTGAAAACGAGCCGTGAAAGACGATGGGAAAGCCTTGATCTCCTGCTGAAGTTCCGTGACGGCTTCGGCATACTTGCCGGAGTCCATAAGGGCTGTGGCGATGTCGCTCCGCAGGTCCGCAGTATTGGGCCTTATCTCCAGAGCTTTTCTCAGAAACTCCACTGCCTGATCGAACTGCTCCTTCTCTAAAGCGATGCGCCCCATGTTCCGCCAGGCTTCGAAGTTCTTGGGATTTATTTCGAGGCTTTTCTCCCAGAGCTTCACCGCCTCGGTAGAATCGCCGTGTCTGGCATATAAATCCCCCGTCAGCATAAAGGATCCGACGCTCATGGGAAATTCCCTTGAGACCTGCCGGGCAAGTTCCATCTCCTCTTCTTTTAATGCAGTGATTTGTTCTTCCTGAGTCAATTCGGCGGTAGCCGCCTTCGATTCAAACGAGCCCGATGACTGCTTTACCTCCTTAGCTCTATCGCCGGCGGTAGAAAAGATCCAATGCAAAGAGACGCCGACGATGATGGCGCACACGGTTAGCCCGAAGATCAACGCCCATGGGGCTCTTTTCGGCGCAGATGGTGTGGTTTTGTGCAAACGTCCGGGTTTCTTTCCTTTCCGGCCCTTGATTTTCTTACGTTTTTTCATCACAAATTACCCGGGATTTCCAATATACGCTTCATTGAAACACCCCAGAAAGCTTCAAATCCTATAATACTGAAATTTAGTCTCAATTTAAATAAATCTCCCAACAAATTCGGCATTTTCTGTCGCAAAAAACACCTTAAAGCAACTATTTATGTAAAGAATCCGCCTTTTCCTATTTTTTTGGCATACCGCGACCACTGCCCGCATTCCAGAGTATGGCTTGAATGGCCTTCATGTACCCGGATTTTCGGATTTCTATCTAATTGCCGCTTACCACCTGAGAAATCCGGGATTACGATTTTTTCTCCAATTTGGCAGAAATATTAGGAGTTTTTCAGAATTTTCTTGACGGATATATGGATAGTTTGGTAAAAGTAGGTAGGTGATATTAGAT
>Ga0207752_1000982_pt1 | contig 13384 bp, 6 predicted proteins | sample Pon2CUnioCityCA_6_FD_187272 | JGI IMG/M metagenome (GOLD analysis project Ga0207752, IMG submission 187272) | Marine sediment microbial community from Union City, CA, USA - Pond 2C Sediment 2 (SPAdes) | ecosystem: Environmental > Aquatic > Marine > Intertidal zone > Salt pond sediment ... | reverse complement strand
GTTTACCGGGCGTTTCAAACCCGAGGGCAATCTGTCGGCCTTTAACGGTAAAAATACTCAGGGCACATGGAAGCTCAAGATTCAGGATGACTGGAACTCTGGTGACGGCAAGTTGAATTCCTGGCGACTGGTCGTAGAATCACCTATTATCATCAACTGGCTTCCTGCCGGCGATATTGGTTCGCAGGACTTGTACATCAGCGACAGTTTTGACGATTTTAACGATTTGGGTGAAGCAGCATTTCAGGGTAACCTGGCAGGCGACGCAGCAGCCGTTGAAGTTGCTCTTGAAGCAGGCCAGACTTACTACTGGCGGGTCAATGCACTGGATGCGAACGGTGTCCTGATCGAAGCCGGCGATATCTGGAGCTTTTCGACTGCTGTTAGCAATCTTCTGATTGAAAAGAGGATTGCCGATGACACCGACGACTGCGAAGAGGATTTGAATCCCGACAAGCTTGGTGAGACTGATATGGACAGCAGTGACCTTGAGATGCCTTATGAGGATGACGGGATGGTGGATCCGCAGATAATTGGCCTCCGCTGGGCGGATATCAATCTTACAACCGACAACCCAATCGTCGAGGCATGGGTCCGGTTCCAGGTTGATGAAGACGACGAAGGCACATCGCTTGTTAATCTTATCATCGAAGGTGAGCTGAATCCCAATCCCGAACCGTTTATTGAGGCGGACCCGGGTACCTTCAACATTTCCAGCAGGGCCAGAACAGAGGCTAACGTTTCGTGGAGTGTAGCGAATTGGCTGAACGTAGGTGACCAGGGACCCGACCAGACTTCATCGGACATCACGCCGATCATAAAAGAGCTGTTGGGCCAGGAAGAATGGGCCGCCGGCAATGCCATGGTGCTGATTATCAGCGACGATCCGTGCAGTCCGTCAGAAGGCCGGCGAATTGCCGAAGGTGGCCCGGGTAGTGACTCGGCGCTGCTGCATATTGCGGCTATCAGTAAAGCTGCTGTTGATCCCGACCCGGCCGATGAAGCTATCGATATCGTCCAGAACACGATTCTTAAATGGTCGCTTGGAGCGGGTGCCGTTACAAGCGATGTATTCTTCGGTACCGACGAATCTCCGGGGTACCTGGATACGACTACAGGAACCAGCTTTGACGTAGGTAAGCTGGCAACCAGCACGACCTATTACTGGCGGATCGACCAGACCGACGCCGACGGCAATACAGAAACCGGCGCTGTCTGGAGCTTTACTACGGTTATTGGTGAAGCTACAGAACCCGAGCCGGCCGATATCGCTATCGACGTGCCCGTAGATGCCGTCCTTAGCTGGAAAGCCGGAGCCACCGCCGCCTCGTACGACGTGTATTTCGGCCCCGCCGGTGCAATGGAGTACATGGGCAACCAGGTCGAGACCACATTCGATCCCTGCGGCCTTGCATACGCCGCTGTTTACGACTGGCAAGTCGATGCGATCGAGGAAGATGGTACGATGCATGTCGGCGCCATGTGGAGCTTTTCGACTCTGTTAAATCAAGCTATGGATCCTGACCCGGCTGACGGCGCGGTTCTCGATGTAACATCTGCGACATTGAGCTGGACTGCCGGACCGGGTGCGGCCTTACATGATGTGTACTTAGGAACAGATCCGGATGCACTTGCGTATCAGGGCAGCCAGAAAAATACGGAGCTTATGATAGGCATGCCCGGTGGACTTATCCCCGATGGTCTTGTTGCCGGTACGACATACTACTGGCGAATCGATGAGGTCGAGGACGATGGAATCACCGTCCACGAAAGTCCTGTCTGGAGCTTTACAGTCCCGACGTTGACAGCCTACGATCCAATGCCGGCAGACGGCGAAGAACTCGCTTCGGACGCCGTTGTTGAACTTAGCTGGACGGCGGGCCTGGGAGCCAAGCTGCACGCGGTCTATTTCGGCGAAGATCCTAATGCTGTTGCCGAAGCCGAAGGTGCGGCTCCTCTGCTGACGACGACCTTTGATCCGGGCGCGCTAGAAGCAGGAAAGACTTACTACTGGCGCGTCGATGAGGTTAGTCCTCCTGACACAAACAAAGGCGCGGTATGGAGCTTTTCTTTGGCGGCGCCTCCGGAACCCGAGCCCGAGCCCGAGCCGGAGCCGGAACCTGTGCCGGAGCCAAACCTCCTGGATTTGACCTTGCAGCTCAATACAGAAGGCGACTTGGCAGGGACATTAGACACGTTCATCGCGGCCGTAACGGCGGTCGAACTGTCGGAAGGGCTGGCCACAGACAATGTGACAGTCTTTGTCCCGACCGACGAGGCCTTCGCTGCGCTGGATTTGACGGATGAGAACGTTGGACAACTGGATCTGGAGTATCTATATAATGTGCTGCTGTACCACGCAACCGAGGGCAGTCTGCTCGCGGCTGATGTGCTGGCGGTCGATTATCTGACAATGCTCAACGGCGGCAACGTCAACCAGTTCGTTGGTGTTCTTACGGACAATCTTGGCAGAAAGGCGCAGATCACAGTGACAGACCTGGAGGCGTCGAATGGCGTGATCCACGTTATCAATTCTGTCCTGCTGCCACAACTGCCGCCGGAACCCGAGCCCGAGCCGGAACCCGAGCCCGAGCCGGAACCGGAAGCGTAAGTCAGGATTTAGGTTGTAATTGAGATTAAGCGGCAGAAGCCGCGAATCATTATCAATTCGGGGCCTGTATCGAACTAATCGATACGGGCCCCTTCGTTTTATAACATCGGCGGACATCGATTGGAATTAGTTCCTGCGTCTCTCTGTCATTCCCGCGAAGGGACCTGTTACTAAAGACAAGATTGCTTCGTCGGTGCCCTCGTCGCAATGATAAGGAATGCATTTTTAGCGTCATTGCAGGCCCGGCCCCAAGGAGCCGATTTGAAGAATCACGCGGCAATCTCAAATGTCACTTTTAAACCTTTTCAACAAGCCCGAAGGCGGGAATCCAGCCTTTTCACACCGGACCTCTGCTTTCACAGGATACGTGTTTAGCCAGCTTCCGGTATTTTCAACCATCCCCAAACTTGAACTACGCCGTGCAGTGGTCCAAGCCTGAGGCTGCCAGCAGTCACATAATACAGGGGTCAAATGGCAGGGCGTGCACTTCGTAAGGAGTCCATAGAACCGCACAACAATAATCTTACAGGCCGTAGAATTTCTTCTTAATGACGGCCGGTACGTAGAGGCCCTGAGAACACAGCCGCTCTTTTATCGCCGGATCGGGGGCATCGAACTGAAAGTCCCAGATCTGCTCGCCCGTCATTGTGTCGGTCATATAAAAATCAAGGTACACGTGACCCGACCCGTACGAATAGACCAGCGCCACAACGGCATCGTAGCCGCTGAAATCATCCAGCAGCACGGCCGGCGGCGTCTTGGTCGTATCGAGCGAGACGTCCGGAAGACATTCCGCTTTCTCGAGAAATTTGAGGGGGAAAATCCTGCTCTCGGCCTCTTTTAGTATCATCGGCGCGTAAGCCGGATTGGCCTGCTCGGCTGGGCCGCAGACGATTGCAACCCGGCTATATTTCTGCTGCCGCTCCATACTGGTGGTGGGGACGACCTTCGGGCCGCATCCGGCTGCCGCACATGTTAGGGCTAATGCTGCAAGAAAGAAACAAATGACTCTCATGGCATACCTCCTTGTTTGAATAGAACGGCGTTATTCGTTTTGCAATCTATTCGGACTCTCTACACTTTAGCGGATATTATATAGTTATTCACGTCCGGCGGTCAATGCAAAAAAGCTGCCGGACCGGCGGCAGCGCTGCAAGAACCAAAAAAGCTGAAAAGAATTAGCCCGCTTAAAATCCGGTACAATTCTCCGAATGTATCGAGTATGAGAATATTTTGCAAAAGCCAATCAGTGAATCGTCAATTGCTTTGGTTTTTACCGGGAACTATCGCGAGCGACTTTTGGCCGTCATAAGAGCCGGCGAACGAGCCGAGGTTTTGGCCCTTGGCGGAATAGTGCCATATATTTTTCTTGCCGGCTATCCAGGCCGAGCCGTCCGAAGGATCCAGCTCGATTGAATAGCCGCCTTCGCTGATTTCGAAAATCACATTGCCCTCTGAATCGTATTTGTGTGTGAAAGACTCGATTTCTGTTTTTACCAGCTCGTTCAATTCATCGACGGTCTCCGGCCATTCTTCGCCAATTTTCGAAAAGTCTCGCTTTTTTATCCTGCCGGTCGTCCAGATGCCGCCGTCAGATTTATCTATGCGCAGGTGTATCGGCGAAAAGTCCAGGTCGATTTTTTTCAGGATGCCGCCGTCCGATGATATCTTCACCAGCCGGTTCTCGCTGCCGTATTGGTGATGAACGTTTTGTTCGGCAACCCAGACTGAGCCGTCCGGATTGACGTCAACTGAAAAGCCCCCCGTATGAACAGTATCGAGAGTCAGCTTCACCCTGGTATCTATCTTAAGGTCCAGATCGCACTTTTTAACATCAAGACCTACAATCCAGAGACAATCATGTTTGGTATCGACGGCAATATCGAGCCCGCCGAACCTGGCATGCTTTACAATAGTGCCTGTTTTGTCAATGACAAAGACGTTATGAGCATTTACGGCATATATCATGTCATTCGCGAATACGGCAGACTTTATATCCATCCACAGCGACCAGGGAACTCTCTTTGTTGAGGTTTCGTACATAGTGAGCTTGCCCACATTTTCAAACACGATAAAGTAACGGCCATCCTCGGACGCCGAGACGAATCCGCAACCGCTAATCCCAAGGCCATAGAATTTTTTGATCGATTCACCCTTCGAGTTCAGCAAGGAAACTATATCTCCATTCGGAGGCGTTGAGAGGTCATTGTCGCTGTCGCAGTCCTCCAGCACCAGAACCATCATTCCGGCCTCATTCGGCGTTTGTTCTGAGGCAAGAACCCGCCGGGCGCCCGGCATCAGAAACAAAGCCAACGTTAATACGTGGATTAGGGCATGTTTTGCCGTATTCGAACTTTTACGTGAGGTATACATCGAATGATCCTCCAGGAAATAAACAGTATTTGCACATTCTCCCTACGCCGTACTGAATCCTAAGATCATAGCCTCCTCGAACACCAAATTATAGTTTACACAAAATTGCAAATCTTTGCAATGCAAAAATGGGGAATATAGAAAATATAGGAGACAAAATGCCCCGGTCGCCTTAAAACGCCTGTGCAGAAAAGGATAATTGCGATGGAAATAAGCGCATCTCTCTTGGCCGTGGTAGTTTTATTCACTCTTTCATTGGTGTCCGGTTTTCTATTCATTTCTCATAAAGTCCAGCCTTACTGTTTGACCGGAGTTTTTCTGTCTTGTGCTGAAATATGCTCTACGTTTGATGTCTTGCATCTGTTTAGCAGCTCGGTTTTGTCGATCTTTAGCATTTGCAGGGCTTTTTTAAATTTCGATATCCCTGCCGCACTAACTGCACATCAAAACTATTGCAGGGATATTACCGGCAGAGTTTTTGTGCAATTTCGGCTACATGTTTTCCCTGGAAGCGAGCGATTGCCAGCTCGTTTTCGCTCGGCCTGCGAGAGCCGTCCGCTCCGGCCAGTGTCGTAGCTCCATAGGGCGTGCCACCGGTTATTTCTTCCATATTTAGCAGCCGCTGCTCGGCGTAAGGAACGCCGACGATAATCATGCCGTGATGCAGCAGGGTCGAATGGAAGCTGGTAATCGTTGTTTCCTGCCCGCCGTGCTGAGTGCCGGTGCTTGCGAAAACGCTGCCGACCTTGCCGACCAGGGCGCCGGTAAACCACAATTGGCCGGTCTGATCAAGGAAGTTCCGCATCTGGGCGGCCATATTGCCGAAACGAGTCGGGGTTCCGAATATAATCGCATCGGCCTCGGCCAACTGGGCGGGCTCGGCGATGGGGATGTCGGCGAACGCTTCACGGGCTTCCTTGGCGCCGCTTTTTTCCAGAGCTTCATTCGACATCAGTTCCGCAACCTGATAGAGTCCAACTTCCGTATCCGGGACTTCACCGGCCCCTTCGGCTACGGCTTCGGCCAATTGATATACGTGTCCGTACATGCTGTAAAAAACGATTTGCACTTTCGCCATGACTAATCTCCTTATCCGTTTTATTTTCTCGATTATAAATCAAATGTACATACGTTTGCAGAACGTTTACAGTTCAAAAGTTATAAATTATTCCCGCATTGGAATACGATTGAGGTCTATGAAACAAAAGCAATAGTCAATAATCAATTAAAAATAGTCAATCGGGCAGTTCCCACCACAGCCTGGGGTAATCCTGCCCTTCGATAATCCACCAGATATCGCCGGCGCCGTTTTCCATCTCGTCGAAGAAATCCCAACCGGCATCGAGAAAAGTGCCGGCCGTTTGCATCTCCGCGGTAGCCTTGCCCGTTCCGGCAAAACTCGTGGTCTGTCCGCTGGTTTCTATATCCCAGAAGGACTCGAGGATATCAGCCATGGAGGAACCGCCTCCGACGAGACCGCCGACTTGAGCTATGCCCGTGACATTGCCGGCTGAGTAACAATTCATAATCGTGGCCGGGCTGTTGATTTTACCCACCAGGCCGCCGATAAATCTCTCACCGGAAGCGCCGCCGGTAGAGTAACAATTGGTGAATGTTCCTTGGCCGCAGCCCACCAGCCCACCGACTTGTGTTATGCCTGTGACGTCTCCGGCTGAGGAGCAATTTCCAATAGCGATTAAGCCGTTAACTATTCCCACCAGCCCGCCGACATACTTCTCGCCGGTAATGCCGCCGGTTGAATAACAGTTCGTGATTGTTCCGCGAGCACGGCCCACCAGCCCGCCGACGTCCAGCACGCCGGTAATTTGTCCCGTTGAATGTGAACTCCGGATTTCCCCGGTATTATGACCCACGAGGCCCCCGACCGTAGAACCGCCAGTCACGTAACCGGCTGCACTGCAATTTTCCATCGTACTGTCGTCATTAAATCCCACTAAGCCACCGGCATAATCTTCTCCGGTAACATTACTATTCGTATGGCAATCGGTGATTATGCCCCAAAAGTTACGGCCCGCCAGGCCGCCGATTTCCATTTTGCCGGACACTTCGGCAGTCGAATAACAGCCGTCGATTGTGCTTTGGTCAACATACGAGACAAGTCCGCCAACCATTAAATCTCCTGTAATGCTGCCGCCGCGAACGTAGCAGTTGCTGAGACTCGCCCCAAACGACAGATGGTTGACAAGCGAGCCGGCGGTATTTCCATATCCCGCACCGGCATTAGGGTCGTCCGGATCGGTGGGGATTTCCAGCTCATTAGATTCGACGTTAATAACCGGATCAATCATACCCAAATTTGCAATCAGGGCCTGCTCGCCTTCGACGTTTTCAAAAAGCGCCGCGTAATTAATATCCGAGGAAATGTAGCGGAAGTTAGAGATAGTATGCCCGTTCCCGTCAAAAACGCCCCTGAACGGTGCTGGGGACATCCCGATAATGTTGAAATCTTTCTCACCCAGGCTACCGAGGTCGACGTCGGCCATCATCTTGAAATGCCCGTCGAAATCATCTTCGTACAGGCCGATGGTGTTCATGTGCAGGGCCGTATAGATTAGATATGGATTATCCGCCGTTCCCGTGCCGCCGCCGTATTTGGCGTGAATGCCCGAGGGCGATTTGCTCGCCTTGGTTGTGCCGCCGTAGGTGCCGATGTTGATAATGCCGCCGTTGGGATACGACTCAAAGGCGATGGGAATATCCGGGTCGCCGGCATCGACGCAGGGGCTGGTGAGATTATCAGTCGCAAAGAGCCGGCCGGCCGTGTCCCATCGACCCGCCCGGGACTTCAGGTGATAGTCGCCGCTGCCGGCGGAGGCAAATTGAGGATCGGTATTGATATTGCCCGGCCCCCAGGTGACGGTCGACCGGCTTCCCGAAACGGATATACCGCTTTCGCCACCCTGAATGTCACTGTACTTGACCGTTATGTGAGAGCCGCGATCTTCGATTTGCGTATTCGAGCTGTCGGCCAGGGTGACAGGCTGAGGGCAGTCCCAGATGATGCAGTTAACAACCGTCGCTGTTCCGCCGCCGGGATTCAAATTATACGGAGGGCCCCACCTGCCCAGGTCGAAGAGCCTGAGTCCTCTGCCGCAATTGACAATCGTATTGTTTACCAGCAGGGCGTCGCACGAATTTTCGACCGCCACGCCGGCGTTACGGCAGTCGATAATCAAGTTGTTCATCAAAACGGGAAAGCACCTGTCGCGCAATACGACGCCGTGATCGTCGCAGCCGGCGATAACGTTGCCGGTGATTACCGCCGAGCACCGGGTAGGATTTATCATATCGTCGTGCTCGGGATTCAAAAAAAGGTTGTTTCGTATCAGCGGCGCCGGCGTGCTCTCGCCCCACAAATCGACATCGTCGTTGTCGCCGCGCTTGCCCGTAAAAAAGCAGTCCTCGACCAGCACGTAGGAAAATCTGGTATGCACGCTCTGCCCGATTGACAGAAACTCGCAGCCCCGGATATTCGCCGTCGCTTCTCCGGGATGATCCCGGTCGTCCGAGATTATGGCTATGGCGTCCCCGTCGGCGCCGCCACTCTCGTCCGGAAGATTCCGGAAGATGCAGTTATCAATATCGAGATGACACCCAAGGGCCACCACCGCCTCGTGGTACGTCCTCGGTCCCGGTACGTAATAATCCTGGTGCTCGCCCTCGCTGTCGGCGTACTCGATGACGCAGTTCGCAAGCCGGCTGTCCGCAGCCTCGACGAACATAATCTGCTTCCACGACATGCCTTGGGCGTACCGCGTAAAGTGAATCGGTTCGGCTTCGGCTGCTTCGGCGAGCAACTGCCCGTAAACGAGAATCTCCGCCGCATCTTTCATCAGGACCGTAGTTCCCGGCTCGATTTTCAGAACCGTGTCGGCGACAACGATAACGGTATCTTCGACGACGCAGGCCCCCGACCACGTCGTATTTTCGGTTAACTGCCCTGAGAAGTAGTTCGCCGCCGGAATATACATAATCTCCACGGTGCGGCTTTTTACTACATTGGCAATAGCATCGAGCTGCTCAATCGTTATGCCGTTCAGGCCGGGCAGAAGTGAAATTTCGATACTCCAGGTTCTGTCGAAGTCGTTGAAATCGGTAACAGTTCCGTCAGCCAGCACGGAAACGGCCTCGCGGGAAAGATCCCAACCCTTAAGTGTCACCGTATCGGTTTCCACGATCCATCTCTCGCCGGCCCGGATTATATCCGATGCCGTTCGAAGCGCCGGGATAAGCGAGAAATCCGAGCTGCTCGCGGAGCTGTTATGCCCCTGTACGGCCAGGACATTGACGCCTTCATTCAGCAGCTCGTTCGCCGCTCCAAGGACGAACGTCTCGGGCGAACCGGCCTCGTGAGCGGATGCCGCCCTCGTGTCATATCCGGCGGCGCCTTGGGCCATGTGCGCCCGCGCGATTTCGGCGCCGTTTAGATACGCGATGAAACCGTCGTCGTAATCGATCTCGAACCTGACAACCTCGTCGGCCGACGGTGACGAGACCGAAAATTCCTTTCGGATGTACACCGAAACGTAATTATTCCGCATATCGTCGAGAATCGTGGCGTCATCGTTATCACCGTAGCCGAAACCGCCCGGCCCCGTCTGCCAGTGCGAATCGTCGAAATCGACGGTATTCCATGCGTTCGGCGGATTGCTCGGCGGCTCGGCGCCTTCGAAGTATTTCCAGACCCCGCCCGGCGAGACCAAATCAGTCACCGGCGAGCCGCTGTCAATATCGATGGTTGTCGCCGGAGCGACTGTGCCGCCAAAAGCCGCCGCAAAAATCGCAAAGGCCAAACAGGTCGCCGGATTAATTCTAAAGCTCATAACTGAACCTCCTGCCGGGAGCATAGTAATAGCTGACGTTACAATTGAATTCTATCAAATAGGTCGTAATTTGTCAATAAACTGCACGTGCATTCTTCGTAAAGAGACTTATTTCTATGATAGCTGGTTAAAAGCTTCTGCAAAATTGAAGTTAGGCATACTTTTGGAAAGAAAATATCTGTTTTTATCGTTTTTTTCTTTCTAAAAAAACGCAGCTTTTTATTCGATAATATCTTGCCATATAATATTCAATTATTTTTAGAAAATCCTGAAAGAAGATTTTCTAAAATAATATATGCCTAACTCCAATTCTGCAGAACTCATTGGTTTGAATTTTCATCTTCTTCCGGCCGGGCCATTCCGCACTGCCAGCAGTTGGTATATTGAGCCTCTATTTCTTCGCCGCAATTGGGGCATTTCCACGGGCCGCCGCCGATATTCGAAGCCAATGTTTTGTTCTCATACTGCAGGACGAGATTCCTGGCCTGCTCGAACTTATCATCTTCATGTATCCAGACCGTCGGCTGAGTGTCCATCGTCAGAGGCAGCTCGCCGCGCGCGGCCCAAAGTGATTCGCCGTGAACCTCACACGTGATTCCGTATTCCTCCAGTATTCCCGCCAAAATATGAGCATCAGAAGGGTCTTGTGCTATGTATACCTGTTTCATACGTATTTCCCTCAAAATGTATCATTCTTTTATAAACTGTCTATTATTTGGAGCAAATGCCGATACCACTGCTGCTCAATGCGCTGTAATGTTCCGACTCCAGCTTATGTGCGGGCGTCCAGTGTGTATACCAGAAGTACCCGCCGAACACGACAGCAACGAGCAGCAAGTCGATCAGCAGTCGCTGTTTGTCACGACGATTCGCAGGGATCAGGATATTGAGTAAACGTTTATTCAAACCGATTTATAACAATGTATCCGGAATTTCTGATTTACACGCTTAAAAAAAACATAATTTCCCCATAAGACATCAATGAACTTACCAAAATTATCTTGAACAATCAAGAATTTTCGATTTCGAAACATTTTTAGAAAATTTGCACGTATTGACCATCCCCAAAGCCTTCGGCTTTGAGACTGCCACACGATTACAGATAACCTACTCAAACTGATTGATTTTTGCCATCCTGAGCACAGCGAAGGGTCTCGATGTAGCCGAGGACATAGAAACGTATCGATTGATTATGCTTCTACGGCGTTTAGATTCTTCGCTTCACTTCGTTTTCCCTAAGGGATGCCTTACGATGCGCTCAGAATGACAACTTTAGTCAAATATATGTAAAATAGAAACTTGTAAACATTCTCTTATCCAAATTGGACAGTTTGAATAAACTAACTATAAATTGATAATTGACGAACTATTAGCCTGCCCCTCCTTCGCCCTGAGCTGAGACGAAGGGTGATAATCTTTTTCCTTTTTAATATTTCACATTTCGGTTATACTTTCCGGCTGAACTTAATGTTTGAAATTAAGGTTTCTCGGCGTACTTAGAACCAAATTGAAAGGAGAATATCTGATGACTACCCAAAACAATGAAGAATACCCGGTGCGAAGAACATGCTGTCCGTGCGGCCAGCATGAATCTACAGACGGGATAACTCGCAGAGGTTTTCTGCAGGGCGTCGGCGGAGCGGCGGCTATGGGAGTGGCTCTGACGGGGCTGACCTGGTCGGGCGTCTCGGCCGCAGAACGCCAGGGCAGGGCGGGACCCAAGCGACGCACTCTTGTGGTTAAGCCGATCCTCGTTTACAGCATACCGAGAAGGCGGCACCAGACAAGCTGGCGCAGTTGGGGCGGTATCCAGACGCAGGATGACGCCGATCAGGAACTGGGACGCATCAGGCGAGAGCTTAGAGATATGGAGAACAAGGCGGACTTTCCCGTACAATTTCTGCCGCCGACGGGTATCAGGGGCACCGGCGAGATTGCCGGGATAAGCGACCTGGCCAAAGCGGATGTGTATATTGTTTACGCCGCAGGCGGCGGGATGGATACGTTTGCCAAGCTGGCTGAGAGCGGCAAGGACATCATCTTCTTCTGCCGGCACAAATCGGGGCCGGTCTATCTGTGGTACGAGATTATCAGTCCCCGCTACCTCCGTCAGCACACCGATACGCTGGCGATCAAGGGAATCGACGATGGGGACGTTGTAATTGACAGTCAGGACGAGATTCTATGGCGTCTGCGTGCGCTGTGCGGCCTGCACAATACGATAGGGACGCGGATAATAGCAATTGGCGGACCCGGCGCCTGGGCACAGCCGAGAGATGTCGTGCCCAACCTGGTCAGAAAGACGTGGAAGTTCGACATGCAGACCGTCTCATACAAGGACCTGGGCGAGCTGATTAAACAGGCGAAGGCAGACGCTGCCGCGGTTCGGCGTGCACGCAAGCGGGCCGAGGCGTATCTCAAAGCACCCGGCAATACGCTGGAGACCAAGAGGGAGTATGTGGACAATTGTTTTTTGCTTGAGCAGGTCTTCCGCGGGATAATGAAGAAGGCCGACTGCCAGGCGATCACGATCAACGGCTGCATGGGGACAATCATGCCGCTTGCAGAGACCTCGGCTTGTTTAACACTAAGCTTATTGAACGATGGTAATTACGTGGCCTTCTGCGAGTCGGACTTCGTAGTGATTCCATCCGGCGTGCTGCTGGCGAATATTTCCGGCAAGCCCGTCTTCCTAAACGACCCGACCTACCCGCACGATGGCATGATTACCCTGGCTCACTGCACTGCCCCGCGAAAGATGAACGGTAAAGACCTCGAGCCGGTGCGCATCATGACTCATTTCGAGTCGGATTACGGTGCCGCGCCGAAGGTCGAGATGCACAAAGGCCAGGTTGTCACCAATATCGTTCCCGACTTTAAGGTCAAGCGATGGGTGGGCCTGCTGGGTGAGATTATCGACGCTCCGTTCATGGATGTCTGCCGCTCGCAGATCGACATAAGCTATGAGTGCGACGATCTTACGCTCGCCGAGCGGATGCCCGGGTTCCACTGGATGACCGGCTACGGCGATTATATGAGCGAGCTCGGCTACGCACTGAAGAAGGTCGGAATCAAATGGGAGAATCTGACCGCCTGAGAAAGGTGGTGGTTTTTAGTCCTGTTCAAATATGAGGAGAAATGACATGAGAGAGAATTGCTCGACATTAAAGTGGTATTCAGTCTGCGCCCTGGCCTTTTCGTTGTTGTGGATTCAGTCCGTCGGGGCGATGAATCTGTATATTTCTCCTGACGGCAGCGACAGTTGGTCCGGGAAACTGGCCCGGCCTAACAGTGCGCGAACGGATGGTCCGCTCGCATCACTGGTCGGAGCGAGAGACGCTGTCAGGAAGCTGCAATCGAAAGGTCCGATCGCAGAACCCGTACGGGTCATAATCTCGGACGGGACATATAGCCTGGCCGAGCCTTTCACTCTCACGCCTCAGGACAGCGGGACAAAAGCAGCTCCCGTCAGTTACGAAGCCGCCGCCGGAGCAAGACCGGTCTTTACTGGCGGGCGGATTATTACCGGTTTCAAGCCGGTCGCCAGCGGCCTCTG
>Ga0207752_1000981_pt1 | contig 13390 bp, 12 predicted proteins | sample Pon2CUnioCityCA_6_FD_187272 | JGI IMG/M metagenome (GOLD analysis project Ga0207752, IMG submission 187272) | Marine sediment microbial community from Union City, CA, USA - Pond 2C Sediment 2 (SPAdes) | ecosystem: Environmental > Aquatic > Marine > Intertidal zone > Salt pond sediment ... | reverse complement strand
TGCTCCTCTCCACGGTGGAGAAGAAGCACCCACACTGGGCGATCGTGTCGCTTTCGCGGGACGGGCGCGTGCCCGAGATTGCGGATCGGGTCCTCGACAAGTGTTCGTCAGTGAGTATATTGGCGGTGGCGATCGACGGGACGCTGGTCAAGATCAAGCGGGTTCCCTCCCGCGAGCAGATTCTGGGACATCTCTCCCTCGAAGAGTTGATCTCGGTTCTGATGGAAAACGGCATGGAATCCGAGGGAACAGGAAAGCCCAAGCTGGGGGGCGGCTTCGGCAGAGGAGACCAGGAGAAGGCGCGGCGCTAGGTGTGTCTGGTGGAGCGCAAGATGAAGGACTTGACTTAGAGAAGGGGTGGGATGATCGATGAATAGGCGACCGAGAGACCGAGGAGACGAAGAGCAGAGGGAAGGGCCCTTAAGGCAGCGGCTGCAAAGGCCGGGATGCAGCTTCGGAAGCATCATCATCTGGGCTCTTTTGGGACTGGCCCTTGCCTCCCTTTTCTGGGGGCCGCTCAGCAACCGGCTGAACAACAGAACGGAGATCTTTTATAGCACGTTTCGCGAGCACGTAGAGGCGGGACGGGTCGAGCGGGTCACCGTGCAGGGACAGCAAATTCACGGGCAGCTTACGGAATCCGCAGAGAAGACAACGGAAGGCGGGGAGACGGTCACCTACGAGCAGTTTGTCACGACTCTGCCCTCCTTCGGCGACGATGAGCTGCTCTCGGTGCTGCGCTCGCAGGGCGTCGAAGTCGAGACGCAGCCGGAATCGAATTTCTCATGGGGGACTTTGCTGATCAACCTTCTCCCGCTTCTCCTTCTCGGTGGGCTCGTGTACCTGGTTTTCAGTCGAATGCAGGGGCAAGGTCAGGACGCTCTCTCAATCTTTCAGATGCGGGAGAGTCAGGCGGAGCTGTATGACCGGCGCAAGGAGAGGACGACGTTCGACGACGTGGCCGGGTTGCAGGGGCCCAAGACGGAGCTTCGGGAGATTATCGCGTTCTTGAAGCATCCAGAGCGGTTCCAGCGCCTGGGTGGTGAGATTCCGACCGGAGTGCTGCTGGTGGGTCCGCCGGGCACGGGTAAGACCTTGCTGGCGCGGGCCGTGGCCGGGGAGGCGGAGGTTCCGTTTTTCAGTATCACCGGATCGAACTTCATGGAGATGTTCGTTGGTGTGGGAGCCTCCCGTGTAAGAGATCTCTTCGACGAGGCGAAGAAAGCGTCGCCGGCCATTGTGTTCATCGACGAGCTCGATTCGATCGGCCGGCGGCGGGGTGCTGGGGTTGGCGGGGGACACGACGAGCGAGAGCAGACGCTCAACCAGCTCCTGGCGGAAATGGATGGGTTCGAGCCCCACGAAGACGTCATTGTGGTGGGCGCCACCAACCGGCCCGACATCTTGGATCATGCGCTGCTGCGTCCAGGGCGCTTCGACCGACGGATCACGGTGGACCTGCCGACGCTCCGCGACCGGGAGAAGATCCTGGACATCCACGCGCGGGACAAGACCCTCGCTGAAGAGGTCAATCTTGAGCAGATCGCCCGCGGAACGCCTGGTTTCAGCGGTGCGGACCTGGAGAACCTGTTGAACGAGGCCGCCCTACTGGCGGCCCGGCAGGACAAAGACGCCATCGAGCAAGAGGACATTGAAGAGGCGCGGGACAAGGTGATGATGGGGCTGGAGCGGGAGAGCGTGGCGCTAACAGATGAGGAATGCGAGCTTCTGGCCTATCACGAGGGCGGGCACGCGGTCCTGGCGGCGGTGCTGCCCCACGCGGACCCGATCCACAAGGTGACCATCGTGCCCAGAGGGCGGGCGATGGGCGTTACCCAGCAGCTCCCCGAGCGCGAGCGGTACCTGTACCGACGGGAGTATATGCTCGACCGCCTGGCCGTGATGATGGGGGGGCGGGCGTCCGAAGACGTGGTGCTGGGTACACACACCAGCGGTGCCGAGGACGACCTGAAGCAGGCAACCCAGCTGGCGCGGAAAATGGTGCTGAGCTGGGGTATGAGCGAGAAACTGGGTCACATGGCCTTCGGTGGGCGGCAGGAGCAAGTGTTCCTGGGCGAGGAGATCGCCCAGCGGCGGGAGTACAGCGAACAGACGGCTCGAGACGTTGATGAGGAGATCAGATCTATTCTCGAGCGGGCCTATAACCACGCTGTCAGCACGCTGAAGGAGCACCGGGATGCTCTCGACCGATTGGCTGAAGCACTGCTGGAGAAGGAGGAGATCTCGGGCGAGGAGGTGGTGGAAATCATCGGCGTCGAAAGGACACCGCGGAGATCCACGATGCGAGAGCGCAAGACAGAGGGTGCGGAAGATGGGGGAAGCGACGATGACCACAAGTGAGATCCCGGAAGGAGCGCGTCTCGATGGGCAGATTGCGGTCATCACCGGCGGCGGCAGAGGTATCGGGCGGGCGGCGGCGATACGCCTGGCGGAAGCGGGCGCCAGCGTGATGGTGACCGCTCGCACAGAATCGGAGATTGAGGAGACGGCGGAACGGATTCGTGAGGGGGCGGGCCTGGCACGCGCGTTCCCGGCGGATGTATCCGACTGGCACGAGGTGCGGCGGCTGGCAAGGGAGACGGAGCAGACCCTGGGCCCGGCGGACGTGGTCGTCGTGAACGCCGGGATCGTGGAGCCGGTGGGGGACACATGGGAGGTCGACCCCCATGGGTGGGAGAAGAGCCTGACGATCAACCTGATCGGTGCTTTTTTCACCGCACGGGCTTTCCTCCCTTCGATGGTGGAGCGAGACACAGGGGCGCTGATCTTCACCTCGAGTGGGGCAGCGACCCATACGGTGGCCGGATGGAGTGCCTACTGCGCGGCGAAGGCCGGGCTGGATCACTTTGTGCGCAACCTGGCGGCGGAGCTGGACGAGGCGCAGCTTTCCATCCGAGCGCACACTTTCTATCCGGGCGTCGTCGATACGTCGATGCAGAAGCGAATTCGTCAGAAATCGGAGGAAACGTTCTCGGAAGTGGGCAAGTATCGGCGGTATCACGAGACCGGTGTGCTCCGCCCGCCGGAGGAGCCGGCGGCGCTGGTCTGGTGGCTGGCTACCCCGATGGCGGCTGAGTTTCACGGTCGCGCGGTCAGCATCGACGATCCTGAGACCCGCCGGCGTCTAGCCGAGGATCTGGGGGTTCCTCAGCCCTCCGGTCGATGAGATTCTTGCTCCGGGAGATCTGCCGCCAACGAAAATCCAACTTTCTCTAACTCAGTCCATCCTCAGCTCCAACCTGCCCCATCATCCATCAGCCTTCTCCTGTGGTACACTGGTTTATTAGTGGAAGTATGACGGAGACGCGCTGCCAGTCTCAGCAGATCCAAGATCGCTCTCAGGGGATTGCCAAATCCCTGCTGTTGGACTGGATCTGGTGATTGGGGCATGTGTGCCCTGGGCCGAGCAAGAAGGCGCGTTGCCAGTGGAGGATCCAGATAGGAGGTTACCGTGTACCATAGGTTGTTTTCTTCTTCGTTCGTCGTCTTTGGACTCATTCTTATCTTCGGTCTAGCGGCGTGTGCCCCTGCTACAGAGCCGTCGCCCACACCTTCCCCTTTACCACCTACGTCGACGTCGGCCCCGGCGCCGACTGACACGCCGTCCCCCGCGTCGCCGACGCCGACGGGGTCTCCCTCACCAACCCCCACGCCGACTGCCGGGCTAGCGCCTGACGAGACGATTGCTCTATTCTCTGCGGGCTCGCCGGAGGGACCCGGACTCCATGCGCTGGCAGCGGATGGAACGGCGATGGATCTGGAGCGAATCGTCTACGGGCGCGGGGCGGTCTCTGACGATGGCGAATGGGTTGCCACGGCAAACAGTCAGCTGCCTGCCGACGCGGTCGTCGCCTTCAACTTAGAGACCGGAACAACCTATACCGTTCCGGTCACGTCTGATTTCGACCCCTACGGGATGGCCTTCGACGCGAGCGCCAGTCGGCTCGGTTTCCTGGAGCTGGGACCACCCGGCGCTGATGGCGTCCCGTGGGCCATCGTCGTGGTGAACCTGGCGGATGGCTCTACGGTGCGCTTCGAGGCGACGACGGGACCGGAGAATACGCTTCTCCCCGGCTCCCCAATCGGCTGGTCCGGCGATGAGGTTCTGCTCGATACCTTCATCCCGTACAGCGACGCGCTCTCGACAGGCCTATGGGCGGTCACGCTCCGTCCGGATGTGACGTCTGTCCCATATGAAACGCTCGATCGCCGTGAAGTTCTCCCGGAGGACAGGTATCTGTTCAATCCCGATCTGTCTCCCAAGGACTCGCGACTGCTCTTCCTGGGCCGCGACTATGACTACACGCCGGATAACTATGGTCCTGTGGGCTACGACCTGGCGGTGAACCAGCTGGGCCTCGTCGATCTGGAGGACGGCTCCCCGATCCTGCTGGTCGAGGAGACCGAGGGCGGCGCGCTGGGGGGGGACGCGGCCTGGTCGCCCGATGGGACGCTGGGGTTGTTTGCCGAAGGACGATACGGAAATGGAACCTTCGCCTCCCTGATGTTGAAGACGGTTGATGACACCGGAACGGTGACGGGGGTCGCCCCAATTCCACTGCCACCGGGGGGCTTTCTAGTCAGTCTGGACTGGTGCAGACAGGAGACGGCCCTGGTCGTGGTCGCCGACAGCGAGGGCGTGCATCAGCTCCACACGATGGATGTCGCAAGCGGTCAATCGTCTCTCGTCACGTCGGATGACGAGATTGCTGTGCTGGGGTGTGTACGTGGCACGGAAAGAGGCGCTGGCGCAGGAGGAGGCACTGGCATGAACGGAGATGGTGGAAACGCGGACGTGGTTCACGTACGCGCGGTGGCTTCGGGAGACGGGACGTGGACGTTCCACGTCACCGTGGAGCATCCGGACACGGGCTGGGAGGACTACGCGGACGGATGGGACGTGGTGACCCCCGAGGGTGAGGTGCTTAAGCCCGACCCGGAGAGCGAGTTCAGCCGCACGCTGCTCCATCCCCACGTCAACGAACAGCCTTTCACGCGCAGCCAGAGCGGGATTACGATTCCGGAGGGTGTGACTGAGGTTCGTGTGCGGGCGCACGACCTCGTGGATGGGTACGGCGGCGAGGAAGTGGTGGTGGATTTGACAGAATCGTCCGGACCGAACTTCGAGGTGGAACGACAGTAGGATTATTCTACTGACAGGCAGAACGACAGAGAAGTCGAGGAGGAAGAATGGCGGAGCATGATCATCGCGAAGAGAATCATCAAGGGTCCGATCACGATGGGGGCAACCATCACGCCCACATGGTGGCGGAGTTCCGACGACGCTTCTGGATCTCCCTCGTTCTAACGATTCCGGTTCTGGTTCTCTCGCCCCTGGTCCAGGGGTTTCTGGGCCTGGAAGAGGCTATCAGCTTTCCAGGGGACAGCATCGTGCTCTTCGTGTTCGGGACGGCGATCTTCTTCTACGGCGGATGGCCTTTCCTGAGTGGACTCTATGACGAACTATCGTCGGGTCAGCCGGGGATGATGACCCTTATCGGTCTGGCGATCTCGGTGGCGTACGGGTACAGCAGCCTGGTCGTCTTCGGTCTCAGCGGTCGGGTCTTCTTCTGGGAGCTGGCGACACTGATCGACGTGATGCTCCTGGGTCACTGGATCGAGATGCGCTCGGTGATGGGAGCCTCTCGAGCCCTGGAGGAGCTGGCCGAACTGATGCCCTCGGAAGCGCACAAGCTGATGGAGGACGGGAGCCTCAAGGACGTACCGATTGAGGCGCTGGAGCCGGGGGACCGGGTCGTGGTGAAGCCGGGGGAGAAGATTCCGGCTGACGGTGAGGTGGTCGAGGGTGAAACGGCGGTGAACCAGTCGATGCTCACCGGGGAATCGAAGCCAGTCCCGAAAGGAGAGGGCGAGGAGGTCATCGGGGGCTCGATCAACGGTGAGGGCTCGATCACAGTCGAGGTTCAGAAGATGGGCGAGGACTCCTACCTGGCGCAGGCGATTTCGCTGGTCGAGGAGGCTCAGAAGAGTAAGTCGAGGACTCAGAGCCTGGCGGACCAGGCGGCGATGTGGCTCACCATTATTTCCCTGACGGTTGGCACGGCCACCTTGATCGTGTGGCTGGTTGGCTCTCAGCGCGATTTCGTCTTTGCTCTGGAACGGACGGTCACGGTGATGGTGATCACGTGCCCTCACGCGCTGGGTCTGGCGATTCCACTGGTGGTTGCGGTCTCGACGGCGATATCGGCGCGGAACGGGTTGCTGATCCGAAATCGGACCGCCTTTGAGCGGGCGAGGAACATCGAGGCTATTATCTTCGACAAGACGGGCACCCTGACCAAAGGGGAGTTCGGCGTCACCGACACGCTGGTCTTCTCGGATGGGATTGAGGAGGAGGAACTGTTGACGTACGCAGCGTCCGTGGAAGACCATTCCGAGCACCCGATCGCTCAGGGGATCACGGAGGCGACGGACGAGCGCTTCGAGATGGAGGATTTCCAGGCGATCCCCGGCAAAGGGGCCGAGGCGACGGTGGACGGGCGCGACGTGAAGATCGTCAGCCCCGGCTATCTGCGCGAGCAGGGGATCTCGGTCGACGAGGAGCGTACCGAGGCGCTCTCGTCGCAGGGAAAGACGATTGTTTACGTCCTGGTCGACGACGATCTCAAGGGGGCTATCGCGCTAGCTGACATCATCCGGCCCGAGTCTCCGAAGGCGGTCTCCAGGCTCAAGGAGATGGGGGTGCAAGTGATGATGCTCACGGGCGATGACGAGCAGGTCGCCCGCTGGGTGGCGGACGAAATCGGCCTGGACGATTACTTTGCTGAGGTGCTGCCCAACGAGAAGGCGGAGAAGGTGAAAGAAGTCCAGTCTCGCGGGCTGATCGTGGCAATGACGGGCGACGGCGTGAACGACGCACCGGCGCTGGCGACCGCAGATGTCGGCATCGCCATCGGCGCGGGGACCGACGTGGCCGTCGAGACGGCTGATATCATCCTGGTACGGAGCAACCCGCTCGACGCGGTGGCGATTTTCGCCCTTTCGCGGGCCACGTACCGGAAGATGATCCAGAACCTGGCCTGGGCGACCGGGTACAACGTATTCGCGATTCCTCTCGCGGCCGGGGTGCTCTACAACTACGGCATCCTGCTGAGCCCGGCAGTGGGCGCCCTGGTGATGTCGCTGAGCACCGTCATCGTGGCGATCAACGCCCGCTTCCTGAACGTGGAGAGCGAAGAGGTGAAGGAATCCGAAATGTAGGTCGGGGTCAGGCTTCATAGCGTCCGGTGTCTGTCAGCCGCAGGGGAGCAGGGTGACGGAGGGGCATCCGGGCGGATTCTCGAGACACTACGGTTGGAAATCGAGGAGGGAACATGCGGAATATCAATTGGACACAGGTGCTCGTCTTTGGATTGGTGGCTCTGGTCGTCTTCGGCCTTGGTCTCGGCGTCCTATTCCTGCTGTTCGGCGGTGGCTTCGGCACGATGGGACGCGGCATGATGGGGCCCGGCGGGATGCGTGGGGGATGGTGCCCGTGGTGTGGAGGGACGGGACGTCTGGGAGGCGGCCTGGTGGGCACCGTCCTCGGGGTGACGTTCGCGTGCCTGCTCCCTCTGGCGCTGCTGGCCCTGCTGGTCGTCGGGGGCGTATGGCTGGCGCGGAACGTGAGCGGCGGTGAAGGGCCTCAGCAGTCGATCGTGAGGTGCCCGAGCTGCGGACGGCCGGTTGAGCCGGATTGGCAGGCATGCCCTTACTGCGGTGAGGATCTTCAACATGAACGAGAATAGACCGTCGTGGCTGCTGGTGGTTGGGGGAGGCGTTGTCGTGGGGTTGCTTCTCATGGCCTGCGTGGGCGTCTTCTTGTGGCTGGCGGGCCCGCTGGGCGGGATTATGGGCGGGTCGCGATTCGAGTCGAACGGGGCGCAGATCTACTTCACCGGCACGAGCCGACGCGGCACGCCGATCACGGCGCAGATGGGAGCCGGGATGGGGAGGATGCGCGGGTCACGGTTCACGTGCGCCTCTTGCCACGGACCGGATGGTCGGGGTGGACAGGTCCAGATGATGATGCGCATCATTGAGGTCCCCGACATTCGATACGACGTCTTGACCACTGAGACTCACGGTGAGGAGGAAGGGCATGAGCCCTATACCGAGGAGACTATGAGGCGAGCGATCACAGAGGGCGTGGAGCCGGATGGCGAGCCGATGGAGTGGCCGATGCCGCGCTGGTCGATGAGTGACGAGGATCTCGACGACCTGGTTGAGTTCTTGAAGACGTTGGACTGACGGTGGGCCAGAACGGTACAGAGAAGACGAGAGCGCGATATGACCGTATCGCGCCCATCTACGATATTATGGAGGCCGTGGTCGAGCGCCTGGCTTTTCGGCGCTGGCGACGACGGCTCTGGGCGCAGGTCGACGGCGGGCGTATCCTGGAGGTGGGCGTTGGGACGGGAAAGAACTTCGCCTATCATCCTCCGGGGGCGCGGGTCACGGCTGTGGACATCAGCGAGCGGATGCTCGAGCGCGCCAGAGGCCGGACCGAGGACTCAAGCGCCGACGTCGGTCTGGCATTGATGGACGCTGAGCGACTAGGATTTCCTGATGGTGCATTCGATGCCGCGGTAGCGACCTTCGTCTTCTGCTCGGTGCCCGATCCGGTGCAGGGGCTGGAAGAGGTGAACCGGGTGGTCAAACCAGGAGGGCGGGTCGTGCTGCTGGAGCACGTGCGGGTGAACGCGCCGTTGATCGGTCCCCTGATGGATTTCTTCGATCCCCTCGTGCTGCGCGTGATGGGCCCGCACATCAACCGTCGGACAGCGGAGAACGTGAAAGAGGCCGGGCTGGAGATCGAGAGGGTAGAGGAGCTGACGAGGGGCGCGCTGGTCAAGCTGATCTTCGCCCGGGCGACGTGAAGGAGAAGGACCTATGGCTACGTACCGCGTGGTGTTTCACATTGACGAAGGGACGATCGCCCGGGCGAACATGGTGCTACATAACATTCAGAACCTGATCGATGATCTGGGCCAAGACGAGGTGGAGGTGGCGCTGGTGGCGAACGGCGAGGGGGTCAAAGCGCTGCTGCGGTCTCCGAACGTGCACAAAAGGCAAATCAATAAGCTGGCCGAGCAAGGGGTTCGGTTCCTCGCATGCGAAAACAGCATGCGCTTCCTGGGGTTGGGGGTGGAGCACATGTTGGAGCCGGTCCGCGTTGTTCCAGCGGGTGTGAGCGAGCTGACGAAGAAGCAGGCGGAGGTGTGGGCGTACATCCGACCCTAGGGCTTTTGTAGGTCCGAAGAAGGCGTATTGGTTCGGGGACGATATAGGAAAAGGAGAGACAGACATGCGCATCTTGATCTGGATCATCAGCGGCATCATTGCCGGCTGGCTCACGGGCCTGATCGTGCGAGGACGAGGCTTCGGTCTCCTGGGAGATCTGATCATCGGTTTGCTGGGTGGGCTCATCGGAGGCTGGTTGTTCGGCCTGCTGGGGATCGCTACCACGAGCTGGGTGGGTGAGATTCTGGCAGCCGTTCTCGGAGGGGTCGTATTGGTGGCTATCATACGAACTCTACGACGCGCGTGAGAAGAGGCAGCGCCAGCACACCTGCGTCATCAGCCAGGGGGTGCTAACCAGTTGCGGCCGCAGCCGAGAAGCACGGGAGATTGTGGTAGGGAAGCATTGGGCTGCTGCTTGAAGAAAGAGAGGTTTGTTCAGGCTGACCTGTGAGGCACAGTTGTCGGCATTTGAGATCGACGAATTGGATGGGGAAGTGGGTATGAAGAAGCTGCAGGACTTGCTCGATTCTATCTATCGGAGGGCGAACCGCCTGACGGGGGGAGCACTGGGCATCTTAGGGGACGCCTTCGATGGATTCAACGGAGCTAACGCGGGTCACGTAGCTGCCGCGCTGGCCTACTTCACGATGTTTTCCCTCTTCCCACTGCTTCTGGCGTTGATCGCGGCGGGAAGCTTCTTCCTGGAGGGTGAGCGGGTCCAGCAGGAGGTGGTGCGCTCGCTGACGCGGATCGTTCCGATCTCGGCCGAGTTGATCCGCTCGAACGTGGATCAGGTCCTTGAGCGGCGGGGTGCGATAGGGATTGTGGGACTGGTGGGTCTGATCTGGTCGGGAACCGGGGTCTTTACGGTTCTACTGGATCACATCAACCGCGCGTGGGCCAAGGCGGAGAAGCGCAGCTTCCTAGAGAAACGTCTTCTGGGGCTGGGGATAGGGATCCTGGGCATCGTGGCGGCGCTTTTGATGCTCTCGTTCCTGTCGACGCCGGTGCTCAACGTCCTCCCCCGGCTAGAGATCCGGGTGGGAGATCGTATCGCTATCTTCGACAGACCCGTGTGGACGCTAATTTCCAGCGGCCTACCGGTGATTTTGACCTTCCTGACGTTCCTGGCTCTGTACCGCTGGGGGCCGAACACCGACGTCAGGTGGTCGGAAGCCGCCTGGCCAGCGCTGTTCGTCGCCCTTACGTGGGAGGTGGCGAAGCGTGTGTTCGCATGGTACGTGAGCAGCGACCTGGTTCGGTATCGGCTCGTATATGGATCGCTGGGTGCTGTGGTGGCGCTGCTCCTGTGGATTTACGTGAGCAGCATGCTGGTCCTCTTCGGTGCGCATTTGAGCGCCGCCATTGCGCGAAGCCGCGATTGAGCAGCGCGCGGACCCTCATTCTCCTCTAAGCCAGGCCGAGCCGGCGGGCCAGCCGGACGCTGGGTTTGGCGCTTCCGCGTCGATTATCTCAGGCTGCGATCGGAGGACAGGGGCATATACTCCCTCCCTGTATTGACCTCGATACGCTTACGGAGTATACTAGGGGTAACCCGGAGACCGGAACACGCCAGATTCCGTGATCCGAAATCGCTTCCAGAGGATTGCCAAATCCGCGCTCGTGGCCTGGGTCTGGTGGTCGGGGGCACGCATACCCCAGGCCGAGCAAGATGACCGGAACACGCTATATTCCTTGACACAGGGGGAGGGCCATCACGATGGAGGTCACGACTCAGCAGTTCAGGCGGTGCAGCGTCGTCAAAACAAACGGTCGGATTGATGCATCTACTGCTCCCGAACTCCAAGAGGCCTTCGACGCATTGACGGAAGCTGGGAAGTACCGGTTGGTGTTCGATATGAGCGAGGTGGATTTCATCTCCAGCGTCGGCCTCCGTGTCCTGATCGACACGAGGAAGACCTGCAGACGGTACAACCGGGGAGATCTGGTCCTGGCGGGTCCCTCCGAGAACGTGAAAAGGACGCTGGAGCTGGCGGGATTCTATAGCCTTTTCGACGTATACGACACGCCCATCGAGGCCGTGGGTAATATGTAGCAGACCCGCCCGCTAAGGGCCCGTCGGACTTCTGGAATGCTCTCATCCCTCACGGGGGTGAGGGCGGACTTCTGCACCCGAGAAATCGGGCTTGTACCATGCCACTTCTCAAGCCTGGCTCTCATGCTCACCGCTCAGAAATGGGGGCCACAGGCTGATGCACCCGGTCAATATCCTCAGTGTCACGTAACCGCTCGCTGTTGGATCGGGGGATCCACCGTACCGGCCAATGACCAAAGTCAAAAGCCTAACGGCAAATGACGGGACAGGGTGGATGATGGGGATGAGGTGGGCAGGATGGCTGTGGTAGTGGGGGAGGCGAAGGTTGGAGAATCGCGACCGGGCCCGGCGTGCGCGAGCCTGGAGCTCAATCCGTGGGGCTGAGGAGGAGATCATGACGCCTGTCGATCAGGAAGCACTGCGCAGCATGCCCTTCCTGGAGGGCGCGCGGGCCGACGTGCTGGAGCGGCTGGCGGAGGTGGCGGTGGAGCGGCGCTACGCCCCGGGTCAGGTCATCCTCAGGGAAGGCGCCATGGGGCGCGAACTGTATCTGATTATCGACGGGCTCGTCGAGGTGGTCAAAGGGAGCGGGGCCGACGAGATGGAGATTGCCAGGCGCGGCGCGGGGGATCTCTTCGGCGAGATGGGATTCCTCGAGGGTCGTCCCCGCTTTGCCACCGTCCGCGCGCTGGAACCCACGCGGCTGCTGTCTTTCGCTCACAACGACATGGAGCCTGTGCTGGCCCGGCAGCCTGAATTGCTGTACAACGCTGTGCGGGTGCTGAGTGCCCGGCTGCGGGAAGCGGACCGACGCATGATCGCAGACCTGCGTCGGACGAACGAGGAGCTGGCACGCGCCTACCGTGAGCTGAAGGAGGCCCAGGCCGCGCTCCTGGAGAAAGAGAGGATGGAGCACGAGCTGGAGCTGGCCCGGGACCTGCAGCAGAGCATCCTGCCCCACGCGTTTCCCGAGCTGCCCCGGGCGAGCTGTGCGGCCCGCAACCGACCGGCTCGGCAGGTGGGAGGGGACTTCTACGACGTGGTCCGTTTGAGTGGGGGGCGGGTGGGACTGGTCATGGCAGACGTGTCGGATAAGGGACTGGCGGCAGCCCTGTATATGGCCCTCGCGCGCAGCCTGATTCGGGCCGAGGCCAGGCACCATGCCTCGCCGCGACAAGTACTGCTGAGCACGCACAGGCTGTTATTGGAGATGACTGAGGCGACGATGTTCGTGACCGTGTTCTACGGTGTGCTCGACGCGGACCAGCGCTCCCTGCGGTACGCACGGGCGGGTCACAATTATCCCCTGCTCTTCAGTCCCAGCAACGGCGAATGCCAGGAATTGGCGGCGGAGGGGATCGTGCTGGGATGCGTGGAGGAGGTGAGCCTGGATGAGGCGAGGGTCGATCTGCACGGGGACGATGTGCTGGTCCTGTACACCGATGGCATCACCGACGCCAATTCACCCAGCGGGGAGTTCTTCGGCACGGAACGGCTGCGCGAGACGGTCTGTGCTGCCGGCGGGCTGACCGCCCAAGATATGTGCGACCTGGTGTTCGAGCGCGTGGACCGATTCCAGCGCGGGGCGGTGCAGTACGACGACATGGCGGTGCTGGTCGTGAGGGTGGAATGAAGGGTTCATCGTGCGCGTGGCCTGGCTTCTGGGCAACCCTCCCGAGACTTGGAGGACCGAGAAACGTCTCGGTTCAGAGAATTGAGAGGTAACGATGAAGTGTCCGAGATGTGAGGCGGGCAACCCTGAGGGCGCCAAATTCTGCCTCGATTGTGGGGCCAGGCTTGCGGTCATCTGTCCTCAGTGCGGAACGAGCTTGCCCCCGGACGCGAAGTTCTGCCTCGAGTGCGGCGCCCACGTGGTCACCGAGGACAAGAAAGCGGAGGAGATCCCGGATGAGCTTCGTGAGTCCGTAGGCCGTCTGGTGCCGAGGGAATACGCTGAGAAGTTGTCGATCTCTGACCGCCAGACGGCCGGCGAGCGGCGCGTCGTGACGATCCTGTTCTGCGACGTGAAGGGCTCGACGGCGATGGCGGAGACGTTGGACCCCGAGGACG
>Ga0207752_1000980_pt1 | contig 13398 bp, 8 predicted proteins | sample Pon2CUnioCityCA_6_FD_187272 | JGI IMG/M metagenome (GOLD analysis project Ga0207752, IMG submission 187272) | Marine sediment microbial community from Union City, CA, USA - Pond 2C Sediment 2 (SPAdes) | ecosystem: Environmental > Aquatic > Marine > Intertidal zone > Salt pond sediment ... | reverse complement strand
GATCCCCCGGCGCGAGACATCGAAATCATCATATGGACGAGCAGATCCGATTCGAAAACCACCTTGGTGAGAAGCTCACCGGCACCCTCCACCGGCCCGACGCCGGGGAGGCCGATCGAGGCGTGGTGCTGGGGCACTGTTTTACCTGCAGCCGGCACACCGGGATTCTCCGGGAGCTGGCAGGAGCCTTGAACCGGGCCGGTTTTCTGGCGCTTCGATTCGACTTTTCCGGAAACGGTCAGAGCCAGGGTGCCTTTGTCGAATCGACCTACTCCAAGCAGATTGCGGAGATGGGAATCGCCGCAGAGCGTCTCCAATCCGAGGGGGCAAACTGGATCGGACTTGCCGGCCACAGCCTCGGTGCGGTCGTTTCGGTGCTCACCGCCGCCGACCATTCTGCGGTGGACGCGGTCTGCGCCCTTGCCGGAAGAATCTCCGGGCTGACACCCATGCATTTTCTTAGCACCCGGCAGAAGGCTGAACTTGAAAAGACCGGCAAGGTTCGGTTCGAGAGCCGGGGGCGCTCTCTGAAGCTCTCCAAGGAATTTTTCGCCGATGCCGGCCGCTTTGAACTGCCCAGAATCATCGGCGGCTTGAAGATCCCCCTGCTGGTGGTCCACGGCGACGCCGACGAAATCATCCCCGTCGAAGAGGCCTACAAGGCACGGGACGCCAATCCCGACGCCGTCACCCTGGAGATTGTCCAAGGTGCGGACCACATGTTCAGCGATCGAAGCCAGCGGGAGAAGATCGCACAGCAGGTGGCCCAATGGTTCAGCCGGCAGCGGAAGCAGGACTCGGAGCGCCGATAACCTCCCCGCCGAAAGGCGGCAAAAGGATGCACCGCCCATGACCATCCCAGAAACCCTGAACGTGAATTACATCGACTCCCAGTACCGCCGCTGGAAAGCGGATCCTGCTTCGGTATCGCGCGACTGGCGATACTTTTTTGAGGGCTTTGACCTGGCCGCAGAGCAGGCGCCGGACGTTTCCGCAGCCTGCAGCGAGGAGCAGGCGCTTCGCCAGTCCCGGGTCGATGCCTTGATTTTCGGCTACCGACACCTGGGCCACCTGCTGGCCTGCATGGATCCGCTGACCTCCTGCCCCACGTCCCATCCTCTTCTCGATCTGGACGCCTTCGGCCTGGAAAGCGAGGACCTGGAAAGTGAGTTCCTCGCCCCGGACTCGATTGCAAAAGATCGGATCGCCCTCAAAGAGATCATCCAAAAACTGAAAAAGACCTATTGCCGTTCGATCGGGGTCGAGTACATGCACATCCAGGACCCGGAAGAGCGGCGCTGGCTTCAGCAGCGGATGGAGCCGGTCGGCAACCGGCCGGGGGTGGAACCCGAGCAGAAGCGCCGTATTCTGTGGAAGCTGACCGAGTCGGCGGTATTCGAGCAGTTTTTGAACAAGAAATATGTGGCCGTCACCCGGTTTTCCCTGGAGGGGGCGGATACCGTCATTCCACTGCTCGACGTTCTCACCGACCGCCTGGCCGAGGCCGGCTGCCTGGAGCTGATACTCGGCATGGCCCATCGCGGAAGGCTCAATGTGCAGGCCCATATTCTGAAAAAGCCCTATGAGGAGCTTTTTGCCGAATTCGAACACTGCTACGAGCCGGACGAGTTGATCGGCTCCGGCGACGTCAAGTACCATATGGGATTTCTTGCAGACGGAGAAACCGCCTCCGGGCGGTCGCTTCGAATGTTTCTGATGAACAATCCGAGCCATCTTGAGGCCGTCAACCCCGTGGTCGAAGGATTGGTGCGGGGCCGGCAGGAAATTCTCCGGGATGACCGGCGCCGCCAGGCGGTTCCGGTGCTCATCCACGGAGATGCCGCCTTCGCAGGCCAGGGAGTCGTGGCCGAAACCCTGAACATGAGCCAGCTTTCCGGCTACAGCACCGGCGGGACAGTCCACCTGGTGATCAACAACCAGATCGGCTACACCACGGTCCCCGAAGACGCCCGCTCCACCCGCTACGCCACAGATCTTGCCAAGATGTTGATGGTGCCTGTGTTCCATGTCCACGGGGAAGATCCCGATGCCGCCGTGCATGTGGCGGCGCTGGCAGCCGATTACCGAGGCCGCTTTGCCAAAGACGTGGTCATCGATCTGGTCTGTTACCGGCGATACGGACACAACGAAGGAGACGAGCCTTACTTTACCCAGCCCCGGATGTACGATCGGATCCGGGAGCGCCCATCGTCCCACAAGCTCTACGCCGAAACCCTGATCGAAGCCGAGGAGATCTCCCAAGATGAGGTCGGGCAAATGGAGCAGGAGGTCAAAAACCGGCTCGAGGAAGCCTTCGATGAGGTGCACGGAAGTTCCTGCCCGTTTCCCGAACACCGATTCTTCGAGGAGTGGGAAGACTACTGGGGCGGCTACGATGCAGACGGACCGGACACCGCCGTGGACCAGGGGCGGATCGAGCGCCTGGCAGAGGCCCTCAACAGGGTCCCGGAGGGATTCAACCTGTTCAAGAAAGTCAACGCGCTGCTGGAAAAGCGGATGGAGGCGGTGCAAAAAGGGAAGGACATCGACTGGGCCAACGCAGAGGCACTGGCCTTTGCCGCCGTGCTTACCGACGGCCACCCGATCCGGCTCAGCGGCCAGGACAGCCGCAGGGGAACATTTAGCCAGCGGCACAGCGAACTGGTCGACACCAAAAGCGGTGAAACGTATTTTCCCCTGAATCATCTGGACGATAAGCAGGCGCCGTATATGGCCTATAACAGCCTTCTTGCCGAATACAGCGTGCTGGGGTTCGACTACGGATATTCCCTGGCCCGACCCGATGCCCTGACCCTGTGGGAGGCCCAGTTCGGTGACTTCGTCAACAACGCCCAGTCGGTCATCGACCTGTTTATCGCCAGCGGCGAGGCCAAGTGGCAGCGGTTGAGCGGCATTGCCCTGCTGCTTCCCCATGGCTGGGAGGGCTTGGGCCCGGAGCACTCCAGCGCACGGCTGGAGCGGTTTCTGCAGCTCTGCGCAGACGACAACATGATCGTTAGCAACCCGACCACACCGGCACAGTATTTTCACCTGCTCCGGCGCCAGGCCCTGGCCCGGTACCGAAAACCGCTGGTGGTCATGACCCCGAAAAGTCTGCTGCGCAACCCCATGGCCGTCTCTTCGATCCGGGACCTGTCCGAAGGCAAGTTTCAGACGGTGATCGAAGAAAGAGAGAAGATCAAATCCCCCGAGCGGGTGCTGCTGTGCAGCGGGAAGATTTTCTACGAGCTTTTCAAACGGCGCCGGGAACTGGAAAAAAAGATCGCCATTGTGAGGATCGAACAGTTTTATCCGTTTCCGGAAGAGCGGCTCAAAGAGGTGGCTTCCGCCTTCAAGAAGGCCCCGCGGTGGTCCTGGGTGCAGGAGGAGCCTGAAAACATGGGTGCCTGGTTTTTCCTGCGCCATCGGCTTCAGGCCCTGATCGGGCAGGAAATCGACTACGTGGGAAGGCCCGCGGCGGCCAGCCCGGCAACCGGATTTCCTGCGATCTATCGCAGACAGCAGGCTGCGATCATCGAAGAGGCTGTCGGACCGGCCCCGAAAGAGTAGAGGCGGTCTCGAAAATCCTGCTTGTACCGGCTGTCGAAGCTGAATGCAGTTTCACAATCCTGGTCCTCAGGACCCGGTCATAGGCAATTGGCGCTGCCTTTCAGCCCGAAGCAAAAAAAATCGAAGCACGAAATTCAAAATTCGAATGACCGAATGACCAAAACAAGGTCTAATACACTGCCAGACCGATGAACGGGAGAAACCATGCAGATCGAAGTCAAAGTTCCCAGCGTGGGAGAGTCGGTGCAGGAAGCGGTTATCGCCGAATGGTACAAGAAAGACGGAGACAATGTCCAAAAGGACGAGCCGCTTTTTGTTATCGAAACCGACAAGGTGACCCTCGAAGTGGAGGCCGAGGCTGCCGGGGTGCTGACCGTCAAGGTGTCCGAAGGCGAAACAGTCTCCATCGGCCAGGTGGTGGCCACGATCGACACCGAAGCCGCTGAATCGGTTGAAGAAAAGGCGCCGGCCAAAGAAGAGAGTAGGGGTAGGGAGGCCAAGGGAAAAGAAGAAGCGGAAAAGAAAAAAGAACCGAAGCCCGCCGAGGCCCCGGCCGAAGAAGATTCACCCAAACAGCCAAAGGAGGAAAAGCCGCCGCCTTCCCGACAGGATGCAGACCGTTTGCTTTCCCCCGCTGTCAGGCGGCTGGTCGAGGAAAAGGATCTCGATCCGGAGGACATATCCGGCACCGGGCCGGGCGGCCGCATCACCAAGGAAGACGTGCTTTTGCACCTGGAAAAAAGCGAACCGGAAAAAGAGGCGCCTGGAGCGAAGAAGGAAGCCGAAGAAAAGCCGGCGGCAGAGGAAGGTGTCCGGCGCAAGAAGATGTCCCCGATCCGGCAGCGCATCGCCGCGCGCCTCCTGGAGGCCCGGCAGAACACGGCGATGCTCACCACCTTCAACGAGATCGACATGAGCCGGGCCATGGCCATCCGGGCCCGGTACAAAGAACCGTTTCAAAAGCAGTACAACATTTCCTTAGGGTTCATGTCCTTTTTTATCAAGGCCTGCGTGGAGGCGCTCAAGGAATTTTCCGAGATCAACGCTTACATCGAGGGAAAAGACATCGTCTACCACGACTACTACAATATCGGCGTCGCCGTCGGATCCGACCGGGGCCTGGTGGTTCCCGTGATCCGGAATGCGGAAAAAAAGAGCTTTGCCGAGCTGGAAAAAGCCATTGTCGACTTCGTGGAAAAGATCAAGAAAAACCGGCTGGATCTCTCCGATCTGGAGGACGGCACCTTTACCATCACCAACGGCGGGGTCTTCGGCTCCTTGCTCAGTACCCCGATTTTGAATACTCCCCAGAGCGGCATCCTGGGCATGCACAAGATCGAAAAAAGACCGGTGGTGGTCGACGACGAGATCGTGATCCGTCCCATGATGTACGTGGCCCTGAGCTACGACCACCGCGTGGTGGACGGCAAAGAGGCGGTGACTTTCCTTCGGCGAATCAAAGAGTTCATCGAGGATCCGGAGAGAATGCTGCTGGAGATCTGAACCATGGGGGTGAGGGAGTGTTCCATCTGTGCCTCCCGACCGGCGGTCCCCGGAGGTGCCAGGGGATGATCGCATTGAAAAAGTCCAGCTAAAGGGGAGAGATTCCATGGATCGGAGGGCCTTGGCCGCCTTTTTTTCGCCTGGAGGCTGCTGCGTTTTTCTTTTGCTATCTCTTTTGCTGCTCTTCGGCTGCGCCGGTTCTTCGATCAAGATGCCCGATCCGCTTCCTTCCTCGATTCGCGCTTATAAAGCCTTCCGCCTTCCGGCCGGGGCGGCCGGGATGCAGCCGACCGGCCTGATGATCCGCGAAGGGGAGCGCTATACCATTATGGCCGAGGGAAGATTCGACTACTGCCCCAATGGAAGGTGCAAGTGGCGCAATGTCCGTCCTGAATTGGGCTGGCCGCTGCTGGCACGGGTGGGCGACAATCCCTATTTTACCCCCCTTTTGACAGGCGCCAATGCGACGACGTGGAAAAGACCTGACAAGGGCGGGGAGCTGCATTTTGGATACAGGCAGGGCCCAGTCGACAGCCTGGGAGAACCGAGAAACCGGTCCAGTTACGAACATGATACCGGCGCCTTTTACGTGAACGTCATCGTCTGGGACACCGACGACTGGCGCCGCATCGAGGACACCCTGGAGATGTTGATCCGGCAGAACCCGGAAAACAAGCCCCTTGCCTATGTTTTGGCCCAGACCCAAAGGATCATCGAGATTTCGACGTTCCGGGCCGACACCGAAAAAGAGCTGGAAAAAACCCGCAAGCAGATCGACCTGATCCAGAAAGATGCCGAAGCAAAAACCGCTGCGGTTTCCAATCCGGCGGAACCGGCGGCGTCGACAGAGAAGCGACCGATTGAGCAGAAAGCCGCTGTAAGTCAGGGCCAGGAGGACGATCAGGTCGCCAGGCTCCAGGCGAAGATGGCCGAGCTGACCGCGATGCTTGACAAGCTCGAGGAAACCCAGATGGCGTTGGAAGAGGAAAGAAATCGGTCGCAAGCACTGTCCGCGGAGATCGACGCCTTTGAAGGCCGCGAGCAGGAGCTGCTTTCCCGGCTGGAAAAGAGCGATGGAAAACCCCCGGTGGTGGTGATCGCCGAGCCCGCAGACGGCGGTCAAACAGAGGCCCGGCAGGTGACGCTGTCCCTGGTGGCCGAAGACGACGACGGCATCGAGCGGGTGGAGATCCTTGTCAACGGAAGGCCGCTTTCCCAGGGTGAAGACCGGGGAGTAGTGGTGGCCGGTGCGCACCGGCAAAGAAGGGTGGAGCTTCGCAGAACCGTGGCGCTTTCCGAGGGAGAGAATCGGATCGTCGTCCGCGCGGTCGACACCGAGGGCGCCGAGGCAATGCGCACGGTGACCCTGGAGCGGATCGAGCGGCGGCGGAACCTGTGGGCGGTGGTGGTGGGAATCAACGCCTACCGCAGCGTGCGCCCCCTGTCCTATGCGGTGGACGATGCCCGGGCCTTTTACCGGATTTTGATTGAGCAGAACCGGGTCCCGGAGGAAAACGTCCTGCTTTTGCTCGATGCGGAGGCCACGCTGCCCCAGCTCAGGAGCGCCATGGGAACCCATCTGAAAAGCCGGGCCGGAGAGCAGGACACGGTGCTGATTTTTTTCGCCGGCCACGGGGCGGCGGAGAGGGATGTCTCGTCTCCGGACGGAGACGGGCTGGAAAAATACCTGCTGCCCGTGGAAGCCGATCCCAGTGACCTGTATGCGTCAGCCCTTCCCATGCGGGAAGTCTCCCACATCTTCCGGCGCATCCGGGCCGAGCGGCTGGTGTTCATCGTCGATGCCTGCTACAGCGGGGCCGCCGGGGGAAGAACCGTTTCCATGCCCGGTTTCCGGTCCCAGATCTCCGATGCGTTCCTTGAAAGACTTTCCAGCGGAAAGGGCCGGGTCATTCTCACCGCCAGCGGGGCAAACGAGGTCAGCGCCGAAAAGACCGAGCTCGGCCACGGCGTTTTTTCCCATTTTCTTCTCCAGGGGCTCAAAGGCCCGGCCGATGTCGATGGAGACGGACTCGTCACGGTCGACGAGCTCTATGACTACGTCTCCAAAGAGGTCCCGCGGGCCACGGCCCAGGAGCAGCACCCGGTCCGAAAGGGGACGGTCGAAGGCCGTTTGGTGGTCGGCATCGTTCCCTGATAAAACCGCTGACGCGCTTTTATAAAAGGTCGGCAGCCGCGACCGCTTCAAAATGCCTGCTATGGTTCTTCCTTCTTGAACAGGTCCGTGCTGATGTACCGCTCCCCGGTGCTTGCCAGGAGCGTGACGATGCGCTTGTTTGCGGATTCGGGGCGCCGGGCCACGGTCAGGGCCGCCCATGCGGCGGCGCCCGAAGAGATGCCGCAAAGCAGCCCCTCCTTGTCGGCCAGACGTCGGGCGGTTTCAAAGGCGTCGTCGTTTTCCACGGTGATGACCTCGTCGATGATCGACCGGTCGAGCACCTCCGGCACGAACCCGGCCCCGATTCCCTGGATTTTGTGCTTTCCGGGGGCGCCTCCAGACAAGACGGGCGATCCGGCCGGTTCCACGGCAATGATGCGGGCCTCGGGCTTTTTTCCCTTGAGAAACTGCCCCACGCCGGTCAAGGTTCCGCCGGTTCCGACCCCGGCCACGAAGATGTCCACTGTTCCATCGGTGTCGCTCCAGATCTCCTGCGCCGTGGTTTCCCGGTGCACCCTCGGGTTTGCCGGATTGGCGAACTGGTTGGGCATAAACGCGTTCCGGTCTTTGGCAAGAATCTGCTCTGCTGCCGCGATGGCCCCTTTCATGCCGTCGTCTCCGGGGGTGAGGATCATTTCGGCTCCGAGGTGGCGCAGCAGTTTTTTGCGCTCCTCGCTCATGGTGTCGGGCATGGTCAGGGTGAGGCGGTAATCTTTGGCGGCGCAGATAAAAGCCAGGGCGATGCCGGTGTTGCCGGAGGTGGGTTCGACAATGCGGGTATCCGGGCCGATCTTTCCCTCGGACTCGGCCGCCCGGATCATTGCACCGGCAATCCGGTCCTTGACGCTGCCGGCGGGATTGAAAAACTCCAGCTTGGCCAGCACCTCCGCCTTGAGCCCTTCGGCGATGCGATTGAGCCGCACCAGCGGCGTTTTCCCAATTGTCTCCACCACATCCGAAAATATCCTCATCTTAAGTCTCCTTCTTTACTCATATAAATGCCATGGACCGGTTTGCGCCAGCGAACCGGCCCGTGGCATTTATTTGTAGATCAGCTGGGGTTCTTTGATGAGCACCCTGGTGTCCGGCGGAACCGATTCGGTGAGCCACACGTTTCCGCCGATGATCGATCGGGCGCCGATCACCGTATTGCCGCCGAGGATGGTCGCCCCAGAGTAAATGATGACATCGTCTTCGATGGTCGGATGGCGCTTTTTGCCGCGGTATTTCTCCCCGGCGTCCTTGGGCAGGGAAAGCGCACCCAAGGTAACCCCCTGGTAAATTCGGACGTTGCGGCCGATTTCGGTCGTCTCGCCGATGACCACCCCGGTGCCGTGGTCGATCACGAATCGTTCCCCGATGCGGGCCCCGGGGTGAATGTCGATTCCGGTCGCGCCGTGGGCGGCCTCGGTCATGATCCGGGGCAGAAGGGGGACGCCAAGTTCGAAGAGCCGGTGGGCCACTCGGTACACGGTGATGGCATGGATGCCCGGGTAGCTGAAAATAATTTCATCGTAGCTTTTGGCTGCCGGATCGCCGTCGTAGGCGGCCAGCACATCGGTGGCCAGAATTCGCCGGAGCTCCGGGATGCTTTCCAGAACTTTCAGCGCAATGGTATGGCCCTTTTCTTCGCATTCGGCACACGGCAGGTCGTGACGGAAGCATTCATGGCGGACGCTGTGGGTGATCTGTTCGGCCAGCAGGTCGTATAACACCGACACCTTCTGTCCCACGGTGTATTTCAGGTTGACCGGGTCGAGTTTCTCCCGGCTGTAAAATCCCGGGAAAAGAATTTCCCGGAAGCCGGAGATGACTTCGGCGACGTAGCCCTCTGAAGGGATCGGCTCATAATCGATGTGGGTGAAACACTGCTCGTCGTCGCAGTGGTCGATGATGGTTTCAGCCACCGCGGCCAGTTTTTCCCGATGAGAGGCTGCGGTTTCTGCATCCAGTTTGCATGCGTCATGTCCTTTGGCAGCGGATTCATCCATCGCCATCTTCCCCCCGATGATTGGCGCCGGGCAAAAAACGCCGTTTTTTGTTGGTTTTCCTGTCCATTGATTAAGTGATAGTAAGGCAGGATTGGAAACGTGTCAAAAATGGAGGCTTGAGGTGACGACTCCCGGCAATCTGCTGACCTCGGCCATGGCCGTTCGGCCCCATGCCGACCTGTAAAACCTTGAAATCTAACATCGATTCGTTTTTTTCCCTTGACGTAAGTCAATGCTGGGTTAGATACCAAATGTATGATATAAAAAATCATCTCGCCTGGGGTTTTGTTCTGTTCTGACAGCCGCGCTCCAAACCTGTTTCTCTTCGTGAGGCCGGCACCATGAACCGATATGCAAAAGTCGCCATTTGGGTCGCCGTGGGCGTTGTCGTTGCCTTTCCCCTCTTTTCCATGACCTATTTTACGATGGTGCGCACCTCCACTCCGGGGTTTTGCGCCAGCTGCCATGAAATCAAGCCGGCGGTGCAGGAGTGGCGAAACTCGACCCATGTCAACAACGCATCCGGGGTCGTCGCCGACTGCATGGACTGCCACCTTCCCGCCCCCCACGACACCTTTGATTTTTTCTTTGCCAAAACCTACCACGGCGCCAAGGACGTGGTGAAACACTTCATCATCGAAGAATACGACCGTGAAAAAAACCGCAAAGCGGCATACGAGTTTTTCGACAACGACCAGTGCCAGAAGTGCCATCGAAACCTGCTTTACATGCCATACAAGCGGGGGGCCATGCGGGCTCACCGGTCGGTGATCTATGCCCGGCCCGGTTTTGAGAAGCGCTGCGTCGACTGCCACTACGACCTGGTGCACAACGACCGACTCACGGTCGAATTCCGGCAGTATGGGAATCTGCCTTACCAGGCCAAAGGACTCCGTCTGGAAGATCTCTGAAACGGCAGGCTGAATTGACTGCGGATCGTTTCGATGATCCTTCTTCAAATTGCGAACGCACGGTGACGCATTTTCAACCAGCAAGGGGAAAGGAGCGACAACATGAAAAGACCGATTTTATTGCCGGCCTTCGTTCTCATGGCGATGGCGACAATGCTCTTCATCGCTCCGGCGGATGCGCCGGCCCAGCAGCCCAATTTCCCCAAGGTGAAAGAATACCGGATCGAGCGGAGCATCCCGCCCGAGGGGGTTGCCTGCATCGAGTGCCACCGGGAAACCACCCCCGGTATCTTCACCGACTGGTCGAAAAGCCGCCACGCCAACGCCAACATCACCTGTCTGGACTGCCACCTGATCCAGCCCGGGGACCGGGACACTGCCAAGGGTCATGAGCAGTACTACGGCCGCTCGGACCTTCCCTACGGCGAGTCCAAGTACAAAGTGGCGATCGCATCGGTGGTGACGCCCAAGGACTGCTCCCGGTGCCATCCTGACGAGGCGACCCAGTATAGCCGCTCCAAGCATGCCAACACCCTGGAGATCATCTGGAAGATCGACCCCTGGCTCAACAAGGGGATGAATTCGGACAACGAGCGAAAGACCGGCTGTTTCAACTGCCACGGGACCGTGCTCGCCATCGACGACCAGGGCAACCTCGATCCGGACACCTGGCCGAATGTCGGCGTCGGTCGACTGAATCTGGACGGAAGCAAGGGGTCGTGCACCTCGTGCCACACCCGGCATCGTTTCCGGGTCGGCGAGGCCCGAATGCCCGAAGCCTGCGACCAGTGCCACTTGGGGCCGGACCATCCGCAGATCGAGATCTACGAAGAGTCCAAACACGGGACCATGTACCATGCCTACAAAGACGAGTACAATTTCGATGCGGCCGGCGGCACCTGGACCGCCGGGGTCGACTATCGGGCCCCCACCTGCGCGGGCTGCCACATGTCCGGCTCGGGCAAGGTGAACACCAGCCACGACGTGACCGAACGGCTTTCCTGGGAGACGCAGGCGCCGCTGACGATTCGTCCTTCCGAGTTTGCGGCGTTTCCGGCCGACACCGACTGGAAGACCGAACGAGAAAAGATGAAAAACATCTGCCGTCAGTGCCACGGAGACTCGTGGATCAATGACTTTTACGACGGGTTCGACAAGGCGGTGGAAGAGTACAACGAGGTCTACTACAAGCCGGCCAAGGCCAGGCTGGACGAGTTGTATGAAAAGGGGCTGCTCGACCAGACCAAGTTTTTCGACGAGCACCTGGAGCTGCAGTACTACGAGTTGTGGCACCATGAAGGGCGCCGCGCCCGCATGGGGGCCATGATGATGGCGCCGGACTATGCCTGGTGGCACGGATTTTACGAAGTCAAAAGCCGCTTCAACGAGTTCATGGAAGAGGCCGAGGAGCTGGAAAAAACCGATACCAAGGCTTACATTTACCCGGGCTACCCCAACGCCACCGGCGACACGACCCGCCCTGAGAAGATTTTCGGCAAATAAATTCGCTGGCGCAAAAATCCCGCGTCCTGTCGGACGCGGGATTTTTTTTGATTTTTATTGATGATGAAATCGTAAAAAGTGCCCGAAGCGTCTTTCCGGGGGAATCCAGAACTTATCAAAAGCACTGGATTCCCGCTTTCTGGGGAATGACGAAAAAAGAGAATTTCGGACTTTTTATGAAACCATCATTAATTAAATAGGGATTGTCATACCACCTTTTCATCGTCAAGAACGGTCATCGCGCTGAACAAGAGGTGGCAGCCCAACTGGAGACAAATCATGACAATCCCTATAGGCCGTGCTTTTTCATGCGCTTCCAGACGGTCACCCGGCTGACTCCCAGGCGGCGGGCCGCCTCGCTGCGATTGCCTCCGGTCTCTTCCAGGGTGCGGACCAGTTCTTCGCGCTCTGCCTCCCTTTTTGCCTCCGTCGGGGAAAACGAAGGCGGCGGGCAGGCGGCCGGCTCCCGGGCCGCGATCTTGGGCGGCAGGTGGCCGGCGGCAATCCCACCGCTGCTGCACAGGACAAAGGCGTAGTCGACGGCGTTTCGAAGCTCCCGGACGTTTCCCGGCCAGGGATAGGAAAGAAGCTTTTCCATGGCCTCCGGGGTCAGCCCCAGGATTTTTTTGCCGGTTTTTTCGTTGTTTCTCCGGATAAAGTGCTGCACGATTGCCGGAATGTCTTCCGGACGCCGGCGAAGGGGCGGGATCTGCATCGGAAAGACGTTGATGCGGAAGTATAAGTCTTCTCTGAACGCGCCTTCGGCGGTCAAGCGGTCCAGGGATTTGTGGGTGGCTGAGACGATCCGCACATCCACCTTGATCGGCCGGTGGTCGCCGACCCGCTCGATTTCGTGTTCTTCCAGCACCCGGAGAAGCTTGACCTGGGTGGAAATGGGCACATCGCCGATCTCGTCCAGGAAGATGGTGCCGCCGTGGGCCGCCTCGAACCGGCCGATGCGGTCTCGGTCCGCCCCGGTGTATGCTCCGCGGGTGTGTCCGAACAGCTCGCTTTCCAGCAGGTTTTCATTCAAAGAGGCGCAATTGACCTTGATAAACGGCTTTTGCGCACGCGGGCCGGCATCGTGGATGGCCCGGGCAACAAGCTCCTTTCCGGTGCCGCTTTCTCCCTGGATCATCACCGGCGAGTCGGTGGGGGCGACGCTGTCGATCAGTTCGAAAAGATCCTGCATCACCGTGCTTTTGCCCAGGATGCCGTGGTAGCCCTCGTCCAGGTGCAGGGTGCGGCGAAGAGACAGGATCTCTTCCTGCTGCCGGACGATTTCAGACATGTCGGTGAGGGTTTCCACCGCCCCGATGATCGTTCCCTTCTCATCGCGCAGAACCGAGGCGTTTTTGATGACGTTCACCGTCCGGTTTTCCTTGTTGGTGATCATGCACTTTTTGGCGCGCACGTTGCCGTCGGCATAGAGCCCGCACCACTGTTCGGCCGGTCCTTTAGCGATGATCCTGCATCCGGTGCAGTCCAGGATGCGGCAGGACTGTCCTTTCAACTCGTCTTCTCCGTAGCCGGTCAGCCGCTCGGCCGCAGGGTTCATGGCCACTACCTGCCCCTTCGGGTCGACCACCATGACCCCGTCATGAAGGGTATCGACAATCGTTTTCCAGTATTTGGCTATTTCCATCAGCATGCCCTCCTACCATGCAAAATTCGTGCGCTATTTTTTTCATATGTGGCTGAAATAGATGAATTTAAAAAAATGCACCGCCTAAGACAATTATTG
>Ga0207752_1000979_pt1 | contig 13403 bp, 14 predicted proteins | sample Pon2CUnioCityCA_6_FD_187272 | JGI IMG/M metagenome (GOLD analysis project Ga0207752, IMG submission 187272) | Marine sediment microbial community from Union City, CA, USA - Pond 2C Sediment 2 (SPAdes) | ecosystem: Environmental > Aquatic > Marine > Intertidal zone > Salt pond sediment ... | reverse complement strand
CTGCTCGGCACTGCCGACGACCGCCGGAATACTCAGCAGTACCAGTATTAATATCAAAAACCTGATATTCACTCACCGCTCCCTAAGCTTTCTTTTGTGGCCCAACGCCGATAATATAATGGCGGTAAACTAACCTGCCCAGCTTGTTATTATAACAAAAAATCGGGATAAAATCCAGATGTTGTCGCTATATACTGCCACTGTTTTATGCAGAAAGTGCTGAGAAAGCGAAAAAACGCTGGAAAAACAATTGCAACTTGGGTATTGTATTGCGGATTTTATATCTTATTTAGTGGAAACCGCCGGCCATGCCGCCGGCTAACAGATAATTTATGAGATTTATACTAATTGACAAAATTGTTTCACTGGAAACAGGCAAGGGAATAAAAGCTGTAAAGAATGTTTCTCTGTCCGAGGAATATCTGGCTGATCACTTCCCTACGTTTCCTGTCCTTCCCGGCGTACTGTTGTTGGAAGGGCTGATCGAGTCGGCAACCTGGCTGGTACGGCGGACGGAAAATTTCGCTCACAGTATGATATTGCTTGAACAGGCGATAAATGTAAAGTATAAGAGCTTTTTGGCGCCGGGTGCCCAGATCGAGTATACGGTTGAGGCCAAAACTATCGAAGAAAACGTCAGCAGTTTTAAAGGCTTCGGCATATCGCAGGGCGAGCGAATCGTCGAGGCGCGATTCGCCTTGAAGCATTTTAACCTGGCTGATGAAGATTCGGCAATGGCGGCGGTAGATACCGGGATCATTGAGAGTTTGAAAAAACGGTGGGAGCTGCTAAGATAGTTCCTGCCGCAATGGTTATAAGGAAAATAGTCGAAAATCGAAGTCATTAACAAGGATTGTTGCAGAAGTAAGAATACTGGAGGTATAAAAAGCATGGCAATGAGTCGAGACGAAATTGAACGGCAGGTTCAGGATGTTTTGATCGAGGCGCTGGGAGTGGACGATGATGAGGTTACGACAGAAGCGACCTTGATGGGAGATTTGGGTGCCGAGAGCATTGACTTTTTGGACATTGTGTTTCGACTGGAAAAAGCATTCGGAATCAAAATCCCGCGCGAAGAATTATTTCCCGCCGAGGATCTGATGAATAATTCCGAATTTATCCATAACGGCAAATTGACCGAGAAGGGCCTGGCCGAACTGAGAGACAAAATGCCGCATACGGACCTGTCGGAATTCGAGAAAGACCCTGATATTAACAAAATGGGTGATTTATTCACCGTCAATGCAATCGTAAACTACGTCGAGAATAAGCTCAATGCAGCTTAATCTTCGTAGCGAAAATCGTTTTTATAATTTCGGCGGCAGGATGGTTCGAAGTCAATCTGCCGCTAACTTTAATATAGGCGGGGCTGCCGGTTTGCAGCTCATTGCGGAAAGGCTCCCCGGCGGTAAATGCGTTGGATTTGGATCGATAAATTTATTGAGTTCGAAAGCGGCAAACGTGCCGTAGCGCTCAAGAACGTCACGCTTGCCGAAGAGCATCTGCACGACCATTTTCCCGGCTTCCCCGTGATGCCGGAGAGCTTGTGCATCGAGGCGATGGCTCAGACGGCCGGAATTCTTGTCGGTGAGGCTAAGAAGTTCAAGGAAAAAGTCATCCTCGCCAAGATAAAAAAAGCCGTCTTCTTCGACTACATAAAGCCGGGCGATACGATCGAATTGGAAGCGACGATAGACTCAATCGTTCCTGAAGCGGCCGGCACGAGCGGTCGAATCACGCGTGCGGAGAAGGTTGTCGCCGAGATAGATTTGATGTTCAGCCATATAGACCGGAATCTGGCCGGCAGGGAATTTCCGGAAGAGAACTTCGTATTCGGTGCCGATACATCGGTTTTTCACTCACTTCTGCGGGATGTACTTGCCAGCACCGGGAAAAAGTCGGAGTAAGATTCATGGATTCCGCTCGTGTGGTAATAACAGGTTTCGGGCAAATCACTCCGCTCGGATTGAATGCAGGCGATACGTGGGCCTCTTTATGCGCCGGCAGGATTGGAATAGACAGAATTACGGCGTTTGATCCGGTCGGCTTTAGCTGTCAAATAGCCGGCCAGGTCCCCGATTATAAGATTCGCGATTATGTCCCCAAGAGCCATCGTAAAGCCACCAAGCTCATGTCCAGGGATATCGAGATCGCCATAATCGCGGCAAACGAAGCTCTTATTTCTGCCGGCCTTGCGACCAAAGGTATCGACCCGGAGAATATCAACATTGACCCCGAACGTGTGGCGATCAATCTCGGCGCCGGCCTGATAAGCTGCGATTTGGTAGAGCTGGCTCCCGCCGTAGCGGCGAGCACGACAGACGGTAAATTCGATATTCGCAAATGGGGCAAAGATGGCCTCAGCCTTGTCACGCCATTATGGCTGTTGAAATATCTGCCCAATATGCTCGCCTGTCACGTCGGGATTATCCACGATATACAGGGCCCGAGCAATACAATCACCTGTGCCGAGACGGCCGGGCATCTGGCGATAGCTGAAGCATCGCAGATTATCGCTCGCGGCGGCAGTGACATTGCCCTGGCCGGCGGCGCCGAAGCGAAGGTCAATCCGATAGTGATGATTCGCCAGTGCCTGCTGAAAAGAGCTACAAGCGAGAACAACGAAGAGCCTGACTCTGCGTGCAGACCTTTTGACGCCGATGCCAGAGGTTCGGTCTTCGGGGAGGCCGCCGGCGTTGTAATACTCGAAGAGCTTGAACATGCCGAGAAGAGAAATGCAAAGATTTACGCCGAAGTTGCCGGCCTCGGACAAAGCAACAGCATTAATCCTGTATACGAACATATCGAGCCTGACGGTAAAGGTATTCGAATCGCCGTAGAAAAGGCGATGGCCGACGCCGGGATCCGGCCGGATGATTTGGACCTGATTATCCCGCACGGCACGGGAATCCCGGCCGATGATCTGGCCGAGGCGAATGCAATTCAGACGGCCCTCGGCGAGGCGGCGGCGAAAATACCCGTCTGGCCGACCAAGAGCATGCTGAGCAACACGGGCGCCGCCGGCGGAGCGGTAGATGTCATCGCAGCGGTTTTTGCGATGCGGGATGGAAAAATCCCCGCCGCGAAAAACTGCGAAAGAAAAGCCGCCGGCTGCAATCTGAATATCGTCGATCGGCCGCAAGAGAAAAATATCCGGTTTGCTTTGTCATGCAGCTACACCTACGGCGGACAGACCGCCGCTGTTGTATTAAAAAAATTGAATAACCAATAATGAATGACGAATGTCGAATAATGAAGTGAATAGATAGATAAATGAAGGAAGAATTAGACGTGAATAAAAAGTATGATCTTGAAAAGCGTCTGATTGATTTTGCTGTTCTTATTATTGATTTAGAAACTTGGAAATTCGATGTTCAATATTCAGTATTCGATATTTGTCGTTAAATATATGATAAGTCACTAAAAAAAGATTTGAATGATGACTGAACGAGTAGTAATAACCGGGATGGGGATCGTTTGCCCTCTGGGTCACGATGTAGAGACACTCTGGCAGGCTGTTTTGACGGGCAAAAGCGGCGCCGCCAAGACCACTATTTTCGACGCCTCGACGTTCCCCACAACATTCGGCGCCGAGGTCAAAGACTACGACTATACGAAGTTCACGAAGAATCCGCAGTTGCACAGCTACGGCAACAGAGGCTCCGGCTTCGTCATCGGGGCGGCGGCCCAGGCCTGTGCCCAGGCGGGAATTGATATTGAAACCGAGGAGCCGTCCGATGGAATCGACCGTACAAGATTGGGGATTTATCTGGGTGCGGGCGAAGGCTCCGTCGAAAACGACGTGTTTTTTGCCGCGATTGCGGAAGGATGGGACGCCGAGAAAAACGAAATGGACTGGGGCCGGTGGGCGCAGGTTGCTTTCGGCCGGATGGACCCAATGCGAGAGCTCGAGCAGGAGCCGAATATGCCCGCCGCTCATATAGCGATGCTGACAGGCGCTCGCGGGCCTACAAGGAGCTGCCTTACAGCCTGCGCCGCCAGTACGCAGTCAGTCGGCGAAGCAACCATGCTGATTCGCAAAGGCGATGCCGATGTGATTATAGCGGGCGGTGCGCATTCTATGATTCATCCTTTGGGCGTTACCGGCTTCAATCGTCTCACCGCCATATCGACGAGAAACGACAGCCCCGAGACTGCATCGAGGCCGTTCACTGCCAGCAGGGACGGCTTCGTCCTCGGCGAAGGTGGGGCGGCGCTCATTCTCGAATCCCTCAGCTCTGCAAAAAAACGAGGCGTCGAAATATTGGCCGAGGTCATCGGCTACGGCAGCAGCTCCGATGCCTTCCGCGTCACCGACATGCACGAAGAAGGCCGGGGCGCCGCCCAGGCGATGACGGCGGCACTTAACGATGCCGGAATCAGTTACAAAGATGTAGATTATATCAATACCCACGGCACGAGCACCGCCGAGAACGATTCGATCGAGACCAGGGCAATCAAGGCGGTGTTCAAAGAAGAAGCCAAAAATACTCCGGCCAGCAGCGTCAAGAGCGTGCTGGGCCATTTGATCGGCGCCGCCGGCGCCGCCGAGCTGATTACCTGCGTACTGGCGATACGTGAAAACATCGCGCCGCCGACGATGAACCTGAACGATCCCGATCCCGCGCTCGATTTGGATTATATCCCCAACGAGCCGAGAAAAATGCCGATAAACGTCGCCATGAACGAGTCCTTCGGCTTCGGCGGACAGAATAACGTGGTGATTATTAAAAGGTGGGAGAAAAATTGAAATGAAAGGCGAGTATCAGGGAACCAGGAAATCAGGATGAAGGATACCAGGGAATCAGGATATCAGGAGAAGCCGGTAGCGGGTTTTGAAAAGTTGTGGTTTTAGCAGAAAGCACATAAACTTATGCAGGAAATCCATCTTTTTTGCAGGAGTCTGCCGAGAGAAGAAAAGTTCAGACTGAGAGATCAGATTGAACGCAGTTCTTCGTCGATTTGCGATAATATCGCTGAAGGTTATACAACCTATTATTATAATGATAAGATTAAAGGATTTAACATTGCAAGAAAAGAAGCTGGAGAAACACAAAATCATATTCGTAAGTTATCAGGTAAAAATTATTTGAAATCTCAGCAATCGCAGAAATGGTTACAGGAGTACGAAGAAGTTGTTAGAGGCATAAACGGCTATATACGCTACATCAGAGAAAAGAAAGGTGCAAAACGAGGAGGGTGACCTGATAACCTGATTTCCTGATATCCACAACCTGATAACCTGATTAACTGATAACCTTAAACGAGATACGAATAATGATTGACATAAAACAAATACGCGAGAATCCGCAGAAATTCAAAGACGCCTGCACGGCAAAGAAATTCGCCGCCGACATTGACAGGCTGATTGAAGTGGACTCGGAACTAAAAACTATCAAGCAGAAACTGCAGGATATTTCCACGGATAAGAACCGCATCGGCAAGTCCATACCTAAGCTCGCGGCGGATGAAAAACAATCAGCCCTGTCACTGCTTGCAGAACTCAAGCAACAGGAGGCAAAATACAGTGACAACCTCGGACAGCTCCAGCCGGAGTTTGACGAGTTGATGCAGCAGGTTCCTCAGCCGGCGGATAATGATGTGCCGCTGGGCAAGGACGATACGGAAAATACCGAAATAAGAAAAGAGGGCGAAGTCAGGCAGTTCGATTTCGAGCCAAAAGACCATGTCCAACTGGGCCTGACACTGGGCATGATGGATATCGAGCGGGGCGTAAAATTGGCCGGGACGAGAAACTATTTTCTTAAGGGTGACGGCGCCCTGCTGCACTGGGCGGTCCTGCGGTTCGCTATGGACTGCATGGTCGGCAAAGGTTATGTCCCCCTGTCGGTGCCGCTTCTTATGAAGGACGAGGCGATGCGGGGTACGGGTTACTACCCCGGCTCCGAGGACCAGACCTACCGGATGGAAAAAGACCAGCTAAACCTTGTCGGAACCGCTGAAGTACCGCTGACTGCTTACCGGATGGGCGAGATTTTAAGCGCTGACGAGCTGCCGTTGAAGTATGTAGCTCTTTCGAGCTGCTTTCGGCGCGAGGCCGGCGCCGCCGGCAAAGACACCTACGGCCTGTACCGAATCCATCAGTTCGACAAGGTCGAGCAGGTCGTAATCTGTGAAAACGATGTTGAGACGAGCGGGAAATTCCACGAGGAGATTTTAGCCAACGCCGAGGCCGTAATGCAGGCGCTCGAGCTGCCCTACCGTATCGTCAACGTCTGTACCGGCGACCTTGGCCGCGGTCAGGCAAAGAAATTCGACATCGAGGCGTGGATGCCCTCACGCGGTAATTATTGCGAAACTCACAGCGCCAGCAAGTTCTATGAATTCCAGGCAAGGAGGATGAATCTCCGCTACAAAGAGTCTGCGACGAAAAAGAATCTATTCTGTCACACGCTTAATAACACCGTCATCGCCTCGCCGCGAATCCTTATCCCCATAATGGAGCTTTATCAGAACTCCGACGGCTCGATAACTATACCTGAAATTCTCCGCCCATATATGGACGGCAAAGAAAAAATAACTTAACCTTCGTAATCCAGGGAGTCCGATTATGACCAAAGAAGAAGTCCTCGAATTCGTGACAAAAAATCCAATTTTCAGCCTCGCCACTACCGACGACAATCAGCCGCATACCCGTATGATGATGATATGTCGAGCCGATGAGGATGGTATCCTATTCAGCACCGGCAGAGACAAGGATGTCAACAAACAATTGCAGGCCAATCCTGCGGTCGAGATGTGCTTCTTCGCCGCCGGTGATGAAAACCGCCAGGTTCGTATCGAAGGTAAAGTGGAGATGTTTGACGATTTGGAATTGAAGAAAATGATCGTCAAAGACTTCCCGTTCCTGAAACCATGGATCGAGCTTCAGGGCTATGAGGCTATGGTCCCCTACATCCTGAAAAACGGCAGGGCCACAACATGGTCAATGGCGGCTGCTTTCGAGCCGAAAGAGTACATTAATCTATAAATCCACCGGCCGGATTTGTTGCAGCCTCTTTTCGCGTATCAAACAGGCGCAGGAGAGTATTATGCGAAGAGTTGTATTATTCATTTGTGCGATTCTGTTCGCAATCGGCATCAATGTTTTCGAATGTTTCGGGGCTTACGATGTCGTGATAAAGTCCGGGCGGATTTGTGACGGTTCCGGCGAGCCGCCGTACGTTGGTGATATTGTAATTGAAGATGACCATATCGCGGCGGTTGGACGCCTCGAAGCGGAGGCGGATTTGATAATCGATGCCAATGGGCTCGCCGTGGCGCCCGGTTTTATCAATATGCTGAGCTGGGCGAACGACTCTCTTATCGAGGACGGCAGGTCGCAGAGCGATATTCGCCAGGGCGTGACTCTTGAGGTGATGGGTGAAGGATTCTCGATGGGGCCTCTCAACGAGATGATGAAAAGGGACATGCTCGAATCTCAGGGTGACATCAAGTTCAGCATCGAATGGACCACGCTCGGAGAGTATCTCGAATATCTCGAAAGAAAAGGTGTATCGACCAATGTTGCCTCTTTTGTGGGCGCGGCAACCGTTCGGATTCATACAATAGGATACCAGGACAGGGCGCCGAATACCAAAGAGCTTCGACGGATGCAACAATTGGTAGCACAAGCGATGCGTGAGGGAGCGATGGGCGTCAGCTCGGCGTTAATTTACGCTCCCGGCGTTTATGCCGAGACGGATGAGCTTATCGCTCTTGCCGAAGTGGCGGGAAAATACGGCGGAATGTATATTTCGCATATTCGCAGCGAGGGCAACAATCTGCTCGAAGCGCTGGATGAATTGATAACTATCGCGCGAAGGGCAAACGCCGCCGCGGAGTTATATCACATGAAAGTCGCCGGCAAGGCAAATTGGCCTAAACTCGATGCCATGATTGAAAAGATTGAAAAGGCCCGGGCCGAAGGCCTGAGGATTACGGCAAACATGTACACCTATACAGCCGGTGCGACCGGACTCGACGCGGCGATGCCTCCCTGGGTACAGGCCGGAGGACACAGGGCATGGGTGACGCGCCTGAAAAATCCGAGAATCAGGCGGCGGGTTATGCGGGAGATGTCCACGCCCACCGACGAATGGGAAAATTTGTATCTTCTGGCCGGCTCGCCCGAAAATGTTCTGCTGGTCGGATTCAAAAACGAGAGACTCAGGCATCTGGCCGGAAATACTCTTGCCCGGGTCGCCGAGATGAGAAGAAAATCGCCCGAAGAGACAGCAATCGACCTTGTTATTGAAGATGACAGCAGGGTCAGCACGATTTACTTTCTGATGTCCGAAGAAAATGTGAAAAAACAGATCGGGCTTGACTGGGTCAGCTTTTGTTCCGATGCGGGCTCCTCGGCGCCGGAGGGAGTCTTTCTGAAATCGAGCACGCACCCACGTGCATACGGGAATTTCGCCAGGCTGCTCGGCAAATATGTCCGGCGGGAGAAGGTCATCTCATTAGCCGAGGCGGTCAGGCGCTTGACGTCGCTGCCTGCCGACAATCTCAAGCTCGACCGGCGGGGAAGACTTCAAAAAGGATATTACGCCGACATAGTAGTTTTCAATCCGGATGTGATTTCCGATCATGCCACGTATGAAAAGCCACACCAGTACGCTACCGGCATGGTCCATGTCTTTGTAAACGGCACGCAGGTCCTCAGGGACGGCGAACATACCGGCGCCAAGCCCGGCCGGGTCGTTCGTGGGCCCGGCTGGAAGAAATAAGTCCGCTAAATTGCACTTGAGTCTCGCCCGGCGAATTTGTAGTCTGTGTCGTCATGGATGACATCCGGCGGAAATTAGAACTTATCGACAGGCAATTGACCGGGCCGAATTTTCACGAACGAGCCATCAGCACCTGCCCTCTTGTGTTTGTCGCCGTCGGTTTAATAGCGGGCATCATAATACAAGACATATCCGGCCTGGCGGTCTATACCTGGTTGATATTTCTCATCGTGCCGGCAGCGGCGACGGTCTTGTGCTTTGCTTTGCCGCAATTTTCCTTTTCCGCTCGATATGTCACGGCGTATCTTGCCCTGGCATGCTTCGTCTGTCTCGGTGCGATTCGGCTGACGAGTTATTCTCAGCCGGCGCCGAATGATATAAGCAATCTGGTTGCCGACGAGCCGAAGCTGGCTACGATTCGCGGATCTGTAGTCACCGAGCCGTACATCAGCAAGTATCCCGGCTGGGAATTTGCCCGGTTCAAACCCGGCGATCCTACCGGTGGTTTTTATCTCAAGGTTACCGAAGTCGAGAGTATTGCCGGCTGGGCGAGGATCGACGGCACGGTTCGCGTGTGGGTTGGCGAGCCGGTGCTGGACCTGAAACCCGGCGACAATATCCAGGCCTTTTGCCGGCTCGACAAATTCGATCCGCCCACGAATCCGGGCCAGTTCGACACCGCCGCTTATCTGGAAAGGAGAAATATCCTTGTCGGAGTCTCTATAGAATCTCGGGACGGCATCAAAATACTTCAGAGCCCCCCCGCCGGGTCGCTGGTAAAGCTAAAAACTCGAATAAGGCAGGCTGCAACGAGCGCTTTAGTGGGTGACCTGCCGCAGGACGATACCCGCCGCGGTCTGTTGGAGGCACTGCTGTTGGGCTACAGGCGGGATATCGACAGTGACACTTACCGGGCCTTTCGCAAAACCGGCCTGCTGCATTTTATCAGTCTGTCCGGAATGCACCTCGGAATCCTGTTCGGGATAATCTGGTGGCTATGTAAGACGGCAGGGCTCATGAAACCGGCCCGGGCGGGCATTTGTGCTCTTGCGGTCGCTGTCTTTCTGCTGGTTGTCCCGCTGAGGGCGCCCACCTTAAGGGCGGCGATTATCTGCTGGTTATTCTGTGCATCAATTTTCTTCCGCCGTCGTTCCAATCCCATCAATACATTATCGTTGGCGGCGATTATCCTGCTGCTAATCAGGCCGACGCAGCTTTTCGAGGCCGGCTGGCAATTGTCGTTTGCCGCCGTGCTCGGAATCGTGCTTTTTGCAGACCGAATTCACTTTTTCATATATGATCCGGTTACTCATTTACCCCGGCTCCGGGGAGCTTTCGGAGCAAAGTCGTTTGTTCGTATCATCTCAAAAGCTGGTCCGTATATCTTGAGATTATTCTCTATGGGCCTTGCAGCCTGGCTGGGCGGCGCGGGCATCTTGTTGTACCATTTTAACGCAATCAATCCGTTGGCGAGCGTTTGGACGGTTTTAGTCTTTCCATTGGTCAGCGCAATCCTAACTTTGGGCTTTTTGAAAATGCTGTTGTTTTTCCTGCTGCCCACGCTGAGTTTTGTTTTAGGTATCGCAGTAAACTTACTTTCGGATGTCCTTGTCTATATTGTAAAGCTAATAGCGTATCTTGATATTTCGCAAATACTCGTCGGCCGGGTGTCACTTATGCCCGTCGTTCTGTATTACTGCATCGTTCTTTTTGCAGGCTATGCATATTTTCGCCGGCCCGTCATAAAACGGGCTATCTGTGCATTGTTGATGTGTTCGTTAATAATTTATCTCGGGGCAATAAAATGGCAAAGGATACATCGTGACAATCTCGTGCTGAGTTGTCTCGACGTCGGTCACGGCCAGGCGATTTTGGTACAGCTTCCGGACGAAGCCAACGTTTTGTTCGATGCCGGCTCTCTATACGGAAACGACATCGGCACACGAATCGTATCGCCATATCTGGATTACATCGGAGTGCGAAAGATCGATGCTCTGGTCATCAGCCACAATGACACCGACCATATTAACGGCATCCCGGAGGTTGTCGAGAACTGCAATGTAAGAAGCGTTTATGCCAACAATGCCTTTTTTGACAGGACGGATGTGTGGGGAACGGCAGAATTCCTGAACGATTCGCTCGCTGAAAAGGGACTTGAAATAAAACGCATTGAGAATGATTTGAAATTGAACGGCACTGCTAATATAAAAATGTTGTGGCCCAACGAACAGATTTATAATGATGAAAAGTTGGGTGACAACAACAGATCACAGGTTTCACTGATCGAATTTGCCGGCAGAAAAATACTTTTATGCTCCGACATCGAGGAATTTGCACAGAGAGAGCTTTTACGGCTGCATCCCGATCTGAAAGCCGACGTTGTCGTTGTTCCACACCACGGCTCAGCTTCGACGCTGGATGCAGAGTTTCTGGAACGTCTCGATGCCGATGTCCTGGTATGCAGTTGCGGTCGAAGACAGTATGAAAGGATGGGCCGTGACACCGAATCGTCGGGATACCCCCCTGCCGGCGGCAAGTCTCTATGCACTTTCGAGGATGGCGCCATTACCGTTATCGTTGATAAAACCGGTATGATAAAAACGCATGTTTTTGTGAAATAGACTTACACGACCTTATCCGGAGCCGAAAGCGGCACACTGTTTGATTTTGTGACTGAGTTTCCGGTCCTTCGTTTATGAACTACGAACCGTTTATCCTCTAATATGAACCACAATTTCAACTCTGCGGTTTTTTGCTTTGCCGCTGGTGTTTGCATTCGATGCGACAGGCCGGCTTTCACCACAGCCCACGGCTCGAATCTTGCCTTCGGGAACACCGCGTTGTATTAAATATCTGGCCACAGTCAGAGCGCGTTCGGCCGACAGCTCCCAGTTGTCTTTCCATTTGTCTTTGGTTTTTCGGATGGGATCCGAATCGGTATGCCCTACCACGTCTATTTGCTTGCCGGGATATTTCTGTCGCAAAACGGACCGAATGTGGTCGAGCTCGTTACTGGTCGCTTGCCTCAAAGAGGCCTTTCCGGAATCGAACAATATCGAATTCGGAAGCGTTACAGTGATTGTCCCGGCGGACGGATCGAAGGCCACGTCGTAACCCTCGCCGAAGCCGGATGCTTCAGCAGGCGTCTTTTTCTGTTCTTCGATTTGTCTTTGCAGCTCTTCGATTGTTTGCTGGCCCTGTGTAACCTGATCGGCAAGCATTCCCTTTTCCGATCTTTCACGGTCGAGAAGACCCTTTAGGTTCTCATGTTCTACGCTCAGAGCTTGATATTTCTTTTCCCAATTGGTGCAGCCGGGCAAAAGAATAAAAAGTGCAAAGCAGGTTAGCAAGGTAATCGTTTTTTTGTTGGAAGCTTGCATTTCATATCTCCTTATAATGCTGAAACATAAACCCTTTTTTTAACGATAGAAATAAAAACCGATCCGGTTCAAAATCCAATCGTGTAAGATAATAACAACAAATATACCCAAAGACAAGAAAGGACCGTAGGGAATTTGTCGAATTTTTTTAAAAAACATTTGAAATCCCGCCCATGCCAGACCGAAGAACGGCGCGATGAAAAATGCCAGGACGACGGGAAGCGGCCCAATAACCGCTCCGGCGGCGCCCATCAGGTGTGCATCGCCGAGGCCCATGGCCTCTTTTCCGAAGGCTAATGTGCCGAAGATGCGGACGCCCCAGACAATCCCACAGCCGACGAAGTAGCCCCACATACTGCCCATAAATCCCGCTATGACCGGATGTTGTACCGGAAAATTATTCTGTGAATCCAAAGAGACTGTACTGCTGATAATCCAGTAAGCCGCTATTGAGCAGATAATTATCGGTAGTAAGAAGATGATTTCTCTGAACGCCTCCAGCCGGTGATTGAAATGTAGTTCCGGCGTCTGCTCCTTTGATTCGGACGAATTACTTGTTGCCGTGTTGTCGTTCTGCTCAACCTGGCCGTGTTCGGAACTTTCATTTGTTTCATAACTTCTCTTGAGCAGACCACTTGCCAGCAGTCCCCATGATATTCCCAGCCCAATCGCCCCGCCGAGCGCCAGCGCACCCGTGCCGGCCGAGGCAACCGGTAAAAGCGAGTAAGCACGAATCAGGGCAGGATCAATGACATATGGCCCAACTGTTGAGACGATAAGACCGACGGCGGTTACGAGCCAGCAAATTGCCAGCGGTATTATCCAGTGCTCCAAATCAATGCCGGAGGCGGCGATAAATGCAGATAACATAATGATGTGAAGAAGATATATCAGCCAGCCGCGTCCCAGAAAAGGCTGAACCGTCTCTCGCAAATCCGTATAAAAATACAAAATAAACAGACCGAGAAAAACCGAGCCAGTCAGCAGTTCAATCGCAAAGTAGCGAGGCGAAATCGGAACTCTGCAATACCGACACTTCCGGCCCAAAAGCAGCCAGGACAATAGCGGTATATTGTCATAAAAACGAATGTGCTTGCCGCACGAAGGACACGATGAGGGCGGAGTCACCAGAGACTTGTCGCGCGGCATCCGATAAATAACAACGTTCAGAAAACTACCTATGCAGCAGCCAAGCGCAAAGATAAAAACAAACCAAATCCAATCCGGTACCGCCACAATACTCCTTTATTATATTTGCTCAAACTAACCGTTTTTGAGTCTAATGCTACAG